>ERZ761607.270-NODE-270-length-102702-cov-5.770290_pt1 | contig 102702 bp, 109 predicted proteins | sample MGYA00511164_ERZ761607 | MGnify/ENA primary metagenome ERZ761607 (study PRJEB28899, sample SAMN02445080) | bioreactor sludge metagenome | biome: EBPR sludge | place: Australia: Brisbane, Thorneside Wastewater Treatment Plant | collected 2011-06-22 ...
GGTCAGCTTCGACCTGTCGAACCCGTACGTCGTGGTTGGCCTGCTGTTCGGCGGCCTGCTGCCGTTCCTGTTCGGCGGCCTGTCGATGACCGCCGTCGGCCGCGCGGCTGAATCGGTCGTCGCCGAGGTGCGTCGCCAGTTCAAGGAGAACCCCGGCATCATGACCGGCGAGGTTCGCCCTGAGTACGGCAAGGCCGTCGGCATCCTGACCAACGCGGCGATCAAGGAGATGATCATCCCGTCGCTGCTGCCGGTCGCTTCGCCGATCGTGCTGTTCTTCGCGATCAACGCGATCGCGGGCAAGGTCGACGCCTTCGCGGCCCTCGGCGCCATGCTGATGGGTGTGATCGTCACCGGCCTGTTCGTCGCCATCTCGATGACGAGCGGCGGCGGCGCCTGGGACAACGCCAAGAAGCTGATCGAAGAAGGCCACCACGGCGGCAAGGGCTCCGAGGCCCACAAGGCCGCGGTGACCGGCGACACGGTCGGCGACCCCTACAAGGACACGGCCGGTCCGGCGGTGAACCCGATGATCAAGATCACGAACATCGTGGCGCTCCTGCTGCTGGCTGTCCTGGCCCACGGCTGATCAAGCCGACGGCGAAAAGGGCGCCCCGGAGAGCGATCTCCGGGGCGTTTCTTTTTTTGCTGCGCTCACGTCGAGAGGAGGCAGTCCGCTATGGGTGGGAAGCGGAACTATAGCGCCCATAGTGCGAACACCAACGCCCCCCCAACTCCGCTCATCCTCGCGGAAGCGAGGACCCAGGCTTTCTGATGCAGCGGCTCATCGCAGGGACTAGCGAACACATCCCCAACCATGAGTGCACCGGCCGTAAACCTGGGTCCTCGCGTCCGCGAGGATGAGCGGGGGGAAGGGGGATTGCAGTCCGCGAGGGGGCGGTAGCGGCTCATTGAGCTTCGAGCTTCGTTCCCCATCCCTACCTCGCCGCCCCGCCAAGCGGGACTTCCGGGACATATAGTCCCGGGACAAGGCGGGACATTCGGCCCCATTCGGAGACATCGCGGGCCGCCCGCCGTCCGGCCGCTTATCCGCGCCCTTGCGCCAGGGCTCATACTGGCCGGATGTCGTCGTCGCTCCCCCTTCCACTGCCGCCCCGATCCCAAGGCCCGGAAGGCGTCGAGGGCCGAAGCCGCGTGGCGGCCATCGCCGCGCATCGGCCGGCGTCGCGCGCAGCGAGGGCGCGTCCATCCCCCTATCGTGCCCTCGCGAAGCGGCTGCTGCACAGGGGTCACGAAGACTGCGAGACACTGGATACAGAAAAGCGGCCGCTTCACCATCGTCAGGTGGTCAAGCGGCCGCTTGAGGCTCGTGTCGGCGTCGTGAGCCTAGCGGTCGCCGGGGCGGCCGCCGGGGACGCGCTCTTCCTCGTCGCGGGGCAGCATGCCGCCGCGGCCGACGTTGCCGAGCAACTGCTCGAGGATGGTCATCTCGCGACCACGGGTCGGCGTCTCGCGATCGTTGAAGGCGAAGACCTTGCCGTCCTTCAGCGTGTACTGGCTGACGGACTGGACCTGTTCGGTGGCCGGATCGAAGGCGATGGCGACGATGTCGCGCTTGGCCACGCGGGGCTGATAGAAGGCGACCCGGTCGGTGACCTGGCTCATGTAGAACCAGATGTTCGGGTCGAAGGTCGACTGCACCGAGGGCGAGCCGAGCTTGCCCATCACGGTCGACTTGGTGTCCTCGCCCGGCTTGACGTCGGTGGGGCTGACCTCGATCGCCTGGAAGCCCGAGTAGCTGGTGATGGGCGTGCAGGCGCCGGTCGCCAGAAGGGCCGTCGCGGCGGCGGTGGCAAGAACGACTTTACGAAACATCTCGGCTCCCGGTGCGCTTGCTTTGAGCGCAGTGCTTTGACCTATCGCCCGCGGGCGCTTAGTTCAATGCCCCGCTTTAGGTCCGACCGGCGGCGAAATCGAGGCGATATTCCACGATGCTCCAGCGTTTCTTCAGGCCCAGACCCGCGAAAGTCGCCGGCGAGGCCCTCTACGCCGCGGCGGCGGCGCAGGCGCGGACGCCGGCCTTCTACGCCGCCGCCGGTGTCCCGGACACGCGCGAGGGCCGCTTCGAGCTCTACACCCTGCACGTGGTGCTGCTCATGGACCGCCTGCGCGGACAGGGCGACCAGGCCGATGAGACGAGCCTGGCGCTGTCGGAGCGGTACGTGCGGGGTCTGGACGACGCCTTTCGCGAGCTGGGCGTCGGCGACATCGCCCTGGCGAAGAAGATGAAGACGCTGGGACAGGCCTTCTATGGTCGTCTCAAGGCCTACGGCGAGGCCTTCGCGGCCTTGCCGGATGCCGGCATGCTGGAGGAGGTCGTGGCGCGCACCCTTCTCGAGGGCGGGGAGGGCGATCGGGCCGGATTGACCCGCTATGCCCTGCGCACCCGCGAATCGCTGGCGGCCCAGCCGCTCGACAGACTCTGCGCCGGCGATGTGACCTGGGAGCCCTGGGCATGATCGGCGCTTCGCCCTGGAAGGAGACCCTGCGCTTCGCGGACCTGGCCCGGGGTCCCGTGCGCCGGTCGCTGGAGGCCGACGCGAGCACCCGCAAGGCGGTTGCACGACACCTCGACGTGGAGGCGGTCAAGACGCTGACCGCCGAAGTGACGGTGCGGCCTTGGCTCGACGGCGCCGAGCTGGAGGGCCGTTTCCGCGCCGATGTGACGCAGCTGTGCAGCCTGAGCGCGGAGCTTTTCGACGAGGCGGTCGCCGGCGAATTCGTGATCCGCGTCCTGCCCGCCGGCAGTCCCAACGCGCCGCAGGAGGACGAGGGCGAGGAGATCGATCTTGATCCCGACGCCGACGACCCGCCGGACGTCGTCGAGGGCGAGACGATCGATCTGGGCGGCTACGTCGTCGAGCATCTGTCGCTCGAGCTGGATCCATTTCCGCGCAAGCCCGGCGCGACGTTCGAACAACCCGAATCAACCGAACCGGCCTCGCCATTCGCCGTTCTGCGCTCGCTGAAGAAGGACAACGCCCCGGAATGACCAGCCTCAGAGGCCGGGCTTGCATCATTGCGCCGCGGGGGTAAGTTCCGCCCGCTGCGCCCCGAGGGCGCGTCCGTGACGGAATCGCGACCGGCCTTGCCCAAATCACTCGTCATCTCGATCGACGCCATGGGCGGCGACCATGGGCCGTCCGTAACGGTTCCGGCTGTCGATCTGGCGGCCACGGCGCTGCCGGACGTGACCTTCCTGCTCCACGGCGACGAGGCGAAGATCAACGCCGAGCTGGCCCGGTGTCCGGCGGCCCGGGCCGTCAGCCAGGTCCGGCACACCGACAAGGCGATCTCGATGGACGAGAAGCCCGCCCAGGCCATGCGCCGCGGCAAGGGCTCCAGCGTGTGGAACGCCGCTGAGTCTGTGAAGGCGGGCGAGGCGTCGGCGGCCGTCTCGGCCGGCAATACCGGCGCGCTGATGGCCATCTCGATGCTGGTCCTGCGCATGGCCGAGCACATCAAACGCCCGGCCATCGTGGCCAGCTGGCCGACCAGCCGCGGCATCACCGCAGTGCTCGACGTCGGCGCCAACGTTGAGAGCGACGCTGAGCAGCTGGTCGAGTTCGCCATCATGGGCGCGGCCTTTCACCACGCCGTGCACGGCTCGCATCGACCGACTGTGGGCCTGCTCAACGTCGGCTCGGAGGAGCAAAAGGGGCATGAGGAGGTCCGCGAGGCCAACGCCCTGCTGCGGGCGACGACCCTCGACCTCGACTACCGCGGCTTCGTCGAAGGCAACGACATCGCCAAGGGCACGGTCGATGTCATTGTCACCGATGGCTTCACGGGCAACATCGCGCTGAAGACCGCCGAGGGCCTGGCGCGGTTCTTCGCCAATGAGTTGCGGACCACCTTCAAGTCCGGTCCGTTGTCCATGCTCGGAGCGCTCTTCGCAGCCGGGGCGCTGGGCAAGATGCGCAAGCGCATGGATCCGGGCGCCGTCAACGGAGGTCCTCTGCTGGGCCTCAACGGCATCGTCGTGAAGAGCCACGGCGGCGCCGACGCAAAGGGTTTCGCAGCGGCCATCCGCGTCGCCGTCGACCTGGCCCGAAGCGATTTCTCGGCCGAGATCGAGCGCAATATGACGCGGTTGACGGCCAGCCTGTCGAAGCCGGCTGTCGCGCCGGCGCAAGGAGCGAGCGAGTGAGCGTTCTGCGTAGCGTGGTGACCGGCGTCGGCGGCTATCTACCCGAGGACGTCGTCACCAATGAGGACCTGTCGCGCATCGTCGACACCTCCGACGACTGGATCCGGGAGCGCACCGGCATTCGTCGCCGACACAGGGCGGCGGACGACCAGGCCGTGTCGGATCTGGCCGTCGAGGCCGCCAAGAAGGCCCTGGCCGCCGCCGGCCGGACGCCCGCCGACGTCGACCTGATCGTCGTCGCCACGACCACCGCCGACATGACCTTCCCCGCCACGGCCGCTATCGTCCAGCGCAAGCTGGGTTGTCCGGTGGGCGTCGCGTTCGACGTGCAGGCGGTCTGTTCCGGCTTCATCTACGCCCTGACCGTCGCCGACGGCTTCGTGGCCCGGGGGCACAGCAAGTGCGCGCTGGTGATCGGCGCCGAGACCATGACCCGCCTGATGGACTGGTCCGACCGCGGCACCTGCGTGCTGTTCGGCGACGGGGCCGGCGCTGTGGTGATCGAGCCCGGCGAAGGGCAGGGGACGGTCGAGGACCGGGGTCTGCTCGGATTCGCCCTGCGTTGCGACGGGACCAAGCAGGACCTGCTCTACGTCGACGGCGGTCCCTCGACGACGGGCACGGTGGGCAAGCTGCGCATGCAGGGCAACCAGGTGTTCAAGCACGCGGTGATCAACATCTCCGAGGCGGTGATCGCGGCCGCCGGCGCCGCGGGCGTCGAGGTCAAGGACGTGGACTGGTTCATCCCTCACCAGGCCAACCAGCGCATCCTCGCCGGCGTGGCCAATCGCCTGGGCATCGACGAGGCCAAGGTCGTGCAGACGGTGGGCGATCACGCCAACACCTCGGCCGCCTCGATTCCGCTGGCCTGGGCGGAAGCGGCCGGCGATGGACGGATCAAGCCCGGCGATCTGCTGCTGCTCGAAGCCATGGGCGGCGGCCTCACCTGGGGCGCCTGCGTCGTCCGGGTTTAGGCCGGGATTACGCTGATCGCGGGAACCCTTTGACTTGACGCGGCAATCGGGCCATGCACCCTGCGTTGTCATAGGGGTGTTTTGGAGACCGGGGGCATGAAGGGCGCGACCCTCACGCGGGCGGACCTCACCGAAGCGGTGCATGAGGAAGTCGGACTGACGCGGCAGGACTGCGGCGGCCTGGTCGAGCGCACCCTCGATCTCGTCGCGGAGGCGCTGGAAAACGGCGAAACCGTGAAGCTGTCCGGCTTCGGCGTGTTTCAGGTCCGCGCCAAGCGCGCCCGCATGGGCCGCAATCCGAAGACCGGCGAGCCGGCCGAGATCGAACCCCGCCGGGTGATCGGTTTCCGCGCCTCGCAGGTCATGAAGGCGCGCATCGACCGCGCGCTCAGCGACTAGGCCGGGCCGTGGCGAAGGGCCCCAACGCCTTCCGCACCATCTCCGAAGCCGCCGATGAGCTTGGCGTGCCGCAGCATGTGCTGCGCTTCTGGGAGACGAAGTTCTCCTTCATCCGCCCCATGAAGCGGGCCGGCGGGCGGCGCTTCTATCGTCCGCAGGACATCGCCGTGCTGCGCGGCGTACGCGCGCTGCTGCACGATGAGGGCTACACCATCAAGGGCGTCCAGAAGCTCCACAAGGAGCAGGGCGTCCGCCGTCTGGCCTCGGTCGGCGAGGGCGGCGAGGTCCCGACCCCGGCCGCGGGCGAGGCGCTGATCGAGCCCGCATCGGCCGCCTCGGGCGGCGGCGAGGCGCGCGAGCGGCTGACCGCGACCCTGGGCGACCTGACCGCCATCAAGGCCCGCCTCGACGCCCTGCTAAGGCGCGGCTGAAACAGCCCAGATTGCCCATTGCCGGGTCGGGAGGCGGCGCCTATAAGGGCGCTCCCCATCGACGGGCTGTTCGCGGCGCGTCGTAAAACGGTGTCGGAGTGTAGCGCAGCCTGGTAGCGCACTTGACTGGGGGTCAAGGGGTCGTGGGTTCGAATCCCGCCGCTCCGACCACTGTTTTCCTTGAAGAATTTGGCCATTTCACCCCCTCGGGGCGGGTCCGGCTGAAGGCCGAAGGTAACATCCTAGGTAACATGGAAGTGACTGGGGATTGGTCTCGGGAGACGCCTAGGGCCGCCCCGGTCTCCCGAAACGGCCCCCCATTTGGCGATTCGCGCTGATCAGCCGGCGCGGATCAACGTCATGATGATCTGACGAACAAGCCGGGCGTCGCCGCTTTGCTCGTCCGCCAGCCATTCGTCGATCGCTTCCAGGTCGTCGCCGTGAAGCACGCGAAGTGCCTGGAGCCGGGCGCCGACGTGGTCGGACTCCATTGGCAAGGCTTCCACGGCCGCCAGGTAGCGCTCCGAGGCGTCTTCCCATGCCTTGAAGTCTTCGTCGCGCAGGCTGGCGTCAGCGGTCCGCCTGAGAGCGAGCACGGCGTCGCCGGCGAGCTCTTGGAACGTGCGGGCCATCAGAACACCTCCACGGGCTGGCGGTCGGCTTCGTCGACGTCCGGTTCGCGCTCGTCAACGCCCTCGTCTTCGCAGGCGCCGCCCTCGTCTTCGCACTGGTCCTCGAGGTCCGGGTCGCCGTCGAAGGCGTCCAGCGCGGCGATTGCGGCCTCTATGGCCGCCTCCAGAGCCCACCGGCGGCTCTGGATAGGTTCAGGCTGCATCATGGCGGCGCGCATCAGTAGAAGCCCCCGTTGGCGCGCAGGAGGGCCTTGGCGGCTTCGATGACGCGGAGGCGCAGGGCCGGCCCAACGCCGAATGAGAACGCCGCGGCGTCGCTGGCGACGGGGCAGCCGATCCAGACAACTTCATCCTTCGGATCCAGCCATTGGAAGTGGCCGCCGAGCTCGCGGAACCTGGCGATCCAGGCGCCAACGTCTTCGTCGGTCGGTTCGGAGTGAAGCGCCTCGGCGGGCGTGTTATGGGCGTGTTCAGCCAATGCCCGGTTCCTCTCATGAACGGGGTTGCGGTCAGGGTCGGGCGGGAGTTGCTGCTTCCGTCCGGCCCGAATTTATGCAACCATGAACCTATGGTTTCTGCAACCAAAAAGACGGGTCGGCCAGCAACCGGGATCGGAACGCCTGTGCAGGTCCGCCTGCAGCCCGACCAGCTGGCCAAGTTGGACGCATGGCGCACGGCGAACGGGAATCCGACTAGGCCTGAGGCGGTTCGTGCGATCCTGGCGGAGAAGTTGAGCTAGGCGAGCGGCATCTGCAGCGCGAGCACAACTGAGTTCGCCCGCCTTGCGCGAGGCAATCAAGACGCTACGGTGCCACTAGCAGCGTATGCGAGGGGCTATGACGCAAACGGGATTGAGCGCCGACACACAGGCCATGATGGCTTTCGAGAGCCAAAAGAAGTCAGCAGGGATCGCCTACGTCCTCTGGTTTTTCGCCGGCGGATTCGGAGGACACCGGTTTTACCTCGGCCGCACGGGCTCCGCGGTCGGCCAGCTTGTTCTCGCGCTCCTCGGCTGGCCACTTCTCTTCGCCGCAGGCTTCGGCCTGGTCCTGCTCGCGCCGTTGGGCGTGTGGCTGATCGTCGACCTGTTCCTGATCCCAGGGATTATCTCCGAGCACAACGGCGTCCTGATGAAGCGTCTCAACAGCGCTGTCACGCCCGATCGCCGAGTCGATGTCGCCGATGAACTCACCAAGCTGGCCGACCTCCGCGACAAGGGGATTCTGACCGAGACTGAGTTCGCCGCCCGCAAAGCCAAGTTGATCGACTAGCGTCCATCCACAGGACTCTTTTCCCATCCGCTAGCCGCCGATCGGGGTCGGTGCCATGCTCTCCGGGTGTGGGCGCGTCATGATCAAGCCGCCCGCACATGCCCCCTGAGCCTGGCGTTCCCGTCGCCGCCTACCTTCACCAAGGCCAGTGCGCCAGCGTCGCCTTCCACTGTCAGGACTGCGCCACCATCCGCCGCGTTCCGCTGCAGGTCGTGCTCGGCCGCCTGAGGGCCCTGGGGCTGGATCCTGCGACCACGGGTATCAGGACGCTCTGGCGCCACGCTCGACGGCCCTGTGAAGGCTGCGGAGGCCTGTACTTCGAGACGCGGCCCGACTGGCATAGCGTGCCCGGCGCCGACGGCATGACGCCCGCGCCGTGACGCATCGCCAACCCTAGGCCGAGATGTCGCGCAGCCGCCTTCCCAACGCGTCCGTTTGCTCTTCGAGGTCGGCCTTCTCCGCATAGTATATCGCCGCCCGCTGTTCGTTCGCCGCGGCCAGCTGGGCCGTGACTTCCAGAAGGCGAGCCTCCAGGGCCTCCAGACGGGCTACGAGGGCGCTGTTGTCGTTGGCCGAGGCCGTGGAGCCCAATGAGGCAACGGGCTCCGGCGGCGCTCCCTGGGCAACCTGCAGGGCCGTGATGGCATCCCGGACCGAGAGAACCGACTCGTTCACCTCGATGTAGCCAGAGACGAGGTTCTGGAGCTCGGTCAGTTGTTGGACCGCAATGTCCGCCTGGGCGCCGGCGATGCCCTCTGCTGCGGTGACGGCCTCCCGCACCGCATCCAAATCAGCGAAGTAGCCGGCCGAGCTGGCATTGAAGTCCCGGGACGCCTGAAGGTAGGCTTCCGAGACCGATTGCAGTCGGCCGAGCGCATCAGCGTCTCCGCCGGCCGCCAGGCCCGCCACACGGGCGAACTCGGCTTGCGCGGCCCGATAGGCCGCCTCCGGTGAAAGACCCGCCGCGGGGCCGCTGTAGAGGCTCGCCCGGAAGTCGCCGAGGCTGGAGGCGAGCTCGCGATAGCGGTCGACCGTTTCGCCCAAGGTGTCGCGCTCGCGCGCATAGGCGCTCGACAGGTTGTCCTTCGCGGTGCGGACCGCTTCGCTCTCCTCGGTCAGCTTGGCGAACGCCGGAGCGAGGTTCATGAGGGCCGCGTAGAGCTCAGCGCCCGCGGCCGTGCTGACGTCCAGGCCGGCGATGACGGCCTTGAACTGGTCCCGCGTCTTCACGCCCTGCAGCCCCAATCGGGCAAGCTCGGCCGTCACTGCCGTCTGAATGGGCGCGAGGCGCTCAGCCTCCGTCAGGAAGAGATCGGCGTAGGTCGACGTCGCGTCCGCGAACTCTTCCATGCCGCCGAAGAGGTCCACCAGGCGCTGGCGAGCCTCCAGTGACGCGACACCGACTAGACCGAAGCTCTTACCGATCGAGGCCAGGCTCGTGTCCACAACCTGATAGGTCCGGGCCGTCCTCACCAGCGTTTCGAACAGGCCTTCGCCGACCTTCTGCAGCGCCGTGAGTCCGGGAAGGACCGCGCCGGCCATCTGGTCGCCGAGCTTGCTGAAGACGGCCGACAGCGCCTCCTCGATCTCGGCGCCCGAGAGGTCCTTGAGGCTGATCTTGCCGAGCGAGACCTGGAAGGCCGCCAGCGTGGCCGCCGCGCCCTCGACGCCGAGGACGCTCGCCGCCGCGACCACGCCATCCCGCAGGGAGCCGATCAGCAGCTGCGTCTGACGCAGGAAGTCGGCGTCCAGGTCCGTCGTCGTGGTCTTCTTCTTCGAGCTCTCCGAGTAGGTGATCCCGAAGGCCTTCTTCTTCGTCGTCGAGAGTATTTGCTGATAGGCTTCGCCGGTCAGGCCGCTGCCGAGGATGCTTTCCAGCGATGCGGCGTCGAACTGCACGCCCTGGTCCAGGAGCTTCCTTGTGGTGGTCGAGCCGAACAGGCCCGGCAGCAATTGAGAGATGCCGCCGAACAGGAGGCTTTGGCCGAGGCCCGGCCCCTTCGTCGTGGTGCCGAGGTTGAGCGCAGAGGTGTCCAGCATCCCGCCGGAGCCGAAGCTGCGGGCGAGCGCCGCTGCGACCGTGCCGATCTGACTATCGATCGAGCGGAGCGCCTGAAGCATGCCGTTCGAATATTCCAAGTCGCGGTTGGCCGCGGTTGCGACGATGTCCAGAGCGCGGGCGATGGACTCCGACTTCGCGGCCGCGTCGCCGAGAACCGATCCGGTCCCCTGTTCGCGCTGCCGGCGTTCGGTGATCAAAACACCGGCCGCGACGCCCCCTCCGCCCGCGCCAAGGCTGGCCATGACGCCCATCATCGCCGCGACGACGGGGAACGCCCACGGGCCCAGCTCGGCGAAGATCCGCGCCGCGCCGGCCGCAATGCCGGTGGACGTCGTAGCCGCATCCGTCGCCATGATCGTGGCCGCCGCACCCGTGTGGGCCGCGACCGCCGTAGATGCCGCCTGCGTCTTCGTCGCCGCTTCGACCTGGGCTTGGACGGCCGACTGGATCGAGGCCGCGAACTGCCAGGCGCGATAGCCCGCTTCGACGGCCTGCATTGCCTTGTAGCCGTCGGAGCCTTCGCGGAAGAAGCCCTTGGCGGCGCCGAGCATGTCCCCATAGTAGCTGACCCTCGCCTGGGCACTCTCTCGGTCGATCCGGGCGATTTCCTCCGCCGTGACGCCCTCGGCCTTCCGGCGAGCCGCCAGCTCGGCCGACTTGGCGCCGTAGCGCGTCATTGAGGTCAGGACGTCGCCCAGGGCCTTCCCGACCTTGCCGAACGAAGCCGCCATGCCTTGCGCGGCGTCCTGGGCGCGGGCGTCAGCGTCGGCCATGATGTCGGCCGCGTCCGCATAGGCCGCAGCTTGTTGGCGGATGATCTGCGCGTACTCGGCCTTCGCCATGTCTTTGTCCGTCGGAGTGCGCTCGAAGATGCGCTGATACTGCTCGGCCAGCCGATTGCGCTCTGCGGCCAGGGCCAGGAAGTCACGCAGCGACGCAGAGAACTCGTCGAGCTCCTTCTTGTCTCGGCCCTGGCGCTCCTTCTTGGGGTCGCCAGCGGCCTCGGTCAGCCGTGCGTCGCGGTAGCCCCGCGCCGCATCGCGCGACCGCGCTGCGATGTCTCGAGCATAAGCGACGACGCCATCGAGGCCGGCTAGAGCCTGCGCCTGCCCTTCCTCAGCGCCGGCCGCAAACGACTCCATCGCGACCCTTCCGAGACCTGAGTATGCGTTGGCGATCTCAGCGATCTCGACTTGGCCGAAACGGGGCAGCTGGACACTGAGGCCGACGCTCTGTGCGGCGGCATTGGCCTTGTCGATGAGCCCGTTGATCACGTCGATGGTCCGGTTGACCATCGTGGCCGTGCCTCGGATTACCGCATTGGCGGTCGAGATCACGACGTCGCCGATCGCGGCCGGAAGCGATGACCAAACGGCCCTTATGCCGCCCACGGCGCCGCCGATACTCCCGACTGTCGCGCGCACGAACTGCACCACGGCCGCGACACCTTGATCCCACACGTCAGCGACAGCGCGGCCGAACTCCGTCAGCGGGCCTCCGATGAAGCCCCAAACCCATTCGCCAAGCCGTGCGAACTCCTCGCCGGCCACCTTCATGATGCCCTTGAAGCTGTCGCCCATCGTGACGTGCAGGCTCTCGCCCGACTTCTTGAGACGCTTCATTTGGTCGTCTGTGAAGCCGAGGCGCTTCTGCAGCTCATCGGCAGATTCCGCGCCTTCGTTGAAGCTCATGGTCAGCAGCGCCAAGCTACCCGCGCCGACGGCTCCCACGGCCGTTAGCGCCGCGATGATGGGAGCGAGCGGCCCGAGCGCGGCCCATCCCGCCACGGCCATCTGACGCAGGACAGCGGTGAGGCCGATTCCTCTGGAGCTCGTCAATGCCAGGGTTTCACCGATCTGCGGACCTTGGGCGATCAGGACCATCAACGGCGACATGCCCATCGCCAAGCTGACGCCGACATCGGCGGCTTGGCGCGACAGGTTGAGCATCTCGGCGCCTGTGACCCGCGTCGCGGCAGCGCCCCTGGCGTGGGCGAGGTTCAGGGCGTTCTGTGCCGTCGTGGCGCTCTCCAGACGCGCCTCAAGGATGCCGACGTACCTGGTGTATTCCTGCGCACCGATAGCCCCGGCCGCGTAGAGCCCCTTGGCCTCGGCCATCTCGGCGTTGGCGCGCTTCATCGCCAGCGCCAACGGGTCGACCGAGGCGCGCAGGGCGTCTGTGCGGGCGTCGATCTGCTGCAGGCCGGCAGGGATGGCGGAGAGGCCTGCCGCGGCCACCTTGCCGGCGTCGCCGAGGCTCTTGGCGGCGGGTACGGCCCGGCTGCAGGCCGCGATCAGTCCATCGATCGTGGTGGTCGCCTGGGCGGGCTGTTGGGCGTCGACGACTAGGCGGAGCGGTTCACTGTCCATTGCGGACCTCGCGAGTAGCGCGCGCGAGCCCGCCGAGGACGATCGCCGACTTGGCGGCCTCGCGAGCAATCTGCGGCATTTCGAGTTGGGTCAGGGCGACCATGCCCTGAGGCGCCTGGCCTGAATGACCGCGCTCAAGCGCAGGGCCGTAGGGCAGGGCGTTCGTGATGTAGTGGATGAAGCCGATCGACTCCGTCGGGATGTCTTCGAGGTAGTTGACGGTTCGGATGTCGACCCGCTCCGTCGTGCCCCGATCGGGCGTCATGAGCGAGTAGTTCCAGTTGGAGACGAAGCGGCCGGTATCGATCGGCGACCGGGCGATCACCCGGCGCCCGACCTCGAATATGGTCTGTCGCGTCCACTCGCTGAGGCCCGCCTTCACGTCCTCGCCGTAGGCTGCGACCGAATCCGCAAACCCTGCCATGTCCGCCACCCGAAGGTGAAAGGGCGCCCGTTTCCGAGCGCCCCTCCGTCCTAGGTCGAGACCTTCATCTTGCGGAGGGCCTCGGCCTTGACGACGTCCCCGCCGACGCGGCGCCGGGCGTGGAACCGGACTTGGCCGGTCGTCGCCAGGGTGAAGGGATCGCGCAGCACCGACGTCCCGGTCCGGTCGTAGATGCGATAGCCGGAGTTGAAGTCGCCGACGGCGATCGGGTAGGCGTTGGAGGCGATGTCCGGCATGTCCACGGCCTCGATAACCGGCCGGCCCAGGAGGGTCTCTGGCTGGCCGGGGGCGAGGCCCGGCGCCCAGAGATACTGGTTCTGACCGTCCTTCAGCTTGCGCACCACCGCGAGGGTTGTGCCGTTCATCATCCAGGACGCTCGGCCGCGGTAGTAGGCCGGCAGGTCGTAGAGGATGCTGATCAGCGCATCGGCCGTGATCGAGGATGCTCCGCCCGACACGACTTCGGAGATGCCCGACGCGGAGTTGAGGATCCCGAAGGGCTTCTTGACCCCGTCCCCGGTGACCGTCGCGACTCCCTCGAGCCGGGCGAACTCCTCGGCCAGGTCGAAGGCCACTTCCGACTCGACGTCGAACTCGGCGTCCTCGAGGAGCTTCACCGAGACATCGACGTAGGCCGCCATCTCGTGCGCCGTGATCGCGACCTGGCCGTAGGTCGGATCGGTGCTCGAGCGCGTCTCGGTTTCGCCCACCCAGCCGCCGGTCGGCGCACCCGTGCGACGCGGGATGATGATCTCGCTGGAACGCATCGAGCCGACCCGGGCGGCCGAGCGCATCGGCGTCATCTCGACGAGGTTTCGGATGATCTCCCGCTCGAACTGCGAGCTGACAAGGTAGCCGCCAGCCTGATCGTTGGAGGCGCTGAGGGACTTGAGCTCGATGTCCGCGAGCCGCTCAGGGCCCCGGCGAAGGAAGCCGCCGAAGGCCTTCTCTTCGATCGGCAGGTTCGCCCGGTCCTTAACCTCCAACAGAGGAGCGCCGGTGCGCTTCATGGCGGTTTCCAGACGCTCGATCCGGTCCTGGGCGGCCTTGAGCTCGTCGCTGTGCTTGGCCTTGAAGTCTTCGACGGCTCCGGCGACGGCCTGCAGTCCCTCGCGAATAACGGGGCTGACGGCGTCCTGGTCGCCGCCATCGGCGGACTTGATCTCGTAGTCGCTGTACGTGCGCATGTTGCACCTATGGCTTTGACCGCTCGCGGCGGCCTGTCACCGGCTCCGCCGGCATTGAATGTTCGATTGTCCGGAGATCGCAGCGTCGCGCTGCGTCGGGGCCCGGTCCTCCAGGATCGCCCTGGGGGCTACGCATTAGGCCGGCGTCCCGCACGACCAGAGGGTACTCCGGAGGGTCGGCATCCCGCGCGACGCCTCCGGTAGTTCGTCTTCCCGGCCTGAGACCCGTCTCGGGTCCAGTGCGCGCCGCCCCTTCGTCACGAAGGGCGCCATGGAAAGCACGCCTGAATGTCTACGCGTGGGCTGCTTCGCTCGCGTCGTCAAGGTTTCAGTTGACGGCGGTTCCCAACGGTCGCCCACGGCACACCTCAATATGCTCGCGGAGCAGCTTCGAGGCCGCCGCGACGTCTCCGGCCTCCAGGAGAACGAGGGCGGTATCCATCGCTTCGGCCATCTGGCCCATGAGGGCGCGGCTCTCGGCGCGCAGGACTCGGAATTCGGTCAGCAGGTCGTTGTCGCTCATGTCAGGGCGCTCCAGGGATCGAAGGGGGCAGGGGTAGTCTCCTGGGGGGCGGTCTTGTCATCGGCTCGGATGACCTGGCCGGCGACATGCCAGGCGAAGGGTTCGGGCTTCCGCGCGCTGGCCAGTGCAACCGCCCCCGCGACAGCGTTCGCGAGGTCGTCGTGACCGTGCGGCGGGTGGTCGATCGACTCCCGGCCGCCTCGCGCCACCCGACGCTCCAGGGCGGCGATCTGGTCGACGAGACGGGGCAGGTCCAGGAGGTCGACGGTCCCGCTGTTCAGCGCCGGGAGGAGGGCCAGATACAGGTCCGACCTCGGCTTCTCGGCGAGGTCGTACTCGACGCCCCGCTTGCGGAACTGTTCCCGCGGCCACTCCCCGGCGTATCGGTCGCCTGTCACGCGGGTGATGCCGTAGGCCTTCACGACGTCGGCGTACTCGGCCGCCACGGCTTCAGGCGAGAACGGCGGCCGGCGCTCCCGGACCACGTCCAGCACCGCGCGGCCCCGCTCCTCGTGCGCAATGGCCAGCGTGAAGGCGTCGTTGGCGCCGCCCGAGGGGTCGACGAAGGCCAGGTAGGTGACGCCCTCGGCCTGGGGCCTCTCAGCCACGCCCGACGCGACGCAACCCTCAACGACCTCCCGGCTGACGAAGGCCTCAACGTCGGCCCTGAACTCGCCCCCGTACTCCGCCGAGGCGACGGCCGCGTCGCGCTCGTAAGCCCGGTCGATCACCCGCTGGGGAAGCGTCGGGTTAAACGTCTTGCTCGCCCCCTTGGCCACGAGGATCAACGGGTCGCCGCCGGCGCCGTAGTGACGACGCCACGTCGTGTAGAGCGCCCCCCGCTTGGCGTAGGGGCTGCTGATCACCATGAGCGGCCCCTGCGTCGTGGCGAGGGCAGGGCGAAGGGCCTCCAGGACCTCGGCATCCGGGTTCGACGTCCCCTCGATGGCCCAGAACGCGACCTCGTCAGCGATGGCCGCTACAGCCGTAATGCCCCGGATCGTCTTGAACGATGCCGGCCGGACCTCGATGTCGACCCGCGTGTTCAGCCGGATCACGTCGGCCGTCGTGCTCTCGATGTTGTCTGCCAGGACCGGGCTCGTCAGCAGGACGCCGCTCGCCGCCTGGAATGCCTTGGCCGCCTGCGTCGTGCTCGCCGCCATGATCGGCAGCGACGCACGCTCGCCCGGCGCAAGGATCCCCGTATGGTCGCAGAGGCAGCTCACGTAGGCGGCCAGCGTGCCTGCAGCACGGGTCTTGCCGCCCCGGCGACCGACCACGCCCCATAGCTCGTCGACGGGCTCCAGCGGCTCGCGCTCGCGGCCAGTGAGGGCCGTGAACAGCGGGCGCTCCTCGTCAGTCAGCGGCTCGCCGAGGCTGGCGATCAGCAGCACCCGCCAGGCCAGCCACGAGTCCCCTGGCAAGGCGCGGCCGAGGAGCGCCGGGTCCTCCAGCGCCTCCCGCATGGTGACGAGGCGCTTCATTCCGCGCCCTCGCGCTTGGCGGCCAGGTAGGCAGCAGCGCCGGCGCCCGTGCCGCGCCTCGGCTTCCTCGCCGCCTTGGCCCGCTTCAGGGCCTCGATAGCCCGGATGGCCGCGTTCCCGGCTCGGGTCATCTCGTCGGCGCTGACCCGCTCCCCTCGCACGGCCCGCGCTGCCATGTCTTCGGAGTGGACCACGAGGGCCGCGGCCGTCCGGACCTGCAGCGTCTCCGCCGGGCCGAGGTCGCCGCCCAGCTCGGCCGACAATTCGGCGAGGATGTCACGGAACCGGCGGGCGAGCGGGCTCCGGCCGTCGACCCCCGGCAGTAGCTGCTTTCCGTTCGTGACCGCCGAGCGGTTGAAGCGCGGGTCTGGGGTGGGTTCAGAGCGGTCCATGGGCGGCTTTCCGGGGGCTGGCGTTACCTGTCGTGTCACCTGAAAGCACGTCGGCCGGGGTCAAGACCAAGGCGCGCAAGGGTTTGAGTATGGTGGCGCACTTGACCTCGGATCGCGTGCTGGCGAATTGACCAGCCGAGACCGAAAGCGCGGCCCCGAACTTGATCCCTCCGCCCGTCTCAGGAGGTAGCATCGGGAACTCGTCATGCGTGCCCCATTGCCAAAGCTGGCCGGGGTCGCTCTCGATCGCCTGGTCGGTGTCGACGATGGCCAGCGGGTTGTCGCGCTGCATCAGCCGTTCTCCCCTTGCTTGGCGTCCTCGGCCTCTATGGCCTCGCGGAGCACCTTGATCCGTCGGCCGTTCACCTCGGCCAGCTGCAGGGCGTCGCGGTATTCCTTCCGGACCGCTTCGCCGGCCTCGATCATCTCGGCCACGGTCGGGAGGAAGCGCGCGGCCCTGCGCACCCGCTGGCAGGTTCTTGCCACCAGGACGGGGGAGAGGCCGATCGCACACAGGTCATGGGTGATGCTGGCCGCGTACACCGGGAGGTTGGCGGGGCGTCCGTTCGGGAAGGCGTCGAGAAGTTGGGAGACGAGGGCGAGCGAGGCGCGACGGTCGGGTGCGGTTTCGATGTCCGCCTTCAGGGCTTCCGCCCTCTGCTGTTCTGTCTCGGCGGCGGGCAGGCGCGGGAGCAAGGCACGGGTCTCTGGGGTGACCTTGGCCCGTGGCCCGCCCTCGGCGACGGCTCCTGGGTAGACACCTGCGACAGCAAACGCGAGGGTCTTGAAGTCCTCGCCCCAGATGGGCCTTTCATCGACCAAGGCGAGGCGCTGCTCGATCCTGTCCAGGGCGTCCGCGGCCTTCGCCAGAGCTTGACCGGCGCTGGGCGCCTGCGACCGGGCTACGGCCTTGCTGCCATCCACGCGAGCGAGTGCTTTCTGGGTCATTCGAAGATCTCCAGGGCTTCGGCCGCCATGTCGGAGGCGGATTGTCTGTGACTGGTCGACGGATGGGAGCTTCGGCCCGCGCTGCCCCGACGGATCCAGTTGCGCCAGGCCTTGGTCCAGTCGGTGTGCGGGGTCTTGAACTCGTGGTCGCGGAAGATCGCGGTCTCGCGCTCTACGCGGGCCGTGGTCATGCCGAGGCTGGCGCCGAACTCGAAGGCGTCCCCGGGAGGTGTCCAACTGGCAGGGACGAACCGCTGGCCACGCTTGGCGGACTTGACCGCCTCTGCCTTCCTGATCTCGCCGAACAGGTCTCCTCGCGCGCCCTCTACATCAAAGGGTTCTTCTTCAGAGGGTTCCTTCAAAGGGTTAGGCTGCGGTGGAGTGCACATCCCGATGTGCGGTGGATTGCAGGTCCGGGGTGCGCTGGACTGCACTTCCTGATCTTCAGGAACTGCACTCCGCTGCACATCCGGAAGTGCGGCCGGTTGCACATCCGGTCCCATGGTCAACGTGTAGACGGTCGACTGATTGCGGCGCCGGCGCATGGCCAGATGGCCGCGGCCACGTAGCGCGTGAACGAGGTCGGTGACTTGGCGCGGCCGTAGTCCGGTCATCGCCGCCAGCGCTTCCCGGCTGGGGAAGGCCTGGCCTGTCCGCCTGTTCAGATGGCGGGCGATGGCGAAGGCGATCGAGAACGCCGAGGGCGTGAGCCCCCGGTCATCCTGGACCCGCTCCAGCCACGCCATGCGGTCCTTCGTAAAGGTATCAGCCGCCATGTGGAGCGACCTCAGTCATTAGCCGGCCTCGCGATCTTGGCCGCCTCGGCCTGCATCTCCGGCGTGACCGCAGAGGCGTCACCCGCGGCGAGGCCGATCATCGCCGCGTCGTACCCGATCTGGCGCGCGGCGGCCGTTGCTCCCCAGATTTTCGAGGCCTGATCGATGTCCGCCTGGGTCGCCATCGGGAACACCAGGCGGACCTCGGCGAGGAGCTTGGCGGCCTTGACGTAGGCGGGCGAGCCGCAGTCGGGCCGGAACCGCGTCTCGTCGAGATAGGCCGCAATACGGGCTGCGAGGGTCATGGACACACCGGGGGTCTGTGATGGGGTGTGGCGTCCGCCGGCCGGTCTAGGAGGCATCCCCCCAGCCGGCGGTTTCGGGTGACCGGCACGCCGCCACAGCGCGCCGGGGCCTGGGGATAGGGAGAGGACCCTGCGAACACCACGCTCCAGCCTTGATGGCGGCCCTGATCGTCCCTGACCGGGAAGAGCGACCACCTAGCCGGGCGGGGTTCGGGCGGCATGTCAGGCCGCTTTCGGGTTGCTGGCGTCGCGGCGGGCCTGCAGCCACGCTTCGACGGCGTCGACGTCCCACACCCGGGTCGTCGGGCCGAGGAGGTAGCCCGGCGGGAAGCCGTGGTTCTCGACGAGGCGTCGGAGCTGCGTCCAGCCGCTCACGACCCCCATGCTTTTCAGGTCGGCAATTCGAAGGAGTTTGAGCGTCGCCATGTCGCCCTCCGTTGTTTTGTCCGTGTCAGGGTGTGCACGGTGACGGATGGGCAAGCTCTGATCACGGGTATTGATCTGGGGCGCTGCCTACCTCAGATCGACAGGCCCAGGTCCTGCAGGTTTGCCGGCGGAAGAGCATCAACAAAGCTCTTGGGAAGATCGATCGCCAAACCGGCCTTCATGATAGTCCGCCCCCTTCCGGCCCTCGCGTGCGTGTGCCGCACCTCAGCGAGCCTCTTAATCTCGAGGGCGTTGGCGACGAAGGCGCCGAGTTCATTGGGCGGGCAGGGAAAGATGGTGTCGCCATAGGTCTCGCCGCGCCTGAAATGCTCTGCCCAAAGGTGAGCTACTGTCGCAAATAGGGGTGCCGCCTTCTTGATGGCTTCGGGCGAAAGCGTGCCGATTTTCGGTTGTCGCAGACGGGCCTCGTTGATCCGCCCAGAGACCCGGTCCCGGGTGTGGGTGAACCTGGCATCGCCTCCCTCCAACGGTTCTTTGGAGGTTGCGGAAGCGACGGCCACGAATACCTCCGCCCCGACGGCCCATCCCCACTTATAGCGACGGCCAAAGTCTTCTCGGAGATCACCCAGGTCGTCGCGACCGGCGGCGAGGATGTCCACCAGCCATTCGATCTGGTCCCGCGTCAGGGACGATTTGTTGATCACGAAGCGGCGGGCCATTTCCGACCTCAGGCAGCGCCACTGCAGATCGGGTTTGTCCGGAAGCATCATGACAGTTTCGAGGACCGCTGCTGCAAAGTCGGGAGCGGTGACCGCCAGTTTGGCGGTGAGGAGCGCGCTGACACCGGGGTTCATTTGTTCACCTCAGACAGAGCGATCACGTTCTTCCCCACGATCCGAAGCAATTCTGCCGACCACGCCTCGAGGGCATCCGCCGCCTCCTTGTCCCAGCTGTGGCGCGTGTAGCGCGCCGTCATCGACCGACCATCGCCCTCGCTGTGATTGAGGATCCGGCTGATCACCTGGCGGGGTACGGCCAGCCTGGGCATTTCCATGTGTGTCGCCGTCGTGGCGCGGAGATCGTGCAGGTGCCAGTCGGGAATCCGGTGTTTCTCCGCCGTGAATTCCTCCGAGGCCTCCTCCGCGATGATCTTGCCGATCTCCTCGTCAAGCCGTTCCTTCAGGCCTGACCAACCGGAGAAGGCCTGATCGCCGCGCCGGCCGGACGGGAAGACATGGTCGAAGAGCCGGCCGCCGACCTCGAGCCGCGTCACGCCCTCGATGATCTCCGTCGCGAGGGTCGAAAGCGGGACCGTATGCGCGACGCCGCGCTTCGTCCTGGCGGCCGGGATCATCCAAGCGGCACCGGTGGTGATGACGTCCTTCCCCCGTTCGTCCTTGGTCCGGTAGTCGATCTGCCCAAGTTCGGAGAAGAGCATGCCCGCGACCTCGCCGCGGCGTTGACCGGTTATCAGCATCATCCGGACCAGGCGGCCGAGCGGCTCGGGGAGCTTGCCGCTGCTCTTCCAGAACAGACGGACCTCGTCCTCGGAGAGGTAGCGATCGCGCGCGCTCTCGCGGCCGGGCTTGTCCACGCCGGCGGCCGGATCGGTCTCGACGTAGTCCTGGCCCGCCGCCCAGCGGAACACCCTCTTGATGAAGCTCAAGAGGCGGTTGGCCGACACGGGCGAGGTCTGCGCTTTCTCCCGGACCAGCTCCCTGATCTCACGGCCCTTGATGTCGCCGATCGGGCGAGCGTGCCAGTCGACGAGGTCGACCTTCAGCTTGCGCTCAAGCTCCCCCTTGCTCTTGAGGAGCGCGCCGCCGCTCTCCAGCGTGTCGGCCAAGTAACGCTCGGCCACCCATCCGAAGGTCCCCCGGGCGTAGTTCTCGCCGGCTGCTGGAGCGGCCTTCCGGGCCCGGCGCGTGGCGCCCGGGTCGTCGCCAGTTCGCAGCTGATTGATCAGGGCCGTAGCCTTCCGGCGAGCATCGGCTTCCTTGATGCCGCTAGGTGAGGAGACGTCGCTGGGGCCGATGGCCTTGCCGACCGTCCGGCGGACTAGGCGACCGTTCGCCCGGACCATGACGAAGTAGGTCCGGGAGCCGCCTGCCGAGATCCTCAGGCCATAGCCGCTGAGGACGTCGTCGCGGAACTCGATCTGCCCCTCGGCAGGTGCCGGCGAGCGGGCGAGTTTGTCGGTCAAGCGCGCAATGGCCATCTGTTACCTAAGCCCTCTCAGGTGTCACCTAGGCCAAAATCGGCCGGTGATGGACGGTCACACTAGGTCACGCGATCCGTTGAGAAAGCAAGGGTTTCGGGCATGCACGGTAGCGCTAGGAAACGGCCTGCATAAGACTGGGGGTCAAGGGGTCGTGGGTTCGAATCCCGCCGCTCCGACCATCGTTCTCTTTACCGGTTCATCCACTTCATCAGCGGAATCAGCGGCAGGCCCCAGGCCGTGCCGATGACGACGTAGTAGGCGAGCTGCGCGGCCCAGTGCTGCGGCACGTGGTCGCCGATGGCCAGGGCCGCCACGACATAGCCGAATAGAAACAGCAGCATCCCCAGGGCGCCGAGCAGCTTCTTCAGTCGCGGATTCATGGGCTTGCTCCGGCGCGGGCGGTCCCGCTTCGGAGCCATAGCGGGCGATCAGCGGCGTTTGAAGAGGCCAATGACGAACAGCAGGACCACCGCGCCGATCACCGAGGCGATCAGGCTGGCGATGAAGCCGCTGTAGCCGATGCCCAGCAGACCGGCGAGGAAGTTGCCGATCAGGGCCCCGACCAGGCCGACGATCAGGTTCACCACAATGCCGTGGTCGCGGTTCATGATCCGCTCGGCGATCCAGCCAGCCAAGATGCCGATGACGATCGCAACGAGCCAGTTGACGCCTTCCATGAGAGAGCCTCCTCCAACCGGTGTCCTGGCTGGGTAACAGGCCAGCGCGGCGGCGGTTCCCCGTCAGCGGCGCGGGGCCAGGGCCATCACGGCGAGGAGGACGGTCGCGCCGCACAGGCTGGCCGCCGCGAAGGGCAGGAGGCTGCCCATCGGCAGGCGAAGCAGTTCGGCGGTGAGGGCGCCCAGCGTCGCACCGGCCAGGCCCAGGCCGAGGCTGGCGAAGCTCGAGCCTCGCCGGCCCAGCAGCCAGCGGGCGGCGAACCCGGCCAGCAGGCCGACTACGGCGACAACGAAGTGGCTCTGCGGCGGCATCGGCAGGACCATGCCAGCGGTTCGCGACGGCGTCACGGCTCTGGACCCTCTCGCGCGAGCGCTCTAGGAAGGCCCCGCCGAATTTTCGCCCCCGGAAGGGCCCAACAGAGGCGGCGATGACTTCCTTCCTGCGTTCGGACCGGTCGACCCCGGTCGCCGTCTGGCTGTTCGCCGTCGCGGCCCTCGTCCTGGCCATGGTCGTGGTCGGGGGAGCGACCCGGCTTACGGGCTCCGGCCTGTCGATCACCGAGTGGGCGCCGATCAAGGGCGCGCTGCCGCCGCTGTCGCGCGAGGCCTGGGAGGCCGCGTTCGCCAGCTATCGCCAGATCCCGCAGTACGAACAGGTCAACCACGGCATGACGCTGGACCAGTTCAAGGGTATCTTCTGGTGGGAGTGGGCGCACCGGCTGCTCGGCCGGCTGATCGGCGCAGCCTTCGCGATCCCGTTTGTCGTGTTCCTGATCCGCAAGGACATCCCGCGCCGACTGATCTGGCGTTGCGGGGCCATGCTGGCGCTGGGCGGCCTGCAGGGGCTGATCGGCTGGTGGATGGTGTCCAGCGGCCTCGCGGACCGGGTCAGCGTCGCGCCGGAGCGGCTGGCCGTGCACCTGGGCCTGGCGCTGACCCTCTTCGTGATGCTGGTCTGGACCGGCCTGGATGCCTGGCACGGCGCGCCGCGGCAACAGAACCCGACCCGCTGGCGGGCCGTCGCGCTGGCCTTCCTCGGCGGCGTGTTTCTGCAGAGCCTTTTGGGGGCGCTGGTCGCCGGCGCCGACGCGGGGTTCATCTACAACGACTGGCCGCTGATGAACGGCGCGATTCTGCCGCGCGACTACGCTGGCGACAGCGTCTGGGCGACGATCGCCCATAACCAGGCGAGCGTGCAACTCCACCATCGCCTCGGGGCCTATCTGCTGTTTCTGGCCGCCATGGTGCTGGCGGCGATGGCCTGGCGGGCGCGTTACCTGCCCCAGGAGGCGCGCACCGCGGCCCTGGCCGTAGCGGGCGTGACGCTGCTGCAGGCGGCGCTGGGCGTCAGCGCCCTGATGGCCGGCGTGCCGCTGTGGCTGGGCATCCTGCACCAGGCCGGCGCCGTGGCCCTGCTGGCCGTGGCCACGGGCTTCGCCTGGCGCGTTCGCCGCCTCTAGGCCTTGAACGACGCCCACGGCCCCGTGATGGCCAGGGTGATGCCCGGCCAATAGATGTTCACGAACAGGGTCGAGCCGTCGGGCGAGAAGCAGACGCCCGCCAGTTCGGCGTTCTCCCGAAAAACATTGCGTCCAATCGTGTAGACCTTGCCCTCGGGCGTGACGCCCTTGAGGTGGTTGCGTCTGGTGTCGGAGTAGCGGTCCTCACAGACCAGGATGTGCCCCCAGGGCGCCACGGCGATGTTGTCGCCGTAGTCGAGAACCCGGGCGTCCCTGGACTCGAGAAACAGCTGCGCCTTGCCGGGCGCGTCAGCCTCGTCGGACTGGCCTTCGCGCTCGCCGGGAATGTAGCGCATGATCTGACCCGCGCCAGCCGCCCCGCCGGAGGTGCAGGTGAAGTAGAACTCGCCCTTGCCCCAGAAGATGCCCTCGCCGCGCGCGAAGATGGCGGCCCCGGCCTTGGCGCCGCGCAGGCGCAGGTCGTCGTCGGGGCTCTCGGGGTTGTCGAGGTCGATCCAGCGGGCGGCGCGCCAGTCGCCCTGGGTCATGCCCACCGCGCCCTTCCAGTTGCGGGTGTCGCAGCCCGCGGCCGCGTCGACGAAGCCCAGCGCCTGCAGTCGGCCGCCTCGGACCAGTTCGCCCGGCGTCTCGGGCAGAAAGCGATAGAGAAGGGAGTCGGGGGTGTCCTCGGTCAGATAGACGATGCCGGTCCGGGGATCGACGCAGGCGGCCTCGTGCTTGAAGCGGCCCATGGCCTTCAGCGGGACAGGATCGACCAGTCCCCGGGCGCGCGAGGGCACCTCGAAGATCCAGCCGTGGTCCTTGCCCACGCCCTGGCCGGCGCGGGTGGTCGTTTCCTCGCAGGTCAGCCAGCTGCCCCAGGGGGTGACGCCGCCCGCGCAGTTGATCGATGTGCCCGCCAGGCTCAGATGCTCGCGCTCAAGCGTCTGCTTGCGGATATTATAGACCAGCGTCGTCGTGCCGCCCGGCAGGACCCGGCCTGCGGCATCGACATCGTAGGCCTTGTCGCGATCGAGCTTCGCGGCGAACCGGCCCCGCGCGCCGGTCGGGCCATGGTTGCGGTCGCCGGGCTTGAGTTCGTGATTGCGGACCAGGATCACCTTGTCATCGCCCAGGCCCAGGACGCCGCCGGCCGCGAAGCAGCCCATGCCGTCGAACTTGTGTGGGACGGCCAGGCCGTCGTCCATCATGTCCCCGGCCTGCGAGACGATGCGATAGGAGAAGCCCTCAGGCAGATCGAAGATGCCGAACGGATCTTCCTTGAGCGCGCCGTAGCCCTCGACCTCGTTGACGTAGATCGCGTCGTCCTCCTCCGCCCGGGCGATGCCGGCGAAGGCGAGGGACGCGGCCGAGACGCCGAGGAAGCCGCGACGGGAATAGGACATGGGGCATGGCTCCGGGGAGGATGCCGCCCTGCTAACCCCAGTCTGTGACAAAGTCATTTCGGCGTTTCACCGGTCAGATGCGGTATCATAATACCATTCATCGGAATCCCTTGCTACATAAAGCCTTGCGCGGTTTCTTCTCGCGCGATGTGTTGACAGGTGGGCGGCGCCCGGGTATTGCCGCGCCCTCACGTCGGGGACAGCCGTTCCCGCCTGCATACGGATTACACCCATGATGAAGACCACGGCTTCGCTGAAGCCCGCCGAGGTCGAGAAGAAGTGGATCGTGATCGACGCCGAGAACGCCGTGGTCGGCCGTCTCGCGTCCTTCATCGCCATGCGTCTTCGCGGCAAGCATCGTCCCGACTACACCCCGCACGTCGACTGCGGCGACTATGTCGTCGTGATCAACGCCGACAAGGTGAAGTTCACGGGCCGCAAGCTCGACCAGAAGGTCTACTACCGCCACACCGGTCACCCGGGCGGCGTGAAGGAGATCACCGCCGGAAAGCAACTGACCGGCCGCTTCCCCGAGCGCGTGCTCGAGAAGGCCGTCGAGCGCATGCTGCCGAAGGAAAGCCCGCTGGCCCGCGCCCAGATGACCCATCTGCGCATCTTCAACGGCGCCGAGCACACCCATCAGGCTCAGAACCCCGAGCCGGTCGCGTTCGCCGAGCGCAACAGCAAGAACATCCGGAGCCAATAAGTCATGGCCGAAGCCCAAGGTTTCGAGGCCCTGCAAGGCCTCTCGTCGAACCCCGAAGTCGCGCCGGCCGAACGCAAGGTCGACGCCCAGGGTCGCGCCTATGCGACCGGCAAGCGCAAGAACGCGGTCGCCCGCGTGTGGATCAAGCCGGGCAAGGGCTCCATCACGATCAACGGTCGTGACCAGGAGGTCTACTTCGCCCGTCCCGTGCTGCGCATGATGATCGCCCAACCCTTCCAGGTCACCGACCGCGAAGGCCAGTTCGACGTCATCGTCTCGGTCGAAGGCTCGGGCCTGTCGGGCCAGGCCGGCGCCGTGCGTCACGGCATCTCCAAGGCCCTGACCTACTTCGAACCGACCCTGCGTCCGGTCCTGAAGCCGCACGGCTTCCTGACCCGCGACAGCCGCGTGGTCGAACGCAAGAAGTACGGCAAGGCCAAGGCCCGCCGCAGCTTCCAGTTCTCGAAGCGCTAGTCGCTCGCAGACCTGTTTTGCGAGAGGGGCGCTTCGGGAAACCGGAGCGCCCTTTTTCTTTGTCCCCAACCTCCCGCTCATCCCGGCGAATGCCGGGACCCAGATCAGAGGGCGCGGAGTTTGGCATCTGGGCCCCGGCCTTCGCCGGGGTGAGCGGAGATTGAGATGACCACCCCCAAGGTCTTCATCGACGGCGAAGCCGGCACCACGGGGCTGCAGATCCGCGAGCGTCTGGCCGGGCGCCCGGACATTGAGCTGCTGTCGATCGCGCACGAGAAGCGCAAGGACGGCGCTGCCCGCGCCGAGCTGCTGAACGCCGCCGATGTGTCGATTCTCTGCCTGCCGGACGATGCAGCGCGCGACGCGGTGGCCATGGTCACCAACCCGTCGGCCAGGATCATCGACGCCTCGACCGCGCACCGCACCGCGCCGGGCTGGGCCTACGGCTTCCCGGAGATGAGCAAGGATCAGCGCGCGCTCGTGGCGGCCTCCACGCGCGTCTCCAACCCCGGCTGCTACCCGACCGGGGCCATCGCCCTGATCCGCCCGCTGGTGTCGGCCAGCGTGCTGCCACAGGACTGGCCGGTCAGCGTCAACGCCGTCAGCGGCTACTCGGGCGGGGGCAATCCGATGATCGCCGAGTTCGAGGATGAGGCGAGCGCCAACTTCACCCGGGCGCCCTACCGCATCTACGCCATGGGTCTGGAGCACAAGCATGTGCCCGAACTGCAGGTGCAATCCGGCCTGCTGACCCGTCCGATCTTCGCGCCGGCCGTCGGCCGCTATCGTCAGGGCATGATCGTCGAGGTTCCGCTGCACCTGGGCCTGATCGGCTCCGGCCCGTCGCTGAAGGACATTCACGCCGTGCTTCATGAGGCCTACCGCGGCGAACAGTTCGTGGAGGTGGCGTCGCTGGACGAAGCGGCCAGCATGAAGACGCTCGACCCGGAAGGCCTGAACAACACCAACCGCATGAAGCTGTTCGTGTTCGGCTCGGAGAGCAGCAAGCAGGCGCGGCTGGTGGCCCTGCTGGACAACCTCGGCAAGGGCGCGTCCGGCGCGGCGGTGCAGAACATGAACCTGATGCTGGGCCTGCCCGAAGGCGCCGGCCTGTGACCATCCGGCGGGCGCTGCCGGGCGACACGGACGTCCTGCGCGCCCTGATGGCCGATTCAAACGGCTACGAGCGGCCGGAAGCCCGGGCAATGATCGTCGCCTTCGCCGCCGGCTGGTCCGTCCCTGAGCAGGGACACGAGGTCTGGGTGGCGGAGGAGGGCCGCGCGATCCGCGGCTTCTACGCCCTGATCCCGCACGGCGCGGACCAGGAGCTCGACCTCTTCTTCACCGCCAACGACGCCCAGGGCACGGGACTCGGCCGCCGGCTGTTCGACCACATGGCGGACCGGGCGAGGGCGCTCGGCGCGGCGCACGTGATCATCTCGTCCAACCCCGAGGCGGCCGGCTTCTATCGCCGTATGGGCGCGGTCGACATCGGCGTCAGCCCGCCGGGCGAGGAGATCACCTGGGAGCGGCCGAAGCTGAAGCTGTCGCTCAAGTGACAAGCGATGTTGAAGCGATCGCTTCAGCAGGGCAGGGAGTCTCCAATCTGATACCAGAGCCGGGCAGCGACGCGGCCTGTTGAGGCGTGGCGGCGTGGACAGGGGGATAGATCGCCAGACCCGAGCGGACGCGGGGTGCGCGCGGTCATCACGGCCGGAGGCGCTGTCGCCTTGTCGGACAAGGCGTCGAGGGTCAGGAAAGGCATCGTCGCAACGCCGCATTCCGGGAGTCTCGCCCTGAGCGGACAGGGGTGGATCACCTAGGCCTGCGGACTGGAGCGGGAATGGGCGGATTGTCTCGCGATGTCCCGCTTTGTCTCGTGAATATGCGTCCCGTGAGTCTCGCATTGGAGACTGGATCGCGCTCGGCGTCTCCCTCCCCCTTGTGGGGAGGGTGGATCGGCGAGCGAAGCGAGACGAGACGGGTGGGGCAAGTAGCGATCATCAGCCAGCGCAGAGGGCGGCCACCTCTTGCCCCACCCTGCCTCGCTTCGCGAGGCTGTCCCTCCCCACAAGGGGGAGGGAGAAAGCTCTAGCTCCGCACCTTCACGAAGCTTCCCGGCGCGTCCTCCAGCGGCTTGCCGAGCGGACCCTTGGACGGATCGCGCGCCGGGACCAAGTCACCCGACTTCGACTTCAGCCATTGCCCCCAGTGCGGCCACCAGCTGCCCGGGTGCTCGACGGCGGCGGCGCGCCACTCTTCGACCGTGGCCGGCAGCTCGGGGTTGGTCCAGTGCTGGTACTTCTTCGCGTCGGGATGGTTGATCACCCCGGCGATGTGGCCGCTGCCGGCCATGGTGAAGGTCACCGGCCCGCCGAACAGCTTGGCGCCGCGATAGATGCTGCGGAACGGCGCGATATGGTCGTCGCGCGAGGACTGGACGTAGATCGGCGTCTTCACCTTTGACAGATCGAGCGTCACGCCGTCGAGGATCAGATTGCCCTTGGCCAGCGCGTTATCCTTGTAGAAGTTGCGCAGGTAGAACAGGTGCAGCGCCTTGGGCATCCGCGTCTGGTCGCTGTTCCAGAACAGCAGGTCGAAGGGCTTGGGCTCCTTGCCCATTAGGTAGTTGTTCACGAAGAACGACCAGATCAGGTCGTTGCCGCGCAGCGAGTTGAAGGTGTCGGCCATCGACTTGCCTGGCAGGAAGCCGCCAGCCTGGTCCATGGTTTCCTCGATATCGCGCAGCCAGGCGTCGTCGACAAACAGCTTCAGATCGCCCGCCTCCACGAAATCCTGCTGGGCCGCGAAGAAGGTCGCCGAGTTGATCCGGTCGTCGCCCTTCGCCGCCATATGGGCCAGCGCGCAGGAGAGCAGGGTGCCGCCGATGCAGTAGCCGACGGTGTTCACCCGGGTCGTCCCGCATTGCTTCATCACCTGAGTGGTGGCGTCGTAGATGCCTTCCTTCAGGTAGCTCTCGAAGGTTTTGGCCGCGAGTTTCTCGTCCGGGTTCACCCAACTGGTGACGAAGACGGTGATCCCCTGGCTGGTCAGCCAGCGGACCAGGCTGTTATCGGGCCTCAGGTCGATTATGTAGAACTTGTTGATCCAGGGGGTGAACAGCAGCAGCGGGATCTCGTGCACCTGCTCGGTGGTCGGCTCGAACTGCAGCAGCTGCAGGATGTCGTTCTGGTAGACGACCTTGCCCGGCGCGGTGGCGACGTTCTCGCCGACGCGGAACTGGTCCATGTCGGTCTGGCTGATGGCCAGCTGGCCGCCGCCGCGGGTCAGGTCGGCGGCGAAGTTCTCCATGCCGCGCACTAGGCTCTCGCCGTGCGAGCTCATCGCCTCTCGCAGGGCCGCCGGGTTGGACATCAGGAAGTTCGACGGCGAGATCGCGTCGGTCAGCATCTTCATGAAGAACTCGACCCGGCGCTTTTCCAGCGGATCGACACCCTCGACATCGGTGACCAGGCTGTTCAGCCAGTTGCTGGTCAGCAGGTACGACTGCTTCATCACATCGTACATCGGGTGGGCGCCCCAGTCGGGGTCGTTGAACCTCTTGTCGCCTTTGGCGGGCTGTACAACCGGTTCGACTGTCTCCCCCGCCATGCGACGGGCGGTGCTCTGCCACAGGTCGAGGTAGCGGCTGAACAGATCGGCCTGGGCGCGCAGCATCCGGTCCGGTTGGGCGGCCAGGCGACCCATGACGTCGGTCAGGGCGGGACCGACGTGGAACGGATCGGGCGTCAGCGCGGCCGGGCTGTCAGCCTGGCGCAGGGCCGCCTCGGCGATGGCGCCCTGGGCCGTGACCGCGGCGCGGGCCAGGTTCGCCGACAGCTTCTCCAGCGCCTCGCGCTGCTGCGGCGACATGAAGGCGGCCGGATCGGTGAAGGCGGCGACCTCCGGACCGGCGGCGGCCTTCGGCGGCTCGGGCGGCGGAAGCGGCGGCGCCTTTGGCTTGGGCGGGGTCTTGGCCGCGGCGGCCTTGGCGGTCGTCTTCGACTTGCGCGGAGTCTTGCCGTCTTTCGCGGCCATGCTGGCGTCCTTCCCGTGCGCGTAACCGTTTGAAGCGGCCTTTCGCTCGCCGCGATCATGGCTTAGACCGGGCTGCAAATGGAAGGCGACACGCACATTTTCTGTCGGGCCGGACGGCTGGCGCTTCTGGCGGGCGCGGGCTTGAGCCTGAGCGCCTGCGTCGCCGTGGCCGAACTGGAGCCGGGCAAGGGCGTGGCGGTCGACCCGGCGTCACCGGCGGCCGCCGCGGTGGCCAGCGCCGTCGCCGAGCCCGGCGCCTGGCCGATCTTCGCCGACATTCCCGAGATCCCGGCCGACGTGCGCGCCGCCGCCGCCTGGCGCCAGGCCGTCGCCGACCAGGAGACAGAGGGCCTCGACACCCGCCGCGCGGTTGCAGCCGAGACCTGGAGCCTGACCGCGACCGAAGCCTTCGCGGAGCAGCAGCGGGCCGAGGCCAACGCGCTGGACCTGCACGCGCCGACCGATGCGGAAATCGCCGAGTCGGAAGCTTACGCCCGGGCTTTGCGCAAGCGAGCTACCCCGCCTCCGCCGCCGAGGTGAGACCGGCGCGGCGGGGGCATGTTTTTCCCTGAACCTGCTTGGATAAACCCCTTCCGGGGGCTATCCATGCGCGACCTCCGCTCCAGCGCGCGCCAGACGGCGCAGACGAGCCCATCATGACGACCGAATTCCACCGTATCCGGCGCCTGCCGCCTTACGTCTTCGAAGAAGTGAACCGCATCAAGGCGAAGCTCCGCGCCGAGGGCACCGACATCATCGACTTCGGGATGGGCAATCCCGACATGCCGACGCCGAAGCACATCGTCGACAAGCTGGTCGAGACGGCCAGGGACCCCAAGGCTGGCCGCTATTCGGCTTCCAAGGGCATCATCGGCCTGCGCCGGGCGATGGCCGGGTACTATGACCGTCGGTTCGGCGTGAAACTCAACCCCGACACCGAGGTCATCGCCACCCTGGGCTCCAAGGAAGGCTTCGCCAACCTGGCCCAGGCCCTGACCGCGCCGGGCGACGTCATCATCTGCCCGAACCCGGCCTATCCGATCCACGCCTTCGGTTTCATCATGGCCGGCGGGGTCATCCGCCACGTGCCGGCCCTGTCGCCGGAGGAATACCTGGCGGGCGTCAGCCGGGCCATGAAGCACTCGGTTCCGCCGCCCAACATCCTGATCCTGAGCTATCCGTCCAACCCCACGGCCCAGTGGGTCGACCTGGACTTCTACAAGGACGCCGTGGCGCTGGCGAAGAAGCACGATCTGCTGGTCATCAGCGACATCGCCTATGGCGAGATCTACTTCGACAACAACCCGCCGCCGTCGATCCTGCAGGTCGAGGGCGCCAAGGACATCGCCGTCGAGGTCAACAGCCTGTCGAAGACCTACGCCATGGCCGGCTGGCGCGTGGGAATGGTGGTCGGCAACGCCCGCATCTGCGCCGCCCTCGCGCGGGTGAAGTCCTATCTCGACTACGGCGCCTTCCTGCCGATCCAGGTGGCCGCCGCCGCCGCTCTGAACGGCCCGCAGGACTGCGTCGACGACATCCGCGCCATCTACAAGGGCCGCCGCGACACCCTGGTCGAATCGATGAAGCGCGCCGGCTGGGACATTCCCGCGCCGCCCGCCTCGATGTTCGCCTGGGCGAAGGTGCCCGAGCCGTACAAGGAAATCGGATCCATGCTCTTCTCGCGGCTGCTCGTCGAGGAGGCCGGCGTCGCGGTGTCGCCCGGCGCCGGCTTCGGCGAGTACGGCGAGGGCTACGTCCGGATCGGGCTGGTCGAGAACGAGCACCGCATTCGCCAGGCGGCGCGCAACGTGAAGAAGTTCCTGGCCGATTCCGACCGCATTCTCGGCAAGGCCCACAACATGATGGCGGCCCAATGAGCAAGAAGACCTGGAAGGTAGGGGTCGCGGGCCTGGGCACGGTCGGCGGCGGCCTGCTGCAGTTCTTGTCCGAGCGACCGGACTTCGCGCCCGCCGGGGGCAGGGTGGTGGTGACCGGCGTCTCGGCCCGCAATCGCTCGCGGCCGCGGCCCTTCGACATTTCCGGCATCGCCTGGTTCGACGATCCCGTGTCGCTGGCGACCGCCCCGGAGACCGACATCTTCGTCGAGCTGGTCGGCGGCTCCGACGGTCCGGCCAAGGCCGCGGTCGAGGCGGCGCTGAAGGCCGGCAAGCCGGTGGTCACGGCCAACAAGGCCCTTATCGCCGAGCATGGCGCCGAGCTGGCCGCCCTGGCCGAGGCCGCCAATGTGCCGTTGCTGTTCGAGGCGGCGGTGATGGGCGGCACGCCGGCGGTCAAGATGCTGCGGGAGGCCATGGTCGGCGACGAGGTCAAGGGCGTCGCGGGCATCCTCAACGGCACCTGCAACTTCATCCTCAGCGAGATGGAGGCCAAGGGCGCCGCCTTCGCCGATGTGCTGAGCGACGCCCAGCGCATGGGCTACGCCGAGGCCGACCCGACCATGGACATCGGCGGCTTCGACGCGGCGCACAAGGTGACCATCCTCGCCGCCCTGGCCTTCGGTTGCGCCCCGGCCTACGCCGCCGCCGAGATCGAGGGCATCGAGAGCGTCGACGCGCTCGACATCCGCCTGGCGCGGGACCTGGGCTATCGCATCCGTTTGATCGCGTCGGCCGACCTCAGCGCCGAGGGCGTCGCCGTTCGCGTGCATCCCTCGCTGGTGCCCGAGGGCCATCCCCTGGCCGAGACGCGCGGCGCGCTCAACGCGCTTTACATCGAGGGCGCCCGTATCGGCCGCATCTTCGTGCAGGGCCCCGGCGCGGGCTCCGGCCCCACGGCCGCCGCCGTCGCCGCCGACATCGCCGACGTGATGACCGGCGCGTCGCGCCCGGTCTTCCAGGCCCCAGCCGCGGCGCTGAAGCCGTTCGTCGCCGTCGCGCCGACCCGACGGGTCGGCAAGGCCTACCTGCGCCTGTTGGTGAAGGATCAGGCCGGCGTCATCGCCGCGGTGTCCGAGACCCTGGCGGAGTGCGGCGTCTCGATCGACAGCTTCCTTCAGAAGCCCGTCGAGGACGCCGGGGGCGTGCCGATCGTGCTGACGACCCACGCGATCGCCGAGTCGGTGCTGACCGACGCGATAAATCGCATCGAAAAGCTCCCGGCTGTGCTAGAGCGGCCCCGGCTGTTGCGCATCGCGCGCATCTGAGAATCCTCCGACACTGCGCAAGAGACCCTCTGCACGAGGGGCGGGAGACATAGACTAGATGAGTTCCGAGACGCTGGACCGTGGCCTCGTGCTTGACGCCGTGCGCGTCACCGAAGCCGCCGCCATCGCCGCCTGGGGCCTGGTTGGCCGTGGTGACGAGAAGGCCGCCGACCAGGCCGCCGTCGACGCCATGCGCAACGCCCTGAACGAACTGGCCATCGACGGCGAGATCGTCATCGGCGAGGGCGAGCGCGACGAAGCGCCCATGCTCTACATCGGCGAGAAGGTTGGCGCCGGCAAAGGCCCGGGCATCGACATCGCGCTCGATCCGTTGGAAGGCACCACGCTGACGGCCAAGGCCATGGCCAACGCCCTGGCGGTGATGGCCTGGGCGCCCAAGGGCACGTTGCTGAACGCCCCCGACACCTACATGGACAAGATCGCCTGTGGACCGGGCCTCCCGGAGGGCGTCATCGACCTGGACAAGTCGCCGGCCGAGAACGTCAGGGCGGTTGCCGCCGCCAAGGGCGTGGATGTGTCGGAGGTGACCGTCTGCGTGCTGGATCGTCCGCGTCATGCCGAGATCATCGCCGGAGTCCGTTCGGTCGGCGCCCGCGTCTATCTGATCACCGACGGCGACGTGGCCGGGGTGATCAACACCACCGATCCGGAGACGGGCATCGACCTCTACATCGGCCAGGGCGGGGCGCCGGAGGGCGTACTGGCCTGCGCGGCGCTCAAGTGCGTCGGCGGTCAGTTCCAGGGCCGTCTGGTGTTCCGCAACGCGGACGAGAAGGCCCGCGCCTCGCGGGTCGGAATCACCGATTTCGACCGCAAGTACACCCTCAACGAGATCGTCCGCGCCGACGCCATCTTCGCGATGACCGGCGTGACCAAGGGTGCGCTGCTGGACGGTGTCACCTTCTCCAGCGGCGCGGTCCATACCCACACTCTGGTCATGAACTCCTCCACCCGCACGGTGCGTGAAGTGCGGATGAAGCGTCCGCTCTGACCATGGCCGACGGCGCGGGCGAGGTCGGTTTCCTCGGCGTCCGACGGTCCCTGACGGGCAGAACCTGGCGGCGGCGGCCGGCGGACGAGGCGGTCGTCCGCGATCACCAGCTGCGTCACGACCTTTCAGAGCCGCTTGCGCGGGCGCTGGCCTCGCGCGGTGTCGGACCGGACGGCGCGACCGACTTCCTGTCGCCGACGCTGCGCAACCAGTTCCCGGACCCGTCGACATTCCGGGATATGGACCGCGCCGCGGAGATCCTCATCGATGCGCTGCAGCGCGGACGGCCGATGGCGGTCTTCGCTGACTACGACGTGGACGGCGCCTCCAGCGCCGCCCAGCTGGTGCGCTGGTTCCGCGCCATGGGTCACGAGCTGCCGATCTACGTGCCGGACCGCATCCTCGAGGGCTATGGCCCCAGTCCCATGGCGTTTCGACGCTTGAGGGACCAGGGCGCCGAGCTGGTGATCACCGTCGATTGCGGCGCGGCCGCCCATGACGCGCTGGTTTCGGCCCGCGACATCGGCCTGGACGTCGTGGTCGTCGACCATCACCTGATGCGGGGCGAGCCGCCGCCCGCCGCGGCGCTGGTCAATCCGAACCGACCAGATGACACGTCGGGGCAGGGACACCTGGCCGCCGCCGGGGTGACCTTCGTGCTGCTGGCGGCGCTCAATCGCGAGGCGCGCAAACGAGGCCTATTCGATGACCGCGCGGCGCCGGATATCATGCGATGGTTGGATCTGGCGGCCATGGGCGCCTTCTGCGACGTGACCAGCCTGACCGGCTTCAACCGCGCGATCGTCTCCCAGGGCCTGAAGGTGATGTCGGGCTGGGGCAACCCGGGCCTCAAGGCGCTTCTGGAGGTCGCCAAGGGGCAGGGACCGGCCACCGCCTTCCACGCCGGGTTCATTCTGGGGCCGCGGATCAACGCCGGCGGCCGGATCGGACGATCCGATCTCGGCGCCCGGCTGCTCTCGACGGACGATCCAGCCGAGGCCGTCGCCCTGGCCGCAGAGCTGGATGCGCTCAACGCCTCCCGCAAGGAGGTCGAGACGGCCGTCATCGACGAGGCGACAAGCTTCATCGAGCGCGACAGCAACCACGATCCGGAGGCTCCGGTGCTGGTGGTGGCCGGTGACGGCTGGCATCCGGGCGTGGTCGGCATCGCCGCCGCCCGCTTGCGCGAGCGCTATCGCAAACCGGTGATCGTGATCGGCGTCGACCGTCCTTCGGACACCGGCAAGGGATCGGGCCGCAGCCAGCCGGGCGTGAATCTCGGCAGGGCGGTCCAGGCCGCCTTCGACGAGGGCCTGCTGCTGTCAGGCGGCGGGCACGCGATGGCCGCCGGCCTCACGGTGCGGCCGTCTGGCGTGCCCGAACTGCGAGCCTTCCTGGAAGAGCGCCTGCGCGAGGAAATGATCGAGGCCGTCGCGGCCGACGCCGTCGAGATCGACGCCCTGGTCAGTCCCTCGGGCGCCACCCGCGCCCTGTGGACCGATTTCCAGCGCCTGGCGCCCTTTGGGCCCGGCAATCCCGAGCCGATGTTCGCCATCGCCGACGCGCGGATCGACCGGCCGATGATGCTCAAGGGCGGTCATGTGCGCTGCACGCTGATGGATGCCTCCGGCGGGCGGCTGAAGGCGGTGGCCTGGCGCGCCGGGGAGACCGATCTGGGCGCGCGGATCATGGCCGGCGGCGCGTCGCTGCATGTCGTCGGCCGCCTGAAGCCGGACGACTGGCAGGGCCGTGAAAGCGTCGAACTGGAGATCGATGACGCCGCCGATCCGCGGATGGCGACGGGCTGAAAAAAGGTCCGAAAACTCTCTTCGGAGGGGGTTGCGCGGGCCGGGCGACGCGAATATACAGCCGCTTCCTCGCGACCGGGCGCCCTTCGTCTATCGGTTAGGACCCCAGATTTTCAATCTGGTAAGAGGGGTTCGATTCCCCTAGGGCGTGCCATCGCGAGGCTTTCCCTCCCCAAAGAATACAACCGTCCGTACCGCGACCTATCGTCGCGGAACGAGGCTGACGTCATTCCTCACGCGAATTGTCGGCTTGACGCCTCTCCTCCTGCGAGAACAGTGTTATAATTGAGTGCTCGTCCAACGTGGACTTGGGACGGGGTAGAGGGGCGAATGTCAGGTTTCGAATTCGAGGGACCGGAGGCGCACGAGGAGGCCGTGCGCATCGCGGGTCGCGTGAAGTGGTTCGACGCGGGAAAGGGCTACGGCTTCATTGTCCCGGACGATCCCGCGCAAACTGGACTGAAGGATGTCCTCCTCCACATCACGTCCCTGCGGACGTCTGGACGCGAGTCGGCGCTCGAAGGATCCGCCATTGTCTGCGATGTCGTGCGTCGCCCGAAGGGCTGGCAGGTGTCGGAGGTCGTCGACCTCGACGAAAGCGCCGCCCCGCCGCCGATGGAGAGGACGCCCCGGCGGTTCGAAGAGTCCGGGCGCGGTTTTGCGCGGGATCGCGACCGCTTTGGCGGCGGTCGCCAGGACGCCCCGCGTCGACCTCAGCCGCCGCGGGCCGACGGTCCGCTCGAGCACTGCACCGTGAAGTGGTTCAACCGCACCAAGGGCTACGGTTTCGTGGTGCGCGACGCCGAACCCGGCGATATCTTCGTCCACATCGAGACCCTGCGTCGCAGCGGCCTTGAGGATCTGCAGCCCGGAGACGGCGTCATGGTGCGCTTCGCTGAGGGGCCCAAGGGTCTTGTGGTGGCCGAAATCTCGGCGTCCTGAGGGCGCCGGGTCGTATCCGGAGTGGTTCCTTGAATTGGATGACGCGTAACGCCCGCCGGTCGCTGATCCTGGCGGCCGTTCTGCTTGGCGCCGGGCTGGGCGCCAGCGCCTGTGGCGCGGGCGAGGCCGCCGTTGGCGGCGGCTCGTCGCCAGTCGACATCAACAAGCCCCACGAAACCTCGCCGACCTTCGTCACCGAGCCGCTCTGGATCGAGACCGCCGGCGGCCGCGTCGACTATCGCGTCGAGATCGCCGATGACGAGGTCGAGCGCCAGCATGGATTGATGTACCGGACGGCCATGCCGGACGGTCACGGGATGCTGTTCATCTTCGAGCGTGCGAAGCCGCAGTCGTTCTGGATGCACAATACCTACATGCCGCTCGACATCATCTACATCGGCGCCGACGGCAGGATCGTCTCGATCGTCCAGGGCCGGCCGTTCGACGACAGACCGCTTCCCTCGGGCGCGCCGGCGCTGGGGGTGCTGGAGATCTACGCCGGCAAGGCGGCCGAGCAGGGCATCAATGTCGGCGATCGTGTCCACCACCGGATGTTCGGCGGGTGAGCGTCGGTGAGATTCCGGCCCCGCCGGAAGGCTTCGTCCCCTCCAGCCGTGGCCCCTATACCACCCACAACGGACCGATGTTCCACCGGCGCAACGCGGACGGCGGCCTGACGCACGCCTTCTTCGTGCTGCCGCGCCACTGCAACAGCATGGGCATCGTCCACGGCGGCATGCTGTCGACCTTCTTCGACGGCGTCGTGGCCGGCGCGGTCGGCCGTGTCACGGGCGGCATGTCGGTGACGGTGCACCTGTCGCTCGACTTCCTGTCGATGGCCCGCAAGGGCGAGTGGGTCTATGGTGAGGGCAGGGCGACCCGCCAGACGAAGGACCTGGTCTTCGCCGAGGGCCGCATCTTCATCGGCGACAAGGACGTCCTGCGCGGCTCGGGCGTGTTCAAGCCGATGCACAGGAAGGCGGAGTAGCTCTTGGCGAAACTCCGCGAACATCGAGCGAGGGTCGCCGCTGAGCTTGGTCTGTTTGTGAGGCAGTACGCCCGAAAGGCGCAGAAGCGCCAAGAGCCCAATGACCGTGACTATGACCGCAAGCTTGAAGAGCGGGTCAAACGCATGGCGCCGGAAGAGCTGGATGCGCTGTTGCGAGATGGCGAGGAGTAAAGTCTCCGCTTCATTGCGGCGCAGCGCCTGTTCTGGCAAAGACGGCGCTTCCGTGAAGCGGGGTGTGGCGCAGCCTGGTAGCGCATCTGGTTTGGGACCAGAGGGTCGGAGGTTCGAATCCTCTCGCCCCGACCACGGAAGAGATCGATCGAAGAGGCATCGCATGCTCGCGCGCATCTACCGTCCGGCCAAGACCGCCATGCAGTCCGGCAAGGCCAAGACCCGGGACTGGCTGCTCGAGTTCGAGCCGGCCGCCGCCAAGCGCGTCGATCCTCTGACCGGCTGGACCCAGTCGACCGACATGAACGGCCAGGTCCGCCTCAGCTTCGATAGCCGCGAGGAGGCCGTCGCCTACGCCCAGAAGCACGGCATCGCCTTTCAGATCTTCGAGCCGAAGGAGCCGAAGAAGATCATCAAGGCCTACGCCGACAATTTCGCCGCCGGCCGCAGGCAGCCCTGGACGCACTAGGCGCCGGGACCTTCACGTTCAGGGCGTGTCCCGAACAGCTGCGGGGGACACGCACTGAAGTGCATGTCCCCAGGGCCCAAACGCCGCTAAAGCAGGATCAAAGACCCCATAGCTCAACCGGATAGAGCATCCGCCTTCTAAGCGGACGGTTGCAGGTTCGAGTCCTGCTGGGGTCGCCAGCCTTCAGACCGCCGCCGAGGCGTCGAGACCGGCCCGCAGGTCCGCGATGAGATCGTCCGGGCTTTCCAGACCGATGTGCAGCCGAACGACCGGACCGCCGTAGTCGACGGCGACGGTGCGGCGCTGGAACTGCGGGTCACAGTTGATGGCCAGGCTCTCGAAGCCGCCCCAGGAAAAGCCGAGCCCGAACAGCTTCAGCGTATCGAGGAAGGCTTCCACCGCCGCCCGCGACGTCGGCCTGAGTACGAAGGCGAACAGGCCGCAAGCGCCGCTGAAGTCCCGGCTCCACAGGTCATGGCCGTCGTCGCCGGGCAGGGCGGGGTGGATGACCCGCAGCACCTCGGGCTGGGCCTGCAGCCAGCGCGCCACCGCCAGGCCGCTCTCGCCGTGCCGCGCCAGTCGGGTGGCGAGGGTGCGCAGTCCGCGCAAGGCCTGGTAAGCGTCGTCGCCGGTCACCGCCCAGCCATGATGGTGGACGGCGTCCTGCATCGCCGTGGCCAGCGCCGGATCAACGACCGCTACCGAGCCCATGAACACGTCGGAATGGCCGCAGACGTACTTGGTTAGGGCCTGGATGCTGATGTCGACCCCGGCCGCCAGCGGCTTGAACAGCAGGCCCGCGGCCCAGGTGTTGTCCATCAGGGTCAGGACGCCTCGCTCGCGCGCGGCGGCGGCGATGCCGGGCACATCTTGGATCTCAAAGCTCAGCGAGCCCGGCGATTCGAGCAGAATCAGCCGGGTGTTCGGCTTCGCCAGCGCCAGCACGCCCTCGGCGTCCAGACGGGCGTCGTAGTAGTCGACCCCGACGCCGAAGCGGGTCAGGACGCTGTCGCAGAAGACGCGGACGGGCTTGTAGACGGTGTCGACGACCAGCAGATGGTCGCCGGCCTTCAGGACAGCCGTGAGGGCCGCCGTGATCGCCGCCAGGCCGGAGGGGAAGACCTGCACGGCCTTGGCGCCCTCAAGCTCGCAAAGGGCCTCGCAGAGCGCGAACTGGGCGTTCAACCCGCCGCGGCCATAGCCGAGCGTGCCGTCGTAGAGGGCCTTGGCGTCGGGCAGCAGCACGGTCGACCCGCGCTGGATCGCCGGTCCGACGGTCCGGGCTTCCGGCACGCGCCCTGCGCCGGCGTGGATCAGGCGGGTTTTCTCGTCCATCGGCTCAGCGCGGCTCAGGCCGCTCCCGTCACGACCTCGGTGTCGTCGCGTCCGCCCCACTCGGCCCAGGAGCCGTCGTAGACGGGCGCGCGGTCCTTGCCGATGCGCGCGAGGGCCAGCGACAGGATGCCGGCGGTGATGCCGGAGCCGCAGGTGGTGATGATCGGTCGATTCAGGTCGACGCCGGAGGCCTCGAACACCGCGAGCAGCTGCTCGGCGGTTTTGAGGGTGCCGTCCGGAGCCAGAACCTCGGAGGCCGGGACGTTGAAGGCGCCCGGCATGTGGCCGCTGCGCAGGCCTTCGCGAGGTTCGGGCTGGTCGCCCGAGAAGCGGCCGGCGGGACGGGCGTCCAGCAGCTGCTCCTTGCCCGAAGCGAGGGCGCGCTTCACCTGGCCCAGGTCGCGGACCAGGTCAGAGCTGTAGCGGACCGTGAAGTGGCGTTCCCTGGGCTGCGGCGGCCCATCGTCGATCGGCCGTCCCTCGGCGATCCATTTGGGCAGGCCGCCGTCGAGCACGACGACGTCTTCATGGCCCATGGCGCGGAAGGTCCACCAGACGCGGGCGGCCGAGCGCAGGCCCAGCTGGTCGTAGATCACCATGCGCGAGCCGTCGCCCAGGCCCAGCTTGCGCACCCGCGAGGCGAACTTCACGGGGCTGGGCAGCATGTGCGGCAGGTTCGTCCCGTCGTCGGCGATCTCGTCGATGTCGAAGAACACCGCGCCCGGAATATGCGCGAGCTTGAACTGCTCAAGCGGGTTCTTGCCCTCTTGCGGGAAGTACCAGCTGGCGTCGACGATCCGTACGTCCGGGGCGCCCAGGTGGTCAGCCAGCCAGGCGGTGGAGACGAGCGGATCGGCCATCAGTTCTATTCCCCTGCTAGCCAGCCCGGAACGGGGAGGCCGCGTTCCTTCAGGAACGCCGGATTGAAGAGCTTCGACTGATAGCGCGAACCATAGTCGCAGAGAATGGTCACGATGGTGTGGCCGGGCCCCAATTCGCGCGCCAGCTTCACCGCGCCGGCGACGTTGACCCCGGACGACCCGCCGAGCACCAGGCCCTCGTGTTCCGCCAGCTCGAAAATGGTCGTCAGCATCTCCTCGTCGGACACCTGGAAGGGGTGATCAACCGTCAGGCCGTCGAGATTGGCCGTGATCCGGCCCTGGCCGATGCCTTCGCTGATCGATGAGCCTTCGGCCTTCAGCTCGCCGTGAGCGTAGTAGTGATAGAGCGCCGCGCCATGGGGGTCGGCGAGGCCGATCTTCACCTCGGGGTTCCGCGCGCGCAGCGCCGCGGCGACGCCGGCCAGGGTGCCCCCCGACCCCACGGCGCAGATGAAACCGTCGACCTTGCCGCCGGTCTGGTCCCAGATCTCCGGACCGGTGCTGTCGATGTGGGCCTGGCGGTTGGCGATATTGTCGAACTGGTTGGCCCAGATCGCCCCGTTCGGATCGGTCCTGGCCAGCTCTTCTGCCAGGCGGCCGGAATAGCGGACATAGTTGTCGGGATTGGAGTAGGGGACGGCGTCGACCTCGACCAGCTCAGCGCCGGCCAGTCGGATGGCGTCCTTCTTCTCCTGGCTCTGGGTGCGCGGGATGACGATCGTGGTCCGGTAGCCCAGCGCCGAGGCGACCATGGCCAGGCCGATGCCGGTGTTGCCGGCCGTGCCCTCGACGATGCGGCCGCCTGGGCGCAGCAGGCCCCCGGCCTCGGCGTCGCGGATGATCCACAGGGCGGCGCGGTCCTTGACCGACTGGCCGGGATTGAGGAACTCGGCCTTGCCGAGAATCTCGCAGCCCGTCGCCTCGCTGGCGGCCTTCAGGCGGATCAGGGGCGTGTTCCCGATCAGGTCGAGAACGCTTGAGGCGGCGGTCATGGAGCGCTTCTTCTGGTGAGCCAGCGCCCTGTAGATCGTGTGCAGCGGCTGACAGGCAAGCGCAGTTTTTCTGATAGGGCGTCCTTCCTCTCCCAAGAAGAAGGAGCAATCTAGCTCTTGCTCAGGCCCACCTGCACCACGTCCGTCCGCCCCGTCCGGAAGCCCGCTTCGCAATAGGCGAGATAGTACCGCCACATGCGCCGGAAGCGGTCGTCGAAGCCCTGCTTGCGAATGTCGTCCCAGGCGGCGTCGAAACGCTCCATCCATTCGGACAGGGTCTCAGCATAGTCCTGGCCGAAGCGCATCACCGACTGCCAGCCCAGGCCCGCCTTCCCGGTCTCCTGCCTCAGCCGCGTCTCGCTGGGCAGCATGCCGCCCGGGAAGATGTACTTCTGGATGAAGTCGGCCCGCCGCCGATAGACGCCGAACAGTTCGTCCCGGATGGTGATGATCTGCAGGCCGGCGCGGCCGCCGGGCGAGAGGACGTCGCGGATCTTGCCGAAATAGGTCGGCCAGTATTCCTCGCCGACCGCCTCGAACATCTCGATGGAGGCGACGCGGTCGAACTGGCCGTCGACGTCGCGGTAGTCGACCAGCCGGATGTCGGTCTTCTCCGCAAGGCCCTGCTCGAACAGGCGTTTCCGCGCGAAGTCGTATTGCTCCTGACTGATGGTGATGCCGGTGACCTTCGCGCCGATTTCCTTCGCCGCGAACTCGGCGAAGCCGCCCCAGCCGCAGCCGATTTCCAGCACGCTCTGGCCGGTTTCCAGACCCATGGAGCGGGCGAGGGCGGCGTACTTGTGTTGCTGAGCCAGATCCAGCGGCTCGCCGGTCTTTTCGTAGACGGCCGAGCTGTAGGTCATCGTCCGGTCCAGCCACTTCGAATAGAAGTGGTTTCCCAGGTCGTAGTGGGCGTGGATGTTCTTGCGGCTGCCGGAGCGGTCGTTCCGGTGCAGCATGTGCATCACGAAATTGACCGCCCGCACGATCGGGTTGCCCTCGACCAGGGTCTGCAGGCGATCGAAGTTCATCGCGAACCCGGTCAGCAGCGCCGCCAGATCCGGCGTCTCCCATTCGTCGGCCATATAGCCCTCGGCGAAGCCGATCGCGCCGGCCGAGAAGCAGCGCTTGATGAAGCGGTAGTCCTTGACCCTGATCCGGGCGTCGGGGCCGGAGTCTGGACCGCTGCAGCGGATCTCCTCGCCGCTCGGCAGCACCCAGACGATCGAGCCGAAGCGCCAGTTTTCGGCGCAGACCCGAATGCAGGTGCGAAAGATCGCCGGCGAGGCGCGCAGCGCGGGAATGTCCCAGCCGGGACCGGTCGAGGCGGGGGTCAGGTCCGTGGTCGTCATCGGCGCTCCCTTCCGTAGAGGGAGCCTAACATCCTTTTTTCCCGTCGCGCGAGTATGGAGCGCCGTAACGCCCGTTCACGAACAGGCGCCGGCGTCAGTTGAGAGCCGCGGAATCCTGGTCGCCCTTGACCGCGCGATAGCCGTCGAGGGCCCGCTGCCGGGCCTTGCCGTGATCAACGATCGGCGCGGGATAGGTCTTGCCCAGCACCACGCCGGCCGCCGCCAGCCGCTCGCGAGGGGCGGTCCAGGGCTGGTGAATGACCGCGTCCGGCAGCCGCTTCAGCTCGGGAACCCAGCGGCGGACATAGGCCCCCTTCGGATCAAACTTCTCGCCCTGGGTGACCGGGTTGAAGATGCGGAACCAGGGCGAGGCGTCGGCGCCGCTGCCGGCCACCCACTGCCAGTTGGCGGCGTTCTGGGCGATGTCGGCGTCCACCAGGGTGTCCCAGAACCAGGCCTCGCCCTTGCGCCAGTTGATCAGCAGATCCTTGATCAGGAACGAGCCGACGATCATCCGCACGCGGTTGTGCATGTAGCCGGTGGTCCACAGCTCGCGCATGCCCGCGTCAACAATCGGATAGCCGGTCAGACCGCGCTGCCAGGCCCGCAGCCCGACCGCATCCTGCCGCCATTCGAAGCGGTCGAAGTCCGGCTTGAAGTTGTCGGTCGGCAGGTCGGGCCAGTGGAACAGCAGATGGTGGTTGAACTCCCGCCAGCCGAGTTCGGCGAGGAACTTGTCGACCTGCGCGCGCGGCGCCGCGCTCGCCATGACCGCGCGCTGGACCTGGCGCGGACCGATCTCGCCGAAATGCAGGTGGGGGGAAAGGCGCGAGGTTCCCTCGATGTCCGGCCGGTCGCGCGCGTCGGCGTAGTCGGCGACGGGGCCGTTCAGGAAACGGGTCAGGGCCGCCCCGGCGCCGGCCTCGCCGGGCGTCCAGTCGGTGAACCCGGCCGCCCAATTCGGTCGGCCCTCATAGAGCCCCCAGTCGGCGAGATTGTCGCTGTCCGGCCAGGTCTTCGGCGGGGGAAGGTCCTGCGCGAGCCGGCGCGCCGGTACGTCCTCGATGCGCGCGCGCGCCGCCCGCCAGTAGGGCGTGAACACCTTGTAGGGCTCGCCCGCGCCGGTCTTCACCTCCCACGGCTCGACCAGCAGGCCGCCGTTGCAGGACACGGCGTCGACGCCGTCGGCCTTGAGATCCGACTTCAGGGCGCTGTCCCGCGCGACCGAATGCCTGTCGTAAAGCCGATTCCAGTAGACGGCCTCGGCGCCGGTCCTGGCGATGATCTCGCCGATCTGCAGGGCCGGGTCGCCCCGGCGCAGGATCAGCCTAAGCCCCCGCTCGCGGAGACCATCGTCGAGCGCCTTCAGGGAGCGTTCCAGCCACCACCGACTTGCGCCGCCGAGGGGGCGCGCGGTCTCATCCAGAACATAGAGCGGGATGAGCGGGCGTCCGCTCGCCGCCGCCTCGGACAGGGCGGGATTGTCGGTCAGACGCAGGTCCTGACGGAACCAGACGATGGCGGGGGCTTGAGTCATCTGTCTTCGTCTAGCCAACTTTGGTGCGTCCTTCGAGACGCTCGCTTGAGGCTCGCTCCTCAGGATGACGAAGGTGGGCAGGCTTCAGTTGGCTTCGTCATGGTGAGTAGCGATCCCTGAGGATCGCGTCTCGAACCCCGCATCGCGGACCCGCTTGACCGCCCCCACGTCAAAGCCCACACCCTGCCACTCATGGACCTCGCTTCGCTTCAGTCCCTGCTGACCACCGTGACCGGCGCCCGGGTGGCCTGTGTCGGCGACGTCATGCTGGACCGCTTCGTCTACGGCGAGGTCACGCGCACTTCGCCCGAGGCGCCGATCCCGGTGCTGAACCGCGCGCGCGAGATCGCCATGCTGGGCGCGGCCGGCAACGTGGCGCGAAACGTCGCTTCGCTGGGCGGGACAGCCGCGCTGGCCGGGATCATCGGCGATGACGCCGCCGCCAACGAGGCGCTCGGCATGATCGGCGCCGATGCGCGCATGGAGGGGCATCTGGTCCCCGAGCGTGGCCGTCCGACCACCGTCAAGACCCGCTACGTCGCCGCCGGCCAGCAGCTTCTGCGCGTCGACAGCGAGGATGTCCGGCCGGTGGGCAAGGAGGCCGAGGCCAAGCTCCTGAACGCCGTACGCCACGCGGTGGCCGACGCCGGCGCCATCCTGCTCAGCGACTATGGCAAGGGCGCGGTCTCGCAGGCCGTCATCGAGGCCTGCCTTGAGGCGGCGCGGTCGTCCGGTTCCGTCCTCATCGTCGACTCAAAGGCCCGCAGCTTCGCCCGCTACGGCGCCGCCGACTTCGTGAAGCCGAACGCCGCCGAACTGGCCGCCGCCACCGAGCTGCCCACCTCGACCGACGAAGAGGTCGAGGCCGCGCTGGCCCGGGCGCTGGATCTGTCGCGCGCCAAGGCGGTGCTGGTCACCCGCGCCGCCAAGGGCATGAGCCTGGGCGTGCGCGGCAAGCCCGTGCGCCATTTCCCGGGCAGCCCGCGCGAGGTGTTCGACGTCTCCGGGGCCGGAGACACGGCGCTGGCGGCGCTGGGCCTGGCGCTGGCCGCGGGGGCCGAGCCCGGGGTCGCGGTGGAGTTCGCCCTGTTGGCCAGCGGCGTCGCGGTCGGCAAGGCCGGCACGGCGGTGGTCTCGCCGCAGGAACTGATCGAGGCGGAGATCGCCGCCCACATGGCGCCGGCCGAGGCCAAGCTGGCCACGCCGTCGCAGGTGGCGGCCAAGGCCCAGGCCTGGCGCGACGCCGGGCTGAAGGTCGGTTTCACCAACGGCTGCTTCGACATCCTGCACAAGGGTCACGTCGCCTACCTGGCGCAGTCCCGCGCCTGGTGCGACCGCCTGATTGTCGGCGTCAACAGCGACCGCTCGGTGCGGGCGCTCAAAGGGGAGGGGCGGCCGGTCAACGACCTGGAGTCCCGCGCCCTGGTGCTCGCCGGCCTGGCCCACGTCGACCTGGTCGCGCCATTCGACGAGGACACGCCGATCGAGCTGATCAAGGCGGCCCGGCCCGACGTGCTCATCAAGGGGGCCGACTACACCGTCGAGGGCGTGGTCGGCCATGAACTGGTCCAGTCCTGGGGCGGCGAGGTCCGGCTCGCGCCCATCATCGAGGGCTACTCGACCTCCGCCGCCATTGCCCGCATCACCGAGAAGGCCTGAGTTCATGACCCGCCGCATCGTTTTCGTCACCGGCGGGGCCGGCTTCATCGGCTCCAACATCGTCGCCAAGCTGGCCGAGGATCCGGCGTTGGACCTGGTCGTCTGCGACTGGCTGGAGACCGCCGAGCTCGGCAAGTGGAGGAACCTGGCCAAGCACCCGATCGGCGACTTCGTGCCGCCCGAAGAGATGTTCGAGTGGCTTGAGAAGCGCTGGCAGGACGTGCAGATGGTCGTCCACATGGGCGCCATCAGCTCCACGACCGAGCCGGACGCCGACAAGATCGTGCAGACGAATTTCTGCCTGTCCCGCGACCTGTTTCGCTGGTGCACGGACCGCCAGCGCCGGTTCATCTACGCGTCGTCGGCGGCGACCTACGGCGACGGCTCGACGGGTTTCGACGACAGGGACGACGTGGAGAGCCTCAAGGCGCTGCGGCCCCTGAACACCTACGGCTGGTCCAAGGCGCTGTTCGACATCTTCGCCGCCCGGCAGGCCGCCCGCGACTACGCCCCGCCGCAGTGGACGGGCCTGAAGTTTTTCAACGTCTACGGCCCCAACGAGGAGCACAAGGCGTCGATGAAGTCGGTCGCCTCGCAGATCTGGCCAAAGGTGAAGTCGGGTCACACGGTGCAGCTCTTCAAGTCACACCACCCGGACTACGAGGATGGCGGCCAGCTGCGGGATTTCGTCTATGTGCGGGACGTCGCCGATGTCGTGCAGTGGCTGCATGAGACGCCCTCCGTGAACGGCGTCTACAATCTCGGATCAGGCAGGGCGCGGTCGTTCAAGGACATGGCGGAGGCCGTGTTCAAGGCGGCCGGCAAGACGCCGGACATCGAGTACACCCCGATGCCACCAGCCATCCGCGACAAGTACCAGTACTTCACCCAGGCCAACATGGATCGCCTGCGCGAGGCCGGCTATCCGGGCCAGATGACCCCGCTCGAGGACGGCATCGTCGAGTACGTCGGCAAATACCTGAACACCAGCGATCCGTATCGCTAGGCGTTTCGCGCGTCGCATCGCTCGTGTAATCCTCGTGCCATGTGGGGGTTGAAGGGCTTCAAGCGCTGGATCTTCCTGGGCGCGGTCGGGACGATCGCCGTCCTGGCCTTGGCCGCCTGGGTGCTGCGCGTCGACATCATTCGCACCACCCTCGATCCCCGGGTCCCGTTCCAGACCTACAAGCCGCCGCGCGCGCCCGACTACGCCGAGGCGCGGGCCTGGGCGCTGCCGATCGAGTCTCGGCCGGGCGCGACCCTGCCGGCCGACGTCTTCTTCGTGGCGCCGACGACCTACGACGGCGGCGAGCACTGGAACGCGCCCTTCCGTGACCAGGACGCCCAACGCCTGCTGCAGCGCGTGATGTTGCCCAACTACGCCGGGCCGTTCGCGCGGGTCGGGCGGGTGTTCGCGCCCAACTACCGCCAGGCCAGCCTCTATTCGCAGCTCACGCTGCGCGAGGACGCCCGTCGGGCGCGGCGCTTCGCCTACGGTGATGTCCAGGCCGCCTTCCGCGCCTGGAAGGCCCGCCACGACACAGGCCGGCCCCTGGTTCTGGTCGGGGTCGAGCAGGGCGGCCTGCTGGCCGAGCGGCTTCTGCGTGAGGAGATCGCGCCCGACGGCGACCTGCGGGCCCGCCTGGCGGGGGTCTACCTCATTGAGACCGTCGTCCCGGCGGACCGCTATGGCGAGGGCGCGCCGGTCCCGGCCTGCTGGATGCGGTCACAGGCCCGCTGCCTCGTCGCCTGGGTGACCCCGCGGGAGGCCGGTCCCAAGGAGACGCTCGATCGCGCCTTGGTCTGGAACGACCAGGGTCAACTGGTCGAGCTCGACGGCCGACCGGCGCTCTGCGTCAATCCGCTGCTCGGCGCCCGGAGCAACGCCCCAGCGCCGATACGCGACAATCTCGGCGCAGCGGTCGCCACGGGTTTCGGCTGGAAGGAGCGCCCGGCCTTTCTTCAGCGCCAGGTCGGCGCCCGCTGCGTCGATGGCGTGCTGCAGGTCGACAGGCCGAAGTCGAAGGTCTTCCGACTGGCCCGCGGGTGGGCCGACCGGCTGAAGGTTCCGCCCTACAATCTGTTCTACCTGGATATCGAGGCCGACGCCCAGGCGCGGGTCTCGACCTTGCTCGGCCGGCAGGCCTATGGCGTCGCCGCGCCGCCAATCGAGACGTCGATCGCGGTGAAGGGCTCGCCGATCAACCGGATCGACTGAGGCCCTCAACCCGCCAGGGTGCGGAGCCCGGCGTAGTTCGGCTGGTCGATCCGCACCTGGTCGATGATCGAGGCCTTCATGTGCGCCATCACCGCCGGGTCGAAGGCGTCGATCGCGCCGCTCTCGATGCCTTCGCAGAGCTCCGCATTGAGCGTGGCGAAGTCGCCGGGATGGCCGAGGATGGCGGTCAGGCGGGCGACGGCCTCGGCCTCGGCCCTGGGACCGTGCTCGATCTCGCGGCGGACCGTGTTCAACGCGTTGACGGCGACGCGGGCCAGGAAGGCGTCGCGGTCCTTCAGCTGAGGCGCGGCGCGCTCCTCGATGAAGCGTATCACGGCTTCGATCAGCTCGGACGAGGTGGGATGGGTGATCATCGCGCGGCCTCCAGCAGGGCCATGAGGTCGATCTCGCATTCGGACGTGCGGCGGCCGATCATCGGGCGTTCGACCGAGGTGTCCGAGCCGTTGGCGTAGGAGGCGTACATGCCTTCGCACATCACGCCCCACTTCAGAGAGCCGAGCATCTGCCAGTAGAGGACCCGGTCGAGCGAGATCGGAGTCCCGCCGGCGGCCTCGTAGCCGTCGAGCATGTCCTGATAGTCGCCGAAGCCGCCGACCGGCTTTGCGCCGCCGAACCGCCAGGAGGCCGTGCAGATCCAGCCCATGTCCTCGGCCGGGTCCCCGATGTGGACCAATTCCCAATCCAGGATGGCCGCGACGCCAGCTTCGGGGTGGAACATGATGTTTCCATTACGGAAATCGCCATGCAACAGCACCGGCCGGTCCAGCGTCGGCGCGCGGTCCCGAAGATGGCGGAACGCAGCCTCAAGGATCGGCCGCTTGGCGCCGAGCGTCCGGTACACGGTCTCGTACTTGTCCAGCTCGTCCAACGCGCTCGACCGCGCCAGATCAGGCAGGCCTTCGAGCGGCACGGCGTGGATCTTCGCCAGCGCCTCGCCGCACTGGCGCGCCAGCTGCGGGCGGACCGCGGCGAAGGCCTCGCCCTGGGCGATGCGCTTGCCCAGCGTCTCGCCCTCGACGGCCACCATGACGTAGGCCTCGCCGATGTCGCTGCCCGGCTCGCTGACGTGGAGCACCTCAGGCACGGCGGCGCCGAGCTTCGCCGCCGCCTTGATCACGGCGGCTTCCGTGGCCAGCGGGTTGGCCGTGCCGGTCGTCGACACGGCGCCTTGCGGTTTGCGGCGCAGGATGAGCGCCTGGCCGGTGTCGAGCGAGAAAGCCCAGGTCTCCTGGCTGGCGCCGCCGGATAGCCGGCGTAGGCCGGTGATGGACGTGCCGCCAAGCTGCGGGGCGATGGCGTTGAGGGCGGTTTCCAGATCGCTCATGGGACTCGATTGAGGACCCTCACCCCGCGTCAGTCAAACCCGACGGCTTCCAGTCGAACAGTTCCTGCAGCACCCGTACTGCCTGACCCCTGTGGGAGGTCAGCTGAGGATCGCGCGCGAGGATCAGGCGGGCGTCGTCGGCGGCCGCGGCGATCATGCCCCGATGGGCGACCGGGTCGGCCAGCCTGTAGGCCGGAAACCCGCTCTGTCTAAGGCCGAGCGGGTCGCCGCCGCCGCGCAGCTCCAGGTCCTTCTCGGCGATGACGAAGCCGTCGTCGGTGCGGCGCAGGATGTCCAGCCGCTGTTGGGCGATGTCCGACAGCGGCGGATCGTAGAGCAGCACGCAGGCGCTCTCCCGCCGCCCGCGCCCCACCCGGCCGCGCAGCTGGTGCAGCTGGGCCAGGCCGAAGCGCTCGGCCTGCTCGATGACCATGATGGTGGCGTTGGGCACATTGACCCCGACTTCGACCACGGTGGTCGCGACCAGCAAGGGCAATCGGCCATCGGCGAAGTCGGCCATGGCGGCGTCCTTCTCGGCCGGCGGCATCTGGCCGTGGACGAGGCCGACCTCGATCCCCATCGCCTTGCGCAGGGTCAGCGCCCGCTTCTCGGCGGCGGCCAGGTCGGTGATCTCGCTTTCGTTGACCATCGGGCAGATCCAGAAGGCCTGGGCCCCGCCGGCGATGGCCTCCTTCAGCCGGGCGACGATCTCGCCCATGCGCGGGGAGGGGACGGCCCGCGTCGCCACCGGCGCGCGTCCGGGCGGCTTCTCGTCGATGCGGCTGACGTCGAGGTCGCCGAACACGGTCAGCTCCAGCGTCCGCGGGATCGGGGTCGCCGACATGGCCAGCAGGTGGGCGCGCTCGCCCTTGGCCTGCAGCCGCTTGCGCTCGTTGACCCCGAAGCGGTGCTGCTCGTCGATGATGGTCAGGCCGAGGTCGCGGAACTTCACCTCGTCCTGGAACAGGGCATGGGTGCCGACGGCGACCTGCGCCGTTCCGTCCATCAGCGCCATCAGCTTCTCGGCCCGCACCCCGCCCTTGTCGCGTCCGGTCAGCAGCAGCACGCGCAGGCCCTGGGCCTCCAGCGGCCCCGCGATGGTCTCGTAGTGCTGGCGGGCGAGGATCTCGGTCGGCGCCATCAGGGCCGACTGCAGATGCGCCTCCGCCGCGTCGGCGATGGCCAGCATGGCGACGATGGTCTTGCCCGCGCCGACGTCGCCGTGCAGCAGCCGGCTCATCCGCTCGCCCGACTGCAGGTCGCCGCGCACCTCGCTGAGCGCCCGGATCTGGGCGCCGGTCAGCCTCCAGGGCAGGGCGGCCTCGATCCGTCCGGCCATCTGGCCCGCCGGGATGACGACGCCCGGGTGCGAGCGTCGGGCCGCCTTGTGCTGAGCCAGCGCCAGCTGGTGGGCCAGAAGCTCGTCGAAGGCCAGCCGCCGCCGGGCGGGCGACAGCGGCGAAAGGTCGGCCTCGGTCTTCGGGTCGTGGAACGCCTCCAACGCCGCGCGCCAACCGGTGAAGCCTTCGCGGGTCATCCAGGCCGGGTCCTGCCACTCCGGCAGATCGGGGGCCCGCGTCAGCGCCTCCAGCACCAGCTTGCGCACCGTGCGGGCGGGCAGACCGGCGGTGGCCGGATAGACCGCCTCGCATTCCGGCACCTCGGCGGCGCGTTCGACGGGCAGAATCCAGTCGGGATGGGCCATCTGGATCTCGGCGCCCCAGCGCTCGACTTTGCCGCTGACCACGCGACGGCTGCCGACCGGGTGGGCGCGCAGCAGGTGGTCGCCGTGGCCCTTGAACCAGATCAGCGTCAGGAAGGCCGTGCCGTCGAACGCCCTGATCTTGTACGGCACATCCATACGCGGCGGCTTGGCGTGCTGCTCGATGTCGACGATCAGGGTGTGGACCTGGCCATCGATGACGCTGTCGACGGTCGTCGGCGTGCGGTGGATCAGCGATTGCGGCCCCAGGAACAGCACATCCCGCACCAGCGGACCGGCCAGCTTCTCGACCAGCGGCGCGACCTTCGGCCCGACGCCTTTCAGCGTCGAGACGGGCGAGAACAGGGGGAAGAGAATCTCCGGCCGCATGGAGGGGAACATAGCGTGATCGGAGGCATTGCGTCCTTCGCGACGCGATCCTGAGGGATCGCTCCTCAGGATGACGAAGTCAGGGGACGGCCCACCCCGTTCGTCATGGTGAGGAGCGAGCCTCAAGCGAGCGTCGCGAACCACGCACGACCGCACTGGCGCCCCCGGCCAACCCCCTCTATATCCGCCCCCTCTGCATGGACGACACACGGCTCAAGAAGATCAGGCTGCGGGCCTGGCGACGCGGCTTCCGGGAAGCGGACCTCCTTCTGGGGCCGTTCGCGGACTTCTATTGCCCGCGTTTCAGCGAGGCCCAGCTCGACGCCCTCGAGGCGCTGATGGACGAGGCCGATCAGGACATCTACGACTGGTTTCTGGGTCGCGCGCCGACGCCGCCGGAATTCGACAACGAGATCATGGCCTTGTTGAAGGCGTTTGATCCTTCGACCGGAGCGCCGGGCCATGGCGGATGACGGCGGCGGGCCCTCGCACAACGATCTGAAACGCGTCGCCCGCGATGACGGCCGCCTGGACCTGACCGGCGCGCCGGAGGGCTTCGACGCCCTGGTGATGGCCGACATCGCGCGCTCGCGCGGCGGCCTGACAGTGTTCATCGCCCGTGACGGGACGCGGGCCAGCGCCTTCGCCGGCGCTATGTCATTCTTCGCGCCCGAGATCGAGATCCTGCACCTGCCGTCCTGGGACTGCCTGCCTTACGATCGGGTCGGCCCCTCGGCCGGCGTCGCGGCGCAGCGGATGGCGACCCTGACGCGGCTGGCCCGCGGCGTGGACCCCAAGAAGCCGCTGCTGCTGGTCACCGCCGCGCCCGCGGCCCTGCAGCGCGTTCCGCCGCGCGAGGTCGTCGCCCGCGCCGGCTACACGACCCGTCCGGGCAAAGAGGTCCAGATCGCCGATCTGGAGCGCTATTTCGCCGTCAACGGCTATGCCCGCGCCTCGACGGTGTCCGAGCGCGGCGAGTTCGCCATCCGCGGCGGCGTCATCGACGTCTTCTCGCCCACCGCCGACGAGCCGGTGCGGCTGGACCTGTTCGGCGACACCCTGGAGAGCATCCGCGCCTTCGATCCGGAGACCCAGCGCTCGACGAAGCAGCTCAAGGAGATCGACCTGCTGCCGGTCTCCGAGGCGCTGGTCGATCCGGAGACCATCAGCCGCTTCCGCAAAGGCTACGTCGCCGCCTTCGGCGCGCCGGGCGAGGACGCCCTCTACGCCGCGGTCAGCGAAGGCGGTCGCCGCGCAGGCATGGAGCACTGGCTGCCGCTGTTCTACGAGCGGATGGAGACCCTGTTCGACTACCTCCCGGACGACGCCCTGGTCGGGATCGACCACCTGGTCCAGGAAGCCGAGGGTGAGCGTTCGGCGATGATCGCCGACGCCTACGAGGCCCGCGCCGGCGCCGACCGCAAGGCCGCTTATCGGCCGCTGACGCCGGAAGCGCTGTACCTGTCGACCGACGAATGGGGGCTGAAGGTCGCCGATCGGCCCAACCGCTGGTTCACGCCGTTCCAGAAGGAGGGCGCTGGCGTCATCGACATGGGCGCCAAGCTCGGCCGCACCTTCGCGGCCGAACGGGCCCAGGACAGCGTCAACCTGTTCGAGGCCACGGCCGAGCACGCCAAGGCGATGACCGGGCAGGGGAAGCGTGTCCTGTTCGCCTCCTGGTCAGAGGGCTCGTCCGAGCGCCTCGGGACCATGCTGGCCGACCATGGTCTCAAGCGCGTGCCGTTCGCGCCCTATTGGCAGGCGGCCAAGGCCAACGATCCCAAGACGCCGCAGCGCGTCGTGCTGCCCCTCGAAGCCGGGTTCGAGACCGAAAACCTGGCCGTCATCTCAGAGACCGACATCCTCGGCGACCGCCTGGCCCGGCCGCGCAAGAAGCGCCGCGCCGCCAACTTCCTGGCCGAGGCCAGCGCTCTGACCCCGGGCGATCTGGTCGTCCACATCGACCACGGCATCGGCCGTTACGAGGGGCTGAAGACGCTCGACGTCCAGGGCGCGCCGCACGACTGCCTGGACCTGCTCTACGGCGGCGAGGCGAAGCTCTACCTGCCGGTCGAGAACATCGACCTGCTGACCCGCTACGGCGCCGACGGCGAGAACGTGCAGCTCGACAAGCTGGGCGGGGCCGGCTGGCAGAGCCGCAAGGCGAAGGCGAAGGAACGCCTGCGCCAGATGGCGGAGGGGCTGATCCAGATCGCCGCCGCCCGCCAGCTGAAGTCGGTCGAGGAGACCGATCCGCCGTCCGGCGTCTTCGATGAGTTCTGCGCTCGCTTCCCCTACGAGGAGACAGACGACCAGCTCAGCGCCATCCAGGACGCGCTCGAGGATCTCGGCTCGGGCAAGCCCATGGACCGGCTGATCTGCGGCGACGTCGGCTTCGGCAAGACCGAGGTCGCGCTGCGCGCCGCCTTCGTGATGGCGATGAGCGGCAAGCAGGTGGCCGTGGTCTGCCCGACCACGCTGCTGGCCCGCCAGCACTACAAGACCTTCACCGAGCGCTTCCAGGGATGGCCGGTCAAGATTCGCCGCCTGTCGCGCATGGTGCCCGCCAAGGAAGCCGCCGAAACCCGCGAGGGGCTGGCCAACGGCGAAATCGAGATCGTGGTCGGCACCCATGCGGTGCTCAGCAAGCAGGTCAGCTTCAAGGACCTGGGCTTGGTCATCGTCGACGAGGAGCAGCACTTCGGGGTCAAGCACAAGGAGAAGCTCAAGGAGCTTCGCGCCGACGTGCACATGCTGACCCTGACCGCGACGCCGATCCCGCGGACGCTGCAGATGTCGCTGAGCGGCATCCGCGAGATGTCGATCATCGCCACCCCGCCGGTCGATCGCTTGGCGGTGCGCACCTACATCACGCCCTGGGACCCGGTCACCCTGCGCGAGGCGCTGCTGCGCGAGAAGTACCGCGGGGGCCAGATCTACTTCGTGGTCCCGCGCATCAAGGACCTGACCGACATGGAGCAGTTCCTTCGGACCCAGGTTCCGGAGGTGAAGTACGTGGTCGGCCACGGACAGATGGCCCCGACCCAGCTCGAGGAGGTGATGACCGCCTTCTACGAGGGGCAGTACGACGTGCTGCTGGCGACGACGATCGTGGAAAGCGGATTGGATATCCCGTCGGCCAACACCCTGATCGTGCATCGGGCGGACATGTTCGGTCTGGCCCAGCTTTACCAGATCCGCGGCCGTGTCGGCCGCTCAAAGGCCCGCGCCTACGCCTATCTGACCACGCCGGCCGAGAAGCAGCTTACCCTGTCGGCCGAGAAGCGACTCAAGGTGCTGCAGTCACTCGACAACCTGGGCGCAGGGTTCCAGCTGGCCAGCCACGACCTCGACATCCGCGGCGGCGGCAACCTGCTCGGCGACGAGCAGAGCGGCCACATCAAGGAGATCGGCGTCGAGCTGTACCAGCAGATGCTGGAGGACGCGGTCGCCGAGCTGCGCCAGCGCCAGGGCGCCGAGGCCCTGCTGGCCGACCGGGGCTGGTCGCCGCAGATCAACACCGGCGCCGCCGTGCTGATCCCCGAGGACTACGTCCCGGACCTCAACGTGCGCCTGTCGATGTACCGCCGGCTGTCGGAGGCCGAGAAGGCGCAGGACCGCGAGGCCCTCGCCGCCGAACTGATCGACCGCTTCGGACCCCTGCCGCCCGAGACCGACAGCCTGCTGAAGGTGGTCGGCATCAAGGGCCTGTGCCGCGAGACCAACGTCGCCAAGATCGACGTCGGCCCCAAGGGCGCGGTGCTGACCTTCCGCGACAACAGCTTCGCCAACCCGGGCGCGCTGCTGCAGTTCATCGCCGCCAACCAGATCCTCTGGAAGATCCGGCCGGACGAGAAGGTGGTCGTGAAGGGCGAGTGGGAAACCCCAAAGGCGCGCCTCGACGCGGCCGAGAAGATCCTCACCCAGCTGGCGAAGCTGGCGAAGGGGTAACCCCGGCATACACCGGGATGAGCGGTGGCATGGAGAGGTCTAGCCCGGAAGCCGCTCGAACTGCGGGATGCCTTCGGGGATGCAGTGGAAGGGCTGCTTGTCGACCGTGTAGATCGCCATCTGCGGCGCGAACACCGACGGATCGTCCAGCGAGCCGACCTTCAGGATCACGGCCGGGAAACCGGGCGCGCGCGTGACGATGTGGCTGCCGCACTCGCCGCAGAACTCGCGGGTCACGGGGTTCGGAATGTCCTTGCGGGAGAACTGCTTCGGCTCGCCCTTGGTGTACCTGAAGCCCGGGATCGGCATGGCCATGAACAGGTTCGGAGAGCCGCCGGTGATGTGCTGGCACTCGCGGCAATGGCACTGGGCCTGCATCATCGGCTCGCCCTCGGCCTCGTAGCGCAGCGCGCCGCAGTAGCATCCGCCCGTGACTTTCATGTCGTCCTCCCGTTTTGCCGCGAGGCTAGCACCGTTACCCGCCGTCAGGGCAAGTCCGGCTAGCGGACGACCTTGCCGGCCGAACGGGCGTCGTTCAGCAGTCGACGGGCGCGGAGGAACATCTCCAGGCGTGTGATCGTCAGAAGCCCCAGCGCGAAGACTACGAAGACATCGGTGACGAAGGCGGCGGAGAGGCGCAGGGCGCCCGCCTCGGCGGCGAGGCCTTTGCGCATGAAGATCTTCACCAGGATGAGGCCGAGCAGGAAAAGCATCGCCGCGGGCGACGCCTGCTGATTGAGGTCGTGGGTCTCCGGATCGACCGTGATCGCCATCATCCGGCCGCGCTGCCAGCCGATGGCGCCGCCGATCGCGAAGGCCAGGGCGAGCCACAGCCACTCCGGTCCGTGTGGGGGCATCTGCCAGATCAGACCGCCGGTGAGCAGCAAGAGGATGGCGGGCGTGACCCACAGCCATTCCAGCTTCAACGGTCGCGCCTTGCGGGCCCGAAAGAAACGGAAACCGATGAAGGCGGCTGCGACGCTCACGCCGATCAATTGACCAATGGTCTGGGGATCGTCGAGGGTCATGCCGCCAGCTCCACGGCCTTGTCGATCGCTCGAACCAGCCGGTCCGCCGGCTCGGCGCCGGAGACGGCGACCTTGCCGTCGAAGATCATGAACGGCACGCCGGACACGCCGGCCTCATGGGCCATTTGATGCTCGCGCGTGATCGTGTCCTTGTCGGCGCCTTCCGACAGCAGCTTCAGGATGATCAGCCGGTCCATGCCGGCGGCCGCGCCGATGTCCGCTAGGACGACCGGATCACCGATGTCCTCGCCCTTGCTGAAGTAGGCGGCCAGGACGCCTTCCAGAACCTCATCCTGAAATCCGGCGGTCTGGGCCCAGCGGATCAGACGGTGGGCGGCGTTGGTATTGGGCGAGACCTTGATCGCCGTCAGGTCCCAGGTGATGCCGTCCTCGGCCGCGTTGTCGTCCAGCACCTTGGTGATCGCGCCCCGGCGCTCGGCGTCCGGAAACTTGGCGGCCATATAGGCTTTCCGGTCGACACCTTCTTCGGGCAGGCTGGGGTCGAGCTGGTAGGGTCGCCAGACGACCTTGGCCTCGATGTCCGGCCGCATCGCCAGCGCTTTGTGCAGTCTGCGCCAGCCGAGATAGCACCAGGGGCAGACGACGTCGGCGATAAAGTCGATCTGCATGGGGCGCTCCTTCCGGGGTCAGCTCGCTTCACGCTGCAGGGCGCGGGCGGCGGCGCGTTCGAGCGCCACGGCGGCGTTCTCGCCGGGCTCGATCTGGGCGACGCCGATATCGAAATCGACGGTGAAGGGCGTCTTGCCCTCTCCGGACTCGAAGGCGGTGCAGGCGATGACGGCGGCGATCCGCTCTGCGGCCGAGCGCCCGGCGCTCTGCGGCGTGGCCGGCAGGGCCAGGGCGAACACCTCCGGGCCCAGGCGGGCGGCGGTGTCCTCGGCGCGCACCAGGCGGCCGATCATCGAGCCGATCTGCGGAATGGCGCGGTCCAGCCAGCCGCCGGCGCGGGCGGCGGCCACCTCCGGCCGGTCTGCGACACGCAGAACGCAGACGCTCATCGGCCGATTCCGCACGCGTGAAGCCTGGGCCAGCCGCACCAGGTGGCCGGCGAACAGATCGCGGGTGAAGAGGCCCGTGGCCGCGTCCATCAGACCGCTGCTGCGCGCCTTCTCCAGGGCTCGGCGGATGGCGGTCTGGCGGCGATAGCTGCGGGCCAGCTCGATCACGCGTTTGGCGGTCTCGGTCTCGGCCGTCTCGGGCGAGGCGACGTCCGACACGCCGCGATGGAAGGCCTCGGACGTCGTCACATAGCTCTCGGCCCGCAGATAGAGCAGGGCGGGGATATGGTAGAGTCGAGTGTTGCGTCGCATGCCCGCCGCGATCGACAGGGCCTCGGCGCTGTTGTCGCCGGCCCAGAGCACGACCGAGTCGAAGGCCCGTTCATGCAGGTAGTCGAAGGCTGTGAAGGCGGTGAAGGCGCCGACCACATCCGCGCCGCCGCGAGTCAGGGCGTTGCTCAGCGCCAGGAACTGCGGCGCCGGCTCGCCGACGGCCAACACCCGATAGGGTTCGGGATTGGGCTCGGGCAGGTCGAGGCGGCGGCCGCGCTCGGCGAAAGTCTCAAGCCGCAGCTCGAACTCTTCCTCGGCCACGGCCATCCGGACGAGCGACTCCAGCCGCAGCACGGCCTGGGCCGGATGCAGCGGCGGCGCGAGCGTCAGGTCGAAGGCGTAGCTGTCCAGCTGCGGGTCCGGGTCTCCGATGGCGATCACCGGCAGGCGACGGGGGGCGCAGGCGGCTTTCAGCCGGCGGGCGAGCTGCAGCGCGTCTTGGCCGCCGCTGGCGACATCGACGATGGCCGCCTCGATAGCCAGGTCGCCCAGCGCCGCCATGGCCGCGTAGGGGCCGCGCGCCGTGATCGTGCGCCAGCCGAGTCGGTCCAGCCCCTCGGCCAACGGACCGGCCAGCGCGTCGTCGCGCGCCACGATCAAAATCCGGGCCTGAATTGACAACCCGCTCGAACTCCCGCCCATGACGCCGCCGGCCCCCGTCGGCTGCTGATTGCTGCGTCAGGATTCGTGAGCAGGCAACATAGCAGAGGCCGCCGCCGGGGATAGCGCAACGGTGACGCGGATTTCGAACGGGGGCAGGATGATGAGCGACAAATCTCTGGCAGGCCGGGTGGCCGTAGTGACCGGGGCCTCGAGCGGGCTCGGCGCGCGATTCGCCCGGGTGCTGTCGGACGCCGGCGCGGCGGTGGCGGTGATGGCGCGGCGCACCGACCGGCTGGAGTTGCTGGTCAACGAGATCAACGCCGGCGGCGGCAAGGCCGTGGCCATCGCCCTGGACGTCGCCGTCACCGACGATATTGGTCCGGCGCTCGACAAGGCCGAAGCGGCGCTTGGTCCGATGTCGATCATGGTCAACAACGCCGGCGTCGGCGGCGAGGGCATGGCCATGGAGATGTCCGAGGCGGTCTTCGACCAGACGATGGCCGTCAATGTGCGCGGCGTCTATTTCGGCGCCGTCGAAGCGGCCAAGCGGATGATCGCCAGCGGCGTGGCCGAGGCCGGGGACGCGCGGATCATCAACATCGCCTCGATCGCCGCCTTCAACCAGTTGCCGGGCCTGACCGTCTACTGCGCGTCGAAGGCCGCCTGCGCTTCGCTGACCAAGGGCCTGGCGCGCGAGTGGGCGCGGCCCCGGATCGCCGTCAACGCCATCTGCCCGGGCTACATCGAGACCGAGATCAACAGCGACTGGTTCCAGACCGAGGGCGGCGCCAAGCAGATCAAGAGCTTCCCGCGCCGACGCCTGATGGATGAGGATGTGCTGGATGAAGCCCTGCTGATGCTCGCTGGCCGCCGCGCGCATTTTATCACCGGCACGATGATCACCATCGACGACGGGCAGATGCTTTGAGTACAAGTCAAGGGCGACTGGCGAGCCGCGGTGCAATCTGCTAGTGTGGGGGCATGGCTGACGAACCGATCACCCTGAAGCTCCACAGTGATGTCTCGGCCCTTCTGCGAGAGGCTGCTGAGTCGGCGGGCGAGGCTCCCGAGATCTTCGCCGAACGGCTGCTCGTGCACGCCCTCGAAACAGACCGTTGGGCGATCTCCGAAGCCCGGTTTGACGAGTACAAGCGCACCGGCGTTGCGGAGGATGCCGACGTCGTCTTCCAGCGTGTCAGGGACCGGATTCTCCACCGACTGGCCGAGAAGGCGTGAAGCGAACTGTCTCGGTCAGCTCCGCCGCCGAGGAAGACATTGACCGCCTTGTCGAATTCCATGCCAGAGACACGGAGGCGAGCCTGATGGTCGCAGATCTTCTGTGGTCAGCGGCCATTTCGCGGCGGGAGTTCGCCGAAAGGGGCGTTCCGGGCCGTCGGCCTGGCTATCGCGAACTGTTCGTACCCTTCCGGCGGAGCGCCTATGTGATCCAGTACGTCGTCGGAGAACGCACGGTCACGATCACCCGCATCTTCCACGGCCTCGAAGACCGGCCGCTTGCCTGACCATGCGTCAGCGCCTCTAACTCTCTCCCAAACGGGAGATACGTCATGGCCAGTGGACCGCTTTCGGGTCTGAAGATCGTCGAGTTCGCCGGCATCGGGCCGGGGCCGTTCTGCGGCATGCTGCTGTCGGACCTGGGCGCCGATGTCGTCCGCCTGGACCGCAAGGGCGGTCGCGGCGGCGCGCCGTCGGACGTCACCAGCCGGGGTCGCCGCTCGATCGCGCTGGACCTCAAATCCCCCGACGCCATCGAAGCCGTGCTGAAGCTGCTGGAAAGCGCCGACGGCCTGATCGAGGGCTTCCGGCCCGGCGTCATGGAGCGGCTGGGCCTGGGTCCCGAGGTCGTCCTCGCGCGCAATCCCAAGCTCGTCTACGGCCGCATGACCGGCTGGGGTCAATTCGGCCCCTACGCCAAGGCCGCGGGCCACGACATGAACTACATCGCCATCACCGGCGCGCTGCACGCCATCGGCACCGAGGACAAGCCGGTGCCGCCGCTGAATCTGGTCGGCGATTTCGGCGGCGGGGCCCTCTATCTGGCGTTCGGCCTCATGGCCGGGATCATCAGCGCCCGCGAGACCGGCAAGGGCCAGGTCATCGACTGCGCGATGAGCGACGGCGCCGCCTCGCTGATGGCGATGTTCTACGGTTTCAAGGGCGCCGGCATCTGGAAGGACGAGCGTCGCAGCAACCTGCTCGACGGCGGCGCCCACTTCTACGACACCTACCAGTGCGCCGACGGCAAGTGGATCTCGATCGGTTCGATCGAGCCGCAGTTCTACGCCCTGCTGCTGGAGAAGACCGGCATCACCGATCCGGAGTTCGCCAACCAGATGGATCGTTCGGCCTGGCCCTCGCTTAAGGCCAAGCTCCAGGAGGTGCTGCGGACCAAGACCCAGGCGGAATGGTGCGCGATCATGGACGCCACCGACATCTGCTTCGCGCCGGTCCTGACTTTGGACGAGGCGCCGACCCATCCACACAATGCGGCCCGCGAGACCTTCGTGACTATCGAGGGGGTCGTCCAGCCGGCCCCGGCGCCGCGTTTCTCGGCCACGCCGGGCGCGGTCCAGGGACCGCCGCCCAAGATCGGCGCCCACAACGAGGAGGCCCTGGCCGACTGGGGCTTCTCGTCGGACGACATCGCGGCGCTGAAGGAGAAGGGCGCGATCTGAGGTTGCGCGTGGTTCGACACGGCGCTTTGGGCCTGCTCATCATGACGTGGCGAATTGCCGTCTGATCACGTCATCCTGAGCAGCCGCGAAGGGGCGTCGCGAAGGACGCAAATCCGTTCAGCCACCGTTCAGGTGACGGATTCGATCTTGCCTCCGTAGACGGCCGCCACGCACTCCCGTCCCTCGTTGTGGAAGCCGGCTACACAGGACGAAGGCAAGGTCATCCTGTCAGGCGCGCTTCGGCAACCCCGTGGCGCGCCTTTGACATTGCGTCCAGCCGACGACGAAGGCAGGTTCCGCGCCATGCCGGACAGCCATCCGAAGGGGCACTCCCCTCAGATCGATCTCGACCCCGTTCATTGGGCGCGGGCGACGCTCGACGTGCTGGGCAAGGCCCTGACGCGGCTGTGGGGTCGTGACGTCATGCTCTATGTCGGCGGCGTCAGTTTCTGGATCATGCTGGCGGTGTTCCCGCTGCTGGTCATCGCCATCGGCCTCTATGGCATGCTGTCGGCCCCGGACCAGGTGGCCGCGCAGGCCGAGATCCTGGCGCGCATGCTGCCGGGCGACGCCCGGGGAATCTTCGAGAGCGAGTTGCAGCGGCTCGCTCACGCGCCATCCGGCGCGCTGAGCACCCAGAGCATCGTGGCCCTGGTCGTCGGCGGCTATGCGGCCCACCGCGGGTTCAAGGCGTTGCTGGCCGGACTGTCGTTCATCCATGACGAGGAGAACCAGCGCGGCTTCCTCGGCTTCAACATCATGGCCCTGATCGTGCTGATCGCCGCCCTGGTCCTGATGGGCCTTGTGTCGGTCGCCTTCCTCAGCCTGCGGGTCATGGCGGTGGCCCTCGACTTCCGTCCGCTGGCGGGAATCAGCTGGCTGTTCAGTGAATGGACCTGGACCAGCGTCGGCCTCGTTCTGGCGATGAGCCTGATCTATCGCTACGCCATGTCGCGCGAGCCAGTCGCGTGGCGGGCGTCTCTGGCCGGGGGCGTCGCCGCGGCGGTGCTGGGCCTCTGTTTTTCCTGGCTTTGCGCCTTCTACGTTGAGCAGATCGCCCATCTAGGCGCGACCTACGGCTCGGTAGCGACCGTCGTGGTCTTTCTGATCTGGCTGAGCTGGAACGTGAACGCGCTGTTCTTCGGCGGGGCGCTGGCCACAGAGATGGAAATCGCGCTGCACACCCGGAAGATCAAGCCGGTCTTGATACGACGAACACCAGCGCCGCGCCGTCCTCGCGCCGTTCGATAAGGTCATAGCCCTTCTCGGCGACGAAGTGGGGCACGTCGATCCGCGCCATCGGATCGTCGGCCAGCAGACGCACCGGCACGCCAGGACCGGCTGTCTCCAGCGCCTTTCGCAGCCTGAGGGTCGGCACCGGGCAGTGATGCCCGCGGGCGTCCACGACGATCTCGCTCACTCCGCAACTCCCTAAGGCGCAGGGGCGTTGACCTCCCGAAGCTGCGAGGGAGACGACCATGGCGCCGCGACCGACCTGGCAAGGCCACCTGCGGCTGTCGCTGGTGACCTGTCCGGTGGCTCTCTACACCGCGACGAGCCCCGCGGGCGACGTCCATTTCAACCTGCTGCACAAGGACACCCACAATCGAATCCGGATGGTTCCGACCGATCCGGAGCTCGGCCCCGTCGAGCGATCCGATCTGGTCAAGGGCTTCGAGTACGAGAAGGGCGAGTACATCGTCGTCACCCAGGACGAGATAGCCTCCGTTCGGCTGGAGAGCACCAAGACGATCGACATCGAGCGTTTCGTTGACGCGACCGACATCGACCGCCTCTACTGGGACAGTCCGTATTTTCTCGCGCCCGACGGCAAGCTGGCGCTCGAGGCCTACACGGTCATTCGCGAGGCGATGGCCAGGACCGGCAAGATCGCGCTCGGCCGCGTGGTCATGCACCAACGCGAGCGGCTTCTGGCGCTGGAGCCGCGCGACAATGGGCTGATGGCCTGGAGCCTGCGCAGCCACGACGAGGTGCGCGATCCCGCCAGCGTCTTCGGGGACATTCCGGACAAGCGGCCCGATACGGCGATGATCGCCATCGCCGAGAAGATCATCGACCAGCAGGAGGGCCCCTTCGAGCCCTCCGCCTTCAACGACCGCTACGAAGACGCCCTGAGGGTGCTGATCCGGGAAAAGCAGAAGGGTAGGGGCCGCAAGGTCCACGCCGAGGAGCCCGAGGATACCAACGTAGTCGACCTGATGGACGCGCTCCGCAAGAGCCTCGGAGGAAAGGGCGGCGGCGACCGGCGCAAGGCTCCGGCGAAGAAGGCCCCGGCAAAAGCGACCGCGAAGAAGCCGGCGAAGAAACGGGCTTGATTCCTGTCATCTCGTGCGTTCGTCGCAGCGCTGGCTTGAGGCTCGCTCTTCACGATGGCGAGCGTGGATGGCTGCTGCAGACTTCGTCATGCCGAGGAACGGCGGAGCCGCGTCTCAAGGCACGCAATGCCGTCACCCCAGTCGCTTGATCGCCGCCGTGAGCTTGCGCTCGCTGTCCCAGTAGTCCGCCCAGGCGGTGATCTTGCCGAGCAGCTTCGGCACGGTGCGGATCGTGTAAGCCTTCGGATCCAGCCCCTTCTTCACCTGCGTCCAGTTGAGCGGCATCGACACGGCGGCGCCCGGTCGCGCCCTCGGCGACAGCGGCGCGACGGCCGTACTCAGCCGATCATTGCGCAGATAGTCCAGGAATATCCGCCCCTTGCGGAGCTTTTTCGACATGTTGATCACATAGCGGTCGGGACTGTCTGCGGCCATGCGGGCGCAGACCTCGCGGGCGAAGGCCTTGGCCGTGGGCCAGTCGGTCTTCTCTTTCGCCAGGGGCGTGACCACGTGCAGACCCTTGCCGCCGGTGGTCTTGCAGAAGGCGGCTAGGCCGAGGGCCTCCAGCCGGTCGCGCACCTCGCGCGCGGCCTCGACGACGTCGTCGAAGGACAGGCCCTCGTCGGGATCCAGGTCAAAGACCAGCCGGCCCGGAATCTCGGGCAGACCGGGCCGGCAGTTTGACGGGTGCAATTCGGTCGTGGAGGTCTGGGCCAGCGCCGCGAGCGCCTCCTTCCGCCCGATCACCAGATAGGGCTTGTGGTCGCCCTGCATCTTCACTTCCGAGAGCAGCGCGGACGCGCCTTTGCCCAGGTGGCGCTGGAAGAACCGCTCGCCGCCGATGCCTTCGGGCGTGCGGATCGTCGAGCAGGGCCGGTCGACGATATGCGGCATCATCCAGTCGGCCACCGCCTCGTAGTACCGGGCCAGGTCAAGCTTGGTCACCGGTGCGCCGTCGTCCCCCGCCTCCGGCCACAGGGGCTTGTCCGGGCTCGACAAGGCGACGCCCATGACGATCGGCGCCTTGGGCTTGCCCGCACCTGCCCGCGGCGCGGCGAGCGCGGTCTTGGCGGCCGACGCGGGGGTCTCGGCCTCGACCTCCAAGGCCGGCTTGTCCTCGCGCAGCCCCTTGAACGAGGCCTGCCGGATGGCGCCGTCGCCGGTGAAGCCCGCATACTCGATCTCCGCCACCAGCTCCGGCTTCACCCACCGCGTCTCGCCCCCGCCGCGCGGCAGGCGGTCGGCGAACGGCGAACGGTCCGTCTCCAGGGCCTTGAGCCTCGGCAGCAGGGTCTTGAGCTTGCCGGCGCCAAAGCCCGTGCCGACGCGGCCGACATGGACCAGCTTGCCGTCGCGCATGACGCCGGCGATCAACGAGCGGAAGGCGCCGCCGGTCGTGCTATAGCCGCCGATGATGACCTCGTGACCGGCCCGGCACTTGGCCTTGACCCATGTATCGCCCTGACCGGATTTGTACTGACCGTTCAGCCGCTTGGAGACAATACCTTCCAGCGACATGCGGCAGGCCGAGTTCAGCACGGCGTCTCCGCCGGTCTCGAAATGCTCGACGTAGCGTAGCCGCGGATCGGCGGCCGTCCGCAGGATCGGTTCAAGCCGCGCCTTTCGATCCGAAAGGGGCCTCCTGCGCAGGTCCTCGCCCTGGTCGAACAGCAGGTCAAAGGCGAAGAAGATCAGGTCCTTCGTCTTGCCGCTGGACAGCGCCGCCTGCAGGCCGGCGAAGTCCGGCGAGCCGTCACGGTCAAGCGCGACGATCTCGCCGTCGATCAGGCCATCGGGCAGCGCGGCGGCCGCCTTCGCGATCTCTGGAAACTTGTGCGTCCAGTCGAGACCCTTGCGCGTGCGCAGCCTGGCCTTGCCGGCCTCGACGCGCAGCTGCATGCGGTAGCCGTCGAACTTGATTTCGTGCGCCCAGCCCGCTCCGCCCGGCGGTCGGTCGACGAGCTTGCAGAGGTGCGGCTCGACGAAGTCGGGCACGGCGGCGGCCTTCGCCTTCGGACGCGCCGCTTTCCGGGCCTTTGGCGCATCATGTTGCACGGCCGCTTCCTCCGCGCTGGCCTCGGGATCCTTCGATGACCATACCGCCTTCGCACCGCGTTTCACCCCGGTGACGAAGGGTGTCGGCGGCTTGCCCACACCCGCGGCGATGGCCTCCATCGTCCGGCCGGACGCTATGGAGACGTCGCTGTCGGCCAGCAGGGCGTCGTTGTCATCGTCGACCGCGTAGTCGTCGCGATGCTTGATCAGCAGCCAGTTGGAGCGTTTGCCGCCGTTTCGATCGTTGCGCAGGCGGACCAGTACGTAGCCGCCCTGCATTCGCTCGCCGGCGAAGACGAGTTTCAGCTCGCCCTTCTTCAGCCCCTTGGCGACGTCGAACCCGGGCTCCGGCGCCCAGTAGCCTCGGTCCCAGAGCATCACCGTGCCGCCGCCATACTGGCCCTTGGGGATGGTCCCCTCGAAATCGCCATAGCCAAGCGGATGCGGCTCGACCTCGACGGCTAGCCGGCGATCCTTCGGATCGCGTGACGGACCCTTGGTCACCGCCCAGGACAGGAAGACACCGTCGTGTTCGAGCCGCAGGTCGTAGTGCAGCCGTGTGGCGGCGTGCTTCTGGATCACGAAGCGACGACGATCGGCGGCCGCCACGGCGACCTCGCCGCTCGGTTCGGCGGTGATCCTGAAGTCCCGCATCGAACGGTAGCGGGCTAGCTTGGGCGATGGACCTGGATTGGCGATGGCCGCCACGATGGACCTCCGACGTATGCCGGATCAAGTCGTTTGGCCTTCGCGCGGTTCCGTCCGCCGGGCATGCCCGGCGAGCGGACCACGCGTGAGAGGCGGCGACTTCCGGCTTCGGGGTGGTCGTCGCGGACACCGGTATCAAGGTCGGCGGTCCGGGTGCTGGCGCCGCACCCCGACGCAGGTTATCAACGCTCAGGGACGAGGAGCGCCGAAAAAACGCCGTGAGTTCGAGGACGCCGAAGCCGGGGGACGACGAGGCGCTGCTCAGCGGCCGCCGTCGCGCCACCATCAATGACGTCGCCCGCCTGGCCGGGGTGTCGAAGAAGACCGTCTCGCGCGTCATCAACCGCTCGCCCTCGGTGCGACCCGAGACCCGCGAGAAGATCGAAGCCGTCATCGCCCAGTACGGCTACGCGCCCGATCCGCAGGCGCGTGGCCTGGCCTTCCGGCGTTCGTTCCTGATCGGCCTGATCTACGACAACCCCAATCCGCAGTATGTCGTGAACATGCAGTTGGGGCTGCTGGACGGCATGCGCGGGTCCGGCTTCGAGCTGGTCGTCCACCCCTGCGACCGTGGCAGCACGACGCTGGTGCCAGATATCCGCGCCTTCATCGAGCGCCAGAAGCTCTATGGCGTGGTGCTGACGCCGTCGGTTTCGGAAGACGAGGCGGTGGCCGCCATGCTGCGCGAGACCGGCTGCGAGTTCGTGCGCGTCGCCTCGGTCGCCGTCGACGAGGAGGCGCACAGCATCGTCACCAAGGACCGCCATGGCGGCCTTTTGGCCGGGCGACATCTGGCGGAGCTGGGACACACGCGCGTGGGCTTCATCTCTGGACCCGACCGGTTCCGATCCTCGCACGAACGTCGCGGCGGATTCGAGGATGGGCTGAAGGAGCACGGCATGGTCCTGGCGGCCGATTGCGTCGCCGAAGGCGCCTACACCTTCGAGTCGGGCCTGGAGGGCGCGCTGAAGCTGCTGGGCCTCAAGGACCGTCCGACCGCCATCTTCGCCGGCAACGACGAAATGGCCGCCGGCGTCCTGCATGCGGCGCGGCAGTTGGGCCTATCGGTTCCCGGCGATGTATCGGTGATCGGCTTCGACGACTTCCAGATCGCCTCGCGCGTCTGGCCGGCCCTGACGACCATCCGGGCCCCGACCCGTGAGATCGGCCGCCTCGCCTCCGAGCGATTGATCGGCGGCCTGGAGGACAAGCGAGATCCGCAATCTCGCCTGCCGTCCCTGGTCGTGCGGGAGTCGACGGGTCGGCCGAAGGGGTAGGGCGGACCACCGCTCCGGCTGAGGGACGCTACCGCTTCACCACCTTCGCCACCGCCGCGACGATGGAGGCGTTGTAGCCGCGGTAGGCGTCGCGGACGAGGCTCTCCCAAACCGGCAGGTTGACGATCACCGCGTCGCCGCGAGCTCGCGCCACGGTCTGGTAGTTCTCGTCGACGGTGGTGGTCATCGAGCCGATCCGCACCGGTGCGCCGCCCTCCTCGACGGTGGCGAACGACGTCCTGGAGACCACGTCCTTGTCCGGTCTCAGGCCGCCCGGCGTTGAGAACCGGCCGCCGCTGGCGGGGTTCAGGGTGGTGACCGGCGAGTCCGTGCGGATCATGAACTGCACGACGCCCCCGGCGTTGGCCCGCGCGCCGAGCATGCCCTGGCCGGTGCTGGCCTCCATCTGGGCGAAATCGAGTGTCAGCGACGGGATGATGACGTTGGCGTCCAGGTCCCAGGCGGGCTTCTGCATGCCCTTGCCCGCGCCGAGCTGACCGGCGATGGCCATCGAGTTCCCGAACCCGCCGGTCTGCTCCGGCAGCTTGTAGGCGGTCAATGCCGGCGCCTGAGCCGCGCCGACCGTCACGAAGCCACGTCGGATGCTCTTGCCGACGGTCACGCCGCCCCCGCCGCCGCCCCGGATCAGGTTCCCCGGCGCGAGCGCGAGGCCCGCCGCGGTCACAAGGGCCTTCGCGTCGGCCTCGGACACCACCTCGATCCCGGCGGCGGCGAACTGCGCCCTCAGGTCCGCATAGGCCTCGTCGGCCAACCTGCGCATTGTCGCCTCTTCGACGCCGAACAGCGCCAGCGCCAGCCGCGTGCGCGCGCCGATGGTGGCGACGGCTGTCGCCTGCTGGGAGGTGATGAAATTGACATGGTAGGTGGGGATGACCACCCGCTTGTGGCCCTTGAACAGGCTGTCGGACTGGCTGACCAGTTTGACCGTCATCGGTTCGGCCCAGGCGGGGCGGGCGGCGACCGCGAGGCCGGCCATCGCGGCCGCGCCCAGGAACGCACGTCGTTGCATTTTCGTCTCCACTTCACGTCACGCGCGGGGCCCTCGTCCCCGCCGGCCCTTCATGGAGACGGTCGGCCCTGGTCGTCATGCACCGGAAGGGGGGATCGGTTGAGCGCAGGCCACGCGCAGTCTGCGAACCGAGCGCTTGAGGTTCGCTCGGGCCGCCGCCTCAAGCCTGTCGCGCGCCCGGGGTACGATCCGTTGGACCGCATCTCCAGCGCGCTGGTTTCGGCTTGCCGGACGACATGACACCGGTTACCACGCCGCAAGCGGAGGCTGGCCGGTCTGTGCGTCGCCCGGCGCTGCTTCCCATCTGACCGGCCACCGGAGCAAAGCGATGTTCGACAAGACCTATCACGCCACCCACCCCGACATGATGGAATGTGTCGACAACGACCAGCTGCGCGACCGCTACCTGGTCACCGACCTGTTCCGGGCGGACGCGGTGGCCCTCAACTACAGCCACAACGAACGGTTCGTGATCGGCGGCGCGGCGCCGGTGACGAAGGCGGTGAGGCTGCCCGACCAGACCGAGCCCGCCTCGGCCGCCGGCCATCCGTTCCTGGAACGGCGGGAGATGGGCCTGATCAATGTCGCCGAAGGTCCTGGCAAGGTCACGGTCGATGGCGTCGCCTACGACATCGGGCCGAAGGACGGCCTCTACCTGCCGATGGGCGTGAAGGACGTGGTGTTCGAGAGCGTCGACGCCGCCAATCCGGCCCGCTTCTACCTCGCCTCGACCCCGGCCCACATCGCCTACGCGGTGAAGAAGATCTCGATCGCCGACGCCACGCCGCTGGAGCGCGGTTCGCTGGAGACTTCGAACGAACGCACCATCTACCAGTACGTCATCCCCGGCGTTTGCCAGTCGGCGCAGCTGCTGCTCGGCCTGACCATCCTGAAGACCGGCAGCGTCTGGAACACCATGCCGCCGCACCTGCACGACCGCCGGTCGGAGATCTACTTCTACTTCGGCCTGAAGCCCGACGAGCGCGTGTTCCACTTCATGGGCGAGCCGGACGCCGCCCGCCACATCGTGGTCGCCAACGAAGAGGCCGTGATCAGCCCGCCGTGGTCGATCCACATGGGCTCGGGCACCGCCAACTACGCCTTCATCTGGGCCATGGGCGGCGAGAACCTCGACTATACGGACATGAACGTCCTCGACATCTGCCAGCTGAAATAACTTGCCCCGCGTTCCCGGCGCAGGCCGGGATCCATCGAATTCCGCGCGTGATCCGTGGACCCCGGCCTTCGCCGGGGCGATCGGTTGAGGAAGTGCCGCATGACCGCCAACCCCTTCGACCTCACGGGCAAGGTGGCCCTCGTCACCGGCGCCAACACCGGCATCGGCCAGGGCATCGCCGTGGCGCTGGCCGCCGCGGGCGCGGACATCGCCGCCGCCGGCCGCTCGGCGCCGACGGAGACGCAGGGCCTGGTCGAAGGGCTGGGCCGGAAGTTCGTGTCGATCCAGGCCGACTTCGGCTCGACCGAGCCGATCGCACGGGTGGTCGAGGAGGCGATTGCCGGCCTCGGCGGGATCGACATCCTCGTGAACAACGCCGGGATCATCCGCCGCCAGGACTCGATCGCCTTCACGGAGGACGACTGGGACGCGGTGATGAACACCAACCTGAAGACCGTCTTCTTCCTGACCCAGGCGGTGGCCAGGGGGATGATGGAGCGCGGCGGCGGCAAGGTGATCAACATCGCCAGCCTGCTCAGCTTCCAGGGCGGCATCCGGGTGCCCAGCTACACCGCGTCCAAGAGCGGCCTCGCCGGCCTGACGAAAATCCTCGCCAACGAGTGGGCCGCGAAGGGGATCAACGTCAACGCCATCGCGCCCGGCTACTTCGACACCAACAACACCGAGGCGCTGCGGGCCGACGAGGTGAGGAACAAGTCGATCCTCGAGCGCATCCCCGCCGGCCGCTGGGGCCAGCCGTCCGACATCGGCGGCGCGGCGGTGTTCCTGGCGTCCGGCGCCAGCGATTACGTCCACGGGGTGACGCTGCCCGTGGATGGCGGCTGGCTGGCGCGGTAGGCTCCCTCACCTTGGGGGAGATAGACGTGAATCTGGCGGATTGGTTTGAGAAGCGCCTGAACAAGACCGTCGAGATCGGGCGCGAGAACGCGCGGTCTCACCCCATTCTGACGGTCATTGAGGCTGTCGTGGTTGCGTTCGGCTACTTGGGCGTACTTACCGGCATGATCCTGAGGCTCATCTGGTTCAAAAGCCTCTCAGACTCCTACGCGCTCTTCAGGCCGACGCAGGAGCTGCTTCAGGTTACCGACGGGCTCGCCTGGATCGGGCTGGCGCTCCTCGTGGCTCAGTCGCTCTACAACTGGTTTCGGAACCGGAGCCGCTAGACGGGTTGATCGCGCAACCAGTCGGGGACATGCACTTCAGTGCGTGTCCCCTGCCGCTTAAAGCCGTTGGGGACACGTACCGAAGACGGTACATGTCCCCAACTCACACCAGCCCGTTCAGCCAGTCCTCCAGGTTGGTGAACCCGTCGCCGTCGCGGTCCTTCGCGCCGTCCGACGCATCCCGCGGATCGAGCCCCCGGGCGCCTTCCCAGTCATCGGGCATGCCGTCGCCGTCGCTGTCGACCCAGGCGGGACCGCCCTTAAGGACCGGCCAGCCGCCGACGTCGCGCTGGCTGTTGATCAGCCGTCCCGTGCGGCTTCGCACGCCGGCCACGATCCGCTCATCGACGCTGTCGCGCACCTTCGACGCCCCCGCGCCGGCCAGGACGCGCTCATAGGCGAGGGCCGGGGAGGGCGTCCTCGCGCCGGAGTCGGCCAGCGGCGCGGTGGCGCGGTAGCCCTCCGGCGGCGTGCAGCCGACGAGGCTCCAGGGATCGGCTGGAATCACGCCGTTCATGGCGTTGCCCTCGAAGAACGCCCGCGAGCCGGCGTTCTCCTCGCAGAAGGCCAGCATCCCCTCGCTGTCCGGCCCGGCCTGGTACCAGTTGCCGACGAAGTCGTAGGCGGCAAGCGCGTCCTTGTCGGCGTTGTAGCCGGCCCGGCCGCCGCCCCAGTTGTAGAAGACGTTGCCGCGGAACTCGAAGAAGCCGCCGAGCGGGTCGGCGGCGCGGTCGTTGTAGTTGCCGGGGCGCGGCATCCGGGCCTGATGGTTTGCCCACAGATTGTTGAGCCAGCTCATCTTCGCCCCGCGCCCGCCGCGGATCAGGCTGCCGTAGCCGTGCCTGCCCTTTTCGTGGACCGAGACATTCAGGGATTCGGCAATCAGCGACCACTGCACGGTCAGGTCAAAGACGCCGTCCTCGGCCGTGGCATAGCGGCTGCCGGCCGACAGGGTCTCGTCGACCGACCAGCTGGCCGAGACGTGATCCAGGATGATGCGGCGGCCGCGGGTAATGCTGACGGCGTCCTCCTGCACCCCGGTCTCGTCGCCCAGGCGCACGCGGATGTAGCGGACGATCACGTCGTCGGCGGCGATGATCAGCGGCTGGCCGCGCAGGGTGACGCCGTCGCCTGGAGCCGTCTGTCCGGCCAGGGTGACGTTCGAGCGCGATATCTTGAGGGGCGCGGCCAGGGTGATCGTTCCGCCCACGTCGAAGACTATGGTGCGGGGACCTTTCGTCTCGAGAGCCGCGCGAAGGCTGCCCGGTCCCGAATCGGCGAGGGTTGTGACTCGCAGAACGACGCCGCCGCGACCGCCGGCGGCGTGCCGTCCAAATCCTTCCGCACCAGGAAAGGCGGGGGTGGATGTCGTCGGCGCGGCGAGGCCGACGCAGCCAAGCATGGCGGTGGTGAGAAGCAGGCCCTTACAGCGCAAGGAATTCTCCCAAGGTGGACCAGAGACGTGCGCCGTTTCTCGCCTGAGGCGGGAAAGTGGCGTCCGTACGACCGATCATGTCTTGTCAGCGACGCGAAACTTACGGTATCCATGTCAATGATACCGGTGTCAAACGCGGTGCGTCCGAGAATGACACCGGTGTCACGTGATCCTGGCCACGGTGCGCGGCCAGGATTCAGGCTGGCGACAATCAATCCGGCGGCGATAGAGATCGTCGGGCGCGCCAAAGGGGAGGGAGTCATCGTGTCGAAGGTTCATCTTTCGCGTCGTACCCGTCTGCGCTTCGGCGCTTCGATGGCGGTCATCGCCGCAGGCCTAATGTCGGCCGGCGCGGCTCAGGCCCAAGACCCAGCTGCCGAGGGCACAGAGGTCGAGGAAGTGGTCGTCACCGGCTTCCGCGGAAGCCTGGCGAGCGCCCTGGCCGTCAAGCGCGAGGAGACGGCGATCGTCGACTCGATCAAGGCCGAGGACATCGCGGACTTCCCGGACTCGAACCTGGTCGAGGCGATCCAGCGCATTCCGGGCGTCTCGATCGATCGTGACGCCGGCGAAGGCCGCACGATGACCGTCCGCGGCCTCGGCCCCGATTTCACACGCACCCGCATCAACGGCATGGAAGCCCAGGCGACGGCCGGCGGCACCGACAGCTCGGGCGGGGCCAACCGCGGCCGCGGCTTCGACTTCAACGTCTTCGCCTCGGAGCTGTTCAACAGCGTCACCGTCCGCAAGACGCAATCGGCCGAGGTCGAGGAAGGCTCGCTCGGCGCGACCGTCGACCTGCGCACCGCGCGGCCGTTCGACTACAACGGCCTCAAGATCGGCGGCTCGATCCAGTACGGCTACAACGACCTCTCCGAAGAGTGGGATCCGCGGGTCGCGGGCCTATTCAGCAACACCTTCTTCGACGGCAAGGTCGGGATCCTCGGTTCGTTCGCCTACAGCGAGCGCAACCTGCTGGAGGAAGGCTTCAGCGCAGTCCGCTGGGAGCGGGCCAGCGACAACGGCGGCTTCCAGAATCCCGCGGCCCTGCCCGGCGGCGCGGGCAACGCGGCCAACCTCTTCCATCCGCGACTGCCGCGCTACGGTCAGCTGATCCACGAACAGAAGCGGACCGGCTTCACCGGCGCCATTCAGTACCGGCCGTGGGACGCCACCACGATCAGCTACGACTTCCTCTACTCGAATCTCGACGCGACGCGGTACGAGAACTTCCTGGAATCGCTGTCCTTCAGCCGCAACGCCTCGGCGGGCGGCAAACCGCAGATCGACATCGTCAGCGCCGCCGAAAGCAACGGCATGCTGATCTCCGGCGTCTTCAACGACGTCGATGTGCGCAGCGAGCAGCGCTACGACGAGCTGGAAACCACCTTCACCCAGCACACCTTCACCGTCGAGCACGAGTTCTCCGCGGACTTCAGCATGCGGGCGTTCGCGGGCCGGGCCGTGTCGGACTTCGACAACCCGATCCAGACCACGGTCACGCTCGACCGTCAGGACACCGACGGCTTCTCGTACGACTTCAGCGGCAACGCCAACACGCCGCGGATCGACTATGGCTTCGACGTCTCCGACCCGGCCAACTGGTCCTGGCGGCAGGTCGGGAGTTCGGTTCCTCGGTCCGAGATCCGGATCCGGCCCGGCGGGGTCGAGAACATATTCGAGGCCCTTCAGTTCGACTTCGACTGGCGGCTGAACGACACGTTCAATCTGAAGTTTGGCTACAACTACAAGACCTACGAGTCCGACTCCTTCGAGTTCCGCCGGACCGACGAGACGGTGGTTCCGGCTCTGCCCGTCGGCGTCACCGTGGCGGACATCTCCACGCTGCTGACCGGCTTCGGCAACAATCTCGGCCAGCCCGGCGGCAACGACACCTCCTGGGTGATTCCGAACCTCAACGCTGTCGCCTCGCTGTTCGACATCTACTGCAACTGCGACACGGGCGTTCCAGGCGGCGACTTCCGCTTGACCAGTATCACCAACGGCAACGCCCGCGGTTCCAACCGCTTCATCCGCGAGGAGGACCGCGGCTACTACATGCAGCTGGACTTCAAGTCGCAGCTGTTCGGCCTCGACTACCGCGGCAACCTCGGATTCCGTCAGGTCAACACCAACCTCTACGCCGAGGGGTACAGTTCGACCGGCGGCGGCACCAAGGTCCACGGCAGCAACAACTACGACAACTTCCTGCCGTCGCTGAACCTGTCGGTGAACGCGACAGACAACTTCATCATCCGCTTCGGCGCCGCCGAGGTCATGGCGCGTCCGCAGATCGGCAACGGCCTGGCCGGCACCAACTATCTGGTGCCGACCACCTCGCTGGCGGCAACCGGCCCGAACTTCACCGCCACCATCGGCAACGTGAAGCTGGAACCCTTCCAAGCGAAGACCTACGACCTCAGCTTCGAGTGGTACTTCGCGCCGGAATCCCTGTTGTCGGTGGCGTTCTTCCGAAAGGACATCGACACCTACATCCAGATCATTCGGCAGGACCTACAGTACCAGCAATTGACCGCGCTGAACCCGTCGGCCTTCTCTCCGGCGTTCTGCACCGGCGCCTGCACGCCAACCCAGGTGTTCCAGCTGACCAGCGCCGTGAACACCGAAGGCGGTCCGCTGGAGGGCTTTGAGATCAGCTGGCAACAGCCGTTCTCGTTCCTGCCGGCGCCGTTCGACCGCTTCGGGATCCAGGCCAACTACACCCAGGTGAAGTCGGAAATCGACTACTGCAGCAACGCGCTCTGCACGCTGGTGGTCACCGACGACCTCGTGAATCTGTCGCCGAAGGCCTACAACGCCACCCTCTACTATGAGGATGACCGGCTGAGCGCCCGGATCTCCGGGTCGTACCGAGAGGGTTACCTGCAGAACGTGCCCGGCCGGAACAACAACGCGCTCGAGGGCAAGAAGGAAACCTTCAACCTCGACTTCGCCAGTTCGTTCAAGGTCAACGACCAGTTCGCGATCACGCTGGAAGCCCTGAACCTGACCGACGAATTCAACCAGCAGTGGGTCGGCAACGACGACCGGCAGTCGACGTCGGTCTATCACCACACGGGTCGGTCCGTGTTCTTCGGCCTCAAGTACACCTTCTGATCCACCTTCCTTGCGCGGACTGGGCGCCGGGCCTGCTCGGCGCCCTTCTTTTTTCCGGTTCGCGCGATAAGGCGGTAGCCTTGGATCAGGGAGAAAAAGCCATGGCTCACGACCGCATGACCGTACTGACCGCGATGATGGACCAGGGCGTGATCCCGGTGTTCTACCACCCGGACGTCGAGACCTGCGTCAAGGTCATCCAGGCCTGCGCCAACGGCGGCGCCCGGTGCATCGAGTTCACCAACCGCGGCGATTTCGCCAGCCACGTCTTCCTGGAGGTCGCCCGCCACTTCGCCAAGGCCGATCCCCGCGTGATCATGGGGGTCGGCAGCGTCGTCGATGCCCCGACGGCCGGTCTCTTCATCGCCAACGGCGCCAGGTTCGTCGTCGGCCCGATCCTCAACGCCGACGTGGCCAAGGTCTGCAACCGGCGCATGATCCCCTACAGCCCGGGCTGCGGCTCGGCGTCCGAAATTTCCTACGCCCAGGAGCTGGGTTGCGAAATCGTCAAGGTCTTCCCCGGCGAGAGCGTCGGCGGACCGACTTTCGTGAAGAACGTCCTGGGGCCGATGCCCTGGACGAAGATCATGCCGACCGGCGGCGTTGATCCGGACGAGAAAAGCCTGCGCGAGTGGTTCGGCGCCGGCATCGTCGCCGCCGGCATGGGCAGCAAACTGATCACCAACGACCTGCTCAAGGCGGGCGACTGGAACGGGATCGAGGACCGGGTGCGCAAGACCGTCGACCTCATCTCGAGCATCCGAAGCGAGACCTGACGTGACGACCGAGAACGTGCTGACCATCCGTCCCGCGAGCGAGACCCGCTGGGACTGCGCCTCCTTTGGCGAGGTGATGCTGCGCTTCGACCCAGGCTTCGGCCGGGTGCGCAACGCGCGAGCCTTCAACGTCTGGGAAGGCGGCGGCGAGTACAACGTCGCCCGCGCCATGCGCAAATGCTGGGGCAAGCGCTCGACCGTCGTCACGGCCCTGCCGGTCAATGACCTGGGCTGGCTGGTCGAGGACCTGATCATGCAGGGCGGCGTGGACATGTCCCACGTCGTCTGGCGCGACTTCGATGGCCTGGGGCGGAACACGCGCGTTGGCCTGAACTTCACCGAGAAGGGCTTCGGCGTCCGCCCGGCGCTCGGCTGCAGCGATCGCGGCCACAGCGCCGCCTCGCAGATCCGCCCGGGCGAGGTGAACTGGGAAAAGCTGTTCGGCGAGGAGGGCGTGCGCTGGTTCCACACCGGCGGCATCTTCGCCGCCCTGGCCAGCAACACCGCCGAGGCGGTGATCGAGGCGGTCGAGGTCGCCCGCAAGTACGGCACGATCGTCAGCTATGACCTCAACTACCGCGCCTCGCTCTGGAAAAGCCAGGGCGGCAAGGAAGGGGCGCAGAAGATCAACCGCGAGATCGCGAAGTCCGTCGACGTGATGATCGGCAACGAGGAGGACTTCACCGCCTGCCTCGGCTTCGAGGTCGAGGGCCTGGACGAGCACATCAGCGAGATCGACCCGACCAACTTCAAGACGATGATCGAGACGGCGGTCAGCCAGTTCCCGAACTTCAAGGTCGCCGCGACCACGCTGCGCAACGCCAAAACCGCCTCGGTCAACGACTGGTCGGCGATCCTCTGGGCCGGCGGCCAGTTCTACCAGTCGATGGAGCGCAACGACCTGGAGATCTACGACCGGGTCGGCGGCGGCGACGGCTTTGCGTCCGGGCTCGCCTACGGCTTCATGGAAGGGAAGGGGCCCCAGGCCGCCGTGGAGTACGGCGCGGCGCACGGCGCCCTGGCCATGACCACCCCCGGCGACACCTCCATGGTCCGCGCGGCGGAGGTCGAGGCGGTGATGAAGGGCAAGGGCGCCCGGGTGATCCGCTAGGCCATGACCTCGATCGCCGTCATCGGGCCGGGCGCGATCGGCGCCACGGTGGCGGCCTGGCTCACGCGGCGGGACGCCAACGCGGTGACCGTCTGCGCGCGGTCGCCTCGGGAGGAATTGTGGGTCGAGATGCCGGAGGGCCTGATCCGGGCCCGACCGACCATTCTCACGAGCCCTGACGATGCGCCGCCGTCCGACTGGGTTCTCGTGGCGACGAAGACCTACGACTCCGACGACGCATCGGCCTGGTTCGCCGGCCTTCTGCGCCCGGACACTCGTGTCGCTGTCCTCCAGAACGGCGTCGAGCATGTCGAGCGCTTCAGCCCCTATGTCGATCCGGCGCGAATCCTGCCCGCGGTCGTCGACATCCCGGCCGAACGGTTCGGCGCCGGCGGCGTCCGCGTCAGGCGCAACGGCTCGATCCTGGTCCCTGCCGGCGCTGACGGCGACGCCTTCGTGGACCTGTTCTCGGCCAGCCCGATCGCGGTTTCCACCGCCGCCGACTGGAAGACCGCCGCCTGGCGCAAGCTGTGCGTCAACTGCGCGGGCGTGGTCTCGGCCCTGACGTCGCGGCCCGCCAACGTCATCCATTGGGACGGCGTGCCGGACCTGATGAAGGGCCTCGTCGCCGAGTGCGTCGCCGTGGGCCGGGCCGAAGGCGCGGCGCTGACAGATTCCACCGCCGACGAGGTCGTCGCGGCGGCCTTCGCCGCGCCGCCCGACTCCGTGAACTCGATCCTGGCCGACGCCATCGCCAACCGCCGGACGGAGGTCGACGCCCGCAACGGCGTCATCGTCCGGCTCGGCGCGAAGCACGGCATCCCGACGCCGCTCAATGCAATGGCGGTGACCCTGCTCGGCGCGATGCAGGTGGTCTAGCCAGCGGCGAACGGCTCATGCATACCGTCCTCAATCAAAACGGAGGACGCATCATGCTCGGCTACATCACCCTCGGCTCCAACGACATCGATCGCGCGCTCGCCTTCCACGACGAAGTCCTGGGTCTGCTGGGCGCCAAGCGCCTGATGCAGACGGGCGGCGGCTGGCTGTACGGCTCCGACCGTCCGGCGATCGGGATCACCAAGCCCTACAATGGTGAGACCGCCACGGCCGGCAACGGCAACATGGCCGCCCTGACCGCGCCGGACCGCGCGACCGTCGACGCGGTCCATGCCAAGGCGCTCGAGCTGGGGGGAACCTGCGAGGGCGCCCCCGGCGAGCGGATGCCGACCTTCTATGGCGCCTACTTCCGCGACCTGGACGGCAACAAGTTCTGCGTCTTCAAGTTCGGCTGACGGCGGCGAGGCCGGAGGGCGTCAGCCCTTCGGCTTCACAAACAGTCCGGAGATCACGCCGTCATCGTTGATGGCGATCGTCCAGGTCAGCACCATGCCGCTCTCGAAGGTCACGTCCCAGACCCAGGGGTTCTCGCCCTCGCCGACCCGGGCGAAGGTCTTGGCCGGACCGAGCGAGGCGAGCTGTTCGGAGATTCCGGTCTGGGCCTTCATCGCGGCCGACAGTTCGGGAACCATCTGAGCATAGTCGGGCTTGCCGGCCTGGATGTCGGCGATGGTCTTCTTGAGCGTCATCTCGGCCACGGTCGTCGCCGGCGCGGCGAGCGCTGACATCGGGCTGAGGACAAGGGCGCCGGCGAGCGCGGCGGCCAGGATGATGCGAGACATGGTTCCTCCGAAGTTCGAAGCCAGAGCTAGCCCGGTCCCGTGGCCGGATTCAACTGACAAAGCGGACAGGAACGTCGTCGGCCGGCTCGCCTCGCCAGGGCCTTAGAGCTTCACCGGCTCCATCCTCGGCGTCAGCAGGTGAACCGCGCCCAGCGCCAGAAGATAGGCGCTTGCGGCGACCACGAAGATCGGCGTGTAGGTCCCGATACTGTCGAGCACCCAGCCGGCATACTTGGCCATGGCCATGCCGCCGAAGGCGCCGATCATGCCGCCGATGCCCACGACCGAGCCAACCGCCGACCGCGGGAAGACATCTCCGGGCAGGGTGTAGAGATTGGCGCTGAAGCCCTGGTGGGCCGCTGTGGCCAAGCCGATGATGGCGACGGCGACCCAGAGGTTGTCGGCCAGGGCGGCGAAACCCACCGGCACGGCGCAGACGGCGCAGATCAACATGGCCGTCTTCCGGGCGGCGTTGAGGGTCAGGCCGCGCTTCATCAGGGTCGAGGACAGCCATCCGCCGCCGATGCTGCCGACGTCCGACATCAGGTAGATGGCCACCAGCGGCGGACCGAAGGTCTTCAGATCGAGGCCATAGCGCTTGCCGAGGAAGTCCGGCAGCCAGAACAGGAACATCCACCAGATCGGGTCGATCAGGAACTTTCCCAGAGCGTAGGCCCAGGTCTCACGCTTGGTCAGCAGCCTGGTCCACGCGATCTTCTCGACCGGATCGGCGGGATCCTGTTCGATGTGCGCCAGCTCGGCGGCGGTGACCTTCGGGTGTTCACGCGGCCGGCGGTAGACCATCAGCCAGATCGGCAGCCAGATCAGGCCGGCGACGCCGGTGACGATGATCGCGACCTCCCAGCCCCAGGCCAGGGTCATGGCCGGGATGATCAGCGGCGTGACGATGGCGCCGATGTTGGTGCCGGCGTTGAAGATGCCCGTGGCGAAGGCGCGCTCCTTCTTGGGGAACCACTCTGTCACCGCCTTGATGCCGCCCGGAAAGCCGCCGCCTTCGCCGACTCCCAGCGCGATCCGCGCGACGATGAAGCCCGTCAGGCTGCGCGCCCCGGCGTGAGCGATGAATGCGATCTGCCAAATGGCGAAGGCGAGCCCGAAGCCCCAGCGGGCGCCGATCCGGTCGATGATCCGCCCAAAGGCGAGATAGGCTACCGCATAGGAGGCTTGGAACCAGAAGATCAGGTCGGCGTAGTCGGTCTCGCTCCAGCCGAACTCCTTGCTCAGCGTCGGCTTCAGGATGCCGATCGCCTGCCGGTCGACGTAGTTCACGACCATCGCGGTGAACAGCAGGGCGACCACCACCCATCGATAGTTGCCGACGCGGGCGGGGATCGCTCCTGGTGCGTCCGGGATCTGGGTCGTCATGGGTTACTCCCTAGAGGGCGGCCGGTCTTGCTTCTTCCGCAACGCAGAGGATTTCGCCGAACTCGCCGAAGCTGACGCGGGCGGCCTGGCCCGCGTGAATGTCATGAATGCCTGTCGCGGCGCCGGTGGTCACGTACATGCCCGCCTTCAGCGGGCGGCCTCGGGCGGCGCAATGGCCGAGCAGGAAGGCCAGGGCCGGGGCGGGGCCGCCCGGCACGGAAGCCGCCGTGCCGGCGCCGACCAGAACGCCGTCGATCCAGGTCTCGCAGGGCAGGCTGTCGTCGGAGCGGTCGCGCCAGCCGGGAATCTCCGGGCCGACGATCAGAGCAGCGTTGTTGCCGAAGTCGGAGGCGACCACCGTCGAGCCGAGCTCGTTGATCGCCTTGAGCGGGCTGCCGGCGAACTCGACGCCGACATGTAGGGAGGCGACCAGGTCTAGAGCTTCCTCCACAGCGTAGGCGACCTTGTCGGTCGGAGCGTCCTTGGCCAGGCGGTAGACGAACTCGGCCTCCACCGCCGCGAAGCCGCCCGGGATGACGGGCAGGGCCGCCGCCTCGCCGGGCCCCGGCTTACGGAGAAAGGCGCTGAACGTCGGCCCCGCCAGACGCTCATTCCCGAGTGTCGCCTGCAGGGGCGGGGGAATGCGACCGACTTTCCATCCGACAATCCGATCGGGAAACAGGTCGATCGCGGCGTCCTGGATGGCATAGGCCTCGGCTAGGCCGACGGGGATGGGGCCCGGATAGTCGGGCAAGGCGACGGCGGCCAGGCGAGCGTCCACGAAGGCTCGGGCGGTATCGGCCGGCGCCGCCGTGGTCGCGTCACGATCGGTCGTAGGCTTCGCCTTCGCGGTCACGCCCCTTGTCCTCCCCACCCCGATGGCCCCAGTTTCCGGGTCTTGATTGTGTCTAGAGGAAACCGGTGTCATTTTCAACGGCGCGCGGCGAATGAACCGCGATCAAACTTCGGTCCGGGAGTGAATCACATGGTCAGATCAGCCTTTGCGGGCCTCGCGCTCGCCCTTGTCGCCACCGGCGCAGCCTGGGCCGCATGGCCCTTCGCCAGGGCCGAATCGACGCCCGCCCCGACCCAGGCCCTGGCCTTTCCCGGCGCCCAGGGCTGGGCGGCCGCGACGCCCGGCGGTCGCGGAGGACGGATCATCCGCGTCACGACGCTCGCGGCCGAGGGGCCCGGATCGTTCCGTGAAGCCGCGGAAGCCAAGGGCCCTAGGATCATCGTCTTCGAGGTCGGCGGCGTAGTCGACCTGGAGGGAAAGACCCTGACCATCCGCGAGCCGTTCCTGACCATCGCCGGCCAGACGGCGCCGTCGCCGGGCGTCACCTTCATCAAGGGCGGCCTCGACATCGCCACCCATGACGTGATCGTGCGCCACATCCGCGTGCGGCCGGGCGAAGCGGGATTTCCCAAGAAATCCGGCAAGGACTTCGACAGCATCTCCACCCAAGGGATCAGCTACAACATCATCGTCGATCACTGCACCCTGACCTGGGGCACCGACGAGAACCTGTCCGCCTCCGGGCCGCGGTTCGTGGGCAAGACGCCGGACGAATGGCGGGCCGGAACCTCGCGCAACATCACCTTCTCGCAGAACATCATCGCCGAGAGCCTGCGCTTCTCGACCCACGGCAAGATCGAGCACTCCAAGGGCAGCCTGATCCACGACAACGTCACCGGCGTGCTGATCTGGGGCAACCTCTACGCCCACAACTACGAACGGAACCCGATGTTCAAGGGCGGCGTCTGGGCGGTGATGGTCAACAACCTGATCTTCAACCCGGGCCAGCGGGCCGTGCATTACAACCTGATGGCCGAGGAGTGGGGATCCAACCCCTGGCAGATCGGTCGGATCGTGGCCGTCGGCAATGTGCTGCGCGCCGGCCAGGATACGCCCGACGGCCTGCCGTTCCTGATGATCGGCGGCTACGGCGACCTGGAGTACTACGGCCGCGACAATCTCGCCGTCGACCGCTGGGGCGAGCCGCTGCCGATGTTCGGTCGGTACACGACCACGCCGGCGAAGATCATCCCCCTGAAGGCGGCTCCGTTCTGGCCGGCCGGCCTCGAGGCGAAGCCGGCCAGCGCGGTGCAGCAGTGGGTGCTGGCCGAGGCCGGCGCGCGACCGTGGGATCGCGATGCGTTGGACGTGCAGCTGATCTCTGACACGGCCGAGGGCCGCGGCAACATCATCGACAGCGAAAGCGACCTGCACGGGTATCCGACCCACAAGCCGACCCGTCGGCCGTTCGTCGAGGCGGACTGGGACCTGGCCGATATGTCGCCTCGCCATCCCGAGCTGTTGGATTCCGGGGCGAAGGCGAAGGGAACCTAGACGGCACGGCCTAGGTGCCGGGCTGGATGTAGGGCACGCGGGCGAACAACTCGCGCTCCCGGCCGCGCGGGTCATCCGCCATGCGAGGCGTGACGTCGAAGATCATCGTTTGCCGCGCGGGCAGGGTGTAGGGCTCCCAGAGCGGGCGCCCCGGAGCATCCGGCCGCCCATGGCGGGCGAACGCGATAAAGGCGTCCTGCATGGCGTCGGAGACCGCCCGGGCCTCGACCGAGGCGCCCGTGATCGAGCCTTCCGCGTCCAGGGTTCCGAACACCAACGGGATGTCGAGGGTATGCGGCGCGCCCCACCGGCCGCCGTCCTTGGGACTTCTCCAGTCGAGCTGATAGACATAGGCCGGGCTGCCCTGGCGCGCCCGGGCCTCGGCTTCGATGACGGCGGCGCGCCAGGATCGCGAGGCCGTGCTGGCGGCGAAGAACACATTGCTGGGCGAAAAGTCCGGATAGAGCCGGCGATATTCCGCGATGACGGTCTCGGGACTGATATCGACGCGCAGCTCGAGGGCCAGTCGCGCCGGAAGTTCGTCCCAGGTCAGGTGGTGATTGCGCTCGTCGCCGCCGAGGAAGGCGCGGGTTTCGTCGCGGGTGTTGCCGATCATCATCGGGATGCTCGCCGACTGGGCGGGGGCGTCCGGCCAGAACGGGTGACGGCTCAGGCTCCGGTCGTCCAGCGCCGGCGCCAGGTTGACCGATCCAAACGGCAGGACCGGGTCGGGGGCGCTCGCCGCCTCCAACAAGCGCTCGACAGCCACGGTGGCCGGATCGGCGTCCTTGGGCAGGGCGGTCAGCACCGTGCGAGCGCGCCGCGCGGCGTTCAATGGACCGGCCGTGGTGACCTGCTGGCCGCTCATGGTCGCGGCGCGATGGAACAGCCCCCGGGCGGCCGGCATCGCCATCAGGGTGGCGATCTTGGCCCCGCCGCCCGACTGGCCGAACAGCATGACCTTGCCAGGATCGCCTCCAAAGGCGGCGATGTTGTCCTTCACCCACTTCAGCGCCAGGACCAGGTCCAGCTGGCCGGCGTTGCCGGAGTCCGGGAAGCGCGGGTCGATCCTGCCGAGCGACAGATAGCCTAGCGGACCGAGCCGATGGTTCAGCGTCACCACCACGACATCGCCGCGGAGCGCCAGGCGGGTTCCATCGTAGAGGGGGCTCGATCCGGAGCCGGTGCTGTAGGCGCCGCCGTGGATGTAGACCATCACCGGACGCCGGGCCCTGTCGGCGCCAGGCGTCCAGATGTTGAGGAACAGGCAGTCCTCGGACATCGCGCCAACCTCCCTGCCGCGCTGCGGACAGGCGGGGCCGTAGGCGAGGGCGTCGGCGACACCACGCCAGGGCGTCGGCGGGACCGGCGGCTGGAACCGCCGCGAACCCGTGTCGGCGCCATAGCGGACGCCCTTGAACACCAGCGCGCCGCCCGCTCGCGCGCCGCGCACCCGGCCGTGAGCGGTCGCGACGACCGGAGCGCGGCCCGGCAGTCCCAGGGCCTGCGCAGTCGTTGCGAGGCCGGCGACGCCCAGTCCGGCCAGGGCGGTTCGACGGGTGAACGGGGACACTGGCGACTCCAAGGTTAACCGGTGTCATACCTTGCCGTGATCCTGGTCGCCACTCGGCCCCGGACCGCGTCATGCCGCATTGGGCCGCGGCGGCTCCCACCTCAGACTTCGTCCAGCACGGGCAGGGTTCTGCCGCCGCCTCATTGCGCCGGGGTCATGCCCGGTCTCCGGGCTTCTTCTTGAAGGCGTCGCCAATCTCGTCGGGGTCGACGTCGTCGGGGCCGGGACGCGTCCGAGCCGACCGCCCGATCTCCACCGTCTTCTTCTCCGACACCAGACCGTCGCGACGCCCCGGAGGGAGCGCCGCGTTGGCCTCGCGACCCGGACTCTGCTTGTCGCTCATTATCGGTCTCGCTCAGGGACGCTGTTCAGGCGCTTCCGGCGCCGGGGCGGAATCCTCTTCGTCGACCGGTTCCCCCTCGACCAGGTCATGTCCGGCGAAGCTGCGCGTCTCCGGCGGCGGAAGGCCTTCGGATTCGAATTTCGCGGTCAGGGCTTCCTTGCGGGCGCGCATCTGGTCGCCCAGGGCGTCCATGTCGAGCCCGGCCTTGCGGGCCTGCGCGAACATGCCCTCCGATCGCTTCTCCTCCTCCTCGACGTGGTGTTCGATCTGCTCGCTGAGCACCTTGACCTTGGCGTCGTAGAACGCTTCGTCCGGCTCGCTGCCCAGCAGTTCGGCGATCAGCACCTTGGCGCCGTCGTGTTCGACGTAGGCTTCGTCGAGCAGGTCTTCCTCCACCGCCCCCTTGCAGGCCGGGTAGAAGATCTCCTCCTCGATGATCGTGTGGACGGTCAGTTCGGTGCAGATCTGCTGAACCAGCGTCTGCTTGCGTTCGGCGCCCCTGGCCTTTTCGAAGCTGGCGAACAGCTCCTCGACCTTGCGGTGGTCGGCCTTGAGAAGGGCGATGGCGTCCTGGTCGGCGGCGGTGGCGGCCATGTCGATGATCTCCCGTGTGATGAACAAGCCAGGCGGCTCTCCGGGAGAAACCATGACGCGAGCGGTCCGTTCCAATGTCGGGCAGGCAACGCCGCCGCACCCGTTGGTCAAACCCAACTGATCCGGTCCGGAAACCGCCAGCCGACGGTCGGACGGATCGCCATCATCGAAGCCTCAACAGAAGGACTTCCCCGATGGCCTCCATTCATGTCGAACGCCTTGTCGACGCCCCTGCGGACCAGGTCTGGGACGCGATCCGCGACGTCGGCGCCCTGCATACCCGGCTCGTGCCCGGCTTCGTGACCGACACGCGGCTGGAGGGCGGCGCGCGCCTCGTCACTTTCGCCAGCGGCATGGTCGCCCGCGAGTTGCTGGTCGACCTCGATGACACCCGGCGCCGCTTCGCCTACAGCGTTCGCGCCGACAGCTTCACCCACCACAGCGCCACCAACGAGGTGTTCGAGGCGGGGCCGGGCCGCAGCCGCTTCGTCTGGACGGCGGACGTCCTGCCGAACGAGATGGCGGCGCTGGTCGGCGGCATGATGGAGCAGGGCGCCGACGCGCTGAAGGCGACCCTGGAAAGGGGGCATGCTCCGGCGTAGCCGGTGCGTGTCCCCTTCAGTTGGCGCAGGATAGGGGACACGCGCCCTTCGGGAGCATGTCCCCGCCCGATTATCCCCGGCCGCTGGTCGGGATGTCCTTGAAGGGCACGTCCTTGTCGACGCGGATATCGCCGGGCAGGCCGAGCACCCGCTCGGCGATGATGTTGCGCAGGATCTCGTCCGTACCGCCTTCGACGCGGGTGGCCGGGCTGCGCAGCAACATCTGCTGGAAGCGGGCGCCGGCAGCGGCGATCTCCGGATCGGAGACCACGCCGCCCTGGCCCTGAAGGTCCAGCGCGTACATCGCCAGCTCCTGCATGGCGGCGCCGGCGACCAGCTTGCCGATCGAGTTTTCCGGACCGGGCGTCTCGCCCTTCGACAGGGCCGAGATGGCGCGCATGCCCGTGTACTTCAGGCCGCTGGCCTTGACCGCGTACTGGGCCAGGCGAGAGCGTACCGACCGGTCGTCGATGGCCAGGCCGTCCTCGGTCTGCAGGTTCATGCAGAAGTCGAACAGTTCCGGGAAGCCTGTGGGCATGCCGGAGCCGATCGACAGGCGCTCGTTCATCAGGGTGGTCAGAGACACTTGCCAACCCTGGCCCACGGCGCCCAGCCGCTGGCTATCCTTGAGGCGCACGTCGGTGAAATAGACCTCGTTGAAGCCCGACTGGCCGTTGGCCTGCTTAATCGGCCGGACCTCGATCCCGGGGGTCTTCATGTCGAGCCAGAACATGGTCAGACCCTTGTGCTTGGGCACATTGGGGTCGGTGCGGGTGATGACGATGCCATAGTCGCTGTGTTGAGCGCCGCTGGTCCAGATCTTCTGGCCGTTGATGATCCAGTCGCCTGAACCGTCCGTGGTCTGGACGGCGGCGGTGCGCAGGCCGGCGAGATCGGAGCCGCCGGCGGGTTCGCTGAACAGCTGGCACCAGATGTGCTCGCCGGAGGCCAGCGGCGGCAGCAGGCGCTGCTTGGTCTCCTCGTCGGCCCAGGCCATGACCGTCGGGCCGCACATGCCGTGGCCGATGATGAACAGGCCGCTCAGCGCGCCGTAGACGCCTTCCTCCTGGCCCCAGATCACGCGCTCGATCGGCGTGGCGCCGCGACCGCCGTATTCCTTGGGCCAGTGCAGGCAGGCCCAGCCCGCCTCGGCCTTCTTCTTCTGCCAGGCCTTGGACGCGACGATCGGGTCGACGCTTTTGAGGCCGTTGTTGGCGAAGCCGCCCTGCTTCAGTTCGGCCTCCAGCTCCTTGGGGGCGTTGGCCTCGATCCAGGCGCGGGCGGTGGCGCGGAAGGCGGCTTCTTCGGGCGTGTCGTCGAAGTTCATGTCTGTGTCCTCCCTTACGCGGCGGCCGGAGCGTCGTTGCGCTGGCGCAGGCGGTCGATGAGCAGGTCTTCCCAGGTCGATTGCGAACCCAGCGCCAGGGCCAGGTTGTTCGATCGGCGGTAGTAGAGGTGGCAGTCGAAGGCCCAGGTGAAGCCCATGCCCCCGTGGACCTGGATGTTGTTCTTGGAACAGTGCTGGAAGGCCTGGGTCGCCGAGACCCGCGCCGTCGCCGCCGCCACCGGCAGCTCCGAGGAGCCGGTCGAGAGCGCCCAGGCGCCGTAGTAGGCGTTGGAGCGGGCGAGGGTGGCGCTGACGTACATGTCGGCCAGGATGTGCTTCACGGCCTGGAAGCTGCCGATCGGACGGCCGAAGGCCATGCGATCAAGGGCGTAGTCGCGGCCCATCTCCAGCGCGCGGTCGCTGCCGCCGACCTGTTCGAAGGCGATCAGGATGGCGGCGCGGTCCAGCACCTCGGAGGCCAGCCGCCAGCCGTCGCCGGCGACGCCGAGCAGTTCGGCCGGCGCGTCCTTGAAGGCGATCGCCGCCTGGCTGCGGGTCGGGTCGATGGTCTCCAGCACCTCACGGCTCACGCCGGGGCCGCCGAGGTCGACCAGGTAGAGCGAGACCTTGCCGCCCTCGCGGGCCGTGACGATGGCCAGGTCGGCGACGTCGCCGTCGGCTACCGGCGTCTTCACGCCGTTGAGCTTCCCGCCGGAGACGATTGCTTTGACGGACTTTTCCGAGACCCGCCCCTGTCCTTCGGCCAGCGCCAGGGTTCCGATCACCTCGCCGGAGGCAAGCTTCGGCAGCCAGGCCTGCTTCTGGGCTTCGGTCCCGGCCAGCATCAAGGCCTCGGCGGCCTGATAGATCGAGCTGGCCACAGGCACGGGGGCGACGGCGCGGCCGAGTTCCTCGGCGATCACGCAGAGTTCCAGGTGCCCCAGGCCGACGCCGCCGTATTCCTCGGGAATGGCCGCGCCGAGGAAGCCCATCTCGCCCAGGCCCTTCCAGAGCTCGCGGTCGAAGGGTTCGGGACCTTCCAGGATGGCGCGCACCGCCGCGGGCGCGCAGCGGTCGGCGAGGAACCGCCGTGCCTGATCGCGCAACTGCTTCTGGTCGTCGGAAAAGTCGAAGTTCACGCTGTCCTCCCGCCGGTTCGCCGGTCTTCGGATGCAAGTTGAACGCCCTCACGCGAGGTCAGCCAAGTGTTCTTGCATCCCTTCTACCGTCATGGCCCGAGTTGTTCGGGCCACCCATGCGTGGTGCGCTTGCAGGTCCGCTGCGTGGTTCGACACGGTCCTGCGGGCCTGCTCACCATGACGTGGAGCGTCGCCTTCTAACCACGTGATCCTGAGCAGCCGCGAAGCGGCGTGTCGACGGACGCATGGCCAAGGCGGTGTTCCGCTGGCCTACAGTGGGCCGACCGGCTAACTCCCTCCCATGGCAAAGAAGCAAGCCGCCGAGATGACCATCAAGGTCGACGGCGAGATGTATGTCTGGAAACTCCAGCGCCAGCCCCGCTGGTCGAGCGAGCGCAAGGGCTGGGAAGGCATGGCCATCGCCGTGCGTCACGAGGAAGGCCAGCGCGAGGCGGTGATCGAGTTCCCGCCCGGCAAGCTGCCCGCCTACGGCGCGCTGCTGAAGGCGGCCAACATCGACCCCAAGGTGGTGGTCCGCTCGATCCAGTCGGCCATCGAAGCCGGCTGGGACCCGATGTCGCGCGGTAAGACCGTCAACATCGTGGTCGACGCGACTGGCGCCTGACCTGGCCCTTGCCTGACCCTAGGTCGGGGCGGTCAGATGCTTCCATCAAAAAGGGAAGCGCGCATGGACCTCGGCCTCACAGGACGCACCATCTTCGTCGCCGGCGCCAGCCGGGGCATCGGGCTGGGCATCGTCGAGGCTTGCCTGGCCGAGGGCGCCAAGGTGGCGATCACGGCTCGCGGCGCCGAGGCGCTGGAGGCGACCCGCGCCGACCTCGCCGCCCGCTTCGGCGAAGGCCGGCTCTGGGCAATGGCCGGCGACATGCGCGACACCGCCACCATCGAGGCCGCGCTGGCCGGCGCTGAGGAGGCCCTAGGCCCCATCTTCGGCGCGGTCGCCAACGTCGGCCTGCATCCGTGCCCGCCGGGGGCGGAGGTCGACGACGAGACCTGGGACGCGGGTTTCTCGCAGAACCTCGGCTCGGCATGGCGGCTGGCGCGCGGCGCGTATCGGCTGATGCAGCCGCGCGGGGAGGGCTCGATCCTGTTCATCAGCTCGATCGCCGGCCTGGGCGCGCTCGGCACGCCACTGACCTACGGCACGGCCAAGGCGGGGATGAACCACCTGACCAAGGAACTGGCGAAGATCACCGGCGCGGCCGGCGTCCGCGTCAACGCCATCGCCCCCGGCAACATCATCTTCGAGGGCGGCACCTGGCAGGAGCGGATGGACGGCCCGCGCGCCCAGAACTGGCAGCGCTGGATCAACCGCGAGGTGCCGATGCAGCGCTACGGCAAGCCCGAGGAGATCGGCTCGGTGGCGGCCTTCCTGATGAGCCCTCAGGCCAGTTTCGTGCACGGGGCCGTCGTGCCCGTCGATGGAGGACAGACCCGATGAGCGTGACCATCACCATGGCGTCGGAGCCCTATGAGCACCTCGCACTGCGGCAGGAGGGCGACGCCCTCTGGGTGACGATGAACCGTCCCGACAGCCTCAACGCCCTGAACCGGCGGCTGACGGCCGAACTGCGCGACCTGTTCGTGAACCTCTACTGGCGTCGCGCGTCGTGGTGCTGTCCGGCTCCGGACCGGCCTTCTGCGCGGGTCTCGACCTGAAGGAGCGCAACGACGGCAACGGCCAGCGCCGCATCGCCGACGGCCTCGACGCTCAACGCAGCATCGCCGAGATCGTCATCGCCATGCGCCGCTGCCCGCAGCCGATCATCGCTTGCGTCGACGGCGCGGCGGCCGGCGGCGGCTTCGCTCTGGCGCTGGCCAGCGATGTCCGCATTGTCACGCCCAGGACGCGCATGAACGCCGCCTTCATCCGTATCGGCCTCAGCGCCTGCGACATCGGGGTCAGCTACTTCCTGCCGCGCATGGTCGGCAGCTCGGTCGCCGCCGAGTTCATGCTGACCGGCCGCTTCATCAGCGCAGACAGGGCCTACCAGCTGGGCCTCGCCAGCTGCGTGGTCGCGCCCGAACAGGTCGAGACCGAGGCCCGCGGCTTCGTGAAGGACATGCTGCACGCCACCCCGCTCGGGCTGCGCCTGACAAAGGAGGCCCTGAACCACGCCATCGACGCCAATGGGCTCGAGGCGGCCATCGCCATGGAAGACCGCAATCAGATCCTGGCCAGCAGCGACGGGGACTTCGCCGAGGGCGTGCGGGCCTTTCTGGAGAAGCGGGAACCGGACTACAGCAGGCGCGAAGGGTAGGGCTCGCCTCGGTCTCCCGGCTCGGTTTGCGCGCTGCGGTCTATTTCGCTCGCCCCTGAAGCTGATCCGTGCGATAAGGCGTCATCAAATATCGACCTGGTTCGGTTGCTCTCCTCGCTTGTTCTTCGGATCGAGCCCCCGAGTCTGACGTGATCCTCTCCGACAATTTGATCGAGCGACCCGGTTGGGCGTTCGCACTCTCTGACACCGGAAAGGTGATCTCAATGGCTACCGGCACTGTGAAGTGGTTCAATGGAACCAAGGGCTTCGGCTTCATCCAACCTGACGACGGCGGCAACGACGTGTTCGTGCACATCTCGGCCGTCGAGCGCGCGGGCATGCGCTCGCTGAACGAAGGCCAGAAGGTCTCGTTCGAACTCGAACGCGACCAGCGCAGCGGCAAGATGTCCGCTGGCCAACTGCAAGCGCTCTAGGTGCTGTCCGGCCGGCCGGGCGTCCTCGGGACGTCGGGCCGGCCGGCTTACCTATCTAAAAGGGCGTTGAAGTCCAGGAGATCCCATGGCCCGCGCGCCCAACTACAGTTTTGAACGGCAGGAACGCGAGCGCCTCAAGGCGATCAAGGTCCGCGAAAAGGCCGCCGCCAAACAGGCGGCCAAGGAACGCGCCGCCGCGGAAGCGACCGCAAAGGCCGGCGACCAGTAGCGCCAAGGCTCCCTCGCCCAGCAGCCTGCTTCCCCTGTCCCGTCCCCGGTCGAGCACGACCGGTCAGCAGGGTTCGCCTCAGGCGACCTCGAAGCCCTCGTAGCCCCTGGCGGCGACCTCATCGATGCGGACTTTGTAGCCCTCGCCGACGTAGGGCATGAAGACGCGCGGCTTTCCCGGGACGTTGGCCCCGATGTACCAGCTGTTGGCGCGGGGATAGAGGGTCTTGTCGGCCTCCTCATTGACGTGGGCGACCCAGGCCTCCTGGGCTTCGACCGTCGCCTCGATGCGCCGGGCCTGCCGCTGTTCGGCGAAGGCGATCGCATCGGCGATCCAGTCGACATGGAACTCGATCGACATGAGCATGTTGGAAAGCACCGACGGGCTGCCGGGACCGGTGACCGTGAACAGGTTCGGGAAGCCGGCCACCATCAGGCCGAGATAGGTCTTCGGGCCGTTCGCCCATTCGTCCTTCAGCGCCTTGCCCCCACGACCGCGGATGTCGATCCGGTTCAGGGCGCCGGTCATGGCGTCGAAGCCCAGGGCGTAGACGATGGCGTCGACCTCGACCAGGCCGCCGGACGTCTTCACGCCCTCCGGCGTGATCCCCTCGATGGTCGTCTCGTTCAGGTCGACCAGGCTGACGTTGTCGCGGTTGTAGGTCTCGAAGTAGTTGGTGTCGACGCAGGCCCGCTTGGACGCCAGCGGGAAGTCGCGCGGGATCAGCTTCTCCGCCAGGGCCGGATCCTTGACGATCTCGCGGATCTTGCCCCGGACGTAATCAGACGCGGCCGCGTTGATGCGCTCGTCCTTCATCAGGTTGGGCACCTGGGCGCAGGCGACCAGACCCCAGCCGCTCCACAGGTTCTCGAGCAGGGGCTCGAGCTCCTCGTCGGTCGGCGTCCAGTCGGCGGGCGGCATCGGAATGCCGGGCTCGCCGGCCTTCACCGCCTTGATGAACTCGGGGAAGGCGGCCTGGAACAGCTCAACCTCCTCCGCGGTCAGCGGCGTGTTCACCGCCGGCAGGCTGAAGTTCGGCGTGCGCTGGAAAACCGTCACCTGCTTCGCCTGCTCGGCGATCAGCGGCAGCGACTGGATCGCCGACGACCCGGTGCCGATGACCGCGACCCGTTTGCCGGTGAAGTCAACGCCCTCGTGAGGCCAGAGGCCGGTGATGTAGGTCTCGCCCTTGAAGGTCTCGGCGCCGGGCAGATCGGCGCCGCGCGGCACGGACAGGCAACCGGTGCCCATGACGACATAGCGGGCGTCGACGACATCGCCGGCGTCGGTGGTCACCGTCCAGCGCTTGCTCGCTTCGTCGTAGAGGGTGGAGACCACCTTCGTCCCGAACAGGAAGTCGCGCCGCAGATCGTACTTGTCGGCCACGTACTCGGCGTAGGACAGGATCTCAGGCTGGGTGGCGTATTTCTCGCTCCAGCGCCAGTTCAGTCTAACATCGTCCGACCAGGTGTAACTGTAGAGCAGGCTGGGGATGTCGCAGCGCGCGCCGGGGTAGCGGTTCCAGTACCAAGTGCCGCCGACGTCGTTGCCGGCCTCGAAGCCCTGGACGGCCAGGCCCGCTTCCCGTAGCCGCTGGACCATGTAGAGGCCAGCGAATCCGGCCCCGACGACGACAGCGTCGACGGACTTCTTTTCGGGCTGACGGGCGGCTGACGGCATCGGACTCTCCTGGCTTCCTCGGATCCGCGCCTTGTGCCGGCGCGTGACGCGAACGGAAGGATGGGCCCGCTGACCTTGGGAAAGCAAAGGGGAATTCGCGCCCTCGGCCTAGGCGCCGTACCCGTTCTCCAAGAGGTGGTCGGCGGCGCTCTCGACCATCTGCAGGAACATGCGGTCGCCACGCTCGGTCTGGGTCACGATCATCGCGGCGAAGAAGCCAGTCAGGAACAGCAGATAGGCGCCACGGCCATAGTCGCGCTTCAGGTCCGCCATGCCATAGCCGGTCACGCCGTTGGCGCTCAGGGTGTCGAGATAGAGCTGCAGCAGTTCGGGCTCGGCCGCGCGGCGCACGTCGCCGGGCAGGGCGCCGGCCAGGAAGTAAGCGACGTCGGTCGCCCCGATCCCGTAGGCGAAGGACTGCCAGTCCAGAACCGTGACGGGACGTCCGCCCAGCGCCGTGCCGAACATCATGTTGTCGGGCCGGAAGTCGTTGTGGGTGAGGCAACGGGGCGCGTCGGTCGCCAGCCCGAAATCCATCGCCTGGACGGACAGCCAATCGCCGACCTGGGCGCAGCGGGATTTGAGCCGATCGGCGTAGCGGGCCTTGAAGCCCTGCCAGAGCATCGCGACCATCTCCGGAGTGGCGGCGCTCGGCGGCGCGGCGGCGGATCCGGACACCCAGGGCAGAGCATCGAGGCCGTCATCGCCCCAGTGTGACGCGTGCAGCAGTCCGGCCTGCTCGACCACCAGACGCGCCTGGTCCAGCGTTACGCCGCTGAGCTGATCGCCTTGCTCGGCGGGGGCCAGGTCCTCCATCATCAGGACGAAGTCGCTGGTCGCCTCGACGACATCGGTGAACCAGACGCGCGGCGTGCTCACCAGGGCCTTGGGGGCCAGTTGCTGGTAGAAGCGCACCTCGCGCAGGTAGTTGCCCAGCGCGACGCCGGTGGCGCGGCTCTCCTCCCCAGCGGAAGGAAACTTACCGACCAGCGAGGCCGGCGCACCGTCGGGACGGGCTCCGGCGTACTCCAGCGTGAAGCGGACGCTGTCGCCGATCTGGCCGGTGCCGACGCCCTTGGCCGTGAAGCTCTGCACCCTGGCGTCGACGCCTCCAGCCCCGAGCACGGCGGTCAGCCATGCGGCGTCGATGGCGGCGGGCGGGCGGATGTCAGGCGTCATGGCGGCTTCCAAAACAGCGATTCCAGTCCGGCGCCGTGATCCGGCGCGCGTGATTTGCTCTTCAGTACACGACCTTCCGCTGGGTCCGGCGCAAGGGGAAATCGCGGGGCTTGCCTGACCCAGCGGCGCCGGAGCTCAACTCGCGTCAAGACCGGCCCGGGCGCCGGCGACGATGGGAGGACATCATGAAACTCGACAGCACGGTCTCGGCCGTCGTCACCGGCGGGGCGTCAGGCCTGGGCGCGGCCACCGTCAAGGCGCTGCGCGACCTTGGGGTGAAGGTCGCGATCTTCGACATGAACCGCGAGACCGGCGAGCGGAAAGCCGAGGAGCTTGGAGCCCTGTTCTGCGAGGTCAATGTCATGGACGAGGCGGCGGTCGACGCCGGCTTCGCCAAGGCCCGCGCCGCGCACGGCCAGGAGCGCATCCTGGTCAACTGCGCCGGCGGCGGTCGCGGCGGCAAGACCATCGGCCGCAACAAGGAGACCGGCGAAGTCGTGCCGTTCAACGTCTCCGACTTCGAATGGACGCTGGGCCTGAACACCGTCGGCACCTTCCGCTGCATCGTGAAGAGCGCGGCGGGCATGTGCACGCTGGAGCCCAACGAGGACGGCGAGCGTGGGGCCATCGTCAACACCGGTTCGGTCGCCGCCGAAGAGGGGCAGGTCGGGCAGGTCGCCTACTCAGCAGCCAAGGCTGCGATCAAGGGCATGACGCTGACCATCGCCCGTGACCTCAGCAATGAAGGCATCCGCATCAACACCATCCTGCCGGGCATCATGGCCACGCCGCCGATGCTGAACGTCCGCAATCGCGCGCCGGCGATCTTCGAGGGGCTTTCGAAATCGGTGCCGTTCCCGCGGCGGCTGGGCCATCCAGAGGAATACGCCGATCTGGCCGTGACCATGCTGCGCAACGGCTACTTCAACGGCGAGACCGTCCGCCTCGACGGCGCCATCCGCATGCCGCCGCGCTAGGAGGACCTTTCATGGCCAAACTCAAGCCACACCAGCCGGTCGCCGAGGACTACCTCGCCGACAAGCCGATCATCGTCAGTCATGCCTTTCCGTTCCCGCCCGCCGCTGTCTGGGCCGCGCTGCTGGACGGCCCGGCCTGGACCGAATGGCTACCGATCACCAAGGTGACCTGGACCAGCCCGCAACCCTTCGGCGTCGGCACGACCCGCACGGTCGAAGTCGGTCCTCAGGTGATCGAGGAGACGTTCTTCGCCTGGGAGGAGGGGAGCCGGATGGCCTTCCGGTTCGAGCGCTCCACCCTGCCGGTTTCGGCGGCGGTTGAAGACTATCGCGTCGTCCCGACCGCGACCGGCTGTGAGCTGCGCTGGGCGGGAAAGGCCAGCGCCCTGTGGCCGCTGGGCGGACTCATCTCCAAACAGCTCGCCAAGGGCCTGGGGGAGGGCATGCCGAAGCTGGAGGCGCTCATCGCGGCCAGTCCCAAGCGATTCGGGATCGGCTGACGGCGTCGGCCTGGCCTCAGCGGGGCGCCCGGCTCGCCTCGACCATGGCTCGGACCCTCGTGTCGTCCGCGGTGTCCAGCTGGGTTCGATCGCCTCGCCAGGCTATGCGGCCGCCGTCCAGCAGCGCGATATCGTCGGCGATGGTCCGAGCCGAAACGAGGTCGTGGGTGATGGTCAGGGCCGAGCAGCCCAGTCGTCGTACTTGGTCTGTGATCAGCTGGTTGATCGCCGCGGCGGTCAGCGGGTCAAGGCCCGTGGTCGGCTCGTCGAAAAACAGAATCCGAGGGCGGCCGATGATCGCCCGAGCGAGGCCGACGCGCTTCTGCATCCCGCCCGATAGCTCGGCGGGGTACAGGTCGGCGACGTCCGGCCCGAGCTGGACCTGCGACAGCGCCTCGATCGCTGCGTCGCGAGCCTGCCGCCGTGGCCGTCCCTCGGCGTGGAGCAGGCGGAAGGCGACGACCTCCCAGACCTTCAGACTGTCGAACAGGGCCGAGCCCTGGAACAGCACGCCGGACTGGCGATAGAGGGCGGCCTGTCGGCGGCGAAACAGGCCTGGCAGGGGCTGACCGCGGAACAGGACCGTTCCGGTGTCGGGCCGCATGAAGCCCAGCGCCAGCTTCAACGTGACCGACTTGCCCTGGCCCGAACCGCCGATGATCACCAGCGAGCGTCCGGCCTCCAGCGCCAGATCAAGTCCGTCCAGGACCGCGCGGCCGCCGAGCTGCTTGCGGACGCTCCGCCATTCGAGCTCGGGCGCGCTCATGCCTCGGTGAACCCGCTGGTCATCAGGTAGTCGGTTGCGAAGATCAGCACGCCCGACCAGACCATCGCCTGGGTCGCTGCGTGTCCCACGCCACGCGCGCCGCCGCTGGCGCGGTAGCCGTGGAAGGCTCCCATGGCCGTGACGATGAAGCCGAACACCGCCGCCTTGATCAGGCCGGACTGGACGTCCCAGGCCTCCAGGAAGGCGACGGTCGACCGGGTGTAGGCCTCACTGCTGAAGCCGAGCGACCAGGTCGACACCGCCCAGCCGCCGGCGATCCCGACGACGTCGGCGACGCCCGTCAACAACGGCAGTGTGGCCACTCCGGCCAGGACCCTAGGGGCGACCAGGAACCGGAATGGCTCCGTCGACAACGTCCGCATGGCGTCGATTTGCTCGGTGGCCCGCATGGCGCCGATCTCGGCCGCGATGGTCGTGGCGACCCGACCGGACAGCATCAGGGCGACCAACACGGGCGCCAATTCGCGGGTGATGCCCAGGGCGACGATCTGCGGGACAATCTGTTCGGCGTTGAACCGACCGCCGCCGGTGTAGATGTTCAGCGCCAGGGCCGCTCCGGTGAATACGGCCGTCAGCCCAACCACCGGCAGCGAAAGGAAGCCGATCGAGAAGGCCTGTCGCACGATCTGTCCGCCGTGCCAGCGGGGCGTGACGCAGGCGAAAAGCGCCCGGCCGACGAACAGCGCCAGCGCGCCGACAATCGCGCAGACGCCGATGACAAGGCGTCCGGTGATGCTGAACGGGGCGAGGGCGGCCTGCAGCAGCATGACGGCGTCAGGGCGCCGGCTCTGGCGCGGCGGCGGGCTTGTTGATGAACTGACCGATCAGGCCGAACAGATCCACCGCGCCCTGGGTGTTGGCGATCTCGCCGCCGGGCTTCAGCATCGCGATGTCGGCGCCGGGTTCGATGGCCACATGGGCGCCGCCCAGCAGGCCGTCGCTGGTCACCCGCGCCGACGAGTCGGCCGGCAGCTTTGTCTGCGGCGAGATTTCGAGCTCGGCGACCGCGAGGTAGGTATCGGGCTGCAGCGTGACGCGCCCGACGCGGCCAATCCGCACGCCGGCCACGCGCACATCGTCGCCCTCGCGAAGACCTCCGACCTGACCAAACCGGGCCACGAGGCGATAGCTGTCCGTCGCCGGACGCGCGTCGCCGGCGACCAGCAGGTAGGCGAGAAAGGCCCCCGCGCCCAACAGCACGACGGCGCCGACCAGAGGCTCGATCCAGTTGTTCCGCATGGCGCGCCCGGGCCCCTTAGCCTTTGCCGGCTTCGAGACGACGGATCAGCGCCTCGACGTCGCCGCCGGCGTTGTCGATCGTCGACACGAAATCCTGCTGCAGGGTGATGGCCAGCCAGACCCCTCGGGCCTGGACGTCCGCGACCTTGAACCCGCCGGCCGCGCCGAGCACCCGCCAGTTGACCGCCTCGTCGCCCGACGAACCGCGCACCGTCGTGTTCACCACGACGTCGGTAGGAGAGCGGGCGGTGCTGCCCGTCACGCGCAGTAGGCTGCCACGATACGCGGTCAGCTGCCGCAGGAAGACACGCTGCACGTGAGACCGGAAGGCCGCGTTGAACCTCTGACGCTGGGGAGGGCTCAGCGTCCGAGCGTGCCGGCCGAGCACGAAGGAGGATATCCGCTGGAAGTCGGCCAGGGCGTCCAGGCTCTGGGTCAACCGGGCCTGGCGGGCCGCCTCGCCGAGCCCCCGGTCGCCGAGCATCGCGAGCACCTTCTGCCCCTCAGTGGCGATGAAGGCCTCCGCCTGCGGACTGCGCGCGGCATGGGCGAACCCCGGCGCGACCACGGCGGCGGCGACTAGTCCGAGGCCGAGACGACGGCGATCGGTCAGGCTGGGCGGCATGTCAGTTCGGGTCCCCTTGGGGCTCGTCGCCGAAGTCGGGCAGCGCCTCGACCTCGCCTCGCGCGGCGGCGACGGCGGCGGCGCGATTCTGCGCGTAGGCCCCCCGGACGGTCGCGTAGGGGTCGGTCGAGTCGGTCATCACCGAGGTCAACAGGCTGTCAGCCTCCGACCGAGCCTCCAGTCCGCGAACCACGCTGCGGCCGACCGCGAAGTCGGTATTCGGGCCGCCGGTCGCCTGGCTGACAGGGTCGACGGCGTAGCCGACCAGTCCGCCGACCCCGTCGCGGACCGTCGTCGGGCCGACGACCGGCAGGTAGAGATACGGGCCCTGGCCGACGCCCCATCGGCCCAGGGTCTGGCCGAAGTCGGCGGGTTCGCGTTCGAGGGAATGATGGCCGGCCACGTCGATCAGACCGCCCAGGCCGACGGTCGAGTTGACCAGAAAGCGCCCTGTCGCCTTGGCCGCGACGGCCGGCCGCGCCTGCAGGATGGCGTTCACGGCCGTGCCCGGTTCGCGCAGATTGTTGACGGCGTTGCTGAGCCCGCGTCGAACCGGCGCCGGCGTGACCTTGCGGTAAACTCGCGCCACCGGCCGGACGAGAAAGCGGTCGATGCCTCTGTTGTTGAGCTTGAACAGGGCGCGGTTGATCGGCTCGAACGGGTCGCGGACCGTGGGGCCGCCATCCGCCGCGACGGCCATCATCGGCGTGGCGGCGACCGCGAGGACCAGCAGACGCAGCATCGCCCGGCCCCGCGCCGGTCCCTGCTGTCGCCGTTTCCGGCGCCGGCCCTGCGTCATCTCATCGGTCATCGCTCCCCCCGAACCGGCCAAATCGTCCGCGCGACGGCAGCCGATACAATCCGATTCACCAATCAGCGTTTACCGGAATGCGCCCGGATTGGGCGCCCCGTATGGGGGGTGTTGATGGCTGGCGGAAGCGGTGGGATTCGAACCCACGGTGGGCTTCCACCCACGGCGGTTTTCAAGACCGCTGCCTTAAACCACTCGGCCACACTTCCTCGCGGCGGCTTCTAGCCCGCTTTGCAGGCCCGTGGGAACCAGGCGATCGCGTCTTAACCACGTCGAAAACCCTCCCATGCAGGATGGCGTCCTCGACCACGGGAGGGGCAGGTGCGTCGCAACGTTGTCCTGACGATCACCAGCGGACTGCTGGCCGGCGCGGTCCTGACCGCCTGCGCCACGCCCCGCTACGCGACGGAGAAGCGGCCATCGGCAGCCACCGGGAGCAGGCCGGCAGGACGCGTCCCGGCGACCATGCGGCCCTACCAGGTGAACGGCGTCTGGTACACGCCGCGCGTCGATCCCGACTACGACGAGAAGGGCATCGCCAGCTGGTACGGCGAGCAGTTCCACAATCGCAACACCGCAAACGGCGAGGTGTTCGACATGGATCTGGTCACCGCCGCCCACAAGACATTGCCGCTGCCGTCGATCGTGGAGGTCACCGACCTCGACACCGGCAGGAAGATCAAGGTCCGCGTCAACGACCGCGGGCCGTTCGTGAGCGGCCGGATCATCGACCTGTCGAAAGGCGCCGCCAAGAAGCTCGGCACCTACCAGCGCGGCGTGGCGCGCGTGCGCGTGCGCTACATCGGCCCCGGCTGAAATCGTCCCCAGCTAGAACGCCGCGCGTTCTGGACATCGCGCCCGTTCTCGGCGAGGACGGGGCGTGACCCACGGCTATTTCATCACGTTTGAAGGGGGCGAAGGGGCGGGCAAGTCGACCCAGATCCGCCGCCTGGCCGAGCGCCTGCGGGCCCGCTCACGGGACGTCGTCCTCACGCGCGAACCCGGCGGCTCGCCGGGCGCCGAGGAGATCCGCGCGCTTCTCCTGAACGGCGAGCCCGACCGCTGGTCGCCGCTGACCGAGGCCCTGTTGATGAACGCCTCGCGCCGCGACCATATCGAGCGGGTCATCGCCCCGGCCCTGGAGCGCGGCGCCGTGGTGCTGTGCGACCGCTTCGCGGACTCGACCCGCGCCTATCAGGGCGCCGGCGGCCAGGTCGATCCGGCCGTCATCGGTCAGCTGGAGGCCGCGGTGGTCGGGGAGACGAAACCGGACCTGACCCTGATCTTCGATCTGCCGGTCGAGGAAGGCCTTCGCCGGGCTCTGTCGCGGAACGGGGGCGAGGAGCGGTTCGAGGCCAAGGGCTCGGCGTTCCACGAACGTCTGCGCGCCGCCTACCTCGACATCGCCAGGACAGAGCCCGAGCGCTGCGTCGTCGTCGACGCCACGGAGACCTTGGACGCCGTCGAAGGCGCCATCTGGACCGCTGTCGCCCCCAGGCTGGGGCTCTGACATGGCCGACCTCGCCGAGCCGCCGCACCCGCGCGACGCCTTCGCCCTCGAGGGCGCGCAGGCGCAGGAGCAGGCCTTCCTCGACGCCCTGGAACGCGGCCGCCTGCACCATGCCTGGCTGCTGACCGGTCCCGAGGGCGTAGGCAAGGCGACCTTTGCCTTCCGCGCCGCGCGCCGGTTGTTGGGCGCCGCGCCCGATCCGAACCACGGCCTGCTCGGCGCGCGGATGACCGACCCCGTCGTGCGCCAGATCTCGGCCCGTTCACACCCAGATCTGATGGTGCTGGAGCGGTTCACGGAGGACGGCAAGCCGCGCAAGGTGATCCCCGTCGACGAAGCGCGGCAGTTGGGCGCCTTCTTCTCGCAGACGCCGGCGACCGCGCCCTACCGCGTGGCCATCGTCGACGCGGCCGACGACCTCAACGTCAACGCCGCCAACGCGATTCTCAAGACGCTGGAGGAGCCGCCGGCGCGCGGCGTGCTGTTGCTGGTCAGTCACGCGCCCGGGCGGCTGCTGCCGACGATCCGCTCGCGCTGCCGCCGGCTGGCGTTCTCGGCGCCCGGCGAAGAGGTTAGTACGGCCTTCCTTGAGACGCGAACGTCCCTGACCCATGACCAGGCCGCGCGGCTGTCGCGGATGGCGGGCGGGGCGCCGGGTCTGGCCCTGCGACTGGCCGCCGCCGATGCGCTGAAGGCCGACGACGAGGCCCACGAGATCCTGCGCGCCCTGCCGCGCCTGGACGACGGCGCCCTGCTGGCCCTGGCCGACACCTTTCGCGGGCCGGAGGGGCAGGGGCGTTTCACCCTGCTGGTCGAGCGGATCATGGACCAGATCCGCATCATGGCGACCGGCCAGGCGACCGGCGGCGGCGGGCCGGGTCTCGACCGCTGGGTCCAGGCCTGGGAGCGGCTCAGCGTGCTGCCCGACCAGACCGAGGGCCTGAACCTCGACCGCGCCGACGCCTTCTGGACCGCGATGCGCGAGCTGCGCGCCGCCGCGAGAGCCGCCTGACGCCATGCCGCCAATCGTCCCATGCTGATCGACAGTCACGTCAACCTGCACGCTCCGCAGTTCGCCGAGGACATGGACGCCGTCATCGACCGCGCCCGCGCCGCCGGCGTCGCCCTGATGGTCAACATCAGCGATAAGGTCTCGACCTTCGACATCACCCACAAGGTGGCCATGGACAACCCCGACGTCTGGGCGACCGTGGGCACGCATCCGCACGAGGCGAAGGAGAACCCGGACCTCAAGGCCGCCGACCTGATCGCGCTGGCGCAGCGGCCCAAGGTGGTCGGCATCGGCGAATGCGGGCTGGACTTCCACTACGACCTCAGCCCGCGCGACATCCAGGCCGCCGTCTTCCGCCAGCACTGCATCGCCGCGCGTGAGACGGGCCTGCCGCTGGTCGTCCACACGCGCGAAGCGGACGAGGTGATGGGTGACATCCTCGAAGAGGAGTACGCCGCCGGCCCCTTCAAGCTGATCATGCACTGCTACACCAGCGGTCCGGCGCTGGCGAAGCGCGCGGCCGCCCTCGGCGCCTGGTTCTCGGTCAGCGGCATCGCCACCTTCAAGGCGGCCGAGGACGTGCGCGCGGTCGTCCGGGACATGCCGGCCGACCGCATCATCGTCGAGACCGACTGCCCCTATCTGGCCCCCGTGCCGATGCGCGGCCGCCGCAACGAGCCGGCCTTCCTGCCGCATGTGCTGGACAAGCTTGCCGAGATCCGCGGCTGGACCCGCGAGGAAGCCGAGCAGCGCACCGAGGACGCCTTCTTCGCGCTGTTCGACCGGATCCCGCGCCCGTGACCGGCGTGCTCGAGGTTACCGTGCTCGGGTGCGGCTCCTCGGGCGGCGTGCCGCGCGCCGACGGCGATTGGGGCGTCTGCG
>ERZ761607.274-NODE-274-length-102356-cov-11.898906_pt1 | contig 102356 bp, 75 predicted proteins | sample MGYA00511164_ERZ761607 | MGnify/ENA primary metagenome ERZ761607 (study PRJEB28899, sample SAMN02445080) | bioreactor sludge metagenome | biome: EBPR sludge | place: Australia: Brisbane, Thorneside Wastewater Treatment Plant | collected 2011-06-22 ...
GGGGGGATGAGGGTGGAGGCGACGGTGAGGAGGCCGATCCTGCCGACAAACATGTTGAGGATGATGAGGGCCTTGGCGGCGGAGGTCAAATCCGGGGTGGCATTCATGCTGAGGCCGACGGTGGCGAAGGCGCTGACGAGCTCGAAGACGAGGCGGGTGTCATCCAGGCCGGGCTGGAGCTGGCGGAGGAGGGCGAAGCTGGCAAACAGCCAGCCCATGGTGAGCACGAGCACGGCGAGGGCGCGCGGGCCGAGACCGGCGGGCAGGCGGCGGCGGAAGATGACGAGGTCGCCGCGGCGGCGGAAGAGATTCCACAAGTGCATGGCGGCGACGGCGAAGACGGTGGTGCGCACGCCGCCGGCGGTGCCGCCGGGGGAGCCGCCGATGAGCATGAGCATGACGAGGATGTGGACGGTGACGGGGCCGATGGCGCCGGTGTCGGTGGTGTTGAAGCCGGCGGTGCGGGCGGTGACGGAGTGGAAGAGTGCGGTGAGCCAGGCGCCGCCGTTGCTCTGGCCATCGGTGAGGACGAACTCGCCGAGGTAAACGAGGACCGCGCCGGCGATGACGAGGCCGGCGGTGAGGGCGAGCACGAGGCGGGTGTGGATTTTGAGCCTGGGCCGCGGCCCGGCGGGATGGCGCGCCAGGCGCAGGCGGGCGCGCGCCCAGGCGAGGGCGTCGCGCGCGACCATGGCGCCGAGGCCGCCGCTGATGACGAGGGCGCAGATGATGAGCTGGAGGGCGGCATTGTCCCGCGTCCAGGTGTCGGCCAGGCCGGCGGGGAGGGTGGAGAAGCCGGCGTTGCAGAAGGCGGAGACGGAGTGGAAGACGGCCTGGAAGGCGCGCTCGGCGAGGCCGCGGTCCTCCGGGAGCGCGTGGTAGAGGAGGGCGGCGCCGAGGAGCTCGGCGGCGAAGGTGAAGCCGACGATGAAGCGGACGCTGCCGGCGACGTGGGAGAGGTGCTTTTCGGAGATCATCTCGCCGAGCACCTGGCGGTCGTGCAGGCTCATGCCGCGGAAGAGCAGGGTGGTGAGAAAGTAGGTCAGCGTCATGATGCCGAGGCCGCCCATCTGGATGAGGCCGAGGAGGATGACCTGGCCGGTGGGGGAGAAGAAATCCGCCGTGCTCACCACGGCGAGGCCGGTGACGCAGACGGCGCTGGTGCTGGTGAAGAGGGCGTCGAGCCATGAGAGGGTGTGGCCGGGCTCGACGGCGCGCGGCAGCTTCAGCAGCAGGGCGCCGCCCGCCACCAGCAGGGCGAAGCTGCCCATGAAGATCCAGCCGGGGCGCAGGTTCAGCCGGGCCACCTGCGCCTGCCGGCGCAGGAAGCGCAGGCCGAGGGAGGCGAGCATGCCGCCCTGGATGAGGCCGTAGAGGAGGAGGGTGAGCTTTTCGTCATGCGCGCGCAGCCAGCCCGCGCCGAGCAGGGCGGCGGCCATGAGCGGGAGCAGGGCGGCGGCCAGCCAGACATGGACGGCCCAGGCGCGCGCGTAGTCCGCCGGGCGCGCGGCGCGCCAAAGGCCGGCGGCATGCTCGGCGGCGAAGAGCAGCACAAGCAGGGCTGTGGCCCACCGCATGAGCGGAGTCACGCCGCCGGTGAAGCCGACCTCATGGACGATGACGGCCAGCACGAGCAGGCCGAGCAGCCGGGAATACCAGCGCGGCAGCCTGTGCCGCATTTCAGGGTCTTCGGTGCCGTGGAGGCTGGAGGTGTCGAGTGACACAAAAAGGGGGGGCGCTCAGAAGCCCGCCTGCATGAGCGCGCGGTCGAGCTGGCGCTGGAAGGCGGGCACGTCGGCCGGGGGCGGCTGGTAGCCCTGCGGGGCGCCGCCGAGGCCGAGGCGGCCCATTTGATCCACATACCAGGTGGCGGTGACGCCGTCGCTGAAAGTGACCTTGCCGCTGGCCATCGTGCCGGGCACGGCGATCTGGTCCACGCGCAGGGTCAAAGAACCGCCGGCCGGCGCGGCTGACGGGTCTTCGGAGGGCGGCGCGGCAGCGTCTTCATCCCTGCCGGGCGGCTCCGGCTCCGGGTCGGGCTTTTTCTCGGCGGGACGCTCCTTGTCTTTGAGGCGGACGCCGATTTCGGTCATGAGCAGGCGCGCCTCGAGGTAGGTGAGGGTGATGCCGAAGTCGTTTTTGAGGCGGTCCTGGATTTGGTTGAGCGTGGCTCCTCCGGCGGCCCAGGTTTCGACATGGGCGAGTTGATCAGGGGTCAGTTGCGGCATAGGTCAGAGTTTCATGGCGCCGGTGACGATGCCGGCGAGGGCGGCGGCGCGGGTGTGGAGCGCGCCCACCTCCGCCTCGGTGAGGGTGGCGCCTTCAGGCTTGTCCATGAGGGGGGCGATTTCTTTGAGACCGTCGCGGATTTTCAGCAGGGACTCGTGGTTGGCGAGGCGGGGGTTCAGATGGTCGAGGCTCATCTGGTAGTAGCTGGCGATCTCGGCGCGCAGGAGGCGGGTGGTTTTCTCCGGTGTGTAGTGGTCGGCCACGCTGCGGGTGGCGATCTCGAAGGCGCGCAGCCAGCCGCCGAGGCTGACGAGGTGGGCGATGTCCACATCGCGGAGCTGGACCATCTCGGCCTCGACATCGGCCTGGGTGGCGGCGAGCTCGGTGCGCAGCTTGTCCCACTCGCCCTCGATGCTGTGCTCGAAGAGGCTCTGGGTGTGGCGGTTCATGCGCGCGCCGGCGCCGAGCACCTTGGCGTATTTGATCAGGGCGCGGCCCACGTCCTCCATGGCCTCCACTTTCTCGCATTGCACGATGAGGAAGCCGTCGGCGATGAGGGTGCCCAGGCCCATGGAGACGAGCACGCGGTCGGAGGGCGTCTGGCGTGTGATGGGGCGCTTGAGCGCGTCATAGGAGAGCTTGCCGAGGCCGTCGAGCATCTCGAAGAGCTTGCGGATGCTGGGGGTGGTGAACTGGTTCACGCCGAACTCCTCGCGCACATGCTCGTCCCCCAGCAGCTCCTCCGGGATGGCCGGGCGCTGTCCCTCCGCCGCGGGCAGGGGCGGCACCGGCGGCGGCGCGGGCGGGGTCGCGGGGCCGGGCGTCTGCGCGCCGGCAAAGCTGAGGAGAAGGCAGCCCGCCACGCCGGTCCAGGCGGCGCGGGAACAAGGAATTCGGGAGGGGGACATGATCGTGCGGGGAAGCAATAAGGCAGGGGTTTCAAATTTCCAGCAAATGCTTTGCCTGTGACCGGCCCGCGGCTCCTGGTGATGGGGCGCGGGGATTCGCCGAACCGTCCGCGGGAATCCGCGGGAAAGGCGGGCGGGTGTGATTTTTGGGTGGATGAACCGGCGGAAACCCGCCAGCATCGCCGCTGATTTATGTCTCCCGTCCTCGCCGCCGCCTCCCCCGACTCCTGGCCGTTCATCGTGCTCGCCATCAGCGTGGCCTTCATCATCATCGGCATCAGCAAGCTGCGCCTGCATCCCTTCCTGGCGCTGGTGCTCGCCGCCATGCTCGCGGGCCTGCTCACCCACAAGGAGAGCTGGGATGTGGTGCAGAAGGACGGCAAGATGAAAAACCTGCCCGCCATGGTCGGCGTGGTGGAGATGGTCTCCAAGGGGCTGGGCGACACCGCGCGCGACATCGCCATCTCCATCGCGCTCGCGGCCATCATCGGCATGTGCCTGATGGAGAGCGGCGGCGCGGACAAGGTGGTGCGCCGCTTCCTGGCCTTCTTCGGCGAAAAGCGGGCCGGCTGGGCGCTGCTGTGGAGCACCTTCATCCTCAGCGCGCCCATTTTTTTCGACACCATGTTCATGCTCATGGCCCCGCTCGCCATGGCCCTGCGGCTGCGCACCGGCAAGGACTACACGCTTTACATCCTGGCCGTCTGCTGCGGCGGCACCATCACCCACTCGATGACCGTGCCGCACCCCGGCCCGGTGGCCGTGGTGGATGATCTGCGGCTCAATGTGGGCGAGTCCATCATCGGCGGCATGGTCATCGGCGCCGTCACCTGCTTCTTCGGCTACTTCGTCGCCAGGTGGCTCAACAGCAAGACCGACACGCCCCTGCGCGAGACCAACGGCCTCTCCCTGGAGGAGCTGGCCGGCGTCAGCGCGCGGCAGGAGAGCCAGCTTCCCGGATTCTTCTGGAGCATCACGCCCGTCATCCTGCCCATCGTGCTCATCAGCATGACCACCGTGTTCGAGCTGGCCAGCCTCTCCTCCAAGGCCGGCCCCGGCTGGGGCGCGGGCTTCATCGCCCTGTGCGGCGGTGACGCGGGCTTCGCCACGGTGCGCGGCTGGGTGGACTTCATCGGGCACAAAAACATCGCCCTGCTCATCGGGGCCGTCATTTCGCTGTGGGTGCTGGCGCGGCAGCGCGGGTTCGGCCTGAAAAAGCTCGAGCAGCTCGTGGGGCCGCCGCTGGAGACCGCCGGCATGATCATCCTCATCACGAGCGCGGGCGGCGCCTTCGGCCTGGCCCTGCGCAACGCCGGCGTGGGTGACGCCGTCGAGTCGCTGGCGCAGGGTTACAGCCTCAATCTCATCCTCCTGGGCTGGCTCGTCGCCGCCGTCGTCCGCGTGGCGCAGGGCTCAGCAACTGTCGCCATGCTCACCGCCTCCTCCATCATGGCGCCGATGATCGCCGGCGGCGCGCTCGACTGCCACCCCGTCTATCTTTTCACCGCCATCGGCTTCGGGGCCATGTTCTTCTCCTGGATGAACGACAGCGGCTTCTGGGTCGTCTCCCGCCTCAGCGGCATGACGGAAAAAGAGACCCTGCGCACCTGGAGCATCCAGCTCACCGCCAACTCCGTCATCGGCCTGCTCGTCACCCTGGCCCTCAGCAAGCTGCTGCCGCTGGTCTGACGCGGCGCGCTGGCGGGCGGGATGAGGCGCGCATTTGCGGGCCTGTCATTTGAAGAATCCGCCGCCCGGACGCCGTACCAGTGGCGTGACCGGCCTCCACATGCCACCCGCCGCCTTCATTCCCCGCCGTGAATTCCTCACCGGCCTCTCCGGCATCGCGCTGCATGCCCTGCTGGCGCGCGAGGCCGGCGCCGCGGGCAAGTGGCGGCCGCCCGACGGCCTGCCCATGCACGCGCCGAAGGCGAAGCGCGTCATCTGGCTCTTCATGCGCGGCGGCGTCAGCCACATGGAGAGCTTTGATCCGAAGCCCGCTCTGAACCGCCACGCGGGCAAGAGCATCGGCGAGACGCCCTTCGCCAGCGTGCAGGATCCCGAGAAGCTGAAGAAAGTGCGCGTGGTGGTGGTGAACGACGCCAACGGCCAGCAGCGCAACTTCATTTACCCGCTGCAGACCGGCTTCAAAAAATACGGCCGGTGCGGCGTGGAGATCAGCGACTGGTTTCCGCACATCGGCTCCTGCGCCGACGAGATCGCCTTCATCCGCGGCATGTGGACCACGGATGACAACCACGGCGCGCAGGTGCAGTTCCACAGCGGCCGCCACATGCTGGAGCCGCGCGCGCCCACCCTCGGCGCGTGGGTGAACTGGGGTCTCGGCAGCATGACCGACAACCTGCCCTCCTTCATCGGCATGGGCCCGCGCTACTTCGACACGCGCGACGGCCATTACCTCGGCCCCGCGCACGATGCCGTGAAGCTCAGCGTGGATCCCAAAAATCCGCTCGCCTTCGCCGTGTCCGAAGGCGGCACCGGCGCGCGCGAGCAGGCCGCGCAGTTCCAGCTCATCCAGCGGCTGAACGCCATCACCGCCAGGCAGCACCCCGGCGATGCCATGCTCGCCGCGCGCATGAGGAGCTACACCCTGGCCGGCAACATGCAGACCTCCGTGCCCGAAACGCTGGACCTCGACAGCGAGAGCGAGGAGACAAAGCGCCTCTACGGACTCGACCACAAAGTCACCGAACCCTTCGCCCGCCAGCTCCTCACGGCCCGCCGCCTGGCCGAGCGCGGCGTGCGCTTCATCCAGATCATGCATGGCGACGGCGCAGCCGGCGCGTGGGACTCGCACTCCGGCTTGAAAAAAAACCACTCCGCCCTCGCGGAGCAGGTGGACAAGCCCGTCTCCGGTCTTTTGAAGGACCTCAAGCAGCGCGGCCTGCTGGATGACACCCTCGTCGTCTTCGGCACCGAGTTTGGCCGGACGCCAGGCTCGCAAGGCGCCGACGGGCGCGACCACCATCCCTACGGCTTCAGCGTCTGGATGGCAGGCGGCGGGGTCAAAGGCGGAGTCATCCACGGCGCCACAGACGAACTGGGCTTCCACGCCGTGGAGCATCCGCACTACGTCACCGACATCCACGCCACCGTGCTGCACCTGCTCGGCCTCAACCCCCACCGAATGGAAATCCCCGGACGCAAACGCCTGGAGCGCGATTTCGGAAAAGTCATCCGCGAGGTGCTGGCGTGAGGTGTCATTCGACACACGCGGTCGCGGAGGTTTTCACCCCATCTTCGCCAGCGCGCTCTGGATGCGCCCAAGTGTCCGCTCTTTGCCGATGAGGTGGGCGATGGTGGCGACGCCTGGGCCGCGAGTCTGGCCGCTGAGGGCAAAGCGCAGCAGGGGCATGAGGGCGCCGGGTTTGACGCCGGCACCTTTTGCAGCGTCCTCGATGGCGGTGTGGACGGCGGGCTCGGTCCATTCAGTCAGAGCCTGGAAGGCGGCGGCAGCGGCCTGGAGCAGTGCGGGGTTTTCGGGCTTGGCGCGCAGTTTGGCGAGGGCGTCTTCCTCCGTGGGGTAGTCCTCGCGGAAGAAGTAGTGGACCCATTCGGGGAATTCGGCGAGGCGGCTGACTTTTTCCTTCACGCTCTGGAGGGCGGCGGCGGCGAGGGAGTCATCGGTGACGATGATGCCGGCCTTTTCGAGAAAGGGCCGGGCGGCGGCGAGCAGGGCGGCGGGGTCGAGTTCGCGCAGGTATTGGGCGTTGAACCAGGCGCACTTGTGCATGTCGAAGCGGGCGTTGGCGCTGTGGACGCCGGCGGGGTCGAAGAGGCTGACGAGGGTGGCGCGGTCGAGCTTTTCGCCCTCGGCGCGGGGCGTCCAGCCGAGGAGGCAGAGGTAGTTGAAGACGGCGTCGGGGAGGAAGCCGGAGTCCACATAGCTCTGGATGGAGGCGCCTTCGTCGCGCTTGCTCATTTTGGAGCCGCCGGGGTTCAGAATGAGGGGGATGTGAGCATAGACGGGGGCGTCTTTGCCGAGGGCGGCGAAGAGGTCCATGTGCTTCCAGGTGTTGGAGAGGTGGTCCTCGCCGCGGATGACGTGGGTGATGCCCATTTCGGCGTCGTCCACGACATTGACGAAGTGGAAGATGTAACTGCCGTCGGGGCGGCGGAGGGTCATGTCGGGCTCCTCGGTGGGGGCGAAGGTGACATCACCGCAGACGAGGTCGCGCACGGTGATGGCGGTGCGGCTGAACTTGAAACGGACGGCGCCGTTTTCCTCGGTGTAGGTGCGGCCGGCGGCTTCGAGCCGGGCGAGGGCGGCGTCATAAATCGGCTTGCGCTGGCTTTGGAAATAGGGGCCGTGGTCGCCGCCAGCTTCGGGGCCTTCGTCCCAGTCGAGGCCGAGCCAGCGGAGACCGTCGAGGATGGCCTGGCGGGCGGCGTCGGTGTTGCGCGCTTCGTCGGTGTCCTCGATGCGGAGGATGAATTTGCCGCCGTGGTGGCGGGCGAAGAGCCAGTTGAAAAGGGCGGTGCGCGCGCCTCCGACATGGAGGTAGCCTGTGGGGGATGGGGCGAAACGGACGCGGATCATGGTGGGTGCCTGGTGGTGGGGATGCGGTCCGGCCGCTGTGGCCGGGGGAGGCGTTAAAACAAAACGTGGCGAATGCAAAGTGGCAGTTGTGCGCGCGGGGGCGCGGGGGATGTTTTGCGGGATGAATGCAACCTACGATGTGCGGGGTCTGAGCGTGCTGGTCATGGGCGGGACGACCGGCCTGGGTCTGGCGGCGGCGCGGGCGCTGGCGCGGCAGGGAGCGCGCGTGGTGGTCACAAGCCGCTCGGAGGAGAATGTGCGCGCGGCTTTGGCGGAGCTGGGACCGGAGGCGCGCGGCTTCGCTGCGGACGCGGCACTGCCGGAGACGGCGGAGCGGGCGGTGGCGCTGGCGGTGGAGGCGCACGGGCGGCTGGACGCGCTCTACCATGTGGCGGGCGGCAGCGGCCGTAAAATGGGCGACGGGCCGCTGCACGAGATGACGGACGCGGGCCTGCGGCACACGCTTGCACTGAACCTGGAGTCGCTGATGCTCTCGAACCGGGCGGCGGTGCGGCAATTTCTGCGCCAGGGGGACGGCGGCTGCATCTTGAACATGGGCAGTGTGCTGGGGTGGTCCCCTTCCCCGGAGTTTTTCGCCAGCCATGCCTATGCAGCGGCGAAGGCGGGCATCCTGGGCTTTAGCAAGGCCATCGCCAGCCACTACGCGCGGGATGACATCCGCGTGAACGTGATCGCCCCGGCGCTGGTGGAGACGCCGATGTCAAGGCGGGCGGCGGGGGATGAGGAAATCCTGCGCTTTGTGGCGCAGAAGCAGCCGCTGGATGGCGGACGCGCGGGCGTGCCTGAGGATGTGACGGGGGCTGCGCTGTTTTTGCTGTCACGCGCGGCGCGCTACATCACGGGCCAGGTGCTGGCGGTGGACGGGGGCTGGACGGTGTCGGAGGGGCGTGTGGAAAGTTCGAAACTCGAAACTCGAAACTCGAAGTCCGAAACATGAAGCACGGGGCTTCGAATTTCGAACGGTAGTCTTCAACACCCCGCCCCATGACATTGCACTCCACATTCCCCTCCGACCGGCTGGCCATTGGCATTGACCTGGGCGGCACGCAGGTGAAGGGCGCGCTGGTGGACCGGGAGAGCGGCGAGATCCTGCGCACGGCGCTGCTGCCGACACGGGACGGGGAGTTTGAAAACGAGACGCCCGTCTTTGCCATGCAGGTGGCCGGGATCATCGCGGAGTTGGAGACAGGAGGCGCGCGTCTGCCCGTGGGCCTGGCCGCGCCGGGGCTGGCCGCGCCGCACGGGCGCTGCATCACCTGGATGCCGGGGCGGATGCACGGGCTGGAGGGCTTTGACTGGCCGGAGTTTTTACAGCGTGAGACGCGGGTGCTCAATGACGCGCAGGCCGCCCTGCTTGGCGAGGCATGGACCGGCGCGGCGAAGGGCTGCCGGGATGTCTTCATGGTCACGCTGGGCACGGGCGTGGGCGGCGCGGTGCTCACAGGCGGGCGGCTGCTCACGGGCGCGAGCGGGCGCGGCGGCCACCTGGGCCACATGTGCGTGGATGTGAACGCGCCGAAGGATGTCTTCAACACCCCCGGCAGCCTGGAGGCCATGATTGGCAATGCCACCGTGCGGGAGCGCAGCGGGGGACGATTTGCGAGCACGCTGGAACTCGTGCAAGCCGCGCAATCCGGCGATGAAGCGGCGATGCGCGCATGGCATGACTCGGTCAGAAAACTCGCCGCAGCACTGGTTTCGCTGGTCAATGTGTTCGATCCGGAAGTCATCATCCTGGGCGGCGGCATCGCATCCGGCGCGGGAACGGCTTTGCTGGAGCCGCTCGAGCGCTGGCTGGACGAGTATGAATGGCGTCCAGGCGGCCTGAAGGTGCCGCTAAAAATGGCGAGCGCCGGCGAATGGGCCGGCGCTCTCGGGGTGGTGAGGGGATTAAGGTCGGAGGAATGAGCGGCCTCAGTTTCCGAAACTAACTGGAAGAATCTCCGAGGCCACAGGGAAAGAGGCAGTCCCAAGGCCGGCGAGTTCGCTCAGACGGTCGGCGGGTGCTTCGGAGGCCAGGACCTCGCCGTTGAAGCTGAGTTGAATGGCCTGAATCTCAAGAGTGCGCGCTGCCGGCTCCGCCTTGATCAAATCACTCTCCACAGCGAGCACAGGCTGGAGCGGAATGACTTCCGGCAGAGGGGCAATCGCCAACTCCGCATGTCCCCCACCACCGCCATTAACCAGACTCAGAGCGCCCCATGCCGCAATGACTGCCACAGCGGCTGTCGCGGCGGCGGTTGTCCAGCGCGGGGAAAACATGTCGTCCATGAAAGTGCTGATACGCTCCCAGAGCAGCCCCCGCGCCGATTGACGGAGGAGTTCCGCCCTTTGCCTCTCCTTGAAGCGGGCGAGGAAGTCCTCGACGAAATCTTCGGGCGGCGTCTCGTGGCGTTTGAGGCGGATCAGGCTCTGGATGTTCTCGAATTCGTTCATCATGGCAAGTGTGGGAGCGGGTGGATTGGGAAGAAGTCAGAGAATGTTCATTTCACAAAATCTTCGAGATAACTTTGCAGAAGGCGGTGGGCGTAGAAAAGCCGCGACCTCACAGTGCCTTCGGACACACCGAGAATCTTGCTGATCTCGTTGTGTTGAAGACCCTGGATGTCATAGAGCGTGACCACGGTCCGGTGGTCCTCCGACAGCTTCATCATGGCATCGTTCAATCTTTTTTGAAGTTCGTGGATGTTCACCTCCCGGACGGTGTCCCTGTTCGCGGTGGTGATCTTGATAAATTCCGGGTCGTTTTGAATGCCGGAGTCCACGTCGTCCAGGCTGACCTTGGCGTAACGCCCCCGCTTTTTAAGGTAGTTGAGAGTCATGTTCACCGCGATCGAATAGATCCAGGTGTAGAAGGAGGACTTGCCAAGAAAGCGCTTCAAGGAGCGGTAAGCCTTGGCAAAGATCTCCTGGAGCAGGTCCGCTGTGTCCTCGCGGTTGGAGGTCATGTTGTAAACCATGCCGTAGAGCTTCGGAGTGTACTTCCGCACAAGCTCGTCAAAGGCCCGGGTGTCACCGGCCTGGGCGCGCTCCACCAGTTCTCGATCCTCCGCCGCGCCGCCGCCCTTGGTTTGTTCGGATGAGGTCTCCATAATGCCGCTGTCCGCCCTCACAGGGGCGCATGTTTCTGGGAGAAGACCATCCATCGGAGTTTGCGGGAGTACAAGGATTGCTTGGTTTTCGGAATTATCGGATGATACGCCGCATGTCACGGTCGGGTCAACCTCACAAAAACCTCGTCGCATCCGTGAAGCACCCGCTTGCGCAGATCGAGAGTGACGCCGGTCAGAGGAAACTCCGAAAGCAAACGCTCCGCGATCTCAGCGGCAAGAGTCTCAATGAGCCTGCGCGGGCGCTCCGCCGCGACACTGCGCGCAAAAGCGGCCACAGCGGCGTAATCCGGCGTCATTCTGATGTCGTCCCCCATGTCCTCGAAGCGCCTTGCGAGACGCAGGGTGGCATCCAGCCGCAGGTTCTGCCATGCGGCACGCTCCTCATCCGGCACGCCGACGCGCGCTGGCAGGTCCAGTCCGCGCAGATGGATTTCATCGGTAGGCGGCTTCGTATTCATCATGACGGCAGGCGGAACATGCGGGTGAGAAAGGAAAGATTCCGCACCAGGACATCCGGACCGGCGGTCAGCAGAACAGGAACGGACTCGTAACCCGTGGCCGTGGCGATGGTGGTGACGCCGGCTGCCTTTCCCGCGTGGATGTCATGGCGCATGTCGCCGACGAAAGCGGTCTCGGAGGCGTCCAGCCCGTGCTTTCCGAGCAGCTCATGAATGTGGCTGCACTTGTCAATGACACCACAGTGCAGATGCTCGAAGCAGCCAAGAACTCCGTTTGTCCGGGCCTGTTCGCTGACATGCTCCAGGGGCGCGCTGCTGAGCACGAACATGCGCCGGCCGGACTCCGCCGCGTGCCGCAGGAAATCCTCCGCGTGCTCGATCATCGGCACGGGATGGTCTTCGGGAAAACGCTCCAGATACACCTGCTGCAGCTCGGCCAGGGGCGCGTGCGGCAGCATTTCCTGATAAAACTCCGTGTAGGGCAGGCGGAACACCGCACGGAACTCCTCCCGCGTCAGGGCGGACCTCCCGAAATGAGCGAGCACATGGTTGGTCGCCTCGACGACAGCCCCCAGGTCGTCGGCAAGGGTGCCCGACCAGTCGAGGATGAGATTGCGGATCATGGATTCTCTATATGTGCGCGGACCCGCCCTTGTGGCAATTTTTGACCGCATGGCGAGGGAACAGAGTTTTTGCGGCAAAACAAGGGCGTCGTGGCGTTCATGTTGCGGAAGTCTCCTTCCTTGACTCTTGCCCACCCCCCGTTGAGTTTTTCCTCACCACATGTCTGAATCCGCACCTCCCACAGCCGTCCCCGACCAGGAAACCATCGCAAGAGCCTCAGCCTGGGTAGCCCCGCTGAGGTCGGAAATCGCCCGGGTGCTGGTGGGCCAGACCGAACTGGTGGACCGCTTGCTGGTGGCGCTGCTGACCAACATGCATGTGCTGCTCGAAGGCGTGCCCGGCCTTGCCAAAACGCTCGCCGTGCGCACGCTCGCCAGCGCTTTGCACGCCGACTTCAAGCGCATCCAGTTCACACCCGACCTGCTGCCCGCCGATGTCATCGGCACCATGGTGTATCATCCCAAGGAGGGAAATTTCACCCCGCGCCTCGGCCCCATTTTCGCCAATCTGGTGCTCGCCGACGAAATCAACCGCGCCCCCGCCAAAGTGCAGAGCGCCCTGCTCGAAGCCATGCAGGAGAGGCAGGTGACCATCGGCGAAAACACGTACAAGCTGCCGGACCCCTTCATGGTGCTGGCCACGCAAAACCCGATTGATCAAGAAGGCACCTACACCCTGCCCGAGGCGCAGCTCGACCGCTTTCTCTTCAAAGTCCGCGTCGTCTATCCCACCCCCGCCGAGGAACGCCGGGTGCTCGACGCCATGGCCACCTCCGCGCCGAAACTCGATGTCAGCCAGGTCACCCAGGCCAAAGACATCGTGGCCAGCCGCGCTGTGGTGAACGCCATCCACATGGATGAAAAAATCCGCGACTACATCGTCAGCATCATCCAGGCCACGCGCATGCCCGACGCCGTGGCCCCGCATTTGAAGCTGCTCATCCGCTGCGGCGCCTCCCCGCGCGGCACCATCAATCTCGCCCTCGCCTCCAAGGCGCTCGCCTTCCTCAACGGCCGCAACTTCGTGATTCCCCAGGACATCAAGGACCTCGCCCCGGACATCCTCCGCCACCGCATCCTGCTCTCCTACGAGGCCGAGGCCGAGGGCGTGACGAGCGAGGAGGTCATCAAGCAACTGCTCGACAAGCTGCCGGTGCCTTGAGGCTTGCCGCACGAGCAGCACGAACTAGATTCCCAGCAAAACCGACGATCATGAGCACGCCATCCGTCCAGGAAATTTCCGACAAGCCAAACCTCGGCCCGGTGACCCTAGGCGGTCATCTCTATCCCGCCGACCCTGCGTCACCCGCATTCACAGAATTGCTGATGGACTGCTTCAATCGCGGCAGAAACGCGGCAGCGGCGAGACAGGCGCAAACAGAGGCCCTGCTTCACTCCAAGCAGGCCCCTCCTCTGCCTGAAAAAGCGCGGAAACTCAAGGCCAAGACTGTGAAAGCTCATGCCTGAACCGCATTTTTGGATCATCGCCGGTCCGAATGGCGCGGGTAAGACCACACTGGTGCAGCATTCCAGGCAAGCTCCGAAAGGCCAATGGAGGGTTGATCTTGATGACTCAAACCAGACATTTCATATCTAAATGCCCATCATCACCGAAACCGACGACGAAAAGCTCGCGCGCATCCTCAAAAGGGTGCGGCGCATTGAGCTGATCACGCGCGGCATGGTGAAGGAGACGCTGGGCGGGCAATACCACTCGCGCTTCAAGGGCCAGGGCATCGAGTTCGACGACTTCCGCGAGTATCAGGCCGGTGATGACGTGCGCTTCCTCGATTGGAATGTGACTGCGCGCATGAACGAACCCTTCGTGCGCAAATACATCGAGGAGCGCGAGCTGACAGTCATGCTCGTGGTGGATGTCAGCGGCTCGGGCGACTACGGCAGCCAGGAGGACAGCAAGCGCGAGCGCGCCGCCGAGGTGGCCGCCGTCTTTGCCTTCAGCGCGGTGCAGAACCAGGACAAGGTGGGCCTCATCCTCGTCAGCGACCGCGTGGAGCACTACCTGCCCGCGCGCAAAGGCAGCGCGCACGCCCTGCGCATCCTGCGCGACATTTTGACCATCCACCCGCGCAGCCGGCGCACGAACCTCACGCCCGCGCTGGACACGGCGCTCAAGCGCATCGCCCACCGCGCGCTGGTGGTCATGGTGTCGGATTTCCACATGCCCGACACCGCCTGGGAGGCCAGCCTGCGCTCCCTGGCCGCGAAGCATGACGTGGTGGCCGCTGAAATCCGCGACCCGCAGGAGTGGCAGCTCCCCGACGCCGGACGCGTGTGCCTGCAAGACCCGGAGAGCGGTGAGCAGTTCATCCTCAACACCAGCGACCCCGCCGTGCGCCGCCGCTACGCGGAGGTCATCAGCGGCAGGCAGGAGGAACTGACGCGCCTGCTGCGCAAAAACGGCGTCGAGCGCATCAACGTGCGCCTTGATGAGGATTACGCCCCGGCCATGAAGGCTTACTTTCGGGCACGCAGGAGGAGAAAAAGGTGATGTGGATTTTCCTGGCCCAGCAAGCGCAGCCCAAAGGCCCGCCCCTGCAACCCCTGCCCCACCCGGACCTGCCGCCGGTGGAACTGCCGCCGCCGGGTTATCCCGCCTGGCTTTACATCGCTGGCGCGCTGCTTGTGCTGGTGATGCTGGCCCTCGTCATCTGGCTGCTCATGCGCCCGGCGCGCGGCATTCCTGTCGAGCCGAAGCGGCCTTTTCACAACGCCCTGCGCGCCCTGCGCGAGATTCTGGCCCGCGCTCCGGGTCAAAAGCCGGGGGACACCTCCGCCCAGGTCTCCGCCGTGCTGCGGACGTATTTTTGGGAGCGCTATCACATCCCGGCGCCCTTCCGCACGACGAAGGAGCTTTTCCAGGATGCCTCCATTCCCGCCACCTCCCAGCGCCTGCGCCGCTACTCGGCACTGGCGGATTGGTGGGACAGGCTCTCCTTCGCCCCGGTGCCCGCCACGGCGGATGAAGCGGTGAAACTCGTCGAGCAAGCCCTGGCGTATCTGGAGGAGGACCGGCCATGAGCATTCCATTCATCCATGACCACATCTGGGCAAGCCCGCTCTGGCTCTGGGCGCTGGCTTTGCTGCCCGTCCTGGCCTGGTGGCGCGGACGCATCGGGCGCGCGCCTGCGGTGGTTTTCCCCACAGCCTTCCTGCTGCGGGAGATGGGCTTCAAGGCCAAGGCGCGGCACGGTGGACTCACCTTCGGCCTGGTGCTGCTGAGCCTGGCCTCGGCCATCATCGCGCTGGCCCGGCCGCAAAAAGTGATCTCGCATGATGAGGAGAAATCCGAGGGCATCGCCATCTGCCTCACGGTGGATGTCTCGCTGTCCATGCTCATTGAGGACTTCTACATTGACGGCCGCCCGGTGAACCGCCTCATCGCCGCCAAGCGTGTGATGCGCGACTTCATCCGCGGCCGCACCAGCGACCGCGTCGGCATCGTCGCCTTCGCCGGCGCGCCGTATTACCCCTGTCCCATGACACTGGATCGCGAGTGGCTGGAGGCGAACCTGGAGCGCGTGCAGACCGGCATCATGGAGGACGGCACCGCCATCGGCTCCGGCATCGCCGCCGCCGCGCGCCGCCTGGACCGTGAGAACAACCCCAGCAAGGTCATCATCCTGCTCACCGACGGCGCTAACAACAGCGGCAAACTCAGCCCGCAGGACGCCGCCAAGCTCTCGGCCACGCTCGGCCAGAAAATCTACACCATTGCCATCGGCACACCCGGCGTTCACATGATCCCTCTGCCCAACGGGCGCGTCATCACCAGCGGCAGGCAGGAGTTCGACGAGGGCACGCTCATGGAAGTGGCGCGCATTGGCAGCGGCCAGTTTTACATGGCCCAGGACCTCAACGCCCTCCAGGACATCTTCAGCACCATTGACCAGCTCGAAAAGACCGAGATCAAAAAGCGCAGCATCATCGAGACCCAGGAGCGTTTCTTTTATCCCCTGCTCGCGGCCGCCGCGCTGCTCGCCCTGGCTCTGCTGCTGCGCCTCACCCTGTTGAATGCCGCCCCGGTCGCCGTGGCCACCTGACACGATGAACCTCACCTTTGAAGACCCCAAACTGCTCTGGTGGCTGCTCACCCTGCCCGCCCTGGCACTGCTGCGTCTCTGGACCGGCTGGAAGGCGGGCCGGGTAGTGGGCCGGATGACCGCGCCGCGCCTGCGCGAGGATCTTGTCGTCGGTGTCTCGCGCTGGCGGGCGGGCCTCATTTTCACCCTCCAGATTCTCGCCCTCGGCTGCTTCATCTTCGCCCTCGCGCGGCCGCGCTGGGGGGAGGACCGGCAGGTGCAGATCGAGTCCGGGCGCAATGTCATCCTGGCCATGGACACCTCGCGCTCCATGCTGGCGAACGACATCACACCGGACCGCCTCACCCGCGCCAAGCTCGCCGCGCAGGACCTCATGGGCGCGCTCAAAACCGACCGCGTCGGCCTCATCGCCTTTTCCGGCCATGCCTACCTCCAGGCCCCGCTCACCACCGACCACGAGGCCATCCTGGAAGCCATTGACTCGCTCGACTTCACCTCCGTGCCGCGCGGCGGCAGCGAGATCGGCCGCGCGCTGAAGCTGGCGATAGAGACCTTCGATAAAAACCCCGCCCGCAACCACGGTCTCATCCTCTTCAGCGACGGCGGCGAGCCCGACGCCGAAATCCGCGGCTACGCCGAGCAGGCCGCGAAGAAAAACATCCTCGTGCTCACCGTCGGCGTCGGCACCGAAAGCGGCGCCCTCATTCCCGATCCCGATCCCGACCGCCAGGGCGAGTTTGTGCGCGACCGTCAGGGCAATGTCGTGCGTTCACGGCTGGAGGAGGCATCCCTGGTCGAGATCGCACGCCTCACCCGCGGACGCTATCTGAAGCTCGGCTCCCAGCCTCTTGCCGCCTCGGTGGTCCGCGAGCTGCTTTCCGCCCTCCAGGCCCAGGCCAATGAAGCGCGGGAAATTGTGAAGCCCATCGAACGTTTCTACTGGCCTCTGTCTATAGGAGTTGCCCTTCTTATGATCGCCTGGTTCATCCGCCCCTCACCCCCGCGCCGCCTGCCCGCCATCCCGGCTCTGGCCGCGGTGGCCTTTCTCATCAGCCCGCCCGCGCAGGCGGCGGACAGCACCTTCTGGGCCGCGCTGTTCGGGAAAAAAGACGACCCCGTCGCCAAAGCGCGCGCCGCCTTTGAAAAGGGCGACCACGAAAACGCCGCCAAACTCCTCGACCGCAGCCTGCGCGAGAAGCTCCCCGAAAATCTCCGCCCCGGCTACGCCCAGGCCCTCGGTTACTCTGCGCACCAGCTCAAGGATTACGACCGCGCCGTGGCCGGCTTCAGCACCGCCTTGGAAAACACCGAACCCAAGGTCCAGGAGCGCGCCCACCAGGGCCTGGCGCACAGCCTTTATGAACAGGGAGACCGCGCCCTCGCCAAGCAGCCCAAGTTCACCCTGCGCGCCTGGCGCGACTCCGTCCGCCACTTCGACGCCGCCCTGGAAAAAAACCCGGAGGACGAAGCCATGCGCGAGAACCGCGAGTTCGTGAAAAAACGCCTCGACGAGCTTCAGCAGCAGATCGCCCAGCAGGAGCAGCAAGGCCAGAAAGGCAAAAAGGGCGACAAGCAGAAAGGTGAAAAAGGCGAGGAGGGGGAAGAGGGCGAGGAAGGTGACGAAGAGGACGGCGAGTCCGGCCAGGACGGTGAAAAAGACGCCAAAGGCAAGGACCGCAGCCGCAAGGAAAGCCTCGGCAAAAAAGACGGCGAAGGCGAGGATGAGGAACTGCCCGAAGGCCAGATCCAGGCCGCCAACAAAGGCGAGGAGGGCGACGAAGGGGAGGAGCAACAACAGGCCGAGGCTGGCGAGGAGGGCGAGGACGAGGCCACCGGCTTCAGCCGCAACGAGGCCCGAGCCTTCCTCCGCACCTATGCCGACGACCAAAAGAAAGCGCAGATCGTGCGCCCGCGTGATCCTGCGGTGAACGGAAAAGACTGGTGACCATCATGACAGGCAGACTTCGATTTTTTCTCCTTCTCCTCATTGCCGCCGCCGCGTCCGGCGCCCGCGCCCAGCAGGTGCGCGCTTATGTGGAGCCGGCCATCGTGAAGCCGAACCAGATCACCACGTTTATCATCGCGGTGCAGGACGGGCAGATCAATTCCTTCAACAACCAGCTCCGCCTGCCGCTGCAAATTCAGCAGACCTCCGTTGCCTCCACCTCGCAGCAGTTCAGCATCGTCAACGGCCGCCAGTCCTCCTCCATCCGCCTGAGCTGGGGCGTCATGCCCGTCGAGCCCGGCGAGTTCGTCATCCCATCGCAGGATCTTGTGGTCAACGGCCAGACCGTGTCCACCAACGAGGTCAAGCTCATCGTCGAGCAGGGAGGTCCGCCTCCGGGTGCTGGTGGAGCGCATGATGAGTTGGAGCCGATCCTGCAAATCGAGCCCGGCCGCAAAGAAATCTATCAAGGCGAGGTCATGCAGCTCAACTGCTCCCTCTATATGCCGCGCCAGACCCAGCTCCGCAGGCTCGGCCTTGTCGAAATTGAAAAGAGCGACTTCGCCATCGCCCGCTTCCCCCAGCAGAGCGATCAGACCATGACTTCCATCAACGGTGTCGGCTACTATGTGCTGACTTTCCGCAGCACCCTCTCGTCCCTGCGCACCGGTGATTTGAAAATCGGCCCCGCCTCCATGGAAGTGCTCGTCGAGGTGCCCGTCGAGCGCGGCGCCCGTCAGAACATTTTCCCGCCCGGCTTCCCCCAGCCCTTCTTCAACGTCCAGACCGAGCCGCGCAAGCTCACCGTCAAAAGCCAGACCGTCACCCTCAAAGTCCTGCCCCTGCCCGAAGAAGGGCGGCCCGCCAACTTCAGCGGCGCCGTGGGCGACTTCACACTCAGCGCCACCGCCACACCCACCACCCTCACCGTGGGCGACCCCGTGGCCGTGGACCTCGTCATTTCCGGCTCCGGAAACTTCGACGCCCTCACCGAGCCCCAGATGCAATCCAACGGCGGCTGGAAACCCTACCCGGCCAAGCGCTACTCCATCGAAGGGAATCTGGATCAAAACCAGACACCCACTCTGGAGCGCAAAATCGGCTTCTCCCAGGTCTTCATACCCGAGGCCGTTCACGACGAGGTCCCTCCTTTCGAAATCAGCTTCTTCAACTCCGAGAAAAGACAATACATCACCCTGCGCACCGAACCCATCCCGCTGGCCATGACGCCCGCGCCCGTCACTGCGGCCACCGAATCCGCCCAGGGTGCCAGTGCTATCGCCCCGCTCCCCATCCCCGCCGCCGATCCCCAGCCTGACATCACCGACATCGTCATCCAGCCGCGTCCCCAGGCCAGGTGGCTGGCTCCCACCGCCGTCTTGTGGCTGCAAAGCCGCGCTTTCTGGACTGCGCAGGCCGCTCCTGTCGGCATGCTCGCCTTCGCTGTCGTGCTCGCATGGGTTCGCCGGCGCAAAGAGGCCCTGCAAGCCGGACGCGCCGGGGAGATACGCAAAGCATGGCGCTCTCTGGAATCCGCGCGCCAACTGCCCGACTCCGGGTTTCTGCACCAGGCGGCGCAGTTCATCCAGGTCGCCCACGGTCTGCATGACGTGCGTGATCCCGAATTGAAAAAAATCCTCGACCGCTGGCAGAATGGGAACTTCGCCGCAACTCCCGCCCCGCCCCTGACCAGCTCTGAGCGCGCGGGCATGTTTGAGAGTCTCGTCCGCCTCCTGCGCGCGTCGCTGGCAAAGACTGCCGTCTTGTTGTTTTTGATCCTCTCCATGCGCGCGGCAGCAGCCGTCGAAGCCGCCGGGGAAGAAAGCCCCGACTCTGTTTACCAGGCCGCCATCGCCGAACTGGAGCAGGGAAATTTCAGCAAGGCTCAATACCTCGCCGAAAGTCTGACCAAAAAAGACCCGCCTGTCCTCGGAGCGGATTTGTTCGAACTCATCGGCCACGCCCGCTACCGGCAGGAGGACCCTGGGCGCGCCGCCCTCTGGTATCAGCGCGCCCGCCTCATTGACGCGCGCTCACCCGAACTGCGGCAAAACCTCCGTCATCTGCACGAGCAGCACCGTTTTTTGACTTTCGGAGAAAGCTCCACGCTCTCCGAATGGAGCCTCTGGCTCACGCTCAACGAGTGGCTTGTCCTGGCCAGCGTCGGGCTTTGGCTCGTCATGCTGCCGCTGGCTTGGCGCGTGCTCAGCGGACGCCGCACACAAACTTGGCCCGTCACCGTTTCCGTGCTCGGCCTCATCCTGCTTGTGCCCGCCGGAGCCTTCGCCGCGCTGCGTCCCCAGAGCGCCCTGCGTGTGGCGGACATTTCCATCATCACCCCGCGCGATGTGCGCGCCTACACAGCGGCAACGACCACGGCGGGCACCGTCATGGACCTCCCACCGGGCAGTCAGGTGCGCGTGCTTGAAAAGCGCGGAGCCTGGACCTACGTCGAGATTCCCTCACGACCCGAGAACCTTCGCGGCTGGGTCGAGAACCGGGTGCTCATCCCCTACTGGCCTTGGGACAGCTCCCTCATCCCCTGAGATGGAAGGGCGCTGCGTAAAATAGGGAAATCCGCGGCCTTCTGACTGGTCCGCGTTTTCAGGCTCAGTCCTTGGCTTCGACGGAAGCCGGAGCTTCCTCGCTGCTGGCAGTCGTCTCCTCCTCCACAGTCTCGGTAGCGGATGATGATCCGGTGTCTTCGACGGGAACTTCTGCGGTGACGACCTCTTCAAGCGCTTCCTCAACTGGCGCAGTCGCCTCCGGCACAGGCTCCCCGGCAGCCGCGTCGTCAGTGACACTCGCGGCATCATGTGTGACGGCTTCGGCGCTCTCAGCCAGCACGTTCGCGGCAGACACAGGCTGCTCCTCAGCCACAGGCACGGCCTTGGGTTCGGGTGCGGGCTTATCCGTCTTCGGCTTCGCCGATGCAGGCTCGCCCTGGACACCGAGGAAGACCATGCCGTCGGAATATTCGATGACGTAGCCTTCGTTGGTCAGCCAGCGGATGTCCTTGAGCACGGAGATTTGCTCGTCGGTGAGTTGGTGTCTGACTGCGGGGGACGCGGCGTTTTCGGCTGAGACCGGCTCGTCCTGCGCAGTCTCCGTATTTTCCGGGGCGGCACCGGGGATGCTCACATCCGAGGATTTCGCGGGGGCAAGTTTTTCCACAAGGTCGTTGATGGCGATGCCCTGGGTGGATTTGAGAATCTCCACGATGCGCGAAACGCGCTCGGAAAACACGACACCCGGGTCCACCGGCCTCGGCTTCACGCGGCAGACAAAGAGCTTCCCGGCCCTGCGCTTGAAGAGTTTCAAATGCCGGCGCTCGAAACCGCCCGCGAGTTTTTGCGACATTTCGAAGAGATGCTTGCGCGCCGCGTCCACCGCGTTGCGCGCCAGCAAAACGAGCGCGTGGGAAATGCGCGTCTTGTCCGGCTGGCCGGTGAAGACAGCCTCGCGCACCTCGGCGCAGGCGTCATCGCCATGCGTGCGGCGGAAGTGCGCCTCCATCTCGGCGCGGCCGGCAAATGCCACGGGCTCCGCGTCCCCGGACTGTTCCTTGATGTAAATCCAGCGCTGACCCTTGCGCTGCTGCTCCTTCCACTTCGCCACCACCTCCTCGCCCGTCTCGGTCCGCACGCGGCGCTTGTAGTCCTCCAAGGGCAGGTTGGAAAAACGCTCGCGGTGCAGGCGCAGGAGAGCGGTCTGGAAGCTGTGATGATTCGGCGGGCCAAGCAGCTCCCCGGAGATGCCGCAGACGCCGACCGCTTTGAAGTCCCCCTTCGGCTCCTCCAACTCGATCTCCTCGCAGCGGTAATACTGCTCGATGCCCGCGCCGCGCAGCACATGGGAGAGAGCCTCCTCGCGAGTGAGGTAGAGGCCCACGTTCGCCGGAGTCTGGAACAGCCCCTGCGCGCGCTCAGGCGCGCAGATGAAGCGCGCCTGGAAGCGCTCGCCATCGGCCAGCACGAGACGCGCGGCATCGAACATGCTGAAGGCGTGCCCGCTGGCGCGGATGTGCGCCGCCAGCGCCTCGACGGCTGAATCGCGCGGCTCGATGACCACCTGGATGTCCTTTGGCAGCTCCATCCGCTCGCGTGGCTGATGCCCTTGCTCGCCTTGATGGCGCTGGCCTTCGCGCCTGTCACGCTGCCCTCCTCCCTGGCCCTCGCGGCGCTCGCCGCGCGGGCGGAATTCCCCCCTGCCTCCCGCGCCGCCGTCACGGCGCGGCGGCGGGCCGTCTCTGCGGGGTGGCGGACCGTCTCTGCGGTCCCTGCCGCCGGGCCGCTGGCCGCGGCGTTCTTCCCGTTCCTCGCGCTCCTCATACTTGGCCGGGTTCGCAAGGCTGCTCATGCCGGCGACCCAGGCGGGCATCATGCGCAGTTGGGAGAGGTCCACCTGCGCGGCGGAAGGCTGCGCAGGGTTGTCGGGAGTCGCTTCAGATTCGGTCATGTTCGGGAGATGGGCGCGCAGTATGGCGTACTTCTTCGCTGTCGCCAACATTGTTCATGCGGCGCGTGAGTGACATCTCCTCTTTTCATCCGCGATCTTCCGGCTACATCTGCATTGCCAGCCAAACTGCCGACCCAAATGAAAATCACACATCTCCTCGCCGCGCTGTTTCTCACCTCCTCCGCCATTGCCGCGGACAATCCGTATCTCGGACGCTGGGCTTTGGAACTGCCCGGCGGACGCGCCGGATGGCTCGGCGTCGAGGAAAAGGACGGAGCGCTCACCGCCAGCGTGCTCTGGGGCGGCGGCAGTGTCGTGCCCGCTCAGGGGGCGGAGATCAAGGATGGCAAACTGCTCGTCACACGCCTCTCCAATGCCAAACGCAAGAACAAGGCCGGCGGGGAGATCAACGAAATAGTCACCGAGACGCTGACCGTGCAAGTCAGCGGGGACGCGCTTACCGGTGCCACCGTGAAGGCAAAGGATGACGGCAAGGAATTCGGCCAGGGCGAGTTCACTGGCAAACGCATCCCGGCGCTGCCGCCGCGTCCAGACCTGGCAAAAATCAAGTTCGGCATGCCGGTGTCGCTTTTCAACGGCAGTGATCTCAGCGGCTGGCGGCTGGTCAACGAAGCCGACCTCAACGGCTGGAAAGTGGAGGACGGCGTGCTCATGAACCGCGTCGTCAAGGAGCCCGGCAAACACTTTGGCAATCTGCGCACCGGCGCAGAGTTCGAAGACTTCAATCTGACTCTCGAAGTCCGCACCCAGGAGGCCAGCAACAGCGGCATCTACCTGCGCGGCATCTATGAGGTGCAGGTCATGGAGAGCTTTGGCAAACCCGTGGACTCGCACCACATGGGCGCTCTTTACAGCCGCATCACGCCATCTGTCGCCGCCGAAAAACCCGTCGGTGAATGGCAGACCCTCGACATCACCCTCGTGGACCGCCACCTCACCGTCATCCTCAACGGCACCACCATCATAGACAACCAGCCCGTGCTCGGCTGCACCGGAGGCGCCCTGACCAGCGACGAGTCAAAGCCCGGCCCCATCTTCCTCCAGGGCGACCATACCAACGTGGACTACCGCAACATGCTGCTGCGCCCCGTGCTCAAGTGATCCCGCCGAATTTGGCTTCTCTCCTCGCCTTGCGCCTCGCCTCATCATGACGACGGGGCGCGGCCCGGCCGCGGAGGAAGATGCAGCGAAAACTGATGCTGGCCGGTTTCCGGCACATGGAGCGCGCTCTCCACGAGAAAACCCCGCCCCACCTCATAAGTCAGCACATCCACGCGCTGCTCCGCAGGTAAAAAACGCATGAGACGCAGCACCGGCTGACTCATGTAGTCGCTCAGCAGGGAATGAATGACGTGGCCGTCATCAGCCCTGTCCTCGCGGCGGAGGGCGGTGACGCGGCTTTGGTCTCCGCAGAGGATGAAGCGCAGATTGGCATGTTTGCGGTAAAGCTTGCCCCACATCCACGCGCCGCTGTTGCCGCGCTCCCCGTGGATTTTCGTCCAGCGCATGCGGCCCTTCGGATCATGGATATAGCCCTCCGTGGTCGCGGGTTTGTTCTCGATCCCGAGGTCCATGTGGGTGGTGATGATGGCGAGCCTTTCCGGGTGCCTGCGCAGCACCGCGTCCGCCCAGGCCAGCACATCATCCGGCGCGTTGCACTCCAGGCTCAGGTGCAGGAAATCAAGGCCGCCGGCGCTGAACACCTGCGCGCTGTTGACGTTGTCCGCCGAGACGTGCTGATCCCTGCGGTCATGGCGGTAGGATTCGAGATACCAGGGTTGATCCGCGAAGCTCGCGGCGGGAAAATGCCGCTGGAACAGCCGCGCGTCGCCATTGCTGGTCATGTCATGATTGCCCACCGTGAGCGCGAACGGCGCCACGCCACGCAGTTGGTCGAGATGCCGCTTCGCAACCGACCATTGCTCGTCGTTGTTTTGGTCCACGATGTCGCCGACATGGGTGACGAAGACAATGTTCTGCGCCTCGCGGTTGGCGGTGATCCACTGAACCTGCGCCTCCAGGTTGCTGTTGGTCACTGAATCCGTGCTGTCAGGCGTGGCTTTGCAGCCTTTGCCCGCGTAGGATTGCGTGTCCGGGATCACCACCAAAGTGAAGGCCCCCTCAGGCAGGGGCGGCAGGGGTTTGCCTCCCGTCACATGCGGCGCCGCAGCCCTCAAACCGGCGGCAGCCGCGAGCAGTGGGAATGAAATGAAAACCGGAAGGAGGAGGGACGGGATTCGTTGGATGCGCATGTGAGCGGCCGGGCTGGATGGAGCGTGAAATGACCTGTGTTTAACGGTCCGCCACGCCGGTAGTTCGCGCGGATCACGACGAATCGAATGAGTTTGAATTTGATCGCCGAACCGGCAGCGGCAGAATGGCGGCCAATGACGGAAACCACGACCGCGATTCATAAATTCTCCTGTCCAGCCTGCGGCGCGGAGGCGGTGTGGACGCCCTCAAAACAGGCGCTTGTCTGCCCTTACTGCGGCACCGAATCCCCCGCCGAACTCAAGGCCGACGGCAGCCTCGTGGAGGAAAGCGACCTTGCCGCCGCCCTGCGCGCCATACCCGACGACCAGCGCGGGTGGAAGGCGGAGCGCAAATCCGTGCGCTGCCAGAGCTGCCAGGCCATTTCCGTTTTCGACGCCGCCCATGTCGCCAAAAACTGCGACTTCTGCGGCTCCCCCGCCCTGCTGCCGCTGAACGACACCGGCGCACCCATCCGCCCCGGCAGCCTACTGCCGTTCAAAGTCTCCCAGAGCCAGGTGCGGGAGGACATCCGCCTCTGGTATGGCAGCCACTTCTGGGCACGACGTAATCTCAAGGACAAGGCGCTAACCGACACTCTGCACGGACTTTACCTGCCTTACTGGACCTTTGACGCCCATGCCGACTGCCCCTGGCAGGCGGAGGCGGGTTACCACTATTACACACGCGACAGCCAGGGCCGCCAGCAGCGCCGCACCCGCTGGGAAAGCGCCAGCGGCAGAGTCAGCCACAGCTTTGACGACATGCTCGTCCCCGCGTCCAAAGGCGTGCATCCAAAGCTTCTCAAAGGCCTCGAACCTTTCCCAACGACCACCGGCCTCGTCCCCTATGATGCTGGGTACCTCTCCGGCTGGGTGGTGGAGCAGTATCAACTGGACCTTATCCAGGCCGCCAAGCACTCGCGCGAGCGAATGGATGGCGAACTGCGCTCCATGTGCGCCGCGCGCGTGCCTGGCGACACTCACCGCAACCTCCGCATCTCTCCCGCCTATACCGGCCAGACCTTCAAGCATGTGCTGCTGCCCTTGTGGCTGCTAAGCTACACATACGGGAAGAAAAATTATCAAGTCGCCGTCAACGGAGCAACGGGACGCATCACAGGCGAGTATCCGCTAAGCTGGGTGAAGATCGCCATCGCCGTCATCCTCGCCCTGCTCGTGGTGGTGCTGATCGCCCAGTTCTCAAAGTGAGGTTTGGGCAGCGTGAACCATTTCCGCTTCAAGACTTTTATCCGCCCACAGGATGCCACGTCGTCTTGAACTCGACCAGCGCACGGATCTCCTCCGCGCCCTGCATTTTGTCCGCGAACCAGTCGATGGGCTCCTCGGCCTTGCGCAAGTGCACGCGCTTCACACTCTCCGCCGCGCCGAGTCGCAGGGCTTTGCGCTCCTCCGCGTTCGCCACGCCGCTGAGGGCACGGAGGTGCTCGTGCGTGGCAAAAGTGGGGATCAACTCGCTGCGCACGCCAGTGAGCAGATTCACCACGCCGCCGGGCAGGTCGCTGGTGGCGAGCATTTCGCCCAAAAGGATGCTCGGATACGGCTGCATGGTGCTGGCGAGCGCGACGACGCTGTTCCCGGTCGTGATCGCCGGCAAAATGAGCGACAGCAGGCCCAAAACGGGCGCGTCATCCGGCGCGAGGATGCCGACGATGCCCATCGGCTCGGTAACGGTGAAATTGAAGTGCGCCGAGGCCACCGGATTCACGCTGCCGAGCACCTGCTCGTATTTGTCCGTCCAGCCCGCGTAATGCACCACGCGCTCAATCGCCGCCGCGACCTCCCGCGAGGCCTCCGCCTTCGAAACACCGCTCAAGGTGATGCTGTCCGCCAGCTCGACACCACGCGCCTCCATCATCTCCGTCAGCCGATACAAGATCTGCCCGCGATTGAACGCCGACCTCTTCGCCCAGCCCGGCCCCGCCTTCGCGGCGGCCTCGACGGCATTCCGCAGGTCCTTCCGCGTGCACTGCGGGATGTTCGCGAAAAACGCCCCCGAAGCATCATTCAGCTCCGTGACGCGTCCGCTTTCACTGCGAATGAAAGCACCGCCGACGTAGCATTTGGGGGTTTTGGTGATGTGAAGGCGGGACATAAGATTTTTTGAACCACGAATGGTCACGAATAAACACGAATGGATTGAATCAGAGAATGACACGCTCCCATTCGAGCTTGGGTTTGTGAAAGTTGATGATGAGGCCGACGCGCAGACCTGTGATGCGAAGGTAATTGAGCATCTGGCCGCGTTCCAGATTGGTGATGCGGTCAATCACCTTGGCGTCCACGACCACGGCTCCATCCACGATGAGGTCGGGAACGAACTCGCCGACATGCTCGCCTTTATACGCGACTTCAAAGCGTCTCTGCTGATCAAGCGCATGCCCGCGCAGTCGCAGTTCCACCACCATCGCGTTCTCATACGGCTTTTCATGCAGGCCATGTCGCAACCCCTTCAAAACCTCATAAGCAGCGCCCACAATCGAGTACACGAGTTTGCCATGCAGCAACTCATCAGAAAAACATTCGTGTGTATTCGTGTCCATTCGTGGTTTTACTTCAGTGAACGGTGAGATAATCCAGCAGCCCCTGCTTCCCACCCTCACGGCCAAACCCGCTCTCCTTGGATCCTCCAAACGGGCTCGTGGGATCGAACTTGTTGTAGGTGTTCGCCCAGACGACGCCGGCTTTGAGCAGGGTGCTCATTTTGAGGATGCGGCTGCCTTTGTCGGTCCAGACGCCGGCGCTGAGGCCGTAGGCGGTGTTGTTGGCCTTCTCGACAGCTTCTTCGAGCGTGCGGAAGGTGAGGATGCTGAGCACGGGGCCGAAAATCTCCTCGCGGGCGATGCGGTGGCTCATGCTGACGTTCGCAAAGATCGTGGGACGGAAGAAGAAACCCTTCGCGGGCAGCTTGCAGCCGTTGTCGTGCTTCTCCGCGCCTTCCGCGACGCCGCTTTTCACGAGGTCGGTGATCTTCGCGAGCTGCTCGGCGCTGTTGATGGCTCCGAGGTCGGTGTTTTTGTCGAGCGGATCACCCACCCGCAGCACGGCGATGCGGCGTTTGAGCTTCGCCAGCACCTCATCGGCGATGCTTTCCTGCACGAGCAGGCGCGAGCCCGCGCAGCAGACGTGGCCTTGATTGAAGAAGATGCCGTTCACGATGCCCTCAACGGCCTGGTCGAGCGGCGCGTCGTCGAAGATGATGTTCGCGGCCTTGCCGCCGAGTTCCATCGTCATCTTCTTCTCCGTGCCCGCGAGACTGCGCATGATGATCTTCCCGACCTCCGTGCTGCCGGTGAAGGCCACTTTCGACGTGAGCGGATGATTGATCACCGCCGCGCCGGTCTCGCCCGCGCCGCTGACGATGTTCACGACGCCATTCGGCAGGCCAGCTTCCTGGCAAATCTCGCCAAATTTCAGCGCGGTGATGCTGGTGGTCTCCGCCGGCTTCAAGACGACGCAATTCCCCGCCGCGAGCGCCGGGGCGATCTTCCACGCGAGCATGAGCAGCGGAAAATTCCACGGGATGACCTGCCCCACGACGCCGTGCGGTGCGAGTTGCCGACCGGGGGCCAAAAACTCCAGTTTGTCCGCCCAGCCCGCGTGATAAAAGAAATGCGCCGCGGCCATCGGCACGTCGAAATCACGCGATTCCTTGATCGGCTTCCCGCCATCCATCGTCTCGGCGACGGCGAACTCCCGCGCATGATCCTGCAGCAGCCGCGCGATGCGATACAGATACTTTCCGCGCTCCTTGCCCGGCAAACGGCCCCAGTTGATAAAAGCCCGCTGCGCCGCCGAGCAGGCCGCATCGACATCCGAAGCATCCGCGAGAGCGATGTCGGCGATTTTGGCCTCCGTAGCCGGATTGATCGTCGCGAAGTATTTGCCGGAGCGCGACGGAACGAAGCGGCCATTGATGAAGATGTCGTATTTCTTCTTCAACTTCGGATCAGCCGTCTCCGGCGCCGGATCAAACTCCCACAGATCGCCAAACACGAGTTCGCGGGCAGGATTGGTCTTGGGTTTGGATGGGGAGAGTGTCTTCGGCATACAAAAACGGGATCAATAGCCTTCCGTCGCCTCGCTGAAGTTCCACGGGGCCTGGTAGGCGCCGGTGCGTTCTTTTTCGAGCTGGCGGACGAGATCGTTGAGCAGGGCGGAGGCGCCGAAGCGGTAGCGGCGGTTGTTGAGCCACTCGTCGCCGAGGGTCTCTTTGACGGCGATGAGGAAATGCAGCGCCTGCTTCGCCGTGCGGATGCCGCCGGCGGGCTTCATGGCAATCGGCACGCCCGTGGCGAGGAAGTGATCACGAATGGCCTCCAGCATGACCTGGTTGTTGCCGAGCGTGGCATTCGAGCTGGTTTTGCCGGTACTGGTCTTGATGAAGTCATTCGGACGGATCACGCGCATGGCCAGGAAGCTGGCGGCGCGGATGTTGTGGTAGGTTTCGAGTTCGCTGACTTCCAGGATGACCTTCAGCCTCGCCACACCGCAGGCTTCGACCACGGCGGCGATCTCGTCCTGCATGAGGCCGAACTCGCCGGACAGGAAGGCACCGCGATTGATGACCATGTCAATCTCGTCCGCGCCGTCGTTCACAGCGGCGCGGACTTCGGCGAGGCGTGTTTTCAGTGGCGCTTGGCCGGACGGAAACGCCGTCGCCACCGAGGCGACCTTCACCTTGGTGCCGGCGACATGCTTCTTCGCGTGCTTCACCATCGCAGGATAGACGCACACCGCCGCCGTGGAGGGAATGCCGCCCGTGTCATGCGGCGTGAGCGCCTTCTGGCAAAGCGAGGCGACCTTGCCGGGCGTGTCTTTGCCTTCAAGCGTGGTGAGGTCCACCATGGAGACGGCGAGGCGCAGGCCGAAGACTTTCGATTTCTTTTTGATGCTGCGTGTCGTGTACTTGACCACGCGCTCCTCGATGCCGACATGATCCACGGTGCCGATTTCATCGAAGAGGCGGCGGAGACTGGCGGGCGCTTTGACTGCGGCGGGCATGGGCGCGAGTAAACAGCGGCTTTGCCGGGGGAGTCAAGGGCGCGTGATGTGGTGCCCTACTTCCTCAAATAATACGTCAGCATGAGTGAATTCCGTGCCTCGCCCGGCGGGATCGGTGTGTCCACGCCGTGAAAGCTGTGATCATGGACGGCGAACGCATGTCCCGTTGCCGGCATGAACTCCATCTTTTCAAACTCCGCAAATCCTCCGCCAGCAGCCCTGCGATAGTAGGTCGTCCCAAGCTCCTTTTGCGATGCGTCGGCAGGCAGGTAAAACTGCACGGTGATCGCCTTTTGAAAAATGTCCGTGTGAACGCCGATCCGGTAGCCCGGCAAATCCCGGATGAGTTCAATGACCGGGCGCAGCACCACCTTGTCAGAGACCTCTCCAAAACGGTGCCGGAAGCCTTCTTTCAAAGCGTTGAGGAAAGCGGCTTCCACTCTGCGGTCTTGAAGCGCCGAAAAAATGTTCAGCCAAAATGCCCTGTGCGGCGCGGGCAGCCTGCCCATCTCCTCTGCCCCGAAGCCGAACCGCAGGCGCGCGCTTCGTCCGTCAGGCTGGATGGCGTCCCTGTGCCGCAGTTCATGGTAAGCCGAATCCTCCGGCAACTTCTCCAGCATGGAACGGTAGATTTCCGCCGGAAACACCGACTCCAGCCTGAGATGAACAAAAGGCTCGCTCCTGGCCGGACTCGACTGAATGACACGGATCAGGTGGTTCAGCAGCGGCAGGTCCGCCTTTCTACCGTTCTTCAGCCCCGGCACCGGAGATTTCCGCAACTGGGGGGCCGGCGTTGGTTGTCTGGCCGGTGCTTGAGGCTTTGGCTTGCTGTCCTTGTACCTGTCAACGTACATCCCCGCCGTTGAAGCGCTGACATCAATCTCCGCCGCCTTCAGCTCCTCATCGAGATCAGCCTGCGGGAACACCTTCAGCCTGCTCTCCGGGTTGCAGTTGAGGATCTTGAAATCCGCCTCCTCGAAATGCGGCCGCAGTTGCTCGAAATACCCCGTCATGATCTGGTAGCTGTTCTGGTTGTTCGAGATGGCGCTCTTGGTCCGGTCCTCCTCAAACCAGTAACGGTGTTTCTCATCCATGTGGAAGTCGCACCCCAGCAGGCAGACCCGCCGGAAGCCGAGCAGAAACGCGATCCGCAAAGCCGCGAGCATCACCGAGCGTCCCCCGCCCCTCTTGGAATGGTTCCCCCAGTTGATCGTGTCCTCGAAAAGCCACTGGGCGGCATGAAACGCCTCGTTTCTCCGGTAGCCGAAGACATTGGAAAACTCCCTCACACGCCGCTTCGAAAATGTCCCCGCCGCGCTGTCCCAGACCGGCTTTTCGAAATGCGCCATCGGCACAAATTTCATGATCGCCGGATCCTCCCAGATGGAAGGCATGAAGCGGGTGGGATCGTCCACACAGGTCCAAAAGTTCGGGCGGAAAGCGTGGGCGCCATTGTTGACTCCAAAAGAGCAAATGCCCGGCTTTTTCAGCCTGCCCCAGTCAAAGCCCGCCAGGCTTCCGCCATTCAGGACAAGAAAAAGAGTCTTCCCTGGAAACAGGTCCACCAAATCCGCATGCATGCCATTGCTGCGGAAAAACATCGGGGCGTTTCTCAAACGCCCCGCCGCCAGACAGCCGGTTCCCCGCTCGCCATTCCACTGGAGCTGGTTTTCATCATGACGATCCACAAACTTTTCCTCCATTGCCACCGGGGATTTGCCAGCCGTCTCCATCCAGGCGGGCTCCCGCGTGATCAGCTCCACATCGAAGCTTTGCTGCAAATTCACATGGCCCTGCCTCAGCCTTCCGGCCAAATCCTCCACAGGATGCGCCACCTCGATCATCCGGCCTGACTGTTTGACGCGCGTGATGACCTGGCTGCCTCTGCAGGTTTTGAGGGTTTCCAGCAGACGCTGCCCGTCCTGTCCCCAGCGGACGTTCTGCCATTTGATGATGTGGCTGTCATAGATCGCGTTCATATTCGGTTAGGGTCACGGGTTGATTGGCTTCTTTTGCAGCATGAATTCGATGTGGCAGACCGCGCCGCGCCGGGTTTGGTCCACTTCGCTGGGCAGGTCTGGATGGTAATTGTCATCGCACAAAGCGGCATAGCGCAGGCTGAAACCGCCCGCCAGGGTGCTGCCCAGCAGCTCGATCACATTGTAAAGCGGCACCGTCATGTCCGATGGACGGTCCAGGGAAAACGCCGTCTTGTGAAACCGGTTGCGGATGGCTTGCCCTCCCTCATAAAGCTCAAAATCAGGCACCGCCACATACAGGTAGCCGCCCGCCTTGATCACCTCCGCCCATCTTTTCAGAGCAGCCGCCGGATTCTCCAGATGCTCGAGACAATGGGAGGCGTACACATAATCCATGGAGGCGTTTGCCACTCCCGCCAGCTCGGCGGCGTCTCCATCCTCGTGTTTAGGGTCCCAGGCCCGGCAGACGCCCGACAGCGGACGGAAGGGATCATCCCCCGCGCCGATGTCCAGCCCGGTCCCGGTCAGCTTTTGCAAATGGCCCTGGGCCATTCTGCGCGCGGTGCATTTGGAGGTTTCAAAGCTCATGGCTGGCGGATGAGTTGGTCTGCCACATCAGCGATGTCCGCCGGAGCAAGGCGGTCCATGCACACACCCTCCTCCATCACGCACTCCTCATGCCGCCGCACACGGCATTTGCGTCCTCCGCAGTTCCATGACTTCTCAATGACAAAAGTGCGGTCGTACACATTCCAGAATGCGGAGGGATGAATGCCCGACTGCAGGATCAATGCCTTGCGATGCACCCCGGAAACCAGGTGCGTGGGACCGGTCTCCACGCCGATGTACAGCTTTGCCGCCTTCACCTGTGCCAGCAGGTCCGCCAGCCTCAGCCGTTTCTGCACCCCGCCTTCGGAGAGATTCAGCACCGTGTAACCGCGCTGCCGGAGCAGCTCCGCAAGCTCATCCCCGCGCCGGTAAGCGCGCACCGGCTTCCACCCGCCGCAGTTGGTGCACAGCACCACATCATAGGGCCTGGCTGCGGCGGGCAGCCCGCGCACCGGCAGCCCTTGATACGGCACCCGCATCTGCCCAACCCCGAACTCCTCCAGGCATTGGAACAGGGTGTTGACCTGGCGGTGCATGTGATACCGAAAATCCAGAATGAAATCGAAAGGATGCCTCCCGCCCTGATGATCCACGCCGCCCTCATAGCCCCTTGGCACGGGCTGCTCGGGCAGCGGGTGCTCGCGCAAGTCGGGCTGGTAGCGGTAGCAAGGGATGCCTTTGAGAATTTTCGGAAAATCCCGGTCATGAGGATTGTGGCGGCAGCCATACCAGACATCCAGCCCATGCTGCCGGCGCAGGATGTCACAGCACATCGCGTTCATCACCATGTCACCCAGCCCCGGCTTGCGCGTCCAAAGCAGGATTTTCTTGCCACGGAAATAACTGAGCGACCGGTTCGAGGGCAGATTTCGGGCGGCATCGGGCTTTGCCGAGATCTTGCAATATCTGCGCCGCTCCTCATGAATCGAAGCCTGCGAGCGCCACAACGCCCTTGGTATTTCCAGGATTTGACTCGTCATGGCTGGAGAAGCGTGAGGAGAAAAAAGTTGGCGCGGCCATCAAGTGAGAGGACACAGCTTCATGATCCAGCGGAACAGCCCGTCATAGACTTGCAGTGCTATTTAAATAACTTTGAAACACGCATTTTTTCTTGTAATTTTTTTCAATCACAAAAAAGCGAGTCAAGAGCATTCGATAGAACAGTCGCATAGAATTTATGGAGGCTGGAGAAATGTTGCAACCCCAGCAGAATCAGTGATTGTTGCCGCAACTAGTTGATGTTTAGCCAATTGCCCGCCAGCATCCCCATTGAAAATCGCTTCGTAATCATAGTCTTTTTTAAATTCCATTTTCGCATGTGTTTTCGACATTAATATCCATAACGTGTCTTGGCTTTCCAGCGCCCACGGAATTGTTATAGCTACCATAATGCAATCAAGGCTTCCGTTGACAATTTTTTTTGATTTCCTCTCATGGAATGGCCAAGCTCCAGCAAACATTCCAAGAGTCATGCAATTACTTGACTTTATTGCTTTTATTCTTCCAAGAGTCGCAAATACAAGATTCATGGAGGTGCCTGCTTCCATGTGATCATGGAAGACATTTATCAAATGTGCTCTGCGATATTCAATCGAAATGCCTGTGTCATTAACTAGTTCGATTAACTTATCAAGTTTCTTGGAATCGGCGCTGCATTCCATAAATGAATGCATCAACATGAGAGCGATGAATAAAATCTTTTTCATATGCTACTGCGGTTCGAGTATTCTTGTTTTTCTATAACAGCAATCAGTTGCAGGGTTAGTCATGTCACTGTTTTTGCAACAATTCCAACGAACTGAGAGCCTGAAATGTATTACATTACTACCACCAGAGTTGAATGGTGAACGATGACCTATCGCGGATGGCAAAGAACGAGCCTCCAGGACATTTCCTGGACTAAAGTAAGCTGGCAATGTCAGATGACCGTCGAAATACTGGGCAGTGCCTTCAATTGACGCCGTTCCTCGTGTACATTCCCCTCCGATTGGAAAGGCTATGGAAAATGTGTCATTCGACAGTGCTGTATTCGTTCTATTATTTCTAAAAATGCTCCATGCTTCGGTGTAATGGAATCCATTTTTATATCTTCCAACGCTAGAATCAGAGCCATCGCATTTCGTCTCATTATTTTGAAATGAAACTTTTTGTATCACATAGCCTCCTAGCATTGTGGCTTCTGAAAGTTGCCAGCGTCTGACAACTTTTGCGTATCCGCACATACTTTCACTGGGACCAGAAATTATGTCACCTGATAAGGTAGGAACCAAGCCAAAAACATCCAGATCATTTAATGGATTGTTACCTGTTATGATATACAAATTCACCCCGCCCTCCTCCCCAACGGGGTCCCTGCTCAGCCACCTGCCCAGCTCCGGCGAGTAATACCGGTAGCCGTAGTTGTAGTAGCCGGTGTCGAGGTCCAGGAACTGGCCTTTGAACGCGAAGTCCCAGGCGTGCCACGTCTCGGCGCGCCCGCTGAAATCGGAGGCCAGCACGGCGCGCCGGCCGAACGCGCTGAACCTGTAGCGCTCCACCACCGCGCCCGCGTTGTCCACGATGGCGGTCGGGTCGTAGTAGTCCATCAGGCACCAGAGCCGCTCGTCGAACTCCGGCGGGCCGGAGCTGCTCTCACTGCTGGCGGGTGTCGTCACACGGTCGCGCAGGATCAGTTCGTCCCGGTGCCCGGGGCGCGCGCCCCACACATACTGGCACACCACCCGCGCCTCCAGCGCGCCCGCCCCCTGCAGCAGGCCCTGCGCGCCGCCCTCCTGCTCCAGCAGCAGCGCGCCAAACTCCCCGAAACCCCCACCTTCCCCGCCTTCCTCACCACCGCCCATCAGACCCATCATGCCCTGCTGCTCCTCGCTGCTGGAGGATATGCTGGAGGAGAAAATGGGGGCTATGGATGATGACCGCGGGCCGAAGGACGACGAGGACGGCGGCGGCGGCGTGATGGACGAGCGCGAGGAATACGACCACGAAATGAATGACGACCAGGAACTCTGCGAGAGCGACGAGTACGGCCAGGCCGATGAACTGGACGAGGAACCCGGCGGCGGCTCGGCCGCGCGCTCCTCCACGCACTTCCACTGGTCGTTGTAATAGTAGTGGCGGATTTCCTCCACTGTCAGCTTCATGATCCGGCGGAACAGCCCGTCGTAGGCGTGCAGGGCCAGCGGCTGGCCCTCCTGCCCGCGCACGGCCACCAGCCGGTTCCACGCGTCCCACACCAACTGCTGCGGGCAGCTCCACATGCCCTCCGCGTCCGGCGGGATGAGCACCGTGTTGCCCGCCAGGTCATGGGCGATGCCCTCGCACGAGCCCTGGATCTGCGTGATCTGGTTGTCACGGTTATGCACGCGGCTTTGTTCCAGCAGCGGCACGCCCTCCGCCGCCTGCCGCCAGCGCCGCCAGTTGCCCGCCGGGTCGTACTCCCAGTCCTCCGCCCGCGCGGGGATGCCGCCGATGGCGCTCTGGTTGAGGTTCAGCGTGCCCAGCGCGGAGCTTTGCACCTGGTGCAGACCGTCGTAAACCCAGGCCTGGTCCTGCCCGCCGGAGACCGCCGCCAGATTGCGCCGCCACAGGCGGTTGCCGGCGCGGTCGTAGCCGTATTGAATGCGGTCGAGCACGCCGCCTTCCCCCTCCCCGTGCAGCCAGCGCATGTCGGCGGTGCGGCCAAAGCGGTCGTAGCCGTTGTAGGGGTCGCCAGCGTCGCCCACGGGCGTGCCTGCAGGCTTGCGGTAACTGAGCCGCGCTGCGGGCTGCGGGTAAGTGATTTCGACGCACGTCCGAGGTTGCCGGGGACTATTGCTGGATATTGGTGGCCCTTGCATTGGAGCGTTCGGAATGTAAGGGAAAGCCGATCCGCCGTCGTTGCGGACCGTGAAGTAGCGAAGATCTGGCGCGGGTGCGACTTTCAAACGGGATATGCTTCGTGTTGCAGTTGGTTGCATCATTGTCTAATGCGGAAACAAGCGTACTCCAAACGGAATCTGACGCAAGGACTTGAAATAAAACAAGTAGATATCAAATTGCATTTTACTGTGTGATCTAATTATTAACTTAGACGATGCATTACTCGTGGTAAAATCTTCCGAAACTTGACCTTTCCATACCCATGCCATTTTTGTTAGGTTATTATTTTTTGAAATCCAATTTGTTTTCTGTATTTCATCACCTGATGTCATTTTGCGGAAATTTCCATGAGTGTCAATGTATGCCATGTGGCTTATATTCGGTCTTTCCGTTGTTTTCTCTGTCACTATAACAATTTGTTTTGCAAACACATTGCTAGGCTCATGGAATATAAATTCATTATAACCGAACTTGCAATTTCCAATTTTTTGACAACTTCCAATGCTCGTAATATTGTTGTTGGAACAACATGAAGCTAACACAGCCAGTTGAAGCAACGATATTAAATGATAAAAATTCGTCATTTTTTTATTTGGTTGTCTTTTTTATTCTTTCATGCATTTGGAAATGGCTTTTTCACGCCAATGCCAACAATTGCTGAATAGTGAATAATATACTCCAGTTTCACCCGAAGAACATGCATTTTTCATGCAATTGTTAAATTTCGTTATATCATAAACGCAATCATTTAATTTCACATCGCTCTCTTTGTTCTTGAGGCAATTCACGACCTGGCTGCCGACGGCTTTTGCATGCGGCAGTTACGCCACGGAAGCGGCGTTTTTGAGCGTGATCTTCGCGTTCAACCTCCTGAGCCTCTACCAACAAGCCACCGGCACGCGCAGCGAAAAGCACTATCAACGCCCCGCGACACTGCGCAGCGCGGTGTTCATCGGTGGAGCTATCCTGGGCAGACGGGGACGTCAGCCGGTGCTCTACATCGCGCAAAGCTGGGGTGGCACGAAGAAGCACCAGCCCTTGATCGACAAGCTCTTGGCTTGGCGAAAACGAACTTCGCCGAAGTTGGAACCTGAGGTGGCCGCTCCGTCTCTAAACAACCTCAAAAACGCCGCCTAACTTCGGTATCCGGGTTTAAATCACTTTGTCTTATACTTGATGATCGAGCTTGTCGCAAGACCCATTTCAAGTGAACAAGCTGATGACAGAAGCCATCGAACGAAGCCTGCATCTCACATCAACTCGGCAAGCGGCTGGTGCGCGCCTTCGATGAGGTATTGCGGGCGGCCGCTGAAGTCATTGAGGGTGACTTTGCCCACATCAATGCCGAGGTGGTGATAGAGCGTGGCGAAGACCTCGCCAAAAGCCACGGGGCGCTCGGTGGCCTCGCCGGCCACTTTGTCGGTGGCGCCGATGACCTGGCCGTGGCGGAAGGCGCCGCCGGCGAGCATGGCGCAGGAGACGCGCGGCCAGTGGTCGCGCCCGCCCTGGGCATTGATGACCGGGGTGCGGCCAAACTCGCCCCACACGACCACGGCCACGTCCTTGTCCATGCCGCGCTCCCGCAGGTCGGTGAGCAGGGCGCTGAGGGCGCTGTCGAGCAGGGGCAGGTCCTCGCGGAGCTGGCCGAAGTTGTTGCTGTGATAGTCCCAGCGGCTGAAGCCGAGGGTGACGACACGCGCGCCGGCCTCGACGAGACGGCGGGCGGCGAGGAAGTGGTCGGTGAGGCGCGGGCCGCCGTCGTCGCGGTTTTTGTTCTCGCCTTTGCCGTAGCGTTCGGTGATGCGGCTGTCCTCGCGGGTGAGGTCGAGCGCTTGCAGCAGCTTCGGGCTGGTGAGCACGCCGAGCGCCTGCTCGTTGAAGGCGTCCATGCCCTCCATGAGACCGGAGGCGTCGAGGTCGCGGCGCAGTTGGTCGAAGCTCTTGAGCAAACCGGCGCGGTCATGCAGGCGGTCGAGTGTCATGCCGCGCAGCGTCATGTCATCGGTGCCGCCGCCGCGGTTCGGCTCGAAGGGCGCGTGCGCCACGCCGAGGTAACCCGGCTCGCCATTGCGCGCCCAGGGCATGTGGCCCATTTTCGGCGAGAGGCCGACAAAGGGCGGCATGGCTTTGTCCACGGTGCCTTGCAGGCGGGAGACGATGGAGCCGAAGGCGGGCCAGCCTCCGGGCGGCTGCTGGCGCGCGCTGCGCCCGGTGAGGCACTGAAAGGCGTCGTGGCTGCTGTCGCAGTCGGCCATGGAGCGGATGATCGTGCAGCGGTCCATCATGCGCGCCAGACGCGGCAGGTGCTCGCATATTTGAATGCCGTCCACATTGGTGCCTATGGGCTTGAACTCGCCGCGAATCTCCGAGGGCGCGTGCGGCTTCAAGTCAAAAATGTCCTGGTGCGAGGGGCCGCCGGGCAGGAAGACCATGATGACGGCCTTGTGCCCGGGCTTTTGATTTTGAGAGGCCTCGGCGCGCAGCAGCTCCGGCAGGGAAAGCCCGCCCATGGCGAGACCGCCGATCTTGAGGAAATCGCGCCGCGTTTTGCCGTCGCAAAAACCGCGATGGGAGGAGCCTGGGATGGAAAGCATGGCCGGGAGGTGGTTGGCAGAATACGCGGTGCCCATGAGACCTCTTGCCGCGGCGAGAAATCACATCAGGCCGGAAATCGGCGACCCCATGTAGAGCGGGTGCGGGCGGCTGGTGAAGTCGTGCCACATGATCTCGCGCGGCAGGCCGAGGGCTTCGTAGATGGTGGCGGCGAGGTTTTCGGGCGTCTGCGCTTCGCTGGCGGGGTAGCCGCCGATTTTGTCGCTGCTGCCGATGACGCGCCCGCCTTGGATGCCGCCACCGGCGAGGAGCACGCTTTGCACATGGCCCCAGTGGTCGCGTCCGGGCAGGGCGGTGGCGGTGATTTTGGAAATCTTCGGCGTGCGGCCAAACTCGCTGCCCATGACAATGAGCGTGTCATCCAGCAGGCCGCTGGCGTCGAGGTCCTCGATGAGCGCGCTCACGGCCTGGTCCATGGGCGGCAGCAGGTAGTCTTTGAGGTTGCGCCAGGCGGCCTGGTGGGTGTCCCAGCTTTCGTTGTTGCCGAGGTTCACCTGCACCATGCGCACGCCACTTTCGATGAGCCGCCTCGCCATGAGCAGGGACCAGCCGAAGCTGTGCCTGCCGTAACGGTCCAGCTTTTCGGGCGGCACTTTGTCGAGGCTGAAGGCGTCGTGGACCTGGCGGTTGCCGAGCAGGGAGACGGCGGCTTCGCGGTAGGTGTCGAAAGCGGGATCGCCTGCAAGGGCTGCAAGGTTTTCTGTCTGCGTTTCCAGAGAGTCGCGCAGTGAGACGCGGTCGAGCACGCGGTCCAGCGAGAGGCCCTGCGGCAGGGAAAGATGCGGGGCGCGGAAGGTTAGTGTGTCGTCGGTCTCGGCGCCGCGCTCGTGATGGAAAAGGTAGCCGGGATAGGCGCCGTAGTGGTTGGGATGGTAGGGCGCCATCTCCAGAAACCAGGGATCGTGCTGGGAGCCGAGCGTGCCGGCGAACTGGCCTGCCAGAGTGCGTCCGGTGCGGTGGACGATTTTGTCAGGCAGGACGATGGAGGGCGGCAGGTTGTCCTTGCGCCGCGGCAGCAGGGCGCTGGCGAGGGCGGCCATGCTGGGGTGGTCGGACTTTTTCGGCTTGGTCGGGTCAAAGTCCGGCGGCACATCGCTGCGGCCTGTGAGCATGACGTGATGGCCCTGGGAGTGCTCGCTGTTTCCGTGGGTGAGAGATCGGACGAGCGACCACTTTTCCGAAATGCGCGCCAGCTTCGGCAGGTGCTCGCAGATGTGGGTGCCGGGCGTGCGGGTGCGGATGGGCTTGAACTCGCCGCGCACTTCCATGGGCGCGTCGGGCTTCATGTCGAAGCTCTCATGCTGCGCCAATCCGCCGGAGAGGAAGATGTAGATGACGGATTTCGCGCGCGGCTGCGGCGCGGCGCCTGGAGCGGCCAGGGCGCGCAAACCCGTGAGGTGGTTCATGCCCAGCCCCAGGAGACCCACCGCCCCCGCCTGGAGAATCTCTCGGCGGCTGAGCGGATGCGCTGGGTGCGGGAGGGGCATGATTCAAATCAGCTCCGGCATGGCCTGCCAGCCGTCCACGAGGTATTGCGGGCGGCCGGTGAGGTCGTTGACGGTGGTTTTGTGCGGGTCAATGCCCATGAACTGGTAAAGGCTGGCGAAGACCTCGCCGAAATGCACAGGGCGCTCGGTGGGCTCGCCCGCGAGGCGGTCGGTGGCGCCGATGACCTGGCCGGTCTGGAAACCGCCTCCCGCCAGCAACGCACCGCCCACGCGCGGCCAGTGGTCGCGCCCGCCCTGGGCGTTGAGGGTGGGGGTGCGGCCAAACTCGCCCCAGGCCACGACCGCCACGTCCTTGTCGAGACCGCGATCATGCAGATCCTGCACCAGCGCGCTCATGCCTTGATCGAACAAGGGCAGGTGGCGCAGCAGTTGCGGGTAGTTGTTGTCGTGGAAGTCCCAGCGCCCGAAGTTCAGCGTCACCACGCGCGCGCCGGCCTCGACGAGGCGGCGGGCCATGAGGAAGTGCTCCAGGTTCAGCGGCGCGCCGTCGCCGTAGTTTTTCGGGTCGCCCTTGCCGTAGCGTTCGCGGGTTTTTGGCGATTCTTTTTCCAGGTCGAGGGCGTCGAGCAGCTTGCTGGATGTCAGCACGTTGAAGGCTTGTTGATTGAAAGAGTCCATGCTCTCCACCAGGCCGCTGTGGTCCACATCGCGGCGGAATTGATCGAAGCCTTCGAGCAGCGAGCGGCGGTCGTCCAGGCGGGCGACGGAGACATTGTTCAGCTTCAAATCCTCCACTCCCGCGCCGTTCGGACGGAAGGCGGAATGCGCGGGCCCCATGTAACCCGGATGCCCCGGCGAGCCGTAAGGCGGATGGCCGGCTTTGGGCGCGAGTCCGACAAAGGCGGGGATGGCGGGGTCGGCCTGGCCTTGCAAAGAGGAGATGACAGAGCCGAAGGAAGGATGGTCCGACTGCGCGCCAGTGGGCGCGGCTCCGCCGGCGGGGTTCGGCGCGCGGCCGGTGTAGCAGATGAAGGAGTCGTGCGCGCCGGTGGGGGAGCCCCACATGCTGCGGATGGGCACCAGCTTGTCCATCATCCTCGCCAGGCGCGGCGCGTGCTCGGAGATTTGGATGCCGGGCACGTTCGTGGAGATGGGCTTGTAGGGGCCGCGGATTTCCAGCGGCGCGTCCATTTTCAGATCCCACATGTCCTGGTGCGGCGGCGCGCCGCAGAGGTAGATCATGATGATGGACTTGTAGCTTCGTCCCGTTTTCGCCTCAGCCTCGGCTTTGAGGAGGTCGGGCAGCGTGAGGCCGCCCATGGCGAGGCCGCCGATGCGCAGGAAATCACGACGGGCCATGCCGTCGCAGAGTTTGCCGTGGGAATTGCCGGAGAGAGTGAGCACGGGCCACATACGCGGCTGACACAGGCAGGCTTTCAGATGGAAAAGTGAGACGTTTTGACTTTTTCAGCGCCTTGTCCAAGATGCGGCAGCACCATGACCAACCCCGCCTCTGTCCTCATTGTGGATGATGAAAAGCACACCCGCGACGGGCTGCGGCTGTCACTGGAGGACGACTTCGACTGCTATGCGGCCGCCAACGCAGCCGAGGCATTGGAGCATCTGCGCCATGACCAGATTGACGTGATGCTCACCGACCTGCGCCTCGGCGAGGACGACGGCATGAGGCTGCTGGAGGAAGCCCTGGCGCTGCCGCACCCGCCGGTCTGCATCATGATGACCGCCTACGGCAGCGTGGACACGGCGGTGGAGGCGATGCGGCGCGGGGCCTACCATTTCGTCACCAAGCCGCTGAATCTCGACGAGGTGGAACTGATCATCAAACGCGCCCTGCGCAGCCGCCACCTCGAAAAGGAAAACACCGCGCTCAAGCAGCAGGTCGGGCAGAAATTCTCCATCGAGGGCATCATCGGCAAATCCGACGCGCTCAAGCCCGTGCTCGAAACCATCCAGCAGGTGGCGCCCACACGCGCCACCGTGCTCATCGAGGGGGAAAGCGGCACCGGCAAGGAACTCGCCGCCCGCGCCATCCACCATCTCAGCGGCAGACCGGCGGCGAAACTCGTCACCGTGCATTGCGCCGCGCTCTCGCCGCAGATCCTGGAAAGCGAGCTCTTCGGCCATGAGAAGGGCGCCTTCACCGGCGCGCAGGAGCGGCGCATCGGGCGCTTCGAGCTGGCGGACGGCGGCACGCTTTTCCTCGACGAAATCGGCGAGATAGACGCCTCCACGCAGGTGAAGCTGCTGCGCGCCCTCGGCGAGCAGACCATCGAGCGCGTCGGCAGCGCCAAGCCCGTCAAGATCAACGTGCGCGTCATCGCCGCCACCAACCGCGACCTCGGCAAAAGGGTCGAAGAGGGCAAATTCCGCGAGGACCTCTACTGGCGGCTGCGCGTCGTCACCCTCCAAATGCCGCCGCTGCGCGCGCGCAAAGGCGACATCCCCGTGCTGGCCGGGCATTTTCTCAAAGAACTGTCCGCCGCCAACGGCAAACCCTTCAAGCCCCTCGGCGAGGACGCCCTGCCCGCGCTCATGAGCTACGACTGGCCCGGCAACGTGCGCGAGCTGCGCGCCGCCATCGAGCACGGCGTCGTCATGAGCAACAGCACCCGCGTCATGGCCAGGCACCTGCCCGCCTACCTCTCGAAACCCGGCGGGCTCGGCTGGCGCGTGCCGCCCTCCTCCCAGCCCCAGCCGGCGCAGGCGGAGAGCGCCGCGCCGCCCAAGGCCGAACTCGACGTGCATGAGATGGAGAGGCACCTCATCCTCCAGGCCGTGGAGCGCTGCGGCGGCAACCGCAGCGATGCCGCCGCCCTGCTCAACATCAGCCGCCGCACCCTCCAGCGGAAGCTCAAGGAAATGGGCATGGTGCGCAAACACAGCCGCCGCGCGCCGCAGGACGCGGACACTTCCGCCGGATCCAACGGGCGGGCACGCTCCACAGCGGATTCATCATGATCACCATCGCCAAATACTCCCTCCCCGAGCAGGCCCACCTGGCGCGCATCAAGCTGGAGGGCCAGGGCATTGAGGCGCATGTGGCCGATGAAAATGTCATCCAGTGGCATTGGTACCTCTCCAACGCCATCGGCGGTGTCAGACTGCTGGTGGCCCAGGAGGATGAGGCGGCGGCGCGCGCCTGCCTGGCTTCCGAGCTGGACCTCTCCGACACCGAGCTGGACGAGGAGGCGGGCTGCTTTCACTGCCCAGCCTGCGGTTCCAGGGAAGTGGCGCCCGATCCAGATGGCAAAAGCTTTTTCTTTGTCACCGCCCTCATCGGCATTCCCCTGCCCCTGCTCTGGCCACGCTGGAAATGCCAAGCCTGCGACTGGCGCGGCAAAGAGTCCGCCCTTGCCGAGACAGCCCCCGCAAGCGGCGAATAAAATCCAGACCGGAGCCAGCCTGCCGGTCCAAACAAAAGCCATACTGCCACAGACAGCCCTCGGAAGCACCAAGCCGGGCATCGTCTTCATTCAAACAGCGGCAAAAAGCATGATTCCGGCCGCCAAAAGCATCTGTTCGAAGGCTGTCTGTATGAAGATGACCGCCGAAAGCATCCTTCCGGCCGTCAAAAGGATCAAGACAGCCGTCAAAACCATCCTTTTGAAGGCAAAAACGACCAAAATCATCGTTATTTTGGTCGTTTTTGCCTGAATTATCATGCCAAAAGAAAACAGATAGCATCTTTCATATTAACCATAAAGTTTGCCCAGCCCTCCCGCCTCTAGCCGGATTTTTGTGCAAAACTTGCCCATCGCAGGCAAAAACGCCCTGCCGTGCGCGCGTTTAAGGCGTCATGCACGCTTCCCGACGCACTTTCCTGCAAACCACCGGCTGCGGTTTCGGCTGGCTGGCCGCCTCTGCAATGGCCGGCGGTTCATCCCCGTTCGCGCGCCTGCAGCCGCACGTCACACCGAGGGCGAAGCGTGTCATTTTTCTCTTCATGCAGGGCGGGGTGAGCCATGTGGACTCCTTTGACTACAAGCCGCGGCTCATTCGCGACCATGAAAAGACGCTCGATCTCGCCGATCCGCGCACCGTCGCCAAGACCGGCAGGGGCGCCCCGCAGAATCTCATGAAGCCGCTGTGGGACTACGCCCGGCACGGCGGGAGCGGGCGCTGGGCCTCCGGCCTTTTCCCGCACATGAACCGGCATGTGGACGACATGTGCTTCCTCCACGGCATGCACACCGAGGGCGTGGCGCACGGGCCGGCCACCCTTTTCCTCCACACCGGCACCACCAGCTTCATCCGCCCCAGCATGGGCGCGTGGGTGATGTACGGGCTGGGCTCGGAAAATGAAAACCTGCCCGGCTTTCTCACCATCAGCCCCAGCCTGGGCAACGGCGGCCCGCGCAATTACGGCAACGCCTTCCTGCCCGCGGTTTACCAGGGCACGCCCATCGGCCGCAGCGGCATCCCGGCGGCGGACTCCGGCATCAAAAACATCGCCAACGCGGCCTGGACACCGGAGCAGCAAAGGCGGCAGTACGAGCTGCTCGGCGCGCTCAACGCCCGCCAGGCGCGCCCCGGCGACACCGAGATCGAGGCCGTCATCGAGAGCTACGAGCTGGCCTGGCGCATGCAGCAGCGCGCGCCGGACGCGCTCGACCTCGCGCGGGAGTCCGAGGCCACCTTGAAACTCTACGGCATCGGCGAAAAAGCCACCGACAACTACGGCCGCCAGTGCCTCATGGCCCGCCGCCTCGCCGAGCAGGGCGTGCGCTACATCCAGGTCAACTACGGCGACAACTCCAACAACCCCGCCTGGGACCAGCACAGCAACATGCCCAAGCACGCCGACCACGCCGCCGCCGTGGACAAGCCCGTCGCCGGCCTGCTCACCGACCTCAAACAGCGCGGCCTGCTGGAGGACACCCTCGTCTGGTGGGGCGGCGAATTCGGCCGCACACCCTACTCGCAGAGCAACGGCACCGGGCGCGACCACAACCCCGGCGGCTTCACCGTCTGGCTGGCCGGCGGCGGCGTCAAGGCAGGGCACGCGCACGGCGCCACGGACGACATCGGCTTCCAGGCCGTGGATGGCAAAGTCCACATGCACGACCTGCACGCCACCATCCTGCACCTGCTCGGTCTCGACCACGAAAAGCTCACCTTCCGCCACGCCGGGCGCGACTTCCGCCTCACCGATGTGCACGGCCATGTGGTGAAAGAGATCCTGGGCTGAACCGGGCCGGGCGACATTCCCGAAAGCCCGCCATGCGCGGCGCGTTCCCCTGCCCCGACCATGAAGACCGCCCTCGCCCTTGCATTCACCCTCCTTTTTTGCCTGAACCTGCGCGCCGCGGACCGGCCGAACATCCTCTTCCTTTTCGCCGACGACTGGGGCCGCTACGCCAGCATCTATGCCGAAGCCAACGGCCCCGGCGGCATCAACGACGTGGTGCGCACGCCAAACTTCGACAGGATCGCGAAAAAAGGCGTGCTCTTCCGCAACGCCCACGTCAACGCCCCCTCCTGCACGCCCTGCCGCAGCTCCCTGCTCTCCGGCCAGTACTTCTGGCGCACCGGACGCGGCGCCATCCTGCGCGGCGCGGTCTGGGACGACCAAATCCCCGCCTACCCGCTCCTGCTCAAAGACTCCGGCTACCACATCGGCAAGACCTACAAAGTCTGGAGTCCCGGCACACCGGCGGACGCGCCCTACGGCCAGCAGGCGCACTCGTATCAAAAGGCGGGCGGCAAGTTCAACCAGTTCTCCCAGAATGTGACGAAGATGGTCGCCGAAGGCATGGACCTCCAGGCCGCCAAAGAAGTGCTCTACGACGAGGTGCGCGGCAACTTCCGCGACTTCCTCGCCGCGCGCGAGGCGGGCAAACCCTTCTGCTACTGGTTCGGACCCACCAACGTCCACCGCACCTGGATCAAAGGCAGCGGCAAAGCCCTCTGGGGCATCAACCCCGGCGGCCTCAAAGGCAAAATGCCCGCCTTCCTCCCCGACGTGCCCGAGGTGCGCGAGGACCTCGCCGACTACTTCGGCGAGATCGCCGCCTGGGACCACGCCATCGGTCTGCTCATCGAAGCCGTCGAAAAAGCCGGGGAACTCGACAACACCCTCATCGTCATCAGCGGCGACCACGGCGCCCCCGGCTTCCCCCACGGCAAGTGCAACCTCTACGGCTTCGGCACCGGCGTCTCCCTCTCCATCACCGGCCCGGGAGTCAAAGGCGGCCGCGTCGTGGATGACTTCGTCAACCTCACCGACCTCGCCCCCACCTTCCTCGAAGCCGGCGGCGTGGCCGTGCCGGAAGTCATGACCGGGCGCAGCCTCTGGCCCGTTTTGAAATCCGACAAAACCGGCCTCGTGGACCCGCGACGCACCTGGGTCGTCACCGGCCGCGAGCGCCATGTCGAAGTCGCCCGCGCCGACTACACGCCCTATCCGCAGCGCGCGCTCACCACGCACGATCATCTTTTCATCATCAACTTCCGCCCCGACCGCTGGCCGCTCGGCGACCCCTACGGCCTGCGCCCCGGCGAGACCGAGCCCACCGCCGAGGAGATCACACAGACCACGCGCGTCACCCACCCCGACGAGGACGCCGGCCCGACGAAGGCCTGGCTCATCGGCGCGCGCAACTCGGCGGAATGGGCGAAGCATTACCAGTGGGTCTACGGGCAGCGCCCCAAATACGAACTCTACGACCTCAAAAAAGACCCGCACGAGACCACCAACGTCGCCGGCGACCCCGCCTACGCAGCCGTCAAAGCGGAGATGGAAAAACGCCTGCTCGACGAGCTCCAACGCACCGGCGACCCGCGCCTCATTGACGACGGAAGGTTCTTCGAGACCCCGCCCATGGCGGGGCCGCTGCAGGATGAGAAGGAGTTTTGGGACAAGGGCAAAGGCAAAGGGAAGAAGAAGTGATCGTCCTCACGCCGACAAAGCCCGCAGTTCCCGGACGTTAAAGGGGCATGGCTTTCCCCCGGTCCATCCCCCTGCTCTGCCTCGCCAGCGCCGCCCTCTCCCCTGCCCTGGCGGAGGTGGACTATGCGCGCGACATCCAGCCCATCCTGGCCGAGCACTGCCTGCTCTGCCACGGTCCTGACGACTCAAAGGGCGGCCTGACACTCACCTCCTTCGAACTCGCCACCAAAGCCCTCAAAAGCGGCGCGCACGCCATCGTGCCCGGCAATCCCGGGCAGAGCGCCGTCATCAAGCGCATGACCACCACCGATCCCGACGAGCAAATGCCGCCGCCCGAGCAGCGCGCCAAAAAACCCGTCACCGAGCGCGAGACCGAGCTGCTGCGGCAATGGATCGCCGCAGGGGCCAAATACGACGCGCATTGGGCTTACAAGCCTGTGGTCAGGCCGGCAGTGCCGGAAGTTCGAAATCCGAAGCTCGAAAAGCCGCACCCCGTGGATGCTTTTGTTCACGCCAAACTGCGCGAGGCCGGGTTAACGCCCTCACCGGAGGCCGACGCGCACACCCTCGTGCGCCGTCTTTCCCTGGACCTCACAGGCCTGCCGCCCTCGCTCGATTTGATTGAGCGCCACTGTCAACCAAGTCAGTCAAGTCTCACCGACGCCGCCTACGAGCGGCTCGTGGACGAGCTTTTGCAGAGCCCGCACTTCGGCGAGCGCTGGGGCAGGCATTGGCTCGACATGGCCCGCTACGCCGACAGCGACGGCTATGAAAAAGACCGCCCGCGCCCGGATGCCTGGCGCTACCGGGACTGGGTCATCCGCGCCATCAACGACGACATGCCCTTTAACCAGTTCACCATCGAGCAGCTCGCCGGCGACCTCCTGCCCGACGCCACCGCCGAGCAGCTCGTGGCCACCGCCTTCAACCGCCAGACCCTCACCAACACCGAGGGCGGCACCGACCAGGAGCAGTTCCGAGTGGAGGCCTGCATGGACCGCGCCGAGACCGTCGGCACCGTCTGGCTCGGCCTCACCGTCGGCTGCGCGCGCTGCCATACCCACAAGTATGACCAGATCACCATCCAGGAGTATTACCAGCTCTACGCCTTCTTCGACAATGGCGACGAAGTCACCCGCCAGGCGCCCGTTTCCCCCGAGGCATGGGCCGAGTATGAAAAGAAAAACGGCCAGGCCGCGCGCCAGCTCATCCCGTTGCAAAAGCGGCTCGACGAAGCCAAGGCCGCCCTGCCTTTGAAGCTGCCCGAATGGGAAAAAACCATGCAGGCACGGCTGACGAAGGCGCGCGCCGGCAAACCCGCGCTCCAGCACGAGCCGGTGAAAATCGCCAAAGTGGACAGCAAAGCCGGCGCGAAATTTGAGACGCTCGAAGACGGCTCCGTGCTCGCCAGCGGCAAGCAGATCAAAGACGAGCGCTACACGGTGAGGCTGGCCCCTTCGGACAAAGCGGTCACCTCCCTACAGATCGAAGTGCTGCCGCACGACACACTGCCCAAGCAAGGCCCCGGCCGCAGCAGCGGCGGCAACTTCGTGCTCAGCGAGGTGCGCGTGACAGCCGCCGGCAAGACCCTCGTGGCGCATTCGCCGAAGGCCAGCTTCGAACAAAAGAGTTTCAGCGCGGCAGGCGCCGTGGATGGCAAAGGCGACACCGGCTGGGCCGTCAGCGGCGGCGCGGGCAAGCCGCACAAGCTCACGCTCCACCTCGCCGATCCCGTGCCAGAAGGCGCGGAGATCACGCTCGAACTCGATCAAAACTACGCCAAGGACGCCACGCACACCCTCGGCCGTTTCCGCATCCTCGCCGCCAGCCAGGAGACCGAGGAAACTCTGCTCCCTGCCGCTGTCATCCGCATTCTCAACGAGGAGCCGCGCCGCCGGAATCCCGTGGTCATCCAGGCGCTCTATGACTGGCTGGAAAAAACCGACGCCGATGTCATCGCCGCAGCGGCCGCCCTGCGAAACGCGCAGGACAAGCTGCCCAAGCCCCCGCTCATGGACGTGCGTGTCATCGCCCAGCGCGCCGGCAACCCGCGCCAGTCCCATGTGCTGCACCGTGGTGATTTCCTCCAACCCGCCGAACCCGTCACGCCCGCCGTGCTCGGCGTGGCCAGCCAGCCAGGAGCACAACGCGAAGCCGCCAACCGTCTCGACCTCGCCCGCTGGCTCGTCAGCCGGGAAAATCCCCTCACCCCGCGTGTCACCGTGAACCACATTTGGGCGCGCCTGTTCGGCATCGGCCTCGTCCACACACCCGGCGACTTCGGCGTGCGCGGCGAGCGCCCCACGCACCCCGAGCTGCTCGACTGGCTCGCCGCCGAATTCATGGAGCGCGGCTGGAGCCGGAAGCAATTTCTCAAGACCGTGCTCATGTCCGCCACTTACCGCCAGAGCAGCGCAGCCGCGCGCCCCGCCGCCGAACTCGCGCGCATTCAGGAGCTGGACCCGAACAACCACCTGCTGTGGCGCCAGAACCGCCTGCGCGTCGAGGGCGAGATCGTGCGCGACCTCCACCTTGCCGCCTCCGGCCTGCTGTCCCCGAAGATCGGCGGCCCCAGCGTCTTCCCGCCCATGCCCGAGGATGTGGCCGCGCTCAGCTATGCCAACAACTTCAAGTGGACCACCAGCAAAGGCGGGGACCGCCACCGGCGCGGCATGTACACCTTTTTCAAGCGCACCTCCCCGCACCCGGACCTGATGACTTTTGACTGCCCGGACTCGAACATCACCAACATCCAGCGCACCGTCTCCAACACCCCGCTGCAAGCCCTCACCACCCTCAACGCCGAAACCTATGCAGAGGCCGCGCAGGCGCTCGCGAAACGCATGCTTTCCACACCCGGTTTGGAATCCGATGAAGAACGCCTCTCCCACGCCTTCCGCCTCTGCCTCAACCGCGCCCCGTCAGCGCGCGAGCTCGCCGCGTTGAAGAAACTCCTCACCGAGTCCCGCTACCACTACGAGGCAAGTCCCGACGAGGCCAAAGCCGCCGTCAGCCTCCATCCCGCGGCGGACATCCCGCCGCGGGAAAACGCCGCCTGGACCGCCACCGCGCGCATCCTGCTGAACATGGACGAGTTCATCACGCGCGGCTGAACTCACACCGCCACCTGCAGCTTGAAGGCGGCCGGGCGGAAGGTCACCGGAGTCATGCCGGAGGAAAGCTCCCCATCCAGCTCCACTGGCGCGGCCGGCTCCGAGGTCACGGTGAACTCGCGCAGTTGCAGATAGTCAATGTCCTCCGCGGGTTCGTAGCCGCCGGTGAGGATGGCGCGCAGCATTTGCGCGAACTCCCAGCCGCCCAGGCCGCGAAAAATGAGCACATCCAGCAGCCCGTCCTGGTTGTCCGCCTTGGGAAACACCGGCACCGGCCCGCCGTAATGCCTGCCCGCGCCGATGAGCACCACCGAGCCATGCAGCGGCGGACGCCCCTCCACATGCACCGAGAGCACCGGCGGCTTGCGCGTGAGCACCTGCATGGCGGACATCACATAGCTCAGCGGACCAAACTTTTTTTTCCGCTCCCACGGCGTCTCCTGGATGATTTCCGCGTCGAAACCAACGCCCGCCAGTTGCACAAAATAATGCTCCCCGGCCAGCCACAAGTCCACCTCCTTGAAGCGCCCGCCGGAGATCATCCGCCAGCAGGCGGCGATGTCGGCGGAGGGCAGGCCAAGTTCCAGGGCAAACACATTCATCGTCCCCAGCGGCAGCACGCCCAATGCCGTGTGCTTCGCGCCGGCGGGCAGCGCGGAATTGGCCCGGCACACGCCCTGGAGCACCTCGTTCATTGTGCCATCCCCGCCTGCGGCCACGATAAGAGGCCGGCCAGCGCGCGCCAGCCGTTCCGCGATCTCCGCAGCCTCGCCAGGAGCCGAGGTCAGGAAAAGCTCCGGCTCAGGCCGAAGGGACCGGATGGCCTGCTCCCGCGCCGCCGCCTGGGTGCTGCGCGCCGCCGGATTGAGTATGACTGGAATGCGCCCGTTCATGGCGGGCCGCCTATGCGGCAGGATGCCCTCTTTCTCAAGCCCTAACGCGCCGCAAAAAACGGCCCTTTCATCCGGCGCGCCACCGGCTGGCGCGGTCATGGTTTTGCCGGTGTTATGCCTCGCGTCACCACAAATTGTGAAACCGGCAGTTGGAGTCATGGAGTGCTGGAGCATTGGAAATTCATCACTCCACAACTCCAACACTCCAGGATGGGAATCACAATTCGTGCTGACGCTCGGCATGCTTGAAGGCTGCGATTGGAAGCCGGCGGCGGCAACCCGGCGCGCGGAGGCGCGCGCCAGACAATCCATGCGCGGGTTCATTGGAAAAAAGGGGCGGTTGGAGGCGTGTTTTGGGATGGCGCGGTCTTTGAGCTTCGCGCCACCAACCACAGCCATCCCGCCATGATCCGCCGCATCTCCCGCCGCCGTCTGCTTCAAAACGCCTGCGCCGCCAGTGGCGCGGGGCTTTTCTCCCCCGGCCTCACAGCCGCGCCGGAGGGGCTGCGCATCGCGCCTTTCCGCTTTGATGTGACACCGCCGGCGGGACATCCGCTGTGCGGCGGCTGGATCACCCCGGCGGTGGATGTTGAGGACGCGCTGGAGGCCATCGGCTTCGTGCTGCTGGGGGCTGGCGCACCGGTGGTGGTGTGCGCGGTGGACTGGACAGGCATTCTCAACGAGGCGCACATCGCCTGGCGCGGCGCGCTGGCGGAGGCGGCGGGCACCACGCCGGAGCGCGTGGCCGTGCAGTGCGTCCACCAGCACGACGCGCCCTTTGTCTGCCCGGAGTCGCAGCGGCTGCTGGACGAGGCGGGCGGCGGCCTGGTCAACATGGACCGGGCTTTTTTCCAGGACTGCCTGCGGCGCGGGGCGGAGGCGGTGCGCGCGGCGGCGGCCCGTGCGCGGCCGCTGACGCACATCGCCAGCGCCGCCGCGCGCGTCAGCCAGGTGGCCGGGAACCGGCGCGTGCTGCTTGATGCCAGCGGCCGGGTGGCAAAGATGCGCGGCAGCTCATGCCGGGACCCGGAGCTCATCGCGCTGCCGGAGGGGGTGATTGACCCCATGCTGCGCACGGCGGCCTTTTACAGCGGCGGGGAAAAGGTGGCCGCCTGCCACTACTACGCCTGCCACCCGATGAGCCATTACGGCAAGGGCCATGTGAGCAGCGACTTCCCCGGACTGGCGCGCAAGCGCCTGCAAACGGAGGAGCCCGGCTGCGCGCACATCTACTTCACCGGCGCGGCGGGGAACATCGGCGCGGGCAAATACAACGACGGCTCCCCCGAGGCGCGCGTGGCGCTCACCGCGCGCGTTTACGAGGCCATGACCGCGGCCGGGAGGGAACTCAAGCCGGAGCCGGTGCGCGCGGCGGCGTGGCGCGCGCATGAGTTCGTGCCGGAGGTGAACCCGGCCTTCACGCTGGAGTCGGAGACGGCGCTTTACCGCAATGAAAAGAACGCGCCGGCCAACCGCATCCGCCCGGCCATGCGCGCGGCCTGGATCCGGCGGGTGGAAAAACGGGTGCCTCTGGTCTTGAGCGCGCTGCATGTGAACGCGGTGACGCTGCTGCACCTGCCGGCGGAGAGTTTCGTGGAGTATCAACTGCGCGCGCAGGAGCTGGCGGAGGGGCGCTTTGTCGCCACCGCCGCTTACGGGGACGGCGGACCGTGGTACATTCCCACCGCGGCGGCCTTCCCCCAGGGCGGCTACGAGGTCAGCGTGGCGAATTGCGCGCCATCCATGGACCCGGCCATGATGGCGGGCATCGCGGAGCTTTTGCGGGCGGCTTGAGAGGAAAGGCCACGCCGCGCCAATCGCCGCGCGGGCATTCCAGCGGACGCGCCTACACAGCCAGGGGCCGGCCCAGCACCTGGCGCACCGTGGCGTGGAGAGTCTCGCTGTCGCAGGGTTTGGCCAGGGCGGCGGCAAAGCCGTGGGCGGCAGGCTGGAGCACCGCCGGATGCTCGCGGTCGCCGCTGAAGACGATGCCGCGCACGCCGGGGTCGGCCTGGAGCAGATGCCGCATGGCCTCCGCCCCGCCCATGCCCAGGGGGATGCTCAGATCGAGCAGCACGGCATCGAAGGGCCGCTTCGCCACCAGCGCGTCCACATACGCGCGCACGGTGTCCGCGCCATCTTCGGTCTCGGTGATCTCGAATCCGGCGGCGCGGAGCTGGCGGGCGATGATCTGGCGCAGCAGGGAGTCATCCTCCAGGATCAGCAGGCGCCCCGCTCCGGCCGGCGCGGGCGGCGGGACAGGGGGCGCGCCCTGGATGGGGACGGTGAGCGCGCCGTGCAAGGCGGCTTTGAACGCGGCGGCGTTTGGATGGCGCTGCTGGCGGTCCGGCATGAGCGCGCGCACGATGACGGCGTCCAGGCGCGGGTCGGTGCCGGCCAGGACGGAGGGCGGCTGCCAGGCGCCGCGCGGCACCTGGCCGGTGAGCATCTGGTAAAAGACCACGCCCAGCGCGTAGATGTCGGCGCGGTGGTCTATCTGCGTGCTCGTGTTGTATTGCTCCGGCGCGGCGTAGTCCGGCGTGCCGAGGGTCATGTTGGTGCGGGTGAGCAGCGTCTCGTTTTGATCAAAACGCTTCGCCAGCCCGAAATCGGCCACCTTCACGCGGCCGTCGGCGGCGATGAGGATGTTCGCGGGCTTGATGTCGCGATGCACTAGGCCCTGGCTGTGCGCGTAGTCCAGCGCGTCGCACACGCTGGAGATGACATGCAATGTCTGCGCCAGGGGTGGCCGCCCCTGGGCCAGCAGGCGGTGCAGGTCCGTGCCGTCCAGATACTCCATCACATAATAAAGGTAGTCCCCCACCATGCCGAAGTCATGCACGGCGACGATGTTCGGGTGGCTCATGCGCGCGAGGGCCTGCGCCTCGCGCTGGAAGCGCTCGGGATACGCATACTCGCCGCCGTGGGAGCGGTGCAGGATTTTCACGGCCACGGCCCTGTCCAGCCGCACCTGGCGGCCTCGATACACGGCGCCCATGCCGCCCATGCCGATCATCTCATCCAGCACGCACGAGCCGTCCGGCATCATGCGCGTGAGTTCGACCGGCGCGGGGTAGGTCTGCACCGGCTGCCAGCCTGCCGCGCCCGCCGAGGCGGAGGGCGGGTTGGAGGGGCGTCTGCCGAAGGAAAAAAAGCGTCTCATGCGCGGGTGGGCGGCCTGGACGATAAGGTCCATCCTCCGGCATGGCAAACCCTGTCTGGCGGCGGAGCCATCGCGGACTCAAAAGCCGACGACATAGCAGCGGTCCTGGGAGACGAGGGCGGCCTCTTTGAGGGTGATCCAACGCTCGACATAGTTCTCACCCCAACTGTCGCTGAAGGCGATCTCCTCCGTGTCCTTGTTGTAGCCGATGATGAGCACCACATGAGCCGTGCTGGTGTCTTTGACGAGCTTGTTCTCGGCGGTTTCAGCGGCCAGCTTTTGCTTCCAGGCGGCCCACTCGGTCACGTCCTTGCGCTCCTTGGTGCGGCGGTTGGCGGTTTCATTGAACTCCTTGGTGCTGAACAGCGCCCAGATGACGGGCACGCCCTTGTCTATGTGCTTGGCCAGGTCGCGCAGCTTCGGGGTGTCCTGCCAACTGTCAAAGGAGCGGCCTTTGGCGCGAATGTGCCGGCCCACGCCTTCCAGCAGCTTGTCCACACTGGTGCCGCCGCCGTAGCCGGTCTCGCCGGCGTTGGCCAGCACATACATGTCGGCGGCCACGCCGAGGTAGCGCATGGCGCGCTCGGCGGTGGCGGGCACGCAGTAGCCTTTCGGCCCCTGGTCCACCATGGGGATGTCCTGGATGACCACGTCGCCGTTCGGGCGGGTCTGCACGTTGGCCTTTGCCCGCTCGCGGATGGCCGCGTCGGAAACACGCACGGACTTGCCGCCCGCGTCGGCGAACGCGGCGGGCACGACCTGCACTCCCACATATTCGCCCTCGGCCTCGGCCAGCAGGATGGAGTGGCCGCGCCAGTCCCAGCGCTGCATGTTCATGCGCCCGGCCTTGCCCTCGCCGAAGCGCTCTTTCTTCGGCTCGCCGAGTTTGGCGCTGAGGGTGTCGGCGATGGCCTTCAAATCGGCGTCCATGGCTTTTTTGACGATCTTCGCAGCCTCGGCGGGGGGCGTGTCCTTGTCGAAGTGATCCTCGCTGCCGCCGCGCGCGCTGAACAGGTCGCCCTTGTTGGCATAGACGAGGGAGAGGCTGGCCGTTTTGCCCTCCTCGGCATAGAGCGCCACGGAATGGGGCCGCGCGCCAAACAGGCGGTAGTCGTCCGGCGGATAGGAGCGGTAGCTGCTCTGCGTGGAGGTCTGCGATTCGCGGTCGAGTCCGAGGCGCTTCGCCGCGTCCTCCGCCGGCGCGTCCCAGAGCGGGCTGTCGCCGAAAAGCTCATGACCGGCCAGGGCGTTGAGGGCGGCGGCGTCCAGGGTGTCATTCGGCCCAGGCGCGGCGGGCCTCGCGGACGGCGCGGAAGGCGCGGCGGCGGGTTTCCACTGGCGGATGTATTCCTGGTCCGCCGCGCTGAAGGCGGTGACGGCCACGGTGAATTGCGCGCCATCCTCGCGGCGGATGGTGGCCTGGCCGCCGGCCACGCTGACCAGCGCGGCTTTGATGGCCACCCCCTGGCTGTTGGTGAAGACGCGCATCTCCTGCGCGCTGGCGGTCATGCTGGTGGCGAGAGCGAGCAGGAAGATGAATTTTCGCGGCATGGGCGGAGGCTAAATGCGCGCGTCCCCGGCCTGCAAGAAAAAAAGCCGCGGCCTCAGGCGGCCCGCGCTCCGAAGTGCCGCACCAGCGCCAGGGCGAGGGCGAACAGCCAGCCGTGGGTGAACTTGTCCAGCCGCAGCAGCTCCTGCCCCCGGCTGCGCCGCCACGCGCCGAGGGCGGACATGAGCAGTCCGGCGATGACCGGAGTGACAAGCAAGTTCACCAGGCGCAATCCGGGATCCGTCACCCAATGCGCGGGAAAAACTAGCAGGCTGGCCCCGCCGAGAAGCCCGCCAAGGACGAAGTAACCGGCACCGGCCAGCCAGGCGGGAGGCGGGCCGCCCTCGCGCCGGCGGACAGTGCTGCGGGTGCCCCATTCGGCGAACAGCTCGATGACGATCTGGAGACCGAACTCGAAGAAGATTTCAATGAGAGCCTCGATCATGAGCGTGCGGCTGACTCTGGTTGTTTGGATATGGAATCATGACCGAGCCGCCGTCATCAGGACTCCGCAGGCGGTGGAGACGGCAGGTCAGCGGATTTTGGACGGCGCGGAGGTGAACTTTCAGACTTCTCAGCGTCTCTCGGACGGCGTGGAGGTCAACCTCCAAACTTCCCGGCGTCCCTCGGACGGCGTGGAGGTGCGCCTCCGAACTTCTCAGCGTCTCTCGGACGGCGTGGAGGTGCGCCTCCAAACTTCCCGGCGTCTCTCGGACGGCGTGGAGGTGCGCCTCCAAACTTCCCAGCGTCTCTCGGACGGCGTGGTGGTGCGCCTCCGAACTTCTCAGCGTCTCTCGGACGGCGTGGTGGTGCGTCACCAAAGCGTGGAGACGCGCCTCCAAAGCATGAAAAATGGCCTTCCAACCTTCAAAAACACGCTTTGGAGAGCCAGGGAGCGCATTTTCCCGACTGAATGTCAGTCACTTGCGCAAACGGGTGATTTTCAGGCCCCGCTCGAGCTGTGGGGTCCCCTTCCCTCCGCACTCCACCGCCTTGCGGCGGCAGCTACAGGCGGCGGCAGCTACGGCGCGGAGGCCACGGGCTTGCGCCTGCGGCTACGCTCACTCAGACATGCGGAAGAAACCGGAGTGGTCCAGGTCGCCGCCGCCTTTTTCATGGACGAAGGTCTCCCACTGCGCGCGGCAGTTTTCGAGAGTGGGGGAGCAGAAGCCGAGGGACTCCGCCAGCTCGCAGATGAGGCGCACGTCCTTGAGCTGGAGGGTGGAGCGCCCGCCGGGGACGAAGGCGCGCCGCACCATGCGGTCCCCATGCAGGTGCAGGACGCTCCAGGCCGCTCTCGCGATGAATGACCCGCAGAGTTACGCCCGCAATTATTGAATCCCCTTGGTTCATGCCCGACCACCACTGCCGGAAAACTGCGGACCAACATCCGCGGCTTCCCGCTTCGTGTTCAACTCACGCCTCCAGCAGCTTCGCGCTGAGGCGGTCCACCATGATGCGGAAGTCATCCTTCTGGTGCATGCGCTTTGACACGACTTTGCACGCATGAATGACCGTGCCGTGGTCGCGCCCGCCGAATTCCTCGCCAATTTGAATGAGCGGCAGTTTGACCATCTGGCGCGTGAGATACATCGCCACCTGGCGCGCCTCGGCGATGTTTTTCGGACGGCGCGGGCCGGTGAGATCGCTGACACGCAGGTCATACTGTGTGGCCACCGCGCGCTGCACCCGGTCCACGGTGACGCTCTTGGCCGGCTCGTCCTCGATCACGTCGTCGAGGAAGGCGGCGAGGGCGGCCTCGTTTGGAATGTCTCCTTCCAAAGACACGCGCGAAGCGACGCGCATGAGGGCGCCCTCCAGTTTGCGCACGTTGGTGCGCACGCGCTGGGCGATGAACTCGATGATCCAGGGCGCCAGTGTCACGTTGAAGCCGGCCACCTTGTGCCGGAGGATGGCGGTGCGCGTCTCGAGATCCGGTGTCTGGATCTGCGTGGTCAGCCCCCAGTCGAAACGGGACACGAGACGGGCTTCGAGATTCTTCATTTCCGCCGGCGGACGGTCGCTGGCCAGGACGATCTGGCGCGCGTTGTTGAACAGCTCGTTGAAGGTGTGGAAGAACTCCTCCTGCGTGCTGTCCTTGCCTCCGAAGAAATGCACGTCGTCAATGAGCAGGAGGTCCACCTTGCGGTATTTCTGGCGGAAGAGGGTGAAGTTCTGCTTCTTGATGGCCTCGACAAACTCGTTGGTGAACTGCTCGGAGGTGACGTAGCGCACCACGGCGCGTTTTTTGCGCATGAGCACCTCCTGGCCGATCGCCTGCATGAGATGCGTCTTGCCGAGTCCGGTGGCGCCGTGCAGGAAGAGCGGGTTGTAAATGCGGCCCGGCTTTTCCGCGACGGCGCGCGCCACGGCGGCGGAGTAGCTGCAGTTGGCGCCGACCACGAAACTGTCGAAGTTGTACTTCGGATTCAGCCCCGCCTCAATCAGCGCCCTCTCCGACACCGGCTCCGGGATGCCGGACGGCGCCTGGTTGCGCGGCTCGCCCTGGCGCGTGCCGACCACGCGCGCGGCCTTCACATCCTGCGGCGCCGCGTCCTTGGAGAAAGGCTGCGCGCTTTCCAGCGCCACGCTGAACTCGATGCGCGCGGCGGTGCCGAGCACCTCGGCGGCGGCGTCATTGAGCACGCCCTGAAAATTGCTCTCGATCCACAATTGATGAATCGGATTCGGCACGGAAATCACGAGCCTGCCGCCTCCGGTGACGCGCGCGCTGGTGCCGGCGAAACAGCGGCTGAAATTGTCCTCGCCGAGTTTGCGGTGGAGGATTTCGCAGATGCGGTCCCAGCCGCCGGGCACTACATCGAAAAGCTCTTGCGTCGAAGCTGCGCCGTTGTGGGAGTGGTGGTTTGGAGCGGGAGGACATTCATCGGGATTGGTCTCCATAGGGGTGGTGTTGAGGCTTCGGGATGCGTTCGGGAATCGGGACAAATTTGGCGCTGATTCGAGAGTGAATTCAGCGCCGGAATTTGTTTTTAAAATCTGCTCACTTGTATGGCGAAAACGCCATCATTCACAAGAAAATCTTGTCATGTTTTTAAAACTCCGATGTGGAACGTTCCGCGTCATTCCAGAATTTTTAAAAGCTTCGTCCGCAGGCTTGTTCATGACCCGGTGAACAACTCGTGAACACCCTGCGAACACTCGCGCGCGGCACCTTTTTCCTCCGGCCTCATCATGCGCCGCGCCGTCTCATTGGAGCTTGCCAGAAGCGTGCTTTGGCTCTTTTTAGACACAGCGCCAGATTGTTCACAGCGGCCTTCGCAGTGTCATTCACATTCCGGCGGCACACACGCTTTTCATGTCCGACACCGCGCTCACTCCGGCACAGATCGCCCGCAAGGCGAAGTCCAATCTCGCCCTCGCGCTTGCCTGTCTGCCCGCGCAGCGGCGGCATGACATGATCGCCTTTTACGCCTTCTGCCGCGTGGTGGACGACATCGCCGACAGCCCCCATCTCAGCGAAGCCGAAAAGGAGGGCCGGCTTCATGAATGGAAACGCTGCGTCAGCGAGGGCCGCGCGCCGGGCCATCCCGTGCTTGATGAGGTGGTCGTGCTGCCGCGCAAATACGGTTTCCCGCGCGCCTGGCTGGCGGAGATCATTGACGGAGTGGCCAGCGACATCGGACGCGTTCGTTACGAGACCTATGAGGAGCTGCTCGCATACTGCTACAAAGTGGCGTCCGTGGTCGGCCTCGTCAGCGCTGAAATCTTCGGCTGCCAGAACCCCGCCTCGCGCGACTACGCCATCAAGCTCGGCTACGCGCTCCAGCTCACCAACATCATGCGCGACGTGGGGCAGGACGCGCGCGAGACAGGCCGCATCTACCTGCCGCTGGAGGACTTGAGAAAGTTCTCCGTCACCGAGTCGGAAATCCTCGACGGCCGGCATAACCAGAGGTTTGTCAGGTTGATGGACTTCGAGCACGAGCGCGCCGCGAAACTTTTCAAGGACGCCGAAAAAATGCTGCCCGCCGACGACCGGCGGCATCTGCTGCCCGCCGCCATGATGGCGCGCATTTACAGCGAGATTTTGGAGAAACTCAGACGCGAGCGCTACCAAGTCTTCACGCGACGCTGCCGCCTGCACCCCCTGCGCAAAGGCTGGATTTTGTGCTCCTACCTAGCCCGGGCCTGGATGGGGCGGCGCGGACGCTGAATCCTTTTGCAAGACGGCTGAACATTCCCAGCGCCCGCCGCGTCACAAATCCCCCCCCCAATCAGGCATGGCCGGCAGGCGCTCCAGCATGAGCGCAAACAAAAGGCTTGATGCCCCCGAAAACTTAAGAGAGCTTAACAACATGAAGACCTACCCCCTGACGACCTTGCTGGCAGCAGCCGGATTTGGCGTTCTCATCGCACCCGGCCAGACCCCGGCCCAGCAGCCCTACCAACCCGCGCCGCAGTATCAAAGGCCTCCGGGCTACTCCGCGCCGCCTGCCTATCCCCAGCAGCAGCAGCCTCAATACAGCCAGCCTGTTCCGCGGACGGAGTATGTCAGTCCCATGGAATTCCTGCCCACCTTCGGACGCAAGTTTGGCGACATGTTCCGCCGCCTGTTTTATGGGGACAAACCGCCCTCCGGCTATCAGCAGGGAGGCTATCCGCAATATGGAGGCAGGAGCCTGGACCAGGCTCCGGGTTATTATCAAAGCCAGCCCCGGCAATACCAGCAGGCTCAACCGCAATACTACCAGCCGCAGTACGCGCCGCCTCAGTATCAGCAACCCCAATACGCGCAGCCGCAGGCCCCGCGTTACGAGACCCCCCCTGCGCAGCAGCAGCGCCCGCCCGCGCAAGGAACGCCTGCCCAAACCCGGCCGGCACAGCCGCAGTCCCCCTCCGTGACCTCCAAATCGAAAAGCCCGGCCTCCTCAACCAAGTCCGGCGCCGCAACTCCCGCGAAGAAATACACCCCGCCTACCATCACCCGCCCGTCGGAAAGCAAAAGCGCGGGCACGCCTCCCTCCACGGCGGGCGCTGCGAAAACGGACACGCCGCCCAAAACCGACACCGCCAGCGCCGCGCGCACGGAATACTTCCCGCTGCCCGGCTCCCAGCCCAAGGACACGCCAAAGGACGCGACCGCATCCGCCGGCAAACCGAAAAGCGACTCACCGCCCGCCGCCAACACCGGCGCCTTTTTGAAAGGCAAACGCACCGCCAAAGAAGGCCGCGTCACCAGCCCCTACCCTCCCTACCAGGAGCTGGATGTCACCGGCCTCGGCAGCGGCTCGCTCGCGCTCGACCCGACGACCAACAAAGTCTTCGAGGTGCCCTGATCCCTTCTTTCGCCAGTCTCGCCAGTCGCAAAAGCCCGGAGCAGGGAAACCCGCCCCGGGCTTTTCGCGCCCTTACTTCTTCAGCAGGTCGCGGATTTCCGTGAGCAATGCAATGTCCGCCGGAGTGGGCGGCGGCGGCGCGGCAGCCTCCTCCTTCTTCATCATGGACAGCAGCTTGTTCACCGGCTTGACGATGACGAAAAAGATCACCGTGGCCGTGATCAGAAAGCCGATGAGCGCGTTGATCACGACACCGACGTCGAAAATCCACAGCTTCAGGGTGACATTCGGATCTGTGCCGCCGCTGGCCAGCTTGATCAGCGGCTCCACAATGCCCTTGGTGAAGGCGGTGACGATGTTGCCGAAGGCGGCTCCGATGATGACACCGGTGGAGAGGTCCACGACGTTGCCTTTGAGGATGAACTTTTTGAATTCGTTGAGCATGGGGAGGATGGTTTGATTTATCGGGCGCATTCCACCGGAATGTCGCGGGAAAGACCAGCCAAATCTTTGCCAAGCAGGGAGGGATTCGTTTCGGCTCTCATGCGCCGCATCTTTTTCAGCGCCTCCTTGTCCACAGTTACCCGAAGCGCGTGGCAGCCGCTGTCATGAACCGGCCCCTCAATCCAGCGCGGTGTGTGGCGGAAGACATGCTGCGAGGGCTGGTAAAATGCCGCGCGCCCCACATTTTCGTCTATGAGATCCGAGCGCGCGCGCCCTGTCAGATGCGCCACGGCCACGAAGCATCCCAGCTCCACCGCGCGCGCCGAGGCGCAGCGGTCCACGCGCTCCACGCCAAGGATCGTCTCCGTGGCGCTCGGACACAGAATGAGGTCCACCCCCAATCCGCGCAGACGCGCCGCCAGCTCAGGAATCTCGATGTCCAGGCAGATGATCACCGCCACGAGCAGCCCGCCGAACTCCCACAACCGCACACTGCCGCCGGGCGTGAATTCCTTCTCCCACGGCGTCAGGTGCAGTTTGTCCTGATGCGTCTCCTTCCCATCGTGAAAAATCACCGCCCTGTTGCGAATGCCGCCCTCCACAGCACACGGGCATGTGCCCAGCACCACCGCCTTGCCGGGACGTGCCAAAGCAGCGCGCAGCCAGGGAAGCAGATCCTCCCGGAAGAGCCACGCCACCCGTTCAAGAGCGGATCCTTCAGGCTCGTCCGGCGTGTGCGGCTCCAGGCCCATCCACAGAAACTCCGGCAGCAGCACCAGGTCCGCGCCTTCATCCCATGAATCCAAGACCCGCTTCGTTACATGCCTGGCATATTCCCTCGCGGAATCGCAAACGATGCCGGGATCATAGGTCAGGATGTCGAGAGTCATGCATGCAGCAAAGCCCTGGATGATGAACGCGCACTCAAAAAATCCACCTGTCACGGCTTTGCGGGTTGAGAACATCCCTCCTCGCGCCTACCACGAAGAGGGAAATGCACGAAGAAACCTTCATTGACGAGTTGGGCTGGATCGTGGTGGGAGCGACGTTGTTCGCGTTCCTGGCGCGGCGCATCGGCATGCCCTCCATCGTCGCCTACCTGCTCGCGGGGCTGGTGCTCGGGCCGGCGACGGGGCTGGTGGAGATGTCCCCCGAACTCTCGCTCATCTCGGAAATCGGCATCGCCCTGCTGCTTTTCCTCGTCGGTCTGGAACTGAGCTTCGACAAAATCCGGGATGTGGGAAAAGTCGCCGTCGTCGCCGGCATCGGCCAGGTGGTCTTCACCGCCGCAGGCGGCCTCATCCTGTGCTGGCTGCTCGGCTTCCCGCTCATGGAGGCCGTTTTCCTCTCCGTCGGCCTCACCTTCAGCAGCACGGTGGTGGTGGTGAAGCTGCTTGATGAAAAAGGCGAGCTGGACAGCCTCTACGGCCGCATTGCCGTGGGCATCTTCCTGGTGCAGGACCTCGTGGCCATCCTCATCCTTACTTTCCTCGCCGGCCTCGGCGGCGGCGCGGGCGGCGGCGTGGCCCTGGATGCGGGAGCCGTGCTCAAAGGACTCGGCGGCGCCTTTGGCGGCATGATTCTGCTGCTGGCGGCGGCGCTGCTGGCGGCGCGTTATGTGCTGCCGAAGCCCTTCGCCTGGTCGGCGCGGCGGCCGGAGGTGCTGCTCATCTGGAGCCTCTCGTGGTGCTTTGCCCTGGTCATGGGCGCGCACGCGCTGCACCTCTCCCTGGAGATCGGCGCCTTTCTTGCCGGCATCAGCCTGGCCCAGCTCCCCTACAATGAGGACCTGCACCGCCGCGTGCATCCGCTGATGAATTTCTGCATCGCCGTCTTCTTCGTCTCCCTGGGCGTGAAGATGGAGATCGGCGAGGCGGTTGCGGAGTGGCCCACGGTCACCGTGCTTTCCCTCTTTGTGCTCATTGGCAATCCGGCGATCTTTCTGTGGATCATCGCCCGCATGGGCTACGGACTGCGCACCACTTTCTACACCAGCGTCACGGTGGCGCAGATCAGCGAGTTCTCATTCATCGTCGTGGCACTCGGCGTGAGTTCCGGGCTGGTGGGGGAGGGCGTCATGTCCCTGACCGCGCTCGTCGGCCTGGTCACCATCACCTTCAGCGCCTACATGATCCGCTTCAGCAGGCCCCTGTATGAATGGGTGGTCCGCCTCGGCCTGCACAAGCCCTTCGTCCCCCGGCGGCTGTGGCAGGTGGACGAGCAATACGCCGCCGAGGAAGCGTTCGCGCCCCACGGGCTGGAGGGGCATATCATCGTCGTCGGCATGAACAGCCTCGGCCGCCGCCTCGCGCGCGAGCTCACCGCCGCCGGCCACACCGTCGTCGCCGTGGACACGGACCCGCACAAGCTCGCCGGCCTGCCCTGCCGCACCGAGCTGGGAAATGTCGGCTACCGCGCCGTGCTCGACCACCTCTGCCTGCGCCGCGCCCGCCTGCTGGTCTCCGCCCTGCGCATAGACGCCACCAACGACCTCCTGGCCTACCGCTGCCGCGAGGCCGGCGTGCCCTGCGCCATGCATGTGCATGATGTGCGCGAGATGGACCAGCTCCTGGAGATCGGCACCGACTATCTGATGATCTCCAAAGTGGACGGCGTGAAGCGCCTCAACACCCAGCTCAAACAAATGGGCTGCCTGCCCGGCAAAACCCCATGACGGAACTCGCCCTGCTCCTGCTGCTCGCCGCCATCGGCCACGGCCTCTCCCGCTGGACAGGGCTGCCCGTCATCCCCCTGCTCATCGGCCTGGGCATGGCCTTCTCCTTCAGCGGGCTGGCCGCGCATCCAGGCGCGGAGGGCGGGGTGGAGGATGACCCGCTTTTTTTCGTCCTCGAACTCGGCCTCACCGTGCTCGTCTTCGCCTCCGGCGTGGAGCTCAACCCCCAGCGCTTCCGCCGCCAGCGCCGCGCGGTGCTCTGGGTCGGTCTGCTCCAGTTCACCGTCATGGGCGTGGTGGGCTGGGCTGGCGCGCTGGCGCTCGGCTTCGCGGGAATGCCGGCCGTTTATCTGGCCTTCGCCGTGTCCGCCAGCTCCACCATCGTGGTGCTGCGGCAGCTCCAGGTGAGCCAGCAGTCCTTCGAGCCGCACGGGCGCATGGTCGTCGGCGTGCTGCTGCTGCAGGACGCGCTGACCATCGTCACCCTCGTCGCCCTCACCCATCTCGGCGCGGGTGTGGCGCCGCTCGCGCTCGGCCTCCTTTACGCCGCCCTCATGGCCGCCGCCGCCTGGCTGCTGCAATGGCGCGGCGCGCGCTGGCTCATTGAACGCTGCCGCAGTGACGAGGAGGCCATGCTGCTGGTGGTGCTCTCCGTCCTGTTCGTCTTTCTCGGCGCGTCCGGCCTGGCCGGCCTGCCGCTCGTGGTGGGCGCCTTTCTCGCGGGCTACGGTCTTTCCAGCTTCCCCGTCAGCGGCCTGGTCGGCGGCCTGCTGCAATCCCTGGCCGACTTTTTCCGCGCCATCTTCTTCGTGGCTCTCGGCGCGCTCGTGGTCGTGCCGCAGCCGGGCGCGGTCGGCGTGGCCGCTGTGCTGGCGCTGCTCGTGCTCGTCATCACCCCGCCGCTGGTGGCCGCCGTGGCCGAGTGGATGGGGCTGACCAGCCGCTCCGCCATCGAGAGCGGCCTGCTGCTGGCGCAGACCAGCGAATATTCCCTCGTCCTCGGCCTCGTGGGGCTGCGCTTCGGGCACATTGACGCGGAGGTCTTCGCCATCGTCGCGATGATGGCCGTGGCCACCATGACCTGCACGCCGCTGCTGGCGCGCGAGTCCGTGGCGCGCCGCCTCATGCGCCTGCATCCCCTGCGCCGCCGCAGACGCCTGCCCGCGCTCGAGTGCCGGGAACATGTGCTCGTGCTTGGACTCGGCTCCGCCGGCATGTGGGTGCTCAAACCCCTGCAATCCGCAGGCGTGCCCATCCTCGTCGTTGATGACGACCCCATCGTCATCGCCGAACTGGACAAAAAAGGCGTGCCCTGCCTGCGCGGCGACGGCGCCGACGAGCACACCCTGGAGCGCATCGGCGCGCGTCATGCCCGCCTCATCATCGCCTCCATGCGCCGGGTGTCCGACGCCCAAAAAGTCCTGGCCCATGCCAAAGGCGTGCCAGTCCTGGCGCGCGTCTTCGAGGACCACGAGGCCGAGGCCATCCGCCGCCTTGGCGGCATCCCCGTCTCCAATTCCGAGGCTGCGGTCGAGCAGTTCATGAAGTGGTTCCAGGCCGGGCAGAAAACCGCCGCCTGACCCGGCGTCCGGGTTTCCATGCAAAGCCCCGCCAGAGGTGAAATGCCCCCCTGGCGCGCATATCCGAACTTCATCTTTGACAGCCATTTTTTCTTGGCAGCCGCTGTTGGCGCGCCAGAATGCCGCGTCCCCGTCCGATGGAACTGCACCGTCATCCCAGCGGGTTGTATTACTCGCGCCAGTTTGCCGACTACCTGCGCTCGAAGCAGGCGGAGGAGGAGGCGCGGCATCCCGGCGAAATCCTCTCCCTGGAGTATGTGCGCTGCCGCGAGGGCGAGCAGGCCGGCGCCTCCTGGCTGCGCCTGGCCTGGGTGAGCCTGTTCAGTAAAATGGCCGAGCAATGCCTCGACATCGAAGCCATTCGCATCGCCCTCCACCGCCAGACTCAGCGCGGCTTGAAAAACCGCCTCCTGCACTATGCCGACGGCCAGGTGCTCGTGAAACGCTGACTCCCGGCCCCGCCGATGGATAATCCCGCCGCCGCTGCAAACACAAGGACGCGCAACTCGTATTTTTGCCGCCGTGATTGATATGAAAATCCTCCTCTCCGCCCTCGTGCTCACCTCCCCCGCCCTCTTCGGCGCGGCGGGCAAGGCCGAGTTCAACCGCGACATCCGCCCCATCCTGGCGGACGCCTGCTTCCACTGCCACGGGCCGGACCCGGGCACGCGCAAAGCCGGGCTGCGCCTCGACACGGAAGCGGGCTTTTTCACGGCCAAAGAGGGCGAGACACCGACCGTCATCAAAGGCAAACCCGGGGACAGCCCGCTCTACCAGCGCCTCATCACCAAGGATGAGGACGACATCATGCCGCCGCCCGAGTCGCACAAGGAGCTGACGCCGGAGCAGATCGCCAGGATCAAACGCTGGATCGAGGAAGGAGCCCCCTGGCAGGCGCACTGGTCGCTGATCCCGCCGCAGAGGCCGGCGGTGCCGGAAGTTCGAAGCTCGAAATTCGAAATTCGAAACCCTGTTGACAGTTTTGTCCTCGCGAAACTCCAGGAGGCCGGTCTCGAACCCGCGTCCGAGGCCGATGCGCACACTCTTGTCCGCCGCTTGTCTTTGGACCTCACCGGACTGCCGCCTTCCGCTGACTTGATCCAGCGGTATGCCAAAGCCCCGCTCACCGATGCCCGCTACAGCGCCCTCATTGACGAGTTGCTGAAAAGCCCCGCCTACGGCGAGCACCGCGCCCGCTACTGGCTGGATGCCGCGCGATATGCCGACACGCACGGGCTGCACTTTGACAAGTATCGCGAGATCTGGCCCTACCGCGACTGGGTCGTCTCCGCCTTCAATCGCAACCAGCCCTTTGACCAGTTCACCATCGAGCAAATCGCCGGCGACCTCCTGCCGCAGCCCAACGAGCAGCAGCTCATCGCCACCGGCTTCCAGCGCTGCAACATCACCACCAACGAGGGCGGCACCATTGATGAGGAAAACCTCGCCAACTACGCCGCCGACCGCGTGCAGACCCTCGGCTGGGTGTACATGGGCCTGACCACCAATTGCTCCCAGTGCCACGACCACAAGTTCGACCCCATCTCCCAGCGCGACTACTACTCGCTCGCCGCCTTTTTCCGCAACACCACGCAGAAGCCCAAGGATGGCAACGTGAAGGACGGCCTCGGACCCGTGCTCGTGCTGCCCGATGCCAAGGACCGCCCGCGCTGGGACGCCCTGCCCGCCGAGATCGCCACCGCCAAAACGAAGCTCGACGAGAACCGCAAACTGGCCCGGCCCGAGTTCGACACCTGGCTCGCCTCCGCCAAGCCCGAGGACCTCGACAAGGACATTCCCGCCCAGGGCATGGTGGCGCATGTGCCGCTCAATGAAGGCACCGGCAGCGAAGTCACCGGCGTTTGCGGCTCCACGAAGACCTTCAAAGCCACCGGCGAGGTGAGCTGGAAACCCGACGGCAAGATCGGCCCCGCGCCTGTCATGAAGCCTAACGGCACCTTCGACATCGGCGACGCGGGCGACTTTGAGAAAGACAAGCCCTTCAGCTACGGCGCCTGGGTGCGCGCGGGCAAGCTGGGCATCAGCGGCGGCATTCTCGCCCGCATGGATGAAAAGGGTGCCTACCGCGGCTGGGACCTCTGGCAGAACGACCGCAACTACGCCGTCCACATCATCCACCGCTGGCCGGACGACGCGCTCAAAGTCAGCACCGCCAAGCCCACCGTGCGCCCCGGCGTCTGGCAGCATGTCTTCGTCACCTATGACGGCAGCGGCAAAGCGGAAGGCGTGAAGATTTACATAGACGGCGAGGCGCAGCCTTTGAAGAACGAGGTCAACGCGCTCAAGAACACCATCCGCACCGCCACCCCCACCCGCATCGGCCAGCGCAGCCATGTGCAGGTCTTCCACGAAGGCAGCGTGCAGGACGTGCGCATCTACGAGCGCCTGCTGCGCCCGGCGGAGATCCAGACCCTCGCCAAAGTCGGCCCGCTGCGCGAGATGCTCGCCAGCGCCAAGCGCGGGCCGAAGCAGGTGGACGCCCTCTTTGCCCACTACCTCGCCACGCGCCATCCGGGCTGGATGGCCGCCGACAAGACGCACAAAACCCTCGAAGCCGAGCAGGCCGCCATCAAGAACCGCAGCCCCATGACCCACATTCAGGAGGAGAAAATGGACAGCCAGCCCATGGCGAACATCCTCATGCGCGGCCAGTATGACCAGGTCGGCGAGCAGGTGCCCGCCGAAGTGCCCGCCGCCCTCGGCAAGCTCCCGCAGGGCGCGCCGCGCAACCGCCTCGGCCTCGCCCAGTGGCTCGTCAGCGCGGAAAATCCGCTCACCGCCCGTGTCACCGTGAACCGCCTCTGGCAGGAGATCTTCGGCCAGGGCCTCGTCAAGACCAGCGAGGACTTCGGCATCATGGGCATGCCGCCCACGCACCCCGAGCTGCTCGACTGGCTCGCCGTCGAATTCCGCGAGAGCGGCTGGGATGTGAAGCGCTTCGTCAAGCTCATCGCCAGCAGCTCCACCTACCGCCAGGCCGCCACCACCACGCCGGAAAAACTCGCCAAAGACCGCGACAACTCCCTGCTCAGCCGCGGCCCGCGCTTCCGCATGGATGCCGAGATGATCCGCGACTACGCCCTCGCCGCCAGCGGCACCCTCTCACCCCGCATGGGCGGCCCCGGCACCTACCCCTACCAGCCCGAAAACGTCTGGGAAGTCGTCGGCATGGGCACCGAAAAGTATGCCCAGGACAAAGGCGAGAACCTCTACCGCCGCACCCTTTACAACTTCTGGAAGCGCATGGCCCCGCCCGCCAGCCTCGATGTCTTCAACGCCCCCAGCCGTGAGACGAGCTGCGTGCGCCGCGACCGCACGAACACCCCGCTCCAGGCGCTCGTCGTCATGAACGACGTGCAGTTCGTCGAAGCCTCCCGCAACCTCGCCCAGCGCGTCATCGCCTCCGCCGAAAAAGACGACGCCCGCCTTGACGAGCTCGCCCTGCGCCTGCTCTGCCGCCCGCTCAAGCCCGCCGAGCGCCAGGTCCTCAGCGCCAGCCTCGCCGACCTGCAAACGCACTACGCCGCGCACCCCGAGGACGCCAAAGCCCTCATCACCGTCGGCGAGACCCCGCCCGACGCGAAACTTCCCGCCCCCGCCCTCGCCGCCTGGACCATGGTCTGCAACCAGGTCATGAACCTCGACGAGGTGCTCAATCAATAGCAGCATCCCTCCCGCACCCGGAGGCGTCATTTCACAGGCAAGACAGACCGCCGGCTGCCGTAGCATTTTCACCCCTCATGAAGCACCTCCACCGCCGTCAATTCCTCCGCGACCTGGGCGTCTCCGCCGCCGCCCTGCCCTTCCTCACCGGGCTGCCCGGCGTCACCGGCGCGCCCGCGCCTCAGAAGCGCCAGCGCCTTGTCATCATGTTCTCGCCCAATGGCACCCTGCCCGGCGAGTTCTGGCCCGACCAGGAGGGCGCCGGGTTCAGCTTCAAGTCCATCCTCCAGCCCCTCGAGTCCTTCAAGGACAGCATGCTCATCCTCCACGGCATCGCCAACAAAGTCCGCGGCGACGGCGACAGCCACATGCGCGGCATGAGCTGCCTGCTCACCTGCGACGAGCTGCTCAAGGGCAACATCATGGGCGGCGGCGGCAACCCCGCCGGATGGGCCGGCAGCATCTCCATTGACCAGGAGATCAAAAACTTCCTCCAAAGCCGCCCCGACACCCGCACCCGCTTCGGCTCCCTCGAGTTCGGCGTCGCCGTGCCCGACCGCGCCGACCCCTGGACCCGCATGTGCTACGCCGGCGCCAACCAGCCCGTCGCCCCCATGGACGACCCCCACCAGGTGCTCAAAAAGGTCTATGGCAAAATGAAGGACAAGGAAAGCCTCGTCAGCATCCTCGATGACGTGCGCGCCGACCTCAAGCGCGTCTCCGCCAGGCTCAGCGCGCGGGACAAAGCCCTCCTGGACCAGCACATGGAGCTCGTCCGCGGTTTGGAGAAAGACCTCGAAGCCGCCGACAAAATGGGCGCGCTTTCCCACCCCGTGCCCGACGTGGACCCCAGCATCGAACTCGTCAACGACAACACCCCCCAGATCAGCCGCATCCAGATAGACCTCCTCGTCAACTCCCTCGCCAACGACATGGCCCGCGTCGCCACCCTGCAATACATGCGCAGCGTCGGTATGGCCCAGATGCGCTGGCTCGGCGTCGAGGAGGGCCACCACAGCCTCTCCCACGACCCCGACGACAACAAGGACAGCTACGAAAAGCTCAAAAAGATCAACACCTGGTTCGCCGGCGAGTTCGCCCACCTCGCCAAACGCCTCGCCGAGACCCCCGAGCCCGCCGGCGGGGGATCCATGCTCGACAACACCCTCCTCGTCTGGACCAACGAGCTCGGCAAAGGCAACAGCCACACCCTCGACAACATCCCCTTCGTCATGGTCGGCGGCGGCTTCGGCTTCAAAATGGGCCGCAGCCTCAAGTTCGACAAAGCCGCCCACAACCGCCTCTGGCTCGCCATCGCCCGCGCCATGGGGCATGACCTCCAGACCTTCGGCAAAAAGGAGCTCTGCGAAGGCGGCCCCCTCGTCCTCGGCTGAGGCTCCGCGGCGTAGCCGTCGCCGCAAGGCGGTGGGGATTGGCAAAGGCAGCGCCCCTCGCTGCCGGACCGCCACGCCCTTGCGGCCGCCGCAAGCGCTGCGCGAAGCCGCGCCCGCCGCGCGTACCCTCCCGCCATGTCCCAGCCCGCCAGCATCCGCCGCGTCGTCGCCGCCAGCTTCATCGGCACCACCATCGAGTGGTATGACTTCTTCCTCTACGGCACCGCCGCCGCGCTGGTTTTCGACCGCCTCTTCTTCCCGAACTTCGACCCCTTCGCCGCGCGCATGGCCGCCTTCGCCACCTTCGCCGTCGGCTTCTTCGCCCGGCCCCTGGGCGGCGTCATCTTCGGGCACTTTGGCGACCGGGTCGGGCGCAAGTCCATGCTGGTGACCACCCTCATGCTCATGGGCGCGGCCACCGTGCTCATCGGCCTGCTGCCCACGCACGCGCAGATCGGCGCGGCGGCCCCGGCGCTGCTCGTGCTGCTGCGCTTCGCCCAGGGCATCGGCGTCGGCGGCGAATGGGGCGGCGCCGTGCTCATGGCCGTGGAGCACGGGCATGAGGGGCGGCGCGGCTTCCATGCCAGCTGGGTGCAGGCCGGCGTGCCCGTGGGCCTGCTGCTGGCCAACGGCGTCTTCCACCTCGTCTCCGGCATGGAGGAAAAAGCCTTCCTCTCCTGGGGCTGGCGCGTGCCCTTCCTGCTCGGCGTGCTGCTGCTGGGCGTGGGCATGTTCATCCGGCTGAAAATCATGGAAAGCCCCGTCTTTGAAAAAGCCCGCCAGCAGGAGCCTCCCCCCGCCGTGCCCGTGCTCGCCGTCCTGCGCCAGCATCCGCGCGAGGTGCTCCTGGCCATGGGCGCGCGCTTCGCGGAGAACGCCTTCTTTTACATCTTCACCGTGCTCGTGCTCAGCTACGGCGCCGGCCAGCTCGGCCTCGGCAGGCCCGGGCTGCTCCAGGCCGTCATGCTCGGCTCCGCCGCCCAGCTCTTCCTCATCCCCTTCTTCGGCGCCCTCTCCGACCGGCTCGGCAGGCGGCCCGTGTATCTGGGCGGCGCGCTTTTTCTGCTGCTCTACGCCTTCCCCTTCTTCCGGCTGCTGGAGACGCGGCAGGGCTGGGTCGTCAGCCTGGCCGTCGTCATCGGGCTGGCCGGGCACGCCGCCATGTACGGGCCGCAGGCCGCCTTCTTCTCCGAGCTCTTCGGCACCCGCGTGCGCTACAGCGGCGCCAGCCTCGGCTACCAGCTCGCCTCCCCGCTGGCCGGGGGCCTGGCGCCCATGATCGCCACCGCCCTCCTGGCCTGGAGCGGCGGCAGGCCCTGGCCCGTGGCCCTCTACCTCTGCGGCATGTCCCTCATCACCCTGCTCAGCGTCTGGCTGGCGCGCGAGACGCACCGCCGCCGGCTGGACTGACCCCGCCGGCCTTGATGGCCTGCTGACCTCGCTGACCTCGTTGCCGCATCAATAAAGTCAACAAAGTCAATCCGGTCAAAAAAGCACCCGCCCCCCGCAGGCCGGGCAGTCTCACACCGCCACCCGGCCCGCAGCCGCCTCACACCCCCACCACCTTCGTCACCACCGGGCTGGGCGCCGCCTCCCCCGCCGGGTTTGCCGCCACCACATAGGCGTGCAGCACCGCGCCGGGCGTCAGGCCCTTGATCGTGTGGTCGAAGTCCGTGTCCCGGTCCAGGAAGCGGAAGTCCTCGTCCACGCCATCCACCTTGATGAAGATGCGGTAGTAGGTGGCCCGCGCGTCACCCATCAGCAGGCATGCAGCATTTCCCCCAGACCAAGATGGCGGGCGCCCGCGCCCCTCGCAGCCAACTTCCCACCCACCCGGCGTCCGCGCGGGATGCCGGCACCCTTTTCACCAAGCTGTGAACGAGGCAGCGTATGGGAATTTCCGGATTGATTCCTGGAATTCTTTCCACGCCAACAAAAACAGCCGTTTGAGGCAATGCCAAATTTCCCCCGCCCGCCACAGCCGCCCCGCGCCGCGCCATGCCGGGCGCTTCCGCACGGCGCGCGCGGCGGTCAGCGGGCTTTTGCAGTCAGGGTGGCTCCGGTGGATGCTTTTTTCCGCTTCATTCTCATTTTTGTTTTTCATTTCCCGCGCCGTAGGGTTAATTTCCCGGCTTTAATTCAGAAAGTTGGCGGTTTTTTTCAAAGCACTCCCATCAATCCCCCGCCCCGCCCGCTCATGCACCCGCGCCCAGTCTCCCAGCCAGGCCGTCAGCCGGCTCCTTTCCTCCGCTGCCTGCTTTTCACCCTGCCGGCCTGCGCCAGCCCCCGTCTCCCGCGCCTTTTGATTCCGCCGTCTTTGTTGCCTTCGTCCCTCCCTTTCATGAACACATGCTCCTCCCTCCTGTGCTTGCGCCGCGCCCTGCTCGCACCCGCCCTTGGCCTGCTGGGCCTGGGCGGCACCCTGGCCGCTGATGCACCTGTTGCGCCCGCCGCGCCTGCGGCCATCCCCTTCTCCCAGCTCGGCGCGGAGGCGGACAAGCAGGGCGCGCAGGCGTCCAGCTCCATCACCCCCACCGCCACCGGCGCGCATCTGCGCGCGCTGATGCAGGACCTGGAGGCCGAGGCCACTCCCGAGGGCCTCTGGCTCACCTCCACGGCGGATGAGGACGCGGGCAAGCCGCACCGCTTCCGCGTCAAAGCCGCCGCCGTGGCCCGCGCCGCATCATTCGCCATTCCGCATTCGTCATTCGCCATTCCCGCCACCGGCCCCGTCCGCGCCTCGGCGGAGTCCGCCCTGTGGCTGCGGCCCGGCCTGGTGGAGGAATACCGCGTCAGCACCGATGGCGTGCGCCAGGACTTCATCGTTTTGCAGCGCCCGGCGGCGGCGGGAGAGGAGATGGCCGTGGACCTGGAGGTCACCGGCGCGCGGGCGGAGACGGCGGCTTACGGCGTAAAGCTCACCGTCAGCGCCACCGGCCGCGAGCTGGCCTACAGCCGCCTGAAGGTCACCGATGCGGCGGGCAAGGAACTCACCGCCCGCCTGGAGGTGGTGGATGCCGGGCGCCTGCGCGTGCTCGTGCGGGACGCGGGCGCGGCCTACCCCGTGCGCATTGACCCCACCTTCTCCGACGCGGACTGGGTGGCGCTCAATCCCAGCATCCCTGGGGCGACCTCCTCTGTGCAGGTCTTCACGGTGGATGGCAGCGGCAATCTGTATGCGGGCGGGGATTTCACCGCCATCGCCACGGTGGCGGCCAACCGCATCGCGAAATGGAACGGCAGCGCCTGGAACGCCTTGGGCACGGGCATGGACAGCACCGTTCGGGCACTGGTGGTGAGCGGGGGCGATCTCTACGCCGGGGGAGACTTCAGCACGGCGGGCGGGATCAGCGCGAGCCGCATCGCGAAATGGGACGGCAGCGCCTGGAGCGCCCTTAGCACGGGCATGGACGGCAGCGTCCAGGCGCTGGCGGTGAGCGGGGGCGATCTCTACGCCGGTGGCGGCTTCACCACGGCGGGAGGGACGGGCGCGAACTTCATCGCGAAATGGGACGGCAGCGCCTGGAGCGCCCTGGGCACGGGCATGAACGGCACCGTCCGTGCGCTGGCGGTGAGCGGGGGCGAGATCTACGCCGGGGGCCAGTTCACCGCAGCGGGCGGGATCACGGTGAACCGCATCGCCAAATGGGACGGCACCGTCTGGAGCGCCCTCGGCTTGGGCATGAACAACCTCGTCCTGGCGCTGGCGGTGAGCGGGGGCGATCTCTACGCCGGGGGCGGCTTCACCATGGCGGGCGGGGTACTTGGCAGGAACCGCATCGCGAAATGGGACGGCACCGCCTGGAGCGCCCTGGGCACGGGCATGAGCAGCACCGTCCAGGCGCTGGCGGTGAGCGGGGGCGATCTCTACGCCGGGGGCTTCTTCACCACGGCGGGAGGGACCACGGTGAACCGCATCGCGAAATGGGACGGCACCGCCTGGAGCGCCCTGGGCACGGGCATGAACAACACCGTCCTGGCGCTGGCGGTGAGCGGGGGCGATCTCTACGCCGGGGGATCCTTCACCACGGCGGGCGGGACGGGCATCGGCTATGGAATCGCGAAATGGGACGGCAGCGCCTGGAGCGCCCTTAGCACGGGCATGGACGGCAGCGTCCAGGCACTGGCGGTGAGCGGGGGCGATCTCTACGCCGGGGGAGACTTCACCACGGCGGGCGGGACCAGCGCGAGCTACATCGCGAAATGGAACGGCAGCGCCTGGAGCGCCCTGGGCACGGGCATGAACGGCAACGTCTATGCGCTGGCGGTGAGCGGGGGCGATCTCTACGCCGGGGGACTCTTCACCTCGGCGGGCGGGACCACGGTGAACCGCATCGCCAAATGGGACGGCAGCGCCTGGAGCGCCCTGGGCTCGGGCATGGACAGCTACGTCAATGCGCTGGCGGTGAGCGGGGGCGATCTCTACGCCGGGGGCGGCTTCACCACGGCGGGCGGAACCACGGTGAACCGCGTCGCCAAATGGGACGGCACCGCCTGGAGCGCCCTGGGCTCGGGCGTGAGCGCCACCGTCAATGCCCTGGCGGTGAGCGGGGGCGATCTCTACGCCGGGGGATCCTTCACCTCGGCGGGCGGGACGAGCATCGGCTATGGAATCGCGAAATGGGACGGCAGCGCCTGGAGTGCTCTTAGCACGGGCATGGACAACGTCGTCCATGCGCTGGCGGTGAGCGGAGGCGATCTCTACGCCGGAGGAGACTTCAGCACGGCGGGCGGGACGGGCGCGAACTTCATCGCGAAATGGGACGGCAGCGCCTGGAGCGCCCTGGGCACGGGCATGAACACCTCCGTCCGTGCGCTGGCGGCGAGCGGGGGCGATCTCTACGCCGGGGGAGACTTCATCATGGCGGGCGGGACCAGCGCGGTCCGCATCGCGAAATGGGACGGCAGCGCCTGGAGCGCCCTGGGCTCGGGCGTGAGCAACGTCGTCCGTGCGCTGGCGGCGGACGCCAGCGATCACCTTTTTGTCGGCGGCGCCTTTCTCACCGCCGGCGCCACCTTCACGCCCTACATCGCCCAGGCGAACCTGAATGGCGGAAGCGGAGCCCCCGAGATCGACCTCAGCGGCAACGGGCAGGACATTGAGAACGGGGACGACACCCCGGACACGGCGGACCACACGGCCTTCGGCAGCGTGGCAGTGGCCGGCGGCAGCGTGGCGCGCACCTTTACCATCACCAACAGCGGCACGGCGGTCTTGAACCTCACCGGCACCGCTCCCGACTATGTGACCCTCAGCGGCAGCAGCGCTTTCACCGTGACCACCCAGCCCGCTGCGGCTACTGTCGCGGCCAGCGGCGGCACGCAGACCTTTGTCATCACCTACGATCCCTCGGCTGTTGGCACGCACACGGCCACGGTGAGCATCGCCAATGCTGATGGCGACGAGAACCCCTTCACCTTCGACATCAGCGGCACGGGCTTGAACAGCGTCCCCACGGACATCACGCTGACGCCGGCCAGCATCGCCGAAGAAAACGCGCCGAACGCCACGGTGGGCGTGCTGGACGCGGTGGACGCGGACGTGGCGGACACGCACACCTTCACCCTCGTTGCCGGCACGGGCGACACAGACAACGGCAGCTTCACCATCGCGGGCACGGACTTGAAGCTCACCCCGGTGGCCGATTTCGAGACGAAAAACAGCTACAGCCTGCGGGTGCAGGCCGATGACTGCGCGGGCGGCCTTTTTGAGAAGGCGCTGACGGTGACGATCACGAATATTTACGAGCCAGTCGGCGGCGCGCAGGTCACCTTTGTCAATCCCGCCGCCGGTGATTTCAGGATCCAGTCCATCACCGGCCTGACCGTCGCGGGCACCACGCCCGGAACGCGCTGGGACTTCACCTATTACCACGGGGTGACGTATGCCAGCGTGCCCGGCCTGCACCTGGCGGCTGGCGGACCCATAGATCACATCAATGCGGGTCATGCCGTCGTGAACTTCTTTGCCGCCGCCGGCATAGATGCCAGCACGGGCACCACCTTCACCGTGCGCGGAAACCTGCCCATCGCCACGCCCTCCGGCGGCAATGTGACCGTCAACGGCTTCAACCGCAGCAGCAGCGCCCCGCACAATCCTCTCACCTACGGCCAGGCCTGCTGCTACAACCCGTCCGACACCGCCGCGCTGCCCGCGGACCAGGCCTGGGTCGTCATCACACTCCAGCCGGAGCCGGAAATCGCCGTCAGCGGCAACAGCGTGGACATCGCCGATGGCGACACCACGCCTGACGCGGCGGACCACACGGACTTCGGCACCCAGGCGGTGGCTGGCGGCAGCATGGCACGCACCTTCACCATCACCAACAGCGGCACGGCGGTCTTGAATCTCACCGGCACGGCTCCCGACTATGTGACGCTCAGCGGCGCGGGCGCCACCCACTTCAGCGTCACCACGCAGCCCGCCTCGACCACGGTCGCCTCAGGCGGAGGCACGCAGACCTTTGTCATCACCTACGATCCCTCGGCAGTTGGCGCGCACACGGCGACGGTGAGCATCGCGAATGATGATGGCGACGAGAACCCGTTCAACTTTGACATCAGTGGCACCGGCAATTCCGCCCCCACGGACATCACGCTGACGGCCGACAGCATCGCGGAAAACAACGCGGCCAATGCCACGGTGGGCGTGCTGGACGCGGTGGACGCGGATGCGGGGCAGGCGCACACCTTCACGAAAGTCACCGGCACGGGGGACACGGACAACGGCAGCTTCACCATCGCGGGCACGGACCTGAAGCTCACGCCGGTGGCCGACTTCGAGACCAAGGCCAGCTACAGCATCCGCGTGCAGGCCGATGACGGCGCGGGCGGCCTTTTTGAGAAGGCGCTGACGGTGGCGGTCACGAACGAGATCGAGGCACCGGCGGACCTGGACCCGACTTTTGACACGGATGGCAGGGTGGTGGCGGACCTGGGTGGGACTGAGGCGGCGAACTGCGTGGCGATCCAGGCGGACGGCAAGATCGTGGTGGCCGGCACCTCCAACGCCAGCGGCAGCGGCGACTTCATGGTCGCGCGCTATCTGCCCGACGGCACACCCGACACCAGCTTTGGCACGGGCGGCGTGGTGCTGACGGATGTGAGCGGCGCGGGCTCCGCCGACCTGGGACGGCGGCTTGCAATCCAGACGGACGGCAAGATCGTGGTGGTGGGCGAGTCGAACGCGGGCACCGGCGGGCTGAATTTCGCCCTGGCACGCTACATGCCGGACGGCACACTGGACAGCGGCTTTGGCACCGGCGGCCTGGTGGTGCTGGATGGCGGCGGCGGCATGGATGACGGGTTGAACGCCGTCACGCTGCAGCCGGACGGGAAGATTGTGGCGGCGGGCTATTCTTGGAGTTCTTTCAGCGGCGGCACGCGCACGGCGGTGGTGCTGAGATTCCTGGCCACCGGAGCGCTGGACCCCTCCTTCGGTACGGGCGGCTCCTGGGGCCTGAACTTCGGCGGCTCGCAGTACTCGGCGGGCGGAGTGGCGGTGGATGGCAGCGGCAGGATCGTCGTGGCGGGCTTCGGCCCGCAGCCGAACTGGAACGGCTTTGTCGCGCGCCTCACGGCCGCCGGCAGCACGGACACCAGCTTCAACGGCGGGGTGCAGCAGGCCAATTTCGGCGCCTTCACCGAAAGCGGCTTCAACGCGGTGCGGCTGCAGAGTGACGGCAGGATCGTGGTGGCGGGCAACCGCTCGAATGGGTCCTATGGTCCCACAACAGACTTCGCGCTCTCCCGCTATCTGGAGAATGGAACGCTGGACACCAGCTTCGGCACCGCCGGCATGACGACGACGGACCGCGCCGGGAGGCTGGACAACATCATCTCCATCACGCTCGACGTGCATGACCGCATCATCGCGGCGGGCATCCAGCAGGACGCGGCGGGGGTGGAGGTCTTCGGCATCAACCGCTACACGCGCAACGGCATCCTGGACACCACCTTCGGCACGGGCGGCCGGGTGCTGACGACCTTTGGCGCCGTCACGGGGAACCGCGCGGCATGGACGGCACTCGACGCCGACGCACGCATCGTCGCCGCGGGCTTTGCGGGCAATGACATCGCCCTGGCGCGCTATGAGGGCGGCCCCGCGGCGCCCGAGATGGTCGTGACCGGCAACAGCACCCTCATCGCCGATGGCGACGCGACGCCCGCCACAACGGACCACACGGACTTCGGCAGCGCGCTGGCGGCCGGTGCCACGGTGGCGCGCACCTTCACCATCACCAACATTGGAGACGCGGACCTGAACTTCGGCGGCATGCCGAAGGTGGCCGTCGGCGGCACGCACGCGGCGGATTTCACGGTCACACTTGATCCCTCGACTCCCGTGGCCGACAGCGGCGGCAGCACCACCTTCCAAGTCACCTTTGATCCAAGCGCGGTCGGCTTGCGCACAGCCACGCTTTCCATCGCCAACGACGACGAGGATGAGAACCCCTACAACTTCGCCATCCAGGGCACGGGACTCAACAGCACACCGACGGACATCACGCTGTCGACCGCCAGCATCGCGGAAAACAACGCCGCCAATGCCACAGTGGGCATGCTAACCGCCGCCGATCTGGACGCGGGCCAGACGCACACCTTCACGCTCGTCACCGGCTCGGGGGACACGGACAACGGCAGCTTCACCATCGCGGGCACGGACCTGAAGCTCACGCCGGTGGCCGACTTCGAGACCAAGGCCAGCTACAGCATCCGGGTACAGGCCAATGACGGCAACGGCGGCGTTTTTGCCAAGGCGCTGACGGTGACGATCACGGATGTGAATGAGGCGCCCAGCCTGGCCGCTTCCTATCTGGTTTACGAAACCGTCACACCCACACGCTCCAGCAATAACATCGTGTATTCGGTCAACAACGCGGCCGCGCTGGCGGGTACGACCTTCTCACGGGTGCGCTACCGCATGGAGACGCGCGTCGGCGGCACGCTGCGCCATGCCGATGTGAGTTTTGACAAGTGGGCCGGCCTGACAGTCGCCGGACTGGCGGTGCCGACGCCCAACAACCCGTTCATCGTCCAGCGCAATGTCACCAACATGAGCGTGGCCTCGAACTGGTCTGGCCAGGGCAATGCCACCGCGGTCACCACGGGATCCGGATTCACCGGACGCCTTGAAATCTGGGACCGGAACTATGGCACCGCCAACGTCTTTGGCGATGGCAACGGCAGTCTCTTCGACTTCGACGACACGCCGTCAGGTGGTACCTACGGCAGTTTTCAAGTACACAACCTTTCCTCGCCGACGAAACACACCGTGCTCGCCTGGAACAATCATGGCAACACCGCTCCAGACATCGGCTTTGGCAATCAGATCGGTGGCAGCGGCCACCCCGACTGGACCTTCGCAGGAGGTTCCAGCCTCGGCAAAACCGACTGGAGGCTGCAGATCTATGTGAATACGGAACCCGTCTTGTCGCTCCCGGAGAACTCCGCCGCCGGCACCCTGGCCGGCACCCTGGCCGGCAGCGATCCTGACACGGGTGACACGCTCACCTACTCGCTGGTCACCGGCGCCGGCGACGAGGACAACGCCAGCTTCATGATCAGCGGCAACCAGGTGCTGAGCAATGCGGTCTTCAATTATGAGGCGAAGAGCAGCTACAACATCCGGGTCAGTGTCATGGACAATGGCGGGCTGTCCTCTGAATCAGCGCTGACGGTGTCAGTCACCAACGTCAACGAAGCCGTGCTCTCTCTGGCACTCACCGGCAGCAGCGTGAACGAAAACGCGCTGGCGAACACGACGGTGGGCACCTTCAGCAGCACGGACACCGACGCGGGCGACACGCACACCTACACCCTGGTCAGCGGCACGGGCAGCACGGACAACGGCAGTTTCAACATCAGCGGCAGCACGCTGCGCGCGAACGCGGGCCTCAATTACGAGGCCGGAGCCACGCGCAGCATCCGCGTGCGCAGCACCGACGCGGGCGGCTTGTTCGCGGAAGACATCTTCACCATCACGATCAACAACGTCAACGAGGCTCCGACGATCAGCGACATCGCCAGCCTCACGATCAACGAGGACGCGAGCACCGGGGCGCTGGCCTTCACCATTGGCGACCCGGACGCGGGCGCGTCCCTCAATGTGAGCGCCGCCTCCGGCAACACGACGCTGGTGCCCTTGTCAAACATCACCCTGGGCGGCTCGGAAACGGACCGCATCGTGACGGTGACGCCGGTGGCAGACCTGCACGGCAGTGCCTTGATCACCGTGACGGTGAGCGACGGCGCTTTGAGTGCCCAGGACACCTTCACCGTGACGGTCAACAGCGTGAACGACGCGCCTTCCTTCACCATCTCCCTGCCCGGCGGCTCGGACCTGGCGGTCTCCACGCTGGCGGGATCACCCGGGCTTTCAGGCAGCACGGACGGGACGGGTTCGGCGGCGCGGTTTAACAATCCATGGGGTGGTGTCTCGGCGGACGATGCGGGCAATGTCTATGTGGCGGACCAGGCCAATCACATCATCCGCAAGATCACGCCCGGCGGAGTGGTGACCACCATCGCCGGAAGCGCCGGGCTGACAGGCAGCGCGAATGGCACGGGATCGGCGGCGCGCTTCCATTATCCGAACTCGGTGGTGGTTGACCCGGCGGGCACAGAGCTGTTTGTGGTGGACCTTGTGAACAACACGATCCGCAGGGTGGACCTCGCGGACAATTCCGTGACGACCTTTGCAGGGACGGCGGGGTTGGCGGGCGCGTCCAACGGGACTGGAGCGGCGGCGCGCTTCAACTACCCGATCGGCATCGCGCGCGACTCGGATGGCAACTTGTATGTGACCGAGTCGAACAACAACACGCTGCGCAAGATCACGCCGGGAGCGGTGGTGACGACCCTGGCGTCGTTCTTCAACAACCCCTACCACCCCGCCGTGGACAGCGCGGGCAATGTGTATGTGCCGCAGCCCAACCGCCACACGATCATCAAAGTGACTCCGGCCGGTGTGAAGAGCGTCTTCGCTGGCACGGACAGCAGTTCCGGCACCGCCGACGGCACCGGCGCGGCGGCGAGGTTCGACTTCCCCACAGGCGTGGCAGTGGACTCCGATGACAACGTGTATGTGGCGGATTACAACAACCACACGCTGCGCATGATCACCCCGGTGGCGGAGGTGACAACGGTGGCCGGAGTCGCGGGGGCCGCAGGCAGCACGAATGGCGCGGCCAGTGTGGCGCGCTTCAACAAGCCGCTGAGCCTGTCGTTTGACGGCGCGGGTGATCTTTACCTGGCGGACTCGGCCAGCTTCACCGTGCGCAAGCTGAGCGCTGATCTGGCCCCGCTGGTCGTGGCGGAGGATTCCGGGGCCTACTCGGGCGCGGCTTTCCTCACCGCCATCTCGCCGGGCCCGGCGAATGAGTCCGCGCAGACGGTGTCCTTCACGGTGACAAACAACAACAACGGACTGTTTAGCGCGCAGCCGGCCATCGCCCCGAACGGCACGCTCACCTTCACACCGGCGCCGGACCAGAACGGCCAGGCCACGGTGACAGTCACCTCTGTGGACGACGGCGGCACGGCCAACGGCGGCGTCAACACCAGCGCGCCGCAGACTTTTGTCATCACCGTGACCCCTGAAAACGACGCGCCAGTCATCACCAGTGATGGCGGCGGGGATGACGCGTCGCTCAATGTGGCGGAAAACTCCACGGCGGTCACCACCGTCAGCGCCGCGGACATAGACCTGCCAGCGCAGACGCTGACCTTCAATATCACCGGCGGGGATGACTCCGCCCTCTTCAGCATCGGCAGCGCCACCGGCGTGCTTTCCTTCCTCAACGCGCCGAACTACGAGTCGCCCGCCGACGCGGACCTGGACAATGTGTATGAATTGATCGTCGAAGTCTCCGACGGCAACGGCGGCACGGACGAGCAGGAGATCAGCGTCACGGTGACAAACGTCAACGAGGCGCCCTTCATCACCTATGGCGGCACCACGCCGCCGTCCGTCTGGAACATGCCGGAGAACCAGGTGGACCTCATCCCCTTCGAGGCGGACGACCCCGATTTTGAGACTGTGACGCTGACCTTCAGCATCCACGGCGGCGCTGACCAGGCGCGCTTTGGCATTGACGCGGAAACCGGGGAACTGGCCTTCCTGGCGACGCCCGACTTTGAGAACCCCGCCGACGCGGACACCGACAATGTTTATCACGTCGTCATCGCCGTCACCGACGACGGCACGCCCGCGCTGACCACCACCCACGCGGTGAGCATCACCATCACCGACACCAACGACGCGCCCGTCATCATCAGCAACGGCGGCGGCGCGCTGGCCGCGGTCAACGTGCCGGAAAACACCACTGCGGTAACCACCGTCGTCGCCACGGATGACGACCTGCCCGCGCAGACGCTCACCTTCAGCATCATCGGCGGCGCGGACGCGGCGCGCTTCACCCTCGGCGGCGGCACGGGCGTGCTGGCCTTCAACTCCGGCAAGGACCACGAATTCCCCAGCGACCAGAACGGCGACAATGTCTATGAAGTGGTGGTGCGGGTGGAGGACGACGCCTCGCCGCCCAGCTCGGATTCCCAGACGATCCTGGTCACGATCACCCCCGTGGACGAGGCCCCGCTGGCCTGGACTCATGGTAATGAAGCGCCGACCACCAGCAGCGCGGGCGTCTTTGGCGAAGCCCTGCCCAACGGCCTGGACACCAGCGCATGGTTCGAGTACTCCACCGACCCGGCCGTCGAGACCGGCGTGCTGACCACCGCCGCGCAGACGCTCGGCAGCGCCTCGGTCCTGGTGGATGTCACCGGCACGCTCACCGGCCTGACGGAGGGCACCACCTATTACTTCCGCCTCGTGGCGCAGAACTCCCTCGGCATGGTCAAAGGGGAGATCCTCAGCCTGCACACGCAGTCGCTCTTCAACGGCACCGCCCCGCTGGCGGGCGGCATCACAATCAAGCGCCCCTATCCGGGACCAATCAACGAGGCCGGCCAGGTCGTCTTCAAAGCCCAGGCGACGATCAAGTCGGGCCTCGTCAGCAGCGCCAACGACATGCTGCTCGTCACCAACAGCAGCGGCACGCTCGGCATCATCGCCCGCGAAGGCACCGTCATCACCGGTGGCGCGCGCTTCACCGGCCTCTTCAACCATCCGCTCGTCACGGAGGGCGGCCAGGCCCTGGCTCTGGAGAAGCTCGCCAACGCCACCACTGTCAATGACTACCTCTATCCCGTCTCAGAGGACGGCGTCAGCCTCGACCAGCTCAGCCGCGAGGGCGACAGCGCCCCTGACTCGGACGGCGGCGTCTTCCTCGGCCACGCCAACCGGCCCGCCGCCGACGGCCAGGACCGCGTGTATTTCTCCTCCAGCCTCACCGGCGTCAGCACCAAAAAGGACAGCGGCATCTGGTATGACGATGGCGGCGTGCTCACCAAGCTCGTGCTTGAAGGCGAGAAGGCCCCCGCGGGCGATACCACCGCACTCCAGGCATGGTACGGCAACATCCAGAGCATGGTGGCCGCCGGCGGCGACGGCGTGGCCTTCATCGCCGCGCTCCAGGGCAATCCCGGTGACACCACCCAGAAGACCAGCACCGCGATGAACGCGGGCGTCTTCGCCGGCCCGCCGGGAGACATCGCCATCATCGCGCGCAAAGGCGGAGTCATCACCGGCACGGGCACTCTCAACGCCTTCAACGCCGTCTCCCGCTCCTCCACCGGCGGCCACGCCTACCTCGCCACGCTCAAGAACAGCAGCGTCGCGCCAGTGGTCACCACGGCCAACAACCAGGTGCTCGTCATCAAGACGGGCACGCTGGAAAACATCGTCGCGCGCAAAGGCGTCACCGTCATCACCGGCGCGCTCATGATTTCGAAGTTCGGCAACTTCACCATCACCGATGACGACGAAGTGGTCTTCCAGGTCACCCTGGCCGGCACCGGAGTCACCACCGCGAACGACCAGGCCCTGTGCCGCTGGACCGAGGCCGGCGGCATCGAGCTGCTGGCGCGCGAGGGCAGCGCCGCGCCCGGCACCGGAGCGAATTACCTGGCCTTCCTGGCCTTCTCCGTCAGCCCCTCCGGCAACATCGTCCTGCACAGCACCCTCAGCGGCACCGGCGCCAGCGCCCTGCTGCGCGACACCGGCTCCGGCCTGGCGCTGCTCGTGCGCAATGGCAGCCTCGTCCCCCACGGCACCACCCAGCGCGCCGTCAAGGCCATGAGCATCCACACCGGCTACGGCGACGGCGGCGGCGCGGGCGGCATGGGCGCGGCCATCAACGACAATGGCGAGGTCTTCACCGTGCTAGACCTTAGCGGCGTCTATCAGGCCAAAGTGTTTCCGTGACGCGGACGGTCTTGCGCTCCGCCCTCTTTATCTTTTCGCCCTCTCCTCAAACCCGGCGCCGCCTTCGCCGCGCTGCCAGTGGAGAGGGGCGGCGCCGCTCCACTCCTTGAAGACACGGGAGAAGTGGGCGGCGCTTTTGTAGCCGAGCTCCCAGGCGACGGCTTTCACCTGGGCGTCAGGCTGGCGGAGCTTGATGGCGGCCTGGGAGAGCTTCAGACGGGTGAGGCAGGACAGGGGTGTCTCGCTGTCGTAGCGCTTGAAGAGGCGGGTCATGTAGGCGGCGGAGACATGGCAGTGGCGGGCGGCCTCCTCGATGCTGCCGAGCACGGGATAGTTCCGCAGCAGGTGGCCGCGGCAGCGCAGGTAGGTGGCGTAGGCGGGGTCGAGCTTGGTGGCGGCTGGCTGCCGGCTGTCTGCGCAGAGCACGAGGGCATGCTCGAGAGCGGCAGCGGCGGCGCGCAGGCCGAGACGGCCTCCACGCAAAGCATGGTCAATCACCTCCTCCAGCAATGCCGTGACACGGCCCGCGTCAAGCACCCGAATGACTGTGCCTGGGCCAAGACCCAACTCTTCCAGAAGGGCGGCGGCACGAACGCCGGCAAAGTTGAAAAAATACTTCACCAGCGGATCCTCGCTGCCGGAGCGGATGACATGCGGGGTGCCCGGGTCAAAAAAATACGCATGGCCGGTGCCGATCTCCTGCTTCCTGCCCGCGAGCGTCACATCCCCCTTCCCGCGACCGACGAATTCGAAGGCGTGAAAAGGCAGGGACTGACGGTCCACGACGAAATCCGGCGCGCACCACTCGCAGCCGCCGCCGACAAGGCACAGGCCAAGCTTTTCCCGCTGGCGCCGCCGCCAGTCAGGCAGGTAAAAGCGCCGGGTGCGCAGCACCTGGGTGGAAAAGTAGTCGGCTTGTTCAGTGGCTGGCATGGTCGGCCTGGAGGGAAAACGGCGTCACAGGCTCATCTTGCGCGGCGGGTCAAGAATCGTCAACCGGCTGCCAAGGATGGGCACAGGCGGATTCTTGCGCCCGCAAAGGTGGAACGTCTCATGCGCCCATGCAACCACCCCAGCCCCTGCGCGGCATCATCCCGCCCCTCGTCACCCCGCTGCGCGACCGCGACACGCTCGACACGGCCGGCCTGGAGCGGCTCGTCGAGCATCTCATCAGCGGCGGTGTGAGCGGTCTTTTCATCCTGGGTACCACGGGTGAGGGACCGAGCCTGAGCTACCGGCTGCGCCGTGAACTGGTCCAGCTGGCCTGCAAGTTCGCGAACAACCGTGTGCCCGTGCTCACCGGCATCACGGACACCTCCTTCACCGAAAGCGTGAACCTGGCCCGCCACGCGGCGGACTGCGGCGCCACGCATGTGGTGACTTCGGCCCCGTATTACTTCCCCGCCGCTCCGCCGGAGATGCTGGAGTATGTGCAGGACCTGGTGGCCGAGATGCCGCTGCCGCTTTTCCTCTACAACATGCCGGGTCTGACGAAAGTGAGCTTTGAACTGGACCTGGTGAGGCGGGCGCTGGATATGCCCGGCATCTGCGGAGTGAAGGACAGCTCGTGCGACATGATCTACTTTCACCGCCTCATCGAGGTGGCGCGGCAGCGCGCGGACTGGAGCGTGCTCGTCGGCCCCGAGGAGCTGACCGCGGAGGCGGTGCTGCTTGGCGGGCACGGCGGCATCAACGGCGGCGCGAACCTGCATCCGCGGCTCTATGTGGACATGTACCATGCCGCCGCCGCGCAAGACCTCCAGCGCACGCGCGAGTTGCACGCGCAGGTGATGAGCCTGGCGGGCGCCATTTACACCGTGGGCCGGCACAAGAGCGCCATCATCAAGGGCATCAAATGCGCCCTCTCCCTCACGGGCGTCTGCGAGGACCACATGGCGGAGCCATTCCACCGCTTCCGCGAACCGGAGCGCGCGCTGATGCGGGAGCGCCTGAAGGCCATCGGTCTGCTGGCTTGAAAACGCGCCGGCCATCCGGCATGGCGGAGCTCACCCGCTTTTCTCAAGCGTCATCACGCACTCCAGGTGCCGCGTCTGCGGAAAGAGGTCGAAAGGCTGGACTTTGAGCAGATTGAACCCGGCTTCGGTGAACAGGGCGAGATCGCGCATCTGGGTGGCGGGGTTGCAGGAGACATAGACGACACGGCGCGGGGCGAAAGCAAAGAGCTGGCGGAGGAAATCCTCGCTGCACCCGGCGCGCGGCGGGTCTATGATGACCACGGTTTCAGAGCCACCGCCCTCAATGGATTCGAAAATGGCGGCCGCGTCGGCGGCGAGAAAGCGGCAGTGGGTGAGGCCGTTGATCTCCGCGTTGTGAGCGGCTTTTCTCACGGCGCCTTCGGAGATCTCCACACCGATGACCTCCTGAAACTCACGCGCTGCGCTGATGGCAAAGAGGCCGCTGCCGCAGTAGGCGTCCACAAGGCGGCGCGCGCCGCTGGCCGCGGCCTCCCGCACGGCGTGGGAGACGAACTCCGGCAGGATGAAGGGGTTGTTTTGGAAAAAATCGCCCGCATGAAACTCGAAGCGGACCCCGCCAACGTCTTCAACAGCGGTCTCATCCGGGCGCGTCAGCACTCCGTTGGCAGCGGCGCGCATGAGCAGGGTGGCGCCGTTTTTGAAGGTGCCTGGCACAGCGCGCGCGGCCTCGCGCGCGCGGCTGAGTTCGGCATTCAAGGCATCCATGGCGATGGGGCAGCGCGCCACATCCACCATGGCATTGCGCGTGCCTGCGCGCAGGAAGCCGATGGCGCCGATTTCGCCATTTTTCGGCTTTTGAAAATGCGGGGTGATCTTTGACCGGTAGCCGTATTGACGCGGCGAGGGAATGACTGGCAGGACGGGATGCTTGATGCGCGCCATGTGCCAGAGCAGTTCCCCGACCTGGCTTCGCTTCCATTCAAGCTGCCTGTCATAAGCCAGATGCTGATACTGGCAGCCGCCGCACTGGCCAAAGAGCGCGCACCGAGGCTCGACACGGTCGGGCGAGGGTTCGATGACTTCGACGAGGTCAGCCTCGGAGTAGTTCTTGTGGTTGCGGAACACGCGCGCGCGGACACGCTCGCCTGGAAGCGCGAAGGAGACAAAGACCACCCAGCCGTCCACCCGCGCCACGCCGCGCCCCTCGTTGGCGAGGTTTTCAATGACCAGGTCCAGTTCTTGATGATAGCTGAAAGGGTGGGGCTGGAATTTGCGCGGAGGCATGGGGATTGCGGATAGGTGAATGCTTTCTGGCTGAATCCTTGCTTGAGGACAAGCGGGGATGCACTGAAGAAATGCCATGCTGGACACGCGCAATGAAATTCACCGTTTGATGAGGCGGTTCGAGTTCGACTCTGGCCGGGCGGTGCTGAAGTTCAGTCTCTGCGCGCTGGCTGCCTATGCGGCGGCGGCATGGCCGGAGCATCCCGGGCTGGGGGACGCGGGGCGCTGCTCGCTGGGCATCGTGATGCTGGGGGCGGGACTTTGGATCACTGAGGCGATCCCCGCGTTCGCCGTGGCGCTGCTGGTGATCGGACTGCAAATTATCACCCTGGGACGCGAGGGCGGCGTGCTGGCGGAGACGGGCGACTCGAAGGCATGGGAGGACTATGTGAGGCCGTGGTCGAGTCCGCCGATGTGGCTTTTCTTTGGCGGCCTGGTGCTGGCGCGCGCGGCGGAGCGCACGGGCCTGGACCGGCATGTGGCGGGCAGGGTGCTGGCGTGGACGCGGGGCAGCCCGTCACGGCTGCTGCCGGCGGTCATGGCGCTGGCTTTTGTGTTCAGCATGTTCATGTCGAACACTGCCACGGCGGCCATGATGCTGGCGATGCTGCGCCCGGCGCTGGCAAGCCTGCCTGAGGGGTCGAAGACGGCGCGCGCGCTGCTGCTAGGACTGGCCTGCGCGGCAAACCTGGGCGGCATGGCAACCATCATCGGCACTCCGCCGAACGCCATCGCCGCGGCGCTTCTGGAGGACGATGCTCCTGTGGATTTTCTACGCTGGGTGTTTCTGGCGCTGCCACCCGCGCTGCTGCTCTTCGCCGTCGTGTGGGCCCTGCTGGCGCGGCCTCTGATCCGTGAAAAATCCACGCTGCCGCCGCTGCAGGAGGCGCCAAGGGAGGGTTCGGGAGTCCGCCGCTGGCAGAGACTGCTGACGCTGGCCGTGTTTGCCGTGACGGTGCTGCTGTGGATGTCCGGGGAGTGGCACGGCATTCCGACCGGTGTGGTGGCTTTTGTGCCCATCGTGGCGCTGTCCATGGCCGGGGTGATCCGCAAGCAGGACATGCGCGCCATTGACTGGGATGTGCTCATCCTGCTGGCAGGCGGGCTTTCCCTCGGTGTGGGGATTGAAAAGTCGGGGCTGGCCGAGTGGCTGGCGGGGCTGGTGCAGCAGGCGGAAATGCCGTCCTGGCAGGCCTCCTTGGTGCTCTGCCTGATCGCGGGGGGCATTTCGAATTTGATGAGCAACACGGCTGCCGCGAACATCCTCCTGCCGGTGACACTCGTCATCGCCCAGGCCATGGGCGGAGACGCGGATGTGACCATGTTCGTCGTGCCGGTGGCGCTGGCCTGCTCAACGGCGATGGCGCTGCCGATCTCGACTCCGCCAAACGCCATCGTCTACGCCAGCGGACGCCTGCGCGGCACCGACTACCTGGCGCCCGGCCTCCTGACCCTCGTGCTTGGGCCTGTCCTCGCGCTCGGCTGGTGCATGATCGCCGGATGAGCGCGCCTAATCCACATGCACGAACTCGTTCGAGTTGATCAAGGCCAGGCAGTAGTCGGCCACGGCATCCTGGAAGGAGGGAGCGAGGGCGGTCTGCCCGTCCAGAAACTGCCGCGCCGCGTCCCGCTCAGCCGCTGACGCCGCGCGGGAAAAACAGCGCCGGACCGCGAAATCAGCGATTGCGCCCATGTCCGAACCGCAGGCGGCCAAAGCCTGCCCGGCGAGGGTGGAGGCAATGCCCTGGGTGAGCTCGGAATTCATCAGCAGCAGGGCCTGCGGAGCCGTGGTCGAAGTCTCGCGGCGCGAGCACGTCACCAGCGCATCGGGCCGGTCAAAGAGGTCAAAGATGGGGTGCCGCGCGTTGCGGCGCGCGAAGGCGTAGATGCTGCGGCGGCGCAGCTCGCTCTCATCCAGGGTGGCCTCAGCCTGCTTTTTCAAAAGCGTGCCGCTGATCTCCGCAGGCAGAGGCAGGCGCGCACCGGGACCGCCGGCCCTGGCGTTGAGTTGTCCTGTGATCACGAGCAAGCTGTCGCGCAGCATCTCGCCGGTCAGACGCTTGCGCGGCATGGCGGCATAAAGGCCGATGGCTTCCCCGCTCATGCCGGGCGGAGGCGTGGCCTGACGGAAGGTTTGGGAGAGAACGATGGCCTTGTGCAGGCGCTTCAAGCTCCAGCCCTGGCGGGGCAGTTCGGCAGCCAGCCAGTCGAGAAGCTCGGGATGCGTGGGCGGCGGGCTTTGCCTGCCCAGATCGGCGGGTGTCGGCGCGATGGCGCGGCCAAAGTGCTGCTGCCAGACTCGGTTGGCCGTGGCCCGCAAAAAAAGCGCGTTGTCCGCGCGCGTGATCCATCGGGCCAGCGCGGCGCGGTCCCCGGCAGGCTGGTCCAGACCACCGGCGATGCGCGGATAGCCGGGCTGGATCACCGGGCCGGGCCGGCGGAACTCGCCGCGGACGAAGACCGTGCTGGCGGGCACTCCCTCGGTGAAGACACGCACCTGCGGACCGAGCGGCTTGTCTCTCGCGGTGAGGACGGTGTTGTCAAAAAACGCGCGCAACCGGTAAAAGTCGGCCTGGCTGAGAGGATCGTAGGCATGATCGTGGCACTGGGCGCAGCCGACGGTGAGGCCGAGGAAGACCGACCCCGTGGTGCTGGTGATGTCATTGAGCACGACATGGCGGCGCTCGTCCTGATTGTTGAGGTCGGGCATGTCCGGACCGGAGAAAAGGAAGCCCGTGGCGGCCGGCTCTCCTCCGTCCAGAAGGTCGCCGGCGATTTGCTGGCGCACGAATTCATCAAAAGGCATGTCTTCATTCAGCGCGCGGATCACCCAGTCGCGGTATTGCCATGCGCGCGGCCTTTCCTTGTCATGCTCAAAGCCGTCGGTCTCGGCGAAGCGCGCAAGATCGAGCCACCACTGCGCCCAATGCTCGCCATAACCCGGACTGGCAAGCAGGCGCTCCACCAGAGCGTGGATGGCCGTGTCTTTGTCCCGGGCGCACGTCTTGATGAAGGCATCCACTTCCTCGGGAGTCGGCGGCAAACCCGTGAGATCAAAGGACAGACGCCGGATGAGCGTGGCGGCATCGGCTTCGTCGGAGCGGGTCAGACCGGCCTCCAGCAGACGCTTTTCAATCAAGCCGTCGAGTTCCGCGGACGCGCCCCGTGCCTGCCCGCTGCGCGCGGGTTTGACGGGGAAAGCCAGGGGCTGGAAGGACCAGTGCCCGCGCTCATCCTCCGTGATCGGAGGCTCGTCCCGCACCGGGTCGGCGGAGGCGCGAATGGCTCTGGCATGGACCGCGTCATGCAGGACAAGGGAGGCCAGGATGACAGGGAGCGCTTTCATGATTCAGGCCAGGATGACAGGGAGCGCTTTCATGATTCAGGCCAGGATGCCGCGCACCACATTGCCGGCGACATCGGTAAGGCGCTCGTCACGGCCGTTGTGACGATGGGTGAGGCGCTCGTGGTCCACTCCGAGCAGATGCAGGATGGTGGCGTGCAGGTCATGCACATGCACCTTGTCCACCTCCGCGCGCAGGCCGAAGTCGTCCGTGGCACCGTGGACATGGCCGCGCTTCACACCCGCGCCGAAAAGCACCGTGGTGTAACCCCAGGGATTATGATCACGGCCCGTGCCCTTTTCACTCATCGGCATCCGGCCGAATTCGCCGCCCCAGATGACAAGGGTGTCATCGAGCAGGCCGCGCTGCTTGAGATCGAGAATGAGCGCCGCGACGGGCTGGTCGGTGCGCGCTGAGTAGTCAGTGTGGTTTTTCAGCACATCCTCATGGGCATCCCAGCCATTCGTGTCACCGGAATAAAGCTGCACAAACCGCACGCCGCGCTCCACGAGCCGGCGCGCCAGCAGGCAGCGCGTGCCGAACTCGCGCGTCACCGGCTGGTCCAGGCCGTAGAGAGTTTTCGTCGCGTCCGACTCCTTCGAAAGGTCCACCGCCTCCGGCGCGGCGCTTTGCATGCGGAAGGCCAGCTCGTAGGCGCGCATCCGGGCATCGAGATGCGTGTCCTCCGCGCGCGCGGACTGGTGCGCTTGGTTCAGCCGGTTCACGAGGTCCAGCGTTGAGCGCTGGCGCGCGATGCTTTGCCCCCCGGCGGGGCGCAGATGCAGGATGGAATTTTCCCCCGGCCTGAGCGTGGTGCCCTGGTGGGTGGCGGGGAGGAAGGCGCTGCCCCAGGCAGGCGGTCCGCCTTTCAGCCCACCGCCGGGGTCCGGCATCACGACAAAGGCGGGCATGTCCGCGTTCTCGGAGCCGAGGCCGTAGGACACCCAGCTTCCCAGGCTCGGCTTGCCCATCAAAATGGAGCCGGTGTTCATCTGATAAACCGACTGCGGATGGTTGACACTGTCCCCGTGGCAACTTCGGATGACGCACATCTCATCCGCCAGCTCCGCCATGCGCGGCAGGAACCCGCTGATCTCGATGCCGCCAGCCCCGTGCCTTCGAAACGGCTTAACGGGGCCTAACAAGGGATTCTCCGCCACCTTCCGCCGCGTCTCGACCGCGCCCAGGCTCTCCGGCAGGGGCTTTCCAGCGTGGCGGACCAGTTCCGGCTTGGGATCAAAAAGATCCACATGACTCGGGCCGCCATGCATGAACAGCCAGATGACCCGCTTTGCCTTCGCCGGAAAATGCGCCGCCCCCGCCGGATCATGCTCAGCGGCCAGCAGATGGGAAAATGCCACGCCGGGCAGGACAGCCGCCGCTCCGCCAAGAAGACGGCGGCGGGAGACGAACGGAGGCGTGGCCGGAGACATGACACTCAAACGCGCGAGGTCGCGGCCTTTTAGCCTGTATTGAGGCATGGAGCACTCGCGCGCCTGCGACAAGCGGCCGTCCGCTTCAACGGTCATGGATGGTTCATTTTGTTTCTTGCGCCAGGGCGGGTCCGCAGGTCATATCCACGCATGGCTTCCATCACCACCCAGGAATTGTCGGATCACGCGCTCTGGCTCGAATCTTCAGGCGCGCAAGGCAGGCGTATTGACGAGACTGGTCTGAACCTTTCCGGCCACGATCTGGCCGGACTGAACCTGGCCAGGGCGCAGTTTGTCGGCACGGTCTTCGATGGCGCGGATTTGGCGGGGACGAATCTTTCAGGCGCGGACTTCAGCGGAGCGACCTTCGAAGGTGCGAATCTCACGGGCGCAGATCTAGGCGGGGCGGACCTGGGCGGGGTCACGCTCAGCGGCGCGAACTTGTCCGGGGCGAATTTGCGCGGAGCGGACCTCTCCGGCGCGCGGCTGGACGGGGCTGACCTGACGGGAGCGGACTTCACAGACGCGGACCTCATCGCGGCGGATCTCACAGGCGCGAAGCAGGGTGGAATGATCCTGGCCGGCGCCAAGCTCAACGACACGCGCGGCCTGGAGTGAGCGGGCCGCTCACCGCTCCGCCGGGCGCCCGGCGGCCAGACTGCCGCCGAGCCATCGGATGAGTTCCTCGACACTGGCGTGCTTCTCCCTGAGGGAGGAAAGTGCCGTCCAATCCATTCGCTGGCGCAACTGCGGCGCTGTCACACGCTGGGGGCGCAGCTTGGCGAGCACGCTGTCGAACTCTGCGGCACTCATCCTCGTGATGTCGGCGGCGGAGGGCAGTTCGTCGAGCTGGGCGGTGTTGATGCCAAGGCTGCTGATGCCAACCCCGAACTGGCTGCCCAGGGAGCGCAGCGCCCTGACGAGGGCTTCGTCGTTGAGCGGCTCCGCCACGACCATCTCGCTCTGGAGTGTCCAGCTTGTGGCGCTGAGGGTCTGAAAAAACTCGGCGCGGCAGTTCTCCAGGGTGACGCCGCTTTTGATCTGCACGCCTGTGATGCCGGCTTCGGGACCACCGAGATGCCGGCGCAGATTGATCATGGCGGAGTCGAAACGCGTGACATTGTCGTCCGCCCCGGTTTCCAGATCCCATTCGGCAATGACGAGGTCAGGGATGTCCCAATGCCCCCGCACTTCCAGTTCCTCGCGGCCCCGTCCATTCAACTGAAAGGGGTGCTGCGCCAACGGCAGGCTCCGCCGCTCATAGATGGCCAGCAGGCGCAAAAAACGCGCCACTCTTGCATCCCCCTCCGGCCCCGCCGCAAAGGACAGATACGCCTCCGATGTGGAGTCCGGCGCGCGCCTGGCCTGGCGCAGGTAGTATCCCTGGCCCTGATCCACCTTGGCAATAGGGGAGGTGGAGTCGTAGGACAGAATGGAGAAGTGGTAGCGCAGCGTGGCGTCACTGTAATCCCCGGCCAGCCGCAGCCGCACCATGCGGATGAGCTCGGTGCCCTTGATGGCCTGGTCGGGATCGTCGGGCAGGATCTCCGGGAGGAGGATTCGAAGTTGTTCGCGCAGGTTCATTCCGCGTGCTGGGCGTTCATTTCATCCAGCATGAATGCGGCGGACCGCGCGGGTCAAGATGGAAAGGATGAATCTTTGCGCCGCGCGACCACACGCCTGCTGTTCAACCAGCGCACGCCGAACATGTCCATGGTTGCGCGCCAGGCCCGGTTGCCGAAGCCGTATTTGCTGGCGCCATGCAGGCGCGGGCGGTGACTCACGGGCATCTCAGTGACACGCCAGCCCATGGCGGCGACGAGCGCGGGGATGAAGCGGTGCATTCCGTTGAAGGGAAGCAGCGCCTCGCGGCACTCCCTGCGCATGACTTTGAGCGTGCATCCCGTGTCATGCACATGGTCCCGGACGAAACGGGAGCGCACGGTGTTGGCCACGCGGCTTTGCAGCCGCTTGAACATAGAGTCCTGGCGGCTCACGCGCCATCCGCAGACAAGATCCCAGCCTTCATCCAGCCGGTTTAGCATTGCGGGAATGTCAGCCGGGTCGTTCTGAAGATCGCCGTCAAGCATGGCAATGACGGCCCCGCGCGCATCATGAATGCCCGCGTGCATGGCGGCGCTCTGGCCGGCGTTCCTCTCAAATTCGACGAGCCGCGTCCGCGCGTCCGGACGGACGCGCGCCACTGTGCCGTCGGTGCTGCCGTCATCCACGAGCACCACCTCGTAATCCAGTCCCCGGAGCGCGGCGGCGATCTCCTCCTGGAGCCGTGCCACATTGTCCTGCTCGTTGTAAAGCGGCACGACGACGGAAAGGGCGGGCGCGCTGCTCATGACGAGGCATCCTTCGCGGCGGACTCCATCTCGGAAAGCCTGCGCTCCAGGTCGCGCAGGCGCGCGAGCATGTCTGGAATCTTTGCCGGAAGCGCCATCAGCTTTCGTCCCTCGATCAACGGTCTTGCCGGAAATCCTGTGTAAACGCCGGGTTCAGTGATGCTTTTGGTGACGCCGGACTTGGCGAGAACCGTGACGCCGGAGCCTATCTCAAGATGACCGGCGACTCCGACCTGGCCCGCGAGCGTGACACGGTCACCGACATGCGTGCTGCCGGCGATGCCGACCTGGGAGACGATGACACAGTGTTTCCCGATGACCACGTTGTGGGCGATCTGGACCAGGTTGTCAATTTTCGTGCCCTCTCCTATCCAGGTGAGGCCGAAGCGCGCGCGGTCTATCGTCGCGCAGGACCCGACCTCGACATCGTCGTCCAACCGCACGATGCCCACCTGCTCCACTTTGACATGACGGCCCTGGGTGCACTCGTAGCCGAAACCGTCCGAGCCGATGACCGCTCCCGCGTGAATGATGACGCGCGCGCCAAGAACACAGCGCTCCCTGACCGTGGAATTCGGATGCAGCACGCATGACGGACCGAGACTGGCGCCCTTGCCAACGAACGCGCCCGCGTGGACGACGCAGCCATCGCCCAGGGAGGCCCCCTCCTCCACGATGGAGCAGGCACCGATGTGGACTTTTCCCGCGTCGAACGAGACGCCCGGCGCGACGACCGCCGAGGCATGCACTCCGGGTTTCGCAGGAGCCGCCGCCGGGATGAAATGGCGGATGACAGTGGAGAATGCCAGAGTGGGGTTCTCCACAGCGATCAAGGCCGCCATGCCGCAAGCCAGCCTGGCCGACCTGGCGACCAGCACTGCGGAGGCGCGGGTGGTGGCGAGCGCCTCCGCATAACGGTCGTTGCCGAGAAAGGTGACCTCGCCGGGCTGCGCCTCAACGATGGAGTTGAGGCCGCTGATCGGTGTCCGGGGATCACCACGGAGGATCTCGCCACCGACCAGCTCCGCCAGCTTGTTGAGGGGAATGCTAGAACTCATGCTCGTATGGAATAAAAAAAGGCACGCCGACGTGCAACGGCGTGCCTTTCGAGAAAGCTTGTCGTCACGGCTTGCCGGCGGCTGCTCCGGCGGGAGCATCGGCTGCGGGAGCGGCATCCCGCTTCTTGTTCAACTCGACAATGACCTGGTCGGTAATGTCCGCCGCGTCCTTGTAATAGAGCAGAACAGGAACTGTGGACAGGCTCGCGCCGGTTTTGTCGAACACAAAATCGAATCCCTGCGCCTTGGCATGATCCCTGACCACGGCGACGATCTCAGCGTAGAGGTCGCGGCGGATTTCCACGTCCTCCTGCTTGAGCTGGTTGGTCCGCCGGTTCTGCGCCTCGGTGATCTCCTGCTCCAGCGCGCGCGCCTCCCTTGCCTTTTCCTCGAACTCGCCCGCCTTTTTGTTGCGGACATCCGGCGAGCTGATGGGGTCGCTGATTTCCTTTTTCAGCTTTTGCATGGTGTCCATGAGGCCCTTGTAAACGGCCCACCGATCGTTCATCTCCTTCTGCGCTTTTTCAACATTGCCCTTGAATTTGTCCGCCGCTTCCTGGGTTTTTTGAAATTCGGAAAACGCCTTGGACATGTCAACCACGGCAAATTTGAGATCCGCCGCCGGAGCGGACGTCAGAAAGGCGCTCGTGAGAATGAGGATCGAAAAACGAAGCATACTTGTGGTGGGGGTGGGCTGAAGGAGGGGTTGGATCAAAATTTATAGCCCATGTTGAACTGAAATTTCGGGCTGTTGCCGGTGAACTTGTCGTGCTGGACGGGAACGCCAAGATCAAGGCGGATCGGGCCTATGGGCAGGAACATGCGGACGCCGATGCCAATGTTGGAGTAAATTTCACCGTCGCCGACGATGGGACCACCGTTGCGGACACCGGCCGCGTTGACGCCGTTTCGGGCCTCCACATCCGTGGTGATGTAGGCCAGGTCGTAAAAGAGCGCGCCACGCACTTTCTCAATGATCGGGAAGGTGTATTCAACGCTGGCAAACAGGGATGTGCTGCCGCCCACCGGCTCGCCGGAGACATCCTTGGGACCCGCCTCGCGGAAGTCGAAGCCGCGCACGTTGTTGGCGCCGCCGAGGAACTGGCGCTCAAAAATCGGCACATCCCCGGAACCCCAGGCATCCACATGGCGGAGCATGCCTTCGAAGCTCACAATGCCGTCGCCTGGGATGGTGATGTATTGGATGCCCCCGACGTGTGCTCCCCACACTTCCGCATCGCCGCCTAGTCCTGAAACCATGAGACCGGTCTCGAACTTGTGGCCTTTGCGGGTGATAAAGATGTCGTCCCTGGTGTCATGCACGAAAGCGAAGTCCAGCTTGCTCTGGGTGAACGAACCGTCCTCGTCACGCAGAACCTGCGTGGTGCTGCGGCGGCGGTCCACGTCGATCTCGATGCTTTGCAGGGTGTACATGCCCTCAATGTAGGCATGGTCACCAACCGGCTTGCGCAGGCTGACGGCGGCACCGGCGTTGGTCTGGTCAAAGCGGTCGGAAAGATAGAACATGTTGCGGTAAAACAGCTCGGTGGAGAGGGCCAGCTTCTGCCCCATGAACCACGGTTCCGTGAAGTTAAGATTGAAGTCCTGGCGCTGCGGACCGAAGCGGATGTTCATGTTGAAGCGCTGGCCGGCTCCGCGGAAGTCGCCCCAGTCGGAGATGTCGAAGTTCGTCTGCGTCACGTCAATGAAACCGACGATGCTGTCGATCGAACTGAAGCCCGCGCCGAAGTTGATCGTGCCGGTGGGTTTCTCGGTGACGTTGACTTCAATGTCCTTGAAACCGGGAACCTCCGTGCTCACTGGACGCACGGTAAGGGGGTTCGCCTCTCCCGGGCCCTCAAAGTAGTTGAGGTTTTGCAACCTGCGCTGGGAGGTTTCGAGCAGGACGGTGTTCAACTCATCGCCCGGAGTCAGGGGCAGTTCCCTGCGGATGACCCGGTCCTGCGTTTTGGTGTTGCCGCTGATGTTGATTTTGCGGATGAAGGATTTTTCACCCTCATACACGCTGAAGGTGACATTCAAACGGCCTGGACCGGCATCCGACAGGCGGGTTTCCACCCGTGCATCGGCGTAACCGCGTGAGCCGTAATAATCCTGGATCATCTTTTCATCGCCCCGCACCTCGGTGCCTGAGTAGGTCTGGCCGGCCTCGGTGAGGATGGCGGGGGTGAGTTCATCCTTGGAGAATAGTGTCACGCCCTCCAAGGCAACATCCGCCACCTCATACTGCCCGCCCTCGTTGATCTCAAAGACCAGCGCCACGCGGTCGGAACTGACGACCTCCCGGCGATACCCCACTTTCACATACACATAGCCCTGGTCCTGATAGAGGGTTTCGATTTTGCGCACATCCTCAAGCACGGCTTGGTTGTCCAGCTTGCCGGCCTTGCCCCACAAGCGCCAGAAGGTCTTCTCCTTGGAAGTCAAAGCCGACCTCAGTTTGCGGTCGCCGATGGCGGAGTTGCCTTCAAAGCGGATGTCGCCGATCAGGCCCTTGCCGCCCTCCTCGATTTTAAAGAGCACGCTGGTGAAGCCGGGCTTGGTCGAAGGCTGGGTCTCGTAGGTGACGAGGGCGTCGGAAAAGCCTTTCTTCGTGTAGAGGTCCAGGATTTTCTGCTGCGCGGCGGCCAGTTTGATCTCATCCACCGGATCACCCACCTTGACTTCGATCTCCTTGCGCAGCTTGTCATTGTCAAAGGCGGCGTTGCCGACAAAGCCAATCTCGCCAATGCCCCCGCGCCCGTAAATGGTCACCACGACCCTGACTCCGCCGGACACATTGACGGCCTGGATGTCCACGTTTTCCACCGCGCCGGTTTGATAAAGATTGCGCAGGTCGCGCTCGACGGCCTCGTCCGAGTAGGGCTCCCCGACCCGGGTGGACATCTGGGCGCGCACACGGTCAGGGTCCAACGCCGCCGCGCCTTGGAATTGCACATCCACAGCCTGGACAATTCTGCCTCCGCGCGATGCCGCCGGAGTGTCCAGGGAAACCTGGCCCTGCGCTGTCAGGGCAGATGTGGTGATGAGCACGGCCAGCCAGGGACGCATGAGGAGGGAAGCGCGGGAGAAGACTCCTGAGATCATGATAAAGGAAGTGGAACTTGGCTACGGGAGGATGATGTGCTTCCAGGCTGGAAGAACCGCCGCAGTAATGCTGATCATCAAGAGGCGCGTCAAGGTCTAAAAACGCCATTCAACAGCGCTGGCGTTTGATCCTGCCCCGGGCACCCTCATCAAGTCCGCCTTCTCGAAGCGTCAGTGCTCGCATTTTCTTGGTTCACGGCCAGGCGCGCAAGACTTTGCCCGTTGTGTCCCGCAGTTCCAGGCCGCCGAGGCGCACGCTGCCCGAACCGGCGCAGGGATCGAGCCGCATGCTGTGCAGAGTCTCGGTTGTGTCGAGGCGCAGCTTGATCTCGTGCCATGCTCCGTCGTGAACCACCTCGAACTCCACATGCCTGCCCGCTGGCAGCTTGGTCTTGGCATCGGTGGTGAAATAGACTTCGCCGTCGCCGCTGGCCCGGCTTTGCACGCGAAAGCTCAGCTCGTAGGGGCCGGGCGAGGGCAGCGCTCCGAGGTTGTCAAAAGCCAGCCCGGGGTCATCGCCGCTGCATTCGAGGATCAGCTCGCCGCCTTCCACTCGGAGCTTGGTGCCCACCCGCGCGCGGATGGACAGCGTTTTTCCTGTGGCGGCGCTTTTCTTGCGCGCGGTGGTGCCGGCCATGCCGCGCGAGCTGGTGACGGCGCCGTTTTCACCCGTGTAGATGGACCATTCCCGATGAACATGGCCGCCGGCTTTTTCAGCCACAGGGGCGCGCTCTTTGGGAGGGGCGCGCAGCACGTCGGCGGTCATCTCATGCCATTGCGCGGACATGCGCGCGACAATGTCGGGATGTTGCGCGGCCACATCGTGGAGTTCCGTGCGGTCCTCCGCGAGGTTGTAAAGCTCCCAGGGCTCGCTTTGAAAGGACACCAGCTTCCAGTCGCCATCGCGCAGGGCGCGGTCGTTGCTGAAGAGGAAGTGAATCGGCGGGCGTTCCTTGATCTCGCCGCCTGCCAGCACGGGCTTCAGGGAAATGCCCGCGAGCGGTGCGACCTCGCGCCCCGGATGGCTCTCCGGCACCTGCGCGCCGCAGATGTCCGCCACAGTGGGCAGCACATCCACGAGGTGCGCGGGCGTGCTGACGATGGTGCCGGGGGCGGCCTTGATGCCCGCAGGCCAGTGCAGGATGGCGGGTGTGGTGATGCCGCCCTCGAACTGGTTCTGCTTGTAGTAGCGGAAGGGCGAGTTCCGAGCCCAGGCCCAGCCGGTGCTGTCGCTCCAGGAGGTGACGCCGTCAAAAGGCTCCGCGTCCATGCCGCTGCTCGCGCGGTCGTAGGGGCAGGCGCCGTTGTCGGAGAAAAACAGGATGAGCGTGTTCTCCAACTCGCCCTTGGATTCGAGGTCGGCGACGAGGCGGCCCAACTCCTGGTCCACGCGGTCTATCATGCCCGCGTACGCCGCCATGCGACGCGCTTCCCAGTCGCGGATTTCAGGCTTCAGGCTTTTCCATGCCGGTATGTTTTCGGGGCGCGGCGCGGGCTCCGTGCCGGATGGGAAAAGGCCAAGCTCACGCTGCTTCGCGAGTCGTGCCGCGCGCATCTTGTCCCAGCCGGAGTCATAACGTCCGAGATATTTCTTATAGTCCGCCTCCAGCGGCTGAAGGGGCGCGTGCGGGGCGTTGAAGGCGAGGTAAAGAAACCACGGCCTCTTTTCCTCGCGCGCCTCATTCAGGAAGTTCAGCGCGTGGTCCACTTTGGCCACGGTGGTGTAAAAGCCCTGCTCCGGCACCTGCCAGGGCTGGCCGTTGAGGCGGAAGGTTTTGTCGCCCTTGTAATAGCTGCACGCGCCGGAGAGGTGGCCGAAGTAGCGCTGGAAGCCGAAGTCGGTGGGCTGCTGCGAGAGGTGCCACTTGCCGGTCATGGCGGTGAAGTAGCCGGCGGGCTGGAGCACCTCGGGCAGGATCACCGCGCGCGCCAGGCTCTCATCCCCCGCCTGCCGGCACCAGCGCCCGCTGAGCAGGCTGACGCGGGAGGAGTGGCACTTGGCGGTGTTGTAAAACTGTGTGAAGCGCATGCCGCCCGCCGCCAGGCGGTCCAGCACGGGCGTTTCGATCTCCGAGCCGTAGCAGCCGGGGTCGGAAAAGCCGAGGTCGTCGGTGAGGATGAGCAGGATGTTGGGCCGGTCCGCCGCAGGGATGCTGGCGGTGGCGAAAACGGTGATGCAGAGAAAGAGCGCGCGGAGCATGGCGCGTGAACGGCAGGCAGGCTGGCGATATGTCAGCAAAGCCGGAGGGCGGGGGCCGCGCGCCAAAAGAACGCTGGCAAAGCGCCGCGCCGCGTCTTGAATCCCGCCCCATGTCCATTGCTGACGAAGAGTATAAATTAGCCGAGGGGCAAATTGAGTTCGAGCGGATCGCAGGGACTAAAAGCCTCTCTATGGAGGGGCTTTTGAAACTGGAACGCCTGCCACCGCAACTGGCCGAGCTGACAAGCTTGAAGACGTTGAATTTGTCTGGGTGCTGGCAGGTCAGCGACCTGAGCGTGGTGGCGGGACTGACGGCCTTGCAGACGTTGAATTTGTCGTGGTGCGAGCAGGTCAGCGACCTGAGCGTGCTGGCGGGGCTGACGGCCTTGCAGACGTTGGATTTGTCAGGGTGCCCGCAGGTCAGCGACTTGA
>ERZ761607.275-NODE-275-length-102016-cov-14.434774_pt1 | contig 102016 bp, 92 predicted proteins | sample MGYA00511164_ERZ761607 | MGnify/ENA primary metagenome ERZ761607 (study PRJEB28899, sample SAMN02445080) | bioreactor sludge metagenome | biome: EBPR sludge | place: Australia: Brisbane, Thorneside Wastewater Treatment Plant | collected 2011-06-22 ...
AAACCCAAACGGTACGAGTGATGTGTTTCAATTGTAGCTAAAGATGTAATAAAGTTAAGGTAAAACCATTCACCTGGGGCTACAAGGGAATAATTAGATATAATGATTAAAGTCATCTTTAGAGATGCAGCTGGTCATTAATATTATGACCGTAACTTATCAGATTGGCATCAAAATTCTGCCAATGAAACCCGTTGTTTCCAAAACCATATTATCCTTATCTGCTCTCTTAGCTGCCCTGTTTGGAGGAGTCACGCTCTTTATGAGTGCTTCTGTTATTTTTGATCTCTTTGGTATTCGTGCCATGGAAGGTAATTTTGTGTGGCATGTGGTGATTGTCAATTTCATCTGTGGTATTATTTACATCAGTTCATCTTTTGGATTTTTTGAGCAAAAGCGTTGGACCACTACACTATTGGCTATTGCCACTGTTTTATTGTTGCTTGCGCTTAGCGGTTTGGTAGTACACATTGCCTACCAACTTCCGTACGAAGAGAAAACGGTCAAGGCCATTGTGTTCAGAATTTTTATGACCGTGCTGCTTACCGGTATTTCCTGGCGCCTGATTTCTCACAACCGGCAAAGCATTGTCTAAAATTACTGAGGCTCTACCAGCAACTTTTCGCAAACTGTGCGGGTGAAGGTTTCGGCAGGATGACCTTTATAGGCTACTACCATGCTTCCATCAAATGGTTCCACAGACTTAATCTTCAGATGAGTGCCCAGACTCAGTTCCCTGCTGTTCAGAAACTTCAGGAATTCCGCTGACGAGTGTGACAGCGCTGCCAGTTTAAGTGACGTACCGGGTTTGTAATTACTCAAAGGCTCAAATTGTTCTTGTGCAATCTTACCGTCCTTGTCAGGAATGGGCGAGCCGTGTGGATCAATAGGAGGTCGGCCCATCAGTTCGTCCATACGTTCAAAGAAGGCTGGTGAATCGATGTGTTCTACCTGTTCGGCTATTTCATGTACTTGCTCCCAGCCAAAGCCCATTTTTTCGACCAGGTACATTTCGGTTAATCGATGTTTGCGGATGATAAGGGCGGCAGCCTTTTCACCTTTGGCAGTCAGCGTTATGGGTTTGTATTTCTCGTATTTCACCAGTCCTTGTTTCTTGAGGTTTTTAACCATGCTGTTTACGGTGGGATTACTCACCTTCAAGGATGCACTGAGTTCGGAAATGGTCACTTCTCCTTTCTGATTTGCCAGCGCGTACAACGTCTTTAAATAGTTTTCTTCTGTCTGTGAAGCCATTTTATTCCTTTTCAGGGTCTAAAATAGAAAATTGTTCCAAAAGGATTTGTTAGAAGACTCTAACTTATTAATTTTGTGCTACTGAAGTTAGATTTTGATACCCCTAAATACCAAATGGTGCGATACATCCTTACCTGCGGGATCCTGTTAATAAGTGTTGTTGCACTGGCGCAATACGGTCGCATAAAGGGAACCGTATACAATCCGCAAGGAGAAGGGTTGCCGTACGCCACCATTCAGGTGGTAGGCACCAACAATGGCACCTCCGCGGATGCCAACGGGCAATTTATTATAGAACATGTACCAGCAGGAGAAAGAACCCTTGAGGTTAGATCCATTGGCTTTCTTACCTACAACCAGAAGGTTAAAGTAACAGCAGGGGAAACCCTGGTATTAAAACTTAACCTTCAGGAAGATAATTTTCATTTGAATGAAGTAGTGGTAACGGGTACGCGTACCGAAAAACGAAAGACGGATTCGCCTGTGATTGTGAACCTTGTGAACAGCGAAGAGTTGGATCAAGTGGTGGCCGCCAGTCTCTCAGAAGGCTTGCGCTTTCAGCCAGGCTTACGTGTGGAAACCGATTGCCAGACCTGCAATTATACCCAGTTGCGTATAAACGGCCTACAAGGAGGATATTCCCAAATACTCATCAACGGACGGCCCATCTTTAGTCCACTTACAGGACTTTATGGCATGGAGCAGATTCCTGTGAACATGATCGAAAAAATTGAAGTGGTGCGCGGTGGTGTTTCGGCACTGTATGGCTCAAGTGCCATCGGAGGTACTGTCAACGTGATCACCAAAATTCCTGAAGAGAATGGTTACAATTTTTCACATACCTATCAAAGTGTGAACGGCAGGGCAAACGACAACATCGTAGCCGGCAACGCCACAGTTGTTAATCCGCAACAAAATGCAGGAGCATCTGTATTTATCAACCATCGGAACAGAAGTGCCTATGATGCCAATGGCGACAACTTTTCCGAGTTGCCACTGTTAAAAAACAATTCTTTCGGCACCAACTTCTTTTGGCTACCGACCGATAATCAAAAGTTGGAGGTGAGCCTAAGCAACATTAACGAATACCGTTATGGGGGAGAAATGGTAGACCTACCCGCTTACCTTACCCTTCAATCGGAAGAGCGCACCCACCATGTGTGGATGGGCAGCATCGACTACCAGACGTTTTTTAACGAAAAGAAAAACTCGCTGATCCTTTATTATGGTGGGCAGCGTACTACTCGCGATCATTACACCGGCATACAGCCTGATGGTGGCACGGAGTTGGAACAGTTCCTCATCGATCCGCCTTACGGCACCTCCAACGTGGTTACCCACCAGGGCGGTGTGCAATTGAACAACCGACTGGATCAGTTTCTGGGGGGCAGTGCAGTGCTTACTGTAGGCTCTGAATTTGTTTATGACGATGTACTGGACCGCATCGACTCTTATAACTATATGATCGACCAGTCTACTTCAGATTTGGGCGTATTTGTTCAAAACGATTGGGACATTACACCGCAACTGAATTTTTTATCAGGCTTCCGCCTGGATAAACACAACCTGGTCGACCATGCTATCTTTAGTCCACGGCTTTCACTTTTGTATAAGCTGAAGGGCACCACACAATTCAGGGTGGGGTGGGGTACTGGCTTTCGTGCGCCACAAGCATTTGATACCGACATGCATATTGCTTTTGCGGGCGGAGGGGTGTCACGCATTTCGCTTGCCGATGACTTGATGGAAGAACGCTCCAATAGTTTTACTGCATCAATTAACTATGACAAGGCCACAGAACATTTCATCGCAGGTTTTACCTTAGAGGGATTTTATACTTACCTCAATAATGCTTTTTTTCAGTTTCCGCTGGGAGAAGATGCTTTTGGTCAGCGGTTTGAAAAACGCAATGGCAAGGGTGCTACCGTAAAGGGAGTGACACTGGAAGCCAGAGCCAATTTTGACTATGTTTTTCAAATCGATGCGGGATTCACGGTGCAGTCCAGCTTGTTTGACGAGCCCGTAGAAAACATCAATGGCCTGGAGGCCAAGCGGGAATTTTTGAGAACACCCAACCACTACGGCTATGGTACGCTTACTTACACACCTACCAAAAAATGGAATTTCAGTACCAATATAGTGTACACCGGGAACATGCAGCTGGCCCACTTCGGAGGTGAGGGCACAGGCCAGTTCACAGACGAATACATAACCTCGCCCACGTTTACGGAAGTAGGATTGCGGGTCGGACATACTTTCAGTCTGGCCAAAAGCAAAGCCGGCCTGGAGGTATTTGGTGGGGTTAAAAACCTTTTCAATGCCTATCAGCGGGATTTTGATGTTGGTAAAAACAGGGACAGTAATTTTGTTTATGGCCCCGGCTTGCCCCGTACTTTTTTGGTGGGCCTGAGACTAAAGTCCTTATAACGAAAGATGAGTTTGAGGAAAACCATAGCGCTGGCTGCTATACTTTTTTTTACAACCGAAACAAAGGCCCAGGAGCAGGTGAACTGGATCAACTTCGAACAGCTGGAAGAAGCACTGCAAAAGCAACCAAAAAAGGTATTCGTGGATTTTTATGCAGACTGGTGCAAGTACTGCCGCAGGATGGACCGCCTGGCTTTTCGCGACAGTAGGGTAGTAGAGCTACTCAATGATGACTACTATGCCGTGCGTATGGACATTGAATCCACTGACACTGTTATGTTTGGCGGAAAGAAATATGTCAATGAACGCGCCAGGAAAGTGAATTCAGTGCACCAGATAGCCTTGTTGATGGCAAGCCGCAAAGGAAAACCCTTTTCATTACCTGCCATGGTCATTCTAGACGAGCATTTTGAAGCCCAAGCAAGGTATTTTCAATACCTCACTGCCGAGCAGTTATTGGGCGTGCTCACAGACAGGGATTAAAAGCTATCATTTTGAGGAAGCGTCTGGAAACTATAAATAAGTTGGATAGTATTCAAAGTATCTGACTGAGTTGCCCGCTGTCTCGGTAAAACCCACCACTATATCCCTGAATATTAAATTTTATAAAGAAAAAAGACCTGGTACCTATATATTTACCAGGGTGTAATCTATAACATACATGGTATCATTGACTGGAATACTTAAAATCAACAATAAAAAACTCCTTCTGGTATTCTTTTGCCTATGGTTCTACTTTGAAACCTATGGTCAGGAATCTGCTGACTGGATAAAGTTGGATAATGAAGAATTTGGATTCATCATTGAATTTCCCGGACAACCTACCAGCAATCCTCAAGTGGTCAATACTGTGCTGGGTAAAATCAAAATGAATGTATTTCAGCTTGATTTATCAACTGACAGCATTAATGACAACCTTATATACATGGTCAATTACTCAGAATACCCCGACTCAATAATCAATGAGTCCATAGATACAGATGACTTTTTTAAGAGCTCAATAAACGGTATGGTAACCAATATTCATGGTAGACTTCTTGAAGAAACCGTAATAGATATTGATGGGTATGCAGCAAGAGCAGTGAGGATTAATATAAATGAGGGCGCTGCGGTAGTAACTTCGAGACTGGTACTAGTAAGAAATAAATACTTCATACTCATGACCATTACTGAAACAAGAAAGGACTTGAATAAAAGTATGGATAGATTTTTCGAATCTTTCCAGCTGAAACAATAAATGGAGGAGGTACTTTATTAAAAGCAAATAGCGCATATGATTACCAGCATTGAAAATTTCTTTAAGGAACCGGGCAAGTGGAAGAAAGAGTATGCCCAGTTAAGAACAATCATTTTAGCGTGTGGGTTGAATGAAGAATTGAAGTGGGGTAAGCCTTGTTATACCTTTAATGGTAGTAATATTGTACTGATCCACGGGTTTAAAGAATACTGCGCCCTTTTGTTTCACAAAGGAGCATTGATGAAAGACGAGCATAATATCCTCATTCAACAAACAGACAATGTACAGGCTGCCCGTCAGATTCGGTTTACCAGTTTACCTGAAATTGTAAAGATGAAGGCTATAGTGAAAGACTATGTGAAGGCAGCCATAGAAATAGAGAAAGCCGGATTGAAAGTAAAACTTAAAAAGACTTCTGCTTATGCCGTACCAGAGGAATTCAAGAAGGTTTTAAAAGAATACCCTGAGTTGAAAGCTGCCTTCGAGACCTTGACACCAGGCAGACAAAGAGGATATCTGCTTCACTTTTCTCAAGCCAAACAATCGAAGACACGTATGGCCAGGGTGGAAAAATGTATTCCAGATATTTTAGAGGGTAAAGGTTACAACGAAAGGTAAGTGCTAATGATTTTAACACATTTAAAATCAATTAACGGTTAATACACCAATTCTCCTATGGCAAAGAAGGGTACAAAGGATTTGTCGACAAAACAACAACAGGAACTACTTGTTGTATTGAAAGACCGATTTGAAAAGAACAAAGTTCGTCATAAGGGCATCGAATGGCTAAAGATAAATACCAGACTTGAAGGTCAAAAAGATAAATTGTGGTCGCTCCATGAAATGGAAATAACAGGAGGTGAGCCCGATGTGGTAGGGCATGACAAAAAAACAGGTGAATATATTTTTTACGATTGTGCGGAAGAGAGTCCGATAGGCCGTAGAAGTCTTTGCTACGACAGGGAAGCATGGATAGCAAGGAAAGCCAATAAACCAAAGAACAACGCGATGGATGTGGCTATTGCCATGGGGATAGAGATTTTAACAGAACAACAATATCGGAATTTGCAAAGGCTAGGAAATTTTGACATGAAAACATCAAGTTGGTTAAAAACTCCTGATGCCATCAGGAAATTGGGCGGTGCCCTATTTGGTGATTTTCGTTTTAATCAAGTGTTTGTTTATCATAACGGTGCGGAGTCGTATTATGCAGCTAGGGGATTTCGAGGTATATTGAAAGTATAATCAAATATAAAAGATGCCTATGGCGGGAGAAATCAATCGTGTTCAACTACTCAAAACAATGAGACCAACATTGAATCAAGGGGAATACGTGTTTGTGTCTGTAATGGATAGCACTGGAATTGATCGCTCAATTACGATTTGCGAGTTCAAAGAGAAGGAAGGTATTACGATTGTACTTGAAAAAAGTAAAGCAGAGGAGCTGCAACTCAAATACGATTATGTAGCATCCTGGATTACCTTAACGGTTCACAGCGCATTGGAAGCGGTAGGTTTTACGGCAGCCTTTTCAGCAGAATTGACAAAGCACCATATAAGTTGTAACGTGATAGCTGGCTATTATCATGACCATATTTTTGTAGATAAAAAGGACGCACAAAAAGCCATGAAGACCCTAACTGACTTGGCCGAAAGCCATCAATAAACACGGATTCTAGATCATTCCAATTTTTAGCCTTATGCGCTTGCAGAAGTTAAATTGAATTTCTACTTTTATATTAAAAGTACTTTTAAATGTATTATTTAAGCCATTTTTACCCTCCAACATACGATGACACTAGCCAATAAAAGACTTATCGCCATAGTGCTCTCAGTAGTGCTACTATTGTTTGTTCCCTTGATCGCTATGCAGTTTACTGATGAAGTCAACTGGAAATTGGGAGATTTTATAATTGCTGCGGCTCTGCTATTTGGTGCAGGCTTGGTATGTGAATGGGTATTAAGGAAAGTGCCCAAAAGTACCTACCGGATCGCCATCATTGCCGTTGTCTTGGCCATACTCCTTCTCATTTGGGTTGAATTAGCGGTTGGCCTTTTCGGTACCCCTTTTAGTGGAACGTAGGCGGTGAAAACGACAAATGATTCAAGTAATGTGTATGGGTATGCAAGGAAAGTCTTAAAATTAAAGGCTGCATCTATAGCACTTTTTCACAGGAATTATGCGTAATATCATCCTCAAATTTTACCCCTATGAAAAATGCTATTGCCTTGCTGCTTGTCGGACTTATGCTCACCTCATGCAGCTTCAGTGCTGGTACCCATAAGGATTTGGGTACCGGATTGTCCTATAATTATAATGGCTTTTCTGTAGATGAGGTTTTGTTGGCTGATGCTGACAACAATGTGATGAGCAACAATGAAGTTGAGCTCAATTCCGAGATCTCCATTGTAGTGCAGGGTCTTTCCAACTATGAGTTAAAGGATGATAAAGCCTATCCCGGATTGATGATGCAGGTACTCGATAAGCAGGGAGTAGCAATCATCGATGAGGCAGATTTGTTTGCCGGAAGTAATGGTTATTCTACCAGTGATGCTTCCATTGTGCGCGGTACAGTTACAGTGGGTGACCCGATGGTGTCAGGACAAACCTATCTTATGAAAATTCGCGTATGGGATAAAAACAAACCAGAGAATGAATTGACTGCGGAAGTAGATTTTGTGGTGAAATAGTAAACATACTTCCAGTATTGAATAAATGCTTGTCATCCTGCACAAGTAATTATCCGCTTTGCTATAATTGCAATTGGTTGTAAGTGTAAATAAGCGATTTGCCTTCCTGACCGTTTCTACTAACATCCATGGTATGACACTATTTATATTAAGCACAATTACTGTGCTGGTTGTTTCATTTATTTGTTCAATGTCGGAGGCTACGTTGCTCAGTGTAAATAACGTGAAGCTGGAAACGGACAGAAGCAAGGGCCAGGCCTATGCAATTATTTTAAGTAAACTCAAATCAAATATCAATCGTCCAATTGCGGCAATATTAATTTTGAATACCATTGCCAACACAGGTGGAGCCACTTTTGCTGGAAGCGCCTTTTCTGAACTTTATGGTAACGAATGGATGTGGCTTTACTCATCACTGTTTACCATTGTGGTTTTATTTGGCACAGAAATTTTACCTAAAGTAGTAGGTGTTACCTATGCCGATAGCCTGGCAAAAATACTGGCCAGACCGTTGACTATTGTACTTAAGTTTCTCTATCCCATCCTTGTTGTAACTGAATTTTTTTCCAATAAGATAACGGGTAATAAAAAGAAAAAGACCAGCTATTCTTTGGATGACATCCAGACCATTGCACAGGTAGCGCAATTAGAAAATGTTATCGACACGCATCAGGAGAAAATTATTGTAAAAACTTCAAGTTTAAAGAAACGTACAGTGGAAGAAATTATGCTGCCTATTTCCAAAGTGGTTTTTCTTCCAGAATCAATTCAATATGACGCCTACTTCAGTATCGCAGAAAAACACTTACACACAAGATATCCGGTGAGCAAATCTGATTCTCCACAAGACTTGGTAGGTTATCTCAATCTCAAGGAGATTGCTTTGCAAAAAGAAGAATTGTTGGCTACCGGGTTGGGTAAGTTTGTGAGGCCGTTACTTTTTGTACAAAATGATATGACACTCACGGCTTTGTTAAAAGACTTCAGTGCACGGCACAATCACCTCGCCATAGTTAGAAATAGCAAAGGTGAGAACATAGGGATGATAACACTTGAAGATGTAGTAGAAGAGGTAGTAGGAGAGATCAAAGATGAGTTTGATACGGAATAATCATAAAGATAGTTAGACTACATTACCAGTTTTCATCAATTTCTGCTTTGCCACCAAATCGAATCACTTTATCACCATAGAGAGGATCGTAATAGTGTCCACCTTCTTGATAATCCTGATTCCAAACTTTAGTTCCGTCTGGTTGGAGTTGATATAAGAAAGGAGACAAGTGGAGCCTTTCCAGGTGCCATCTTCCATCCGCACCTGAAGGAATATCCTCTCCATCACCATATAACATCAAACCACCAGGAGCATATACTTCATGGCCGGGGTTAGTGTTTTTGTATTCATGACTTACATTCATCACTTTGTGGCCAATCTCATGCGCCACCGTTAATCGATAGCGATCCGGTCTTGATAAATTCGTTATTGTAATAATTCCTCTGAGGTTTTCTGGCAGGCTATTCACATAAGAATAAGTCGGGAAAGACAATCCACCTGTTCTAACGGTTTTCATGGTCCAGTTGCGTCCCTCCGAAACTTCGAGGAAGGGATAAAAAACATCCTGAAGTGCAATCAGGTAAACAGTTCTTGAATTGTGTTTATCGGGCTCCACTATACTGGTGAACGCTTCCCTGGCATGTTCGGTGAGCAAAGCCGGATGCCTGCGCATGTGCACATACATGTTGGTATATTCTGTTTCTGGTATACCGGGAACTTCATTGGCTTGAATGGAAAAGTATTTAGGATCAAGTTCGCCTGTCTTCACCCACAGCAGATGAAGCTGAACGCCAGTTGGCTTGTAAATTTCTTTGGCAGCACGAATACTTTCCATCATTCTCGCCAGGGTAACCTTTTTAAAAGCGGAATCAAAATTGGATGGAAAGTATACGCCCACATCCAGGGTAGGTTTGCCAACTACAATATCCTGATTAAAGGCAGCTACATCGATGGTGTCTACAGTATGCCATGCCACAGGGGGTATTGGATTTTCAGATGCAGGGGTTTTTGCATCTTTGAAATTGCAGCCGTACACAGAGACGATCACAACCAGGTAAACAAAAAGTTTCATGAGGTTATCCATTGTTAACAAAGATCGAACATAATTCATAATATAAATACATTCTCGCATGAGTGGTTTTTTAAAGTCTGTTTATTTTTTGGATTTTAACAGAGACTTGGATACGCTCAATCTAAGATAATACGGGTGTCGCCAAGCTGGTATGGTGAGTGGTGTTTTAACAAGGAATAGATCCTTTGACTAAAAAGTTGTAGTATCCCAACCTTGAAGGTAATTTACTCGTTCAAAAAGGAATTAAGCATATATGAAGGAGATGGTGACACCTATTATTCAGGCAAAGGAATTATTGGATATTTATCCAAAGGAGGATTTGGTAATTGTAGATGCCACTAGTGGGCCCAATGCAAGATTAAACTACGAAGCGAAACATCTGGAAAGTGCGGTATGGGTAGATTTGAACACACAGCTTGCAAATATCCTACCTGACTTATCGATTGGCGGAAGGCATCCTTTGCCAACACCAGATCATTTTTCAAAAACTTTGTCGGATCTGGGTGTATCACCTCAAAGTCATGTGGTGGTATATGACGATAAAAGTGGTGCCAATGCAGCGGCTCGCTTTTGGTGGATGTTAAAGGCGGCTGGTCACGATAAAGTGCAGGTGCTCAATGGGGGAGTACAGGCGGCAGAAAAAATAAACTTCCCGATGAGTTCGAAGGTCGAATTGATTTCAAAATCTAAACCCTATCCCATAGGCAAATGGCTCATGCCCACTGCATTCATGGAAGAAGTTGAAAAAATGGCAAATGATAATGACCACATGGTTATAGACGTACGCGAACCGGGGCGTTACAATGGCGAATTTGAACCGATCGATTTAATTGCCGGACATATTCCAGGGGCGATCAACGTACCATTTGCAGATAACCTGGATCATGATGGATTATTTTTGTCACCAGAAAAGCTAAAGGAGAAGTACGGCAAGCTATTTGAAAATGTGAATGCTGAAAAGGTGGCTGTGCATTGCGGTTCGGGGGTGACAGCTTGCCACACACTTCTGTCTATTGCATATGCAGGATTGGAGATTCCAAAACTATACGTTGGTTCATGGAGTGAATGGAGCAGGAACGGTAAACCGATTGCAACAAAGTAACAAAAGGTAATTTTAATCAATTAAATAACATGTCATGAAAAATCATAAAGTATCCAGACGTGCACTTATTAAAAGTTCGGTATTTGGTCTCATGACGGTTTCTATACCCAGCATAGTATATGCCCGTGGCGCTACACAAATGAAAGACCCCATGCTGTTTCATCGATACCCATCTATAGATGATGAGCTGGTGGCTGAGGTGGTTGGTGCTTCACACTTTGATTTGGAAAAAGTAAAAGAAATGGTCAGCAAACGTCCTGAGTTGGCACGCGCCACCTGGGACTGGGCCTTTGGAGATTGGGAAACTGCTATCGGAGCTGCATCACATACCGGGAGAAGAGACATTGCGGACTTTCTCATTAGCAAAGGTGCACGACCGGACATTTTTACTTTTGCCATGTATGGCAATTATGAAGCTGTGAAATACATGATAGAAGAAATGCCTGGTATACAAAGTTTGCCTGGTCCTCATGGAATAAGTTTATTACAGCATGTGAAAGCAGGCTTGCGATCAAAAGAATTAACTGAAAAGCAAAAGTCAAATAGCAACAAACTTATTTCTTATCTTGAAAAACTGGGAGGGGCGGATATCCAGGAACCTCACATTGAAATGTCGGATGCGGAAAAAGAAAAGTACCTTGGAGATTATAAATATGGTGAGGGGGAAACAGATGGCTTTAGTGTAAAACTGAATATGAGGAAAATGATTTCTTTGGGCAAACTGGGCAAGTTTGGAGGTGCGCTGTTTCAGAAATCTCCTAACGTATTCAGTTACAATGGCGTGTCTTCAGTAGAAATATCCTTTGAGGTGGTTGAGGATAAAGTGTTGTCTTTAACAGTAACTGAGCCTAACTTACAGTTAAAGGCAATTAAGGTTATTTAATTAAAGAAATTCAGTTGAATGACTCTAAATTAAAACCGATGGATAGCAAAAAAGTAATTGTAGAGGCGGGTATGTTAATCAGAAAACCTGCAGCCATAGTATTCGAAGCTTTCATCAATCCCGAAATCACTACCAAATTCTGGTTTACCAAGTCAAGTGGAAAGCTGGAAGAAGGGAAATCGGTCACCTGGATGTGGGAAATGTATGGCGCATCCGCTCAGGTATTCACAAAGAAGATTATACCCAACCAACTGATTTCCATTCAATGGGGATATCCTGCTACAACCGTGGATTTTGAATTCACTGCGTTGACGGATAATACAACGTATCTGCTGATAAAGAATCATGGATTTGATCTTCAGGGAGAGAATTTAATTCAGGCTGTTAAAGACAATACAGGTGGATTTACTACTTTAGTAGACAGTGCAAAAGCCTACCTTGAGCACAACCTTCAACTCAACCTGGTAGGCGATAAATATCCTTCTAAAAAATCATAATTAATAAGTGATGTCATTAGGAAATTTAATTGCAAAACATTTATCGGGTAAAAAGGTATTGCTGTTTTTTGTGCTTACCAATCTGGTATATGCCTTCATGTTGCTGGTCACTATCCCAAAAGTAATGACATACTCCGAGGGTCTGCCATTGTTGGACATGATGCCAACAGGTTATCGTCCGGAATATGTTGTTCAACTTTTTGAAACCCTGGGCGAGGAAGGCCGCAGTGCATACCTTTACAACCAGCTTCCTGCGGATATGATTTATCCGTTACTATTTGCAATAAGTTATTGCCTGCTGCTGGCTTATTTCCTGGAGAAGTTATCTAAGCTGGATACGCAATGGATATACCTTTGCTGGCTGCCCCTTGTTGCTGGTGCTGCTGACTACGCAGAAAATTTCGGAATCATTTCGATGTTGAATAGCTTCCCTGATGTGTCGTCAGGTAGGGCAGCACTCACCAATTATTTCACGGTGATTAAAAGTGTGAGTACCACGGGCTATTTTGTTGCTTTGACGCTCGTCTTGCTAGTGCTTGGGTTTAGGGGAAAGCGAAATTCGTAATTCATTTAATGGTATATTGATATATGAATGTCTATTTGTTAGTCAAGCTGGTTCATGTCATAGCGGTAGTTGTTTTCATGGGGAACATATTTACCGGTTTGTTTTGGATGCACATTGCCAACAAGACACGCAACCTTTCCATTATTCACCATACCATGGGTGGCATCATTTTATCGGATCGATACTTTACTGTGCCCGGAGTATTAGTGATTGTAGCGGGTGGAATTTGGGCAGCCATTGAAGGTGAGTTACCATTATTAAGGACAGGTTGGATTTTCTGGTCCCTGCTGTTGTTCTCCATTTCAGGTATAGTGTTTGGATGGAAATTGGCTCCTTTGCAAAAGCGCATTGTAACCCTATCCAATTCAACTGCGCTTAGCGATGCAGAATGGGCGAAATATGATCAACTACTTAAGTCCTGGCATGTGTGGGGTTTTATCGCTGTAGCAGCACCATTCATGGCCATGGTGATGATGGTGCTGAAATGGCCCACTACAAGTATTTTTTAATAGATGGTCAGGCGTTTCTATTGATTTATTTTTCTGATTCGTGCCCGAATTGAGGGAGATTGATCAGAGGCCAGATCAGCGATCAACGATTGGTAGTTGTTTTTCTTGAAAGGAAAGGTAAGAGCCAGATCATGCAAAGCTTGAATAGCGTTCACCCTTACAATTTTGCTTTGTTGGCTATCCAATGCCCATTTTGTTAATTGTTTGAATACTTTACTCAACTCCTGATTGCTCCATTGAATTCTCGCACATAGTGTGGCCAGATGCCACTGAAGTTCTTTGTCTTTTGAGGTGTGTAGCAATTCAAGGATTGCTGAGTGATACTTCGAAAGGTAAGAGGGATTATGGATTGTTATTTTTTCAATGGCGTCAGCAGCGCGTCCTTTGATAAGTCGTTCTTCACTTAACATCAGTTTAAAAAGTTGGTCGAAGTCGGATTGATTTTTCACCAGCTTCACTACTTGATTGCTTCCGGCTATGGAGCGCAAATCACCACCACTTAATAGTTGTTTTATTGATTTCACGACATACTTATAACCAACCCTTTTTCTTAAACCATAGATAAATGAGGAACGTAACAAACACCATAAAGGTGATCACATACAGGTACCCGTATGACCAGCGCAATTCAGGCATTACATCGAAATTCATTCCATAGATACCCACGATGAATGTTAACGGCATAAAGAAGACGGAAAATACGGTAAGTACCCTAACTACTTCATTGGTACGCTGTGAAGAAAGTGAGATGTAGATATTCAATAAGTTGGCCACATTGTCCACTACATGTTTGGTATTGGTCTGTAGCCGCAGTATCTCGTCCTTGAGTTGGTTGAAGTGAGTAGAGGCTATTTTTCCCTTCAGGTTTTCAAGAATGGATCGTGTGAGATCAAAGATGAAGTCCATCACCGAGGCCTTGCGTTTGATATAATAGAGATTCTTAAGCAATGAAGGTGTTTTCTCCTGCAGAAATATTTTGGGCTCAAAAAAGTCTAATTCTTTGGCCAATTCAGCAATGGGAGTATTGTAACTGGTAATAGCAGCGTGAATTATTCGGAACAAAAGTTGAAATGGCGTTGCACACTTGCCCGTATCGACATACCTGTTTTTAATCTCTTCCAAAAATGGATATTCGCGCCTATGTATGGTAATGAGAAAATTGGCACCGAAGAACACAGCAATTTTGTCGGTCACCTCCTGAATGGTATCGGCTTCTTTTTTTGCTGCGCTACTGTATACCCTCAATATGATAAATTGCGTATCAGCCACCATTTCAAATTTGGGTAAGTGCTCCGGTTGTAGAGAGTCTTCTACAAGTGCCTTGTGCAAGTCGTATTTAGCGGATACCTCTGTGAGCTCTTCTTTGACGGGGTTGGTAATGTCTATCCACTCATAGCCATTTTCCTTTTTCTCTTTAAGGATAGTGATCATACCAGGTTACAACTTTATGAAATATAGTATTTTTTCTCTTGCAAATGGTAGGTCTAAAGAAGTTCTATTGTTACCAGGTAAGCACAATGGTCGGATGCAATAATATCTTGAATTACTTCCGTCTTCAATACCCTCCATTTATGCTGGGGAAAATACATTACATAGTCGATCTTTTTGATAGGCTTATCAGATGGATAGGTAAATTGTACATTGTTCTTATCATAAGCAGGTGTCCACATTTTTTCTAAGATGACTATGGGGTTACTGCCTGGTTCAGCATTTAAATCACCTGCCAATAGAGTTGGGTATTGATTTCTGGAAAAGACCTCGTTGATTCTTTTTGTCTGGGCTACCCTGTCTGTTTCATCTTCGAGGTGATCGAGGTGGGTGCCTATAAAAGCAATTGTATCTCCGGAAGGTAATACAGTGATGACTTCCAGTGCGGCACGAGGTTCATTGCCAGTTGAATATGGAAGCGGAACATTGCGTGTCTGCAAGAAGGTGTATTTAGACAAAACTCCTTCCCCATACTCACCGCCATCATAGGGCATGGCCCTGCCAAAAAGGGGAGCCATTTTAGTACGCCATCCCAGCTCTGTAGCCAGATCGTAATTTTTGGCTCTTCGGGTTTTGTAGTCTACTTCCTGTAAGGCAACAAAATCCGGATCTGCCTCTATGATTACGTTGGCTATGGCATCAAGGTCGAAATCGCCACGCGTAGTGGCGCCATGCAGGATGTTGAATGATAATACTTTGATGGTGCGGCCACTCTGTAAGGGTTGCGCAAAGTTGGCGAGGCTAGAAAAACAGAGCACGGTGACAAATAGTCTAATCATAAACTTTATTGAAATGGCGGTCCACTTGTCAATTATCATAAGCAACAAAAGAAAGAAATCCCTACATTGGAAAAATAATCCAAAAGATATGAAAAAGACGTTTACCTTTTTGTTCTTATTTCTTAGTGTCGTTGGTTTTGCCCAGGAGGTAGACCTCGAGGCCATCCATCGCATTAAGCAGGAGGGACTCAACAATTCCAAAGTAGAAGAAATTGCATTTAGACTTACCGATGCCTCTGGCCCTCGATTGACCAATTCACCCGGCTATAAGCGTGCAGCTGATTGGGCGGTTCAGCAACTGACAGGATGGGGGCTGAAGAATGCAACACTTGAAAAGTGGGGTGACTTCGGAAAAGGATGGCAGATAGAAAAAAGCTATGCTGCAATGACAGCTCCATACTATTTTCAGATCAGCGCCACACCAAAGGCCTGGACAGGCGGAACGAACGGACCGATTGCTGGTGAAGTCACGCTGTTGGCCATTGAAAAAGAAGAAGACTTTAAAAAATTTGAAGGTAAGATTGCCGGCAAAATTGTATTGGTAAAATCAGGAGCTAACACCAACCCAACTTTTGAAGCGGATGCTTCCCGTATTACCGATGAGGAATTGGAGAAGATGGCCAAGCAGCCCATTGGAGCTTCGAGCAGGTACACACCTGAGATGATCGCACAATATATGGCCAGAAGGGCTTTTAGTCGAAAAGTGGATCAGTTCTTAATTAATGAAAAGGCGCAGTTGGTAATTCGTGGAAGAAACGGAAAACACGGAACCTATTTTACAAGTAACGGAGCCTCCTATAGTGCAGATGCTCCTCCAGCCATCGCTGAATTGGAAACCGTACCGGAACATGCAGATTTAATGGCAAGGTTAATTGAAAACGGAGTGCCTGTAAAAGTAGAGGCAGATATAAAGACTTCTTTCTATAATGAAACGGGTTCTTACAATGTAATTGGAGAAATCCCCGGCACCGACAAGGACCTGAAGGCGGAATTGGTAATGCTGGGTGGTCATCTTGATTCATGGCATGCAGGCACAGGTGCCACTGATAATGCAGCAGGTTGTATTGTTATGATGGAAGCAGTTCGTATTCTTCAAGCAACTGGGTTAAAGCCGAAAAGAACCATCCGTATTGCTTTGTGGTCAGGAGAGGAACAAGGACTGCATGGTTCACGTGGTTATGTAAAAAATCATTTTGCAGATCCTGCAGATATGAAACTAAAAGCAGAACACAGCAAAGTTTCTGGTTACTACAACATTGATAATGGTACTGGCAGGATAAGAGGAATTTATCTGCAGGGCAATGATGCTGTGCGACCCATCTTTGAAAAGTGGTTTACCCCATTTGCAGATATGATCGACAACACTACTGTTACCATTCAGGATACCGGAGGAACGGATCACCTTGCTTTTGATGCGGTGGGCATTCCTGGTTTTCAATTCATTCAGGATCCGGTGGAGTACAACACCCGTACGCATCACACCAACGCAGATACCTATGAAAGATTGATGATGGACGACTTAAAACAGATGGCGGTGATCGTGGCTACCTTTGTGTACAACACCGCTCAACGTGCAGACAAATTACCTCGCAAACCATTACCGGCAGCAAAAGGACCCAGTCAATTTTGATATTTAATGAAAGAGGGAATAGTAGTTCAACGGATTACTATTCCCTTTTCTCTGTCGTAAGGAATAATGTTATCCCATTCATTAGCAGCAGAGCGCGAGACAAAAGCCACTACAGGTTCCGTGTTACTCATGTTGAAAACTTCGTGTGGTACTCCAGGTTTAATGTAAATGAAATCTCCTGCAGTATTCTCCAGAGTCTTTTTCAATTTGTCTCCAAATTCATGACGGACATTGCCTTCGAGTATGTACAACATTACTTCGAACCCATCATGAATGTGCGCATAAGCCACACCACCTGGAGGAATAGTAGCAATATTAACGGATAATTTTTGAGAGCCCACGTTCTTTTGCGACATGCCCTGCTTGTAGTGAATACCATTCCAGTCGCGTTGCCCACCTCCACCACGTATGGTGACAATGCCATCGTGATCTTCTACAACATTCATTTCAATGTTGTCCTCCTTTTTCTTAAAATCTTTCATCGCCTTAAGTTTTAATAGAAACAAGTTACGGAAAAATAGCTAGGCTACTGAATCATAGATATAGCCCAGCAGCACTGCCACCAAGGCAATAGGGATCACCCACCTGATCCAAAAATAGGTCCATCTTTTAAAAGTATTGCTGTTGCTGGTGGTAAACATGCCCTCAATAACTTCCGACTTTCTAAGTCCCCATGTCAAACCCAATATGCATAGCATAGAGCCAAGTACTTGCATGCCGGAGCCAAAGATCAAATCCAGTGTGCCAATCAAGTCAGGGTAAAGGCTACTGGGCAATGCCAGCACTGCCTGAATGAGACCAATGATGAGCAATATTTTTTTTTGACTGAAATGAGGTTTTTCATACTGTACGCTAACAAAAGGAACCTGATAGGCAGCAATAAGCGATAGAAAAGCCACCAGCGAGAGGGCAATCAGAAAAAGGGATCCAACCAGCCGGCCTCCAGGCATGGCTGCAAACAATTGTGGGAAGGTATTGAAGATTAATCCTGGCCCCGAAGTCATATCCAAACCAAATACGAGAATGGAGGGAACAAGGAATAGGCTTACCAATAAAGAAGCACCTACATCACCGAGGCCAGTAAAAATAGCCATTCTGGGTATGCTCTCTTTTTTATTCATAAAGCCAGCGTAAACGATTACAAAAGTGCCTCCCAAACCAACGGAGAAAAACGCCTGTCCCAAAGCAGCAAATATTTCTGTTGAATGCAAGACGGTTAGATCGGGTTGGAGAAAAAGAACAAACTTTTCAAGGGCACCAGGTAAAGTCAATGCGTAAATGATCATGTAGAGCAGTGACAAAACAAAGAAGGGCATGATGATCTTGCTAAGCCATTCAATGCCCTTTACCAGGCCTTTGTGGATAATATATAAACTACAGAATATCAATAATATAGTTAATGAATATTGAAGTATATTATTGGACAAGAGCGAGAAAAAATGAAGGGTATTCTCGTCACTGAATCCTATCAGCAGGGAATAGCTGGTTGTGTAGACTACGTTGGCAATCACCACGGCATAATAGGAGCCCGCAATGGTAACAACTGCCAGCAGTAAATAGCCAATCCAGGATCCAACTTTGAGGCCAAACGCTTTGCGAAATGCGTCCAAAGTACCTTTCCCACTTATTCTTCCCAAAGTCATCTCTGCCATTAAAGCAGGGAAGGCAAATAGAAATGTAAAGAGAAGATAGACAGCAAGAAATGCGCTGCCTCCATAGCTGCCCATCATGTAGGGAAATCGCCAAACGTTACCCAGACCGACTGCTACTCCTACCATAGTAAGTACGGTAGTAAGCGCTGAAGTATATTCCGATTTCTTTACATCCATCTGATAAGACAATATAGTGAACCACCTCGAGCTAAAAAATCAATAAGATTGAAGGTTAATTTTTAAAAGATAGCTTGTCATAATTGATGTGTGGTTATCCAGAAGGTCGTAACTTCGCAATAACCGTAAACCTGTGGAAAGTTATTTACCGCTTTTTATCATTTTTGTTGTGGCATGGTTTGTACCCATGGCACTTTCTTGGCTTGAAATTTCTAAGGTACCCTCGGTGATTGTTGAAATTGTCATGGGTGTTTTGATCGGGCCTTATGTTTTTGGTTTGGTAGGGGGTGATGAGCCTTCATTAAATTTTCTTTCCTATACCGGATTTCTTTTTTTAATATTCCTTAGTGGCCTTGCCATAGACATTCAAAAGATCATTGCTTCGTTCCCTCGAGGGCGATTGCACATGGTGGATATCATCAGCAATTCTTTTTTAGTGGCTGTACTTATTTACCTGGGTAGTTTGCTGTTATCTATTGCAGTGGTTTACGGTCTTCCTTTTTTCTCTGGCATTGATCAACCCTTCCTTGTCATTCTTCTTCCTTCAGTGGCACTGAGCATTATTGTTCCCATTATTAAAAATGATGGGGAGATCGCTCGGAAATTTGGGCAAATCATATTGTTGGAAGGAGCCATTGCCACTATCATGACCATAGTGTTGATTGCTATTTATTCCGGTTATTATCGCAACAGCGGATTTCGCTTCGAGTTGCTTTTGTTTCTTATCATCTTTGTCGTCTTTTTTATTGCCTATTGGGTGGGCACTGTGCTTGTCAAGGTTAGCCTTTTTCAAAAACTATTGTACAAACTGGAACATGCAGCTTCACAAATACGCATACGTGGTTCAATAGCCGTATTACTTTTATTTGTAGCTATTGCCAGTTCAATAAATACCGAACCAGTGTTGGGTGCTTTCTTTGCCGGAACATTGTTGTCGATATTCCTGCCAAAAGACAGGTCTGCACTTCTCTTTAAGCTGGATGGTATGGGGTATGGGTTCTTCATACCAATATTCTTTATTATGGTAGGTGTAAAGCTCGACATCGCTTCTTTGAAGGACTTTGGTACAAGTTTTAACTTTATACTTACACTCATAGCGGCCATCTATCTGATACAATTGGTTCCATCGTTTATCATGGTGAAATTATTCGGATGGAAGCGTTCCTTATCAGCAGGCATTTTGCTTTCTGCACGTATGGGGCTCACCATTGCTACCGCGCAGATTGGTATGACACTTGGGTTAATTACACCGGCTACCAATACTGGCATTGTGGTAGTTGCCATTTTGATTGGAATACTTTCTCCATTGCTTTATAAATTGTTAAGTAGTGAGGTAGATCACTTCTATAGTATCTATATAGTAGGAGGAAGTGAAGCAGCGCTGGAGCTGGCCAAGCGATTGGACTTGCATGGTATTTCTTACCTGGTGATAGAGTCGAAAGGAGATCGTTGGCACAAACTCAACGACATAGGCATAGAAGTGTTGCATGCCAATGATCAAGATCCCGACACCTATCGCTTTTTAAAAGTCAGACCAGTGGATACATTTGTTGTGCTCACGGAATCGGAAAAAAAGAACATCCTCATTGCGGAAATATTGAGAGTACAACTGGATCATAGCAAAGTGATCACAATAACCTCCAAGCCAGAGCTATATTATGATCACAGAGATCTGAATGATATACAAGTGGTCAATGTACATGAAATCATAGCCACCAGAATTGAAAATGAAATAATGCGACCTACTACTACGCATGCTTTAACTGATAGCTTTGGTGGGTATATCGTGGAAGAAATACCTGTGAGAAATAAAGCCATAGACAGGCTCTATGTAAAAGACGTTCCTTTTCCTAAGTCTGGTTCTCTGGTTGTCTTGAGAAGGGAAAATGAAATTTTTATTCCTCATGGGGACACACATTTGCTGATAGGAGATATGGTGACCGTAATTGGAAATGCAAGTGCTTTGGAAGAATTCCGAAAGTTATTAGACTAAAAAACCTGCAATTGCGTCCTTCTATCCAAGCTATGGCAGCAACATTGAACCAAAACGCATCAGTTTCGCGTTAAGACATATAATTTAAGAGCCCATGATCATCAAAGGCAAAAGGATACCTTTTCCAGCCATTACACAGGTTAGCTTCTATAAGCTATTTGAATCCTTGGAGATGCAAACCAAAGATCCAGATCCTAATGTGGCCACTTTTGCTAAAAATCTATTAAAGGAATGTGAAGCATATCCTGAACTTAGAACTGGCATCAACAGCGATGATTTTAATCCTCAATTGGAAATCATTCAGCGCTTGTGTAGAGTGCTCTTTCCAGAAGTGTTACTCACCAATGAGATTAAGGGAATTATGCCCCCCTTTGAATTCAAACCATTTTATACAAGCTCCCGATTTAAAAACATACTGGAGGCCTCTGAAATGGACTTCAGTTTTGAATTGAACGATTATACTGAAGATCAACTGTACATCTATGGTTGTGCAGCAATTTTAGGAGGATATTACAAGTATGCATTTCCTATGGGCATGCCTACATTGGTGGACATTCCAAATAAAAAATTGAATACGGTGCGCACTTACCGTATGGCCATGAATGGAGACTTGCTGGAAATGATTCCCACGGACAAAGCAATAGACATCACCCTTGAAGACTATCTGGAGCTTCTCGATAATTTTGATAATATCGATTTGTGGAAAAAGAAATTTCCACCTGATAGCTGGATCATGAGGGGGATTGGTGTAACCAACCTAATGGATGTTACCATCGATCATTCATTGTCCCGTATCACTGCTAATCTTTTAAGCAACGCTGATAATGCTACTGAAAGTATTATCGAAGGCTTGCAAAGTCTTTTTGGGTTAAAGGAGTTGCGTATTGGTTTCCTTTCAATGGATGACAATACATTCTTTTCACATCGCAAAGAAGGTATGGGTAGTTTGATGTTGGGTAAAAAGGAAAAATTAAAGTGTAACGATAATTTGTGTGGTTACTCTTATGACCTTTTAATTGATCAGCGAAAACCGCTCATTGTGGCAGATGTAGACCGATTCGATGATCTTTCAAAAAGCGGATTATCGAAAGCGTTGCGAAATGCGTCTTTGAAGAGCTACATCATTGCTCCCATCAATAACGGTAAAGAGTTTCTGGGTTTTTTGGAATTGGGCTCCAATAACAAATATGACTTAAATGGAGCCTCGCTCCAAAAGTTAGATGCGGTGATGCCCATACTGGCCATGGCCATCAGTCGTTTCAAAAGAGAAGATCAGAATAGAAGGGAAGCCATTATACAACAAGAGTGCACCACCATTCATCCATCCGTAAAATGGCGCTTTGAGGAAGAAGCCAACAAGTTCATTGAGCGCAAATTGAACAATGAGCAACCCGTGTTCAGCGATATTGTTTTTAGAAATGTTTATCCCTTATATGGTCAGTTAGACATCAAGGGCTCATCCGAGAAAAGAAATCAGGCTGTAAGGGCCGATTTGATAAAGCAACTTTTGCTTGTCAATGATGTTTTGCATTGGGCTACCAAGAAAACCAGGATGCCGATTTATGAGCAACTCAGTACCAGAGTAGAAACCTTTCTTGAAGAACTGGATAAAGAGCTGCACTCTGGCAGCGAAACCACACTAATCGGTTTTTTGGAAACAGAGATACATCCTGTTTTCGAACAACTAAAAACAAATGACAATGAGCTGGCAAAACAGGTAGATAAGTACAAGGAGTTATTACATCCAGAGTTAAATTCTATATATGAGTTGCGCAAGAAGTATGACCAAAGTGTAAATGTTATTAATCAGTCTTTGGCCTCCACGCTTGATGAAAGACAAATGGAGGCACAGCGCATGTTTCCCCATTACTTCGAGAGGTACAAAACAGATGGTATTGAGTACAATATTTATATAGGACAATCCATTTCAAATAAATTGGAATTTAATCCGGTTTATTTAAACAACCTTCAGCTCTGGCAACTGATGGTGACGTGTGATCTTGAGCGAAAGTTCCAGACCATCAAGGCTGAGCTCGACTCAGACATCGATATCGCTTCTTTGATATTGGTATTCAATACGCCACTTGCTGTTCACTTCAGGATGGACGAAAAGCGCTTCGATGTGGAAGGCGCCTACAATGCGCGCTATGAAATAGTAAAAAAACGAATTGATAAAGCCAACATAAAAGGCAGTAAAGAGCGAATAACTACTCCTGGTAAAATTGCCATTATTTATAGCAGTGAACAGGATAAGCTTACTTATTTGCAACACATTAAATTCCTGGAACGCAAAGGTTATTTCATCAAAGGCTCCACGGAGTTGCTGGATGTGGAAGACTTGCAGGGAATTTCAGGTCTAAAAGCTTTGCGTGTTGGTATTAACTATAGTACTTCCGGTAGTGACGCTTTTGATGTCAACCAGATGCTTGAAGCACTTCAGAAAAACTAGCCTTAGTTTTATCGGTGTCTGAACTTCCTTTACTTATAATTAGGACCTTTATGTTTGGCGCAATCTAATTTTCATTAAATTAACTGCGTTAAAATATAAATGCATAGTATATGAATTGTCCGGTTGATCATTCTCCATTAGTTAAAATTATTTATGAAGAATCAATAGAGTTGGACCAATGTCCAACTTGCGAAGGGGTATGGCTGGATAAAGGTGAATTGGAAAAAATACAGGACATTCAGCTTAACGACTACAAAGAAGAACTTAAACAATTACCAGATCACATAGGCAAGTCTATATTGCTGGCCAAGGAAAAAACAGTGCCATTGAGAAATTGTCCGGTATGCCAACAGGAGTTAGAAAGAAGAGAATATGGCTTTGCCTCCATGATTATGATAGATTCATGTATAAAAGGTCATGGTGTGTGGCTGGACAAAGGGGAGTTGAAGGATTTGGAGGTTTTCTATGAGCAAAGCCGAATGGAGACTGAAAAAGTGAGAATGGGATTTTTTAAAAGCCTATTGGCACAATTAATTTAAGATTTTAACACATCAAATTGATCCCTTCAAAATTCTTGTTTATTTTGTAATAAATCCATCAAAGGTAGTAACTAACTATCAGGTGAAGACGTCTTAAAGTCGTTTGTCATTACGTAACTGTTCAATTTTGATATAACCGAACACCTAGGTGGTGTCTTCCTAATAAATTTTTTACTTAACTCAACCCAATTCAACCCAAATTATGAAAAACGTTAGATTAACCATTATTGCATTTTTGTTGGGCTTGGCGACAATCGCTAATGCTCAGAATGTAGATGATATTCTAAATTCCTACTTCGAAAACACAGGAGGTATCGATGCTTGGAAAAATCTTAAAGGCTTAAAGATACATGCAAAAGTCAATCAAGGTGGTATAGAGATTCCATTGGAAATAGTGCAAATGAAAGATGGCAGACAGTATACAAAAATTTCAATACAAGGACAGGAAATCAAACAAGGTGTGTTTGATGGTACCAACTTATGGAATACTAATTTTCAAACCATGAAAGCGGAGAAAGCCGATGAGGAGAGTACAGCCAATGCCAAGCTGGATGCCAATGATTTTCCTGACTCATTTTTCGATTATAAAAAGAAAGGTTACAAGGTAGACCTTGCAGGAAAAGAAACCTTTGATGGTGCAGAAACATACAAACTGAAACTTACGCGTGAACCACGCACTGTGGATGGTGTAAGTGTTGAAGATGTTTTATACTGGTTTTTCGAAGTAGAATCATCTGTTCCTATTGGACAGGAATCAGAAATAAAGGAAGGACCTTACAAAGGTCAAATGTCGCAGACTAAGATGAGTGACTATAAAGAGGTAGCAGGACTTTATTTCCCTTACTCCATGACACAGGGAATTAAGGGAGGACCTTCTCAGCCGATTATTATTGAAAAAATTGAGGTAAACCCTGCAGTTTCAGATGCTGATTTTAAGTTTCCAAGCAATTAACCTTTAGAAAAAATGCGAAAAATATATGTGCTACTGGCATTGATGTATTGCCAGTCAACTTCCTATGCTCAGGATATTGTATTGTCCGGAAAGGAATTATTTGGTGACTTGCAGGCACGTCAAATTGGTCCTGCTATCATGAGTGGCAGGTTCATTGACATTGAAAACCATCCAACCAACGACAGAATCATATATGCTGGTGCAGCCGGAGGTGGTGTGTGGAAATCAAATAACGGAGGAGCTTCCTTTTCTCCCATCTTTGATGAACATGCCCAGTCCATTGGCAAAATCAAATTGGATCCTAAAAATCCAGATAATGTAATCTGGGTTGGCACTGGTGAAGTGTGGACCCGAAACAGCGTGTCTGTAGGGGATGGACTCTATAAATCTATAGATGGTGGAAATACCTGGAAAAAAAATGGATTTGAAAAATCCGAACGAATCAGTAGTATCGAAATCAATCCTAACAATACACAAGAGATGTATGTAGGTGTATTGGGAGCACTTTGGGGCGATAGCGAGGAGAGGGGCGTTTACAAATCTACAGATGGAGGTGCTACGTGGAGCAAAATTCTTTACGTCAACCCAACTACTGGTTGTTCTGATGTAATCATGGATCCTAAAGATCCCAACATACTTTATGCAAGCATGTGGGAGTTTAGACGCACAGCCTGGTCGTTTAGTTCTGGAGGAAACAACAGTGCACTTTATAAATCTACAGATGGAGGAAAAAATTGGAACAAGATCCACAATGGTTTTCCTGCTGGTAAGCTTGGCAGGATTGCTTTTGCAGTAGCACCTTCCAATTCCAATATCCTGTATTCAGTGATAGAATCCGAGAAAGATGAGAACAAAGGCTTGTATCGCAGTGATGATGCAGGCGCCAACTGGAAACACCTCAACAACGATTTCGGTCTGGTGGTAAGGCCTTTTTATTTTTCCAGGATTGTAATCGATCCTCGAAATCCAGACGTGGTAGTGAAGGCTGGATTATTTGGGTCTATTAGTCGTGATGGAGGTAAGACATTCAAAGACCTGGGACGCATGCATCCCGATATTCATGATATTGTTTTTGATATAAAAAATTCTGACAGGATGTATGTGGCTACCGATGGTGGTATGTATCGTACCTGGGATGGAGCTGCTACCATGGAAATTGTAGCCAACCTACCCGTTTCACAGTTCTATCACCTGAGCCTCGATAACAACGAACCCTACAATATTTACGGTGGACTTCAGGACAATGGTTCATGGTATGGGCCTTCTCGATCACCCGGTGGAATTGAAGCGCGCGACTGGCACAACGTAGGATTTGGAGATGGTTTCAGGGTACTGAAACATCCCACCAAAAATATCATCTACTCTGAAATGCAGGGTGCTGAAAATGTATGGCGATATGATATAGACAGAAAACAGACCAAGACCGTACAGCCGCTCGCTGTTCAAGGCGATCCCAAGTTGAGATTCAACTGGAATGCGCCTATGGCCATTAGCACAAATAACCCCGATCGTTTTTACATGGGAAGTCAATTTGTTCATAAGTCGGATGACATGGGTGATACCTGGGTGAAAATCTCCGGTGACCTTACTACAAATAATCCAGCCAAACAAAATCAGGAAGACTCTGGTGGATTGTCAAAAGACAACTCAGGGGCAGAAAATCATTGCACCGTTTTTACTATTGCGGAATCTACGCTGGATGAAAATGTAATTTGGGCAGGTACTGATGATGGCAATGTGCAGGTAACAAAAGATGGGGGCAAAACATGGACCAACACAACCCCCAATATCCCTGGACTTCCGCCTAACACATGGTGTTATCACATTGAAGCCAGCGCTCACGACAAGGCCGTTGCTTATGCCGTATTTGATGGACATACCAAAAATGACACAAATCCATATGTGTATAAAACTGCTGATTATGGAAAAACCTGGACATCGCTGGTGACCAAAGACATCTATGGATTTGCAAGAAACATACAGGAGGATTTTGTGAAACCTGGTTTATTGTTTCTTGGAACTGAGTTTGGTTTGTTTGTGTCTATCGATGACGGTAAAAACTGGAGTCAGTTTTCCAACAATATGCCAGCTACAGCGGTGCATTTTATTGACATGCACAAAAAAACCAATGATCTGGTGATGGCTACGCATGGCCGTGGTATCATTATTATTGATGACATCAGCCCTTTGCGTGAAATCAATCAGGAAGTTTTGAATAAGGAGGTGCATTTTTTCAAAACTAAACCTACTATTATCGTTGAAGAAACAGACTTTGGTCCTACAGCTACAGAAATGGAATTTGTCGGGCCTAATCCTTCCCGAGATGCAAAAATCAGTTATTACCTGAAGAAGAAACACATTTTTGGATCAATGAATATAGAGATTCAAAATCAGGAGGGTAAGAAAATGATTGAGCTCACCCCCGGAAAGTCCAAAGGGATTAACGTGGTGACCTGGAATGGTTACACCCGTCAACCTAAAATGGCGAAAGCCAAGACGCTGAGCTTTGGAGGATTTACACCATTGCGTGCACCTGCTGGTGAGTACAAGGTGATTATGACCAAGGGAAAGGAAACCTATGAAACTTCATTGTCTCTGGTTCCTGATCCAAATTCATTGTGGACGGATGCGGACAGAAAGAAGCTTGAAGATGTATCCAAAAAGTTGTTTGATATGTCTGAAGAGCTGGCTTACATGGTGTATGAACTCGATGAGACTTTGGCACATGCAGAAAAAATTAGTGCAACAAGTTCAAGCGCAAAAAAAATGTCAAAGCCACTCATTGATGAACTCACAAAAATCAAGGAGTCACTGGTGATTACCACAGGTGATAACTATGTGGGTACAGCTGACAAGCAACTGAGAGAAAAAATGGCGGACTTGTACAGCAAAGTGGCTTCCGGATTTACACCACCATCGGCATCTGAGCTTGAAAACTTAAAGCTTTTGGAAGATACATTTAACAAAGCCAAAGCAGACTATACATTAACAAAGAGCAGACGAATAGGGAAAATTGAAAGTTATGGCGCCAAAAACGGAATTGAACAGCCAAAACTCATGACCTTTGCAGAGTTTATAGAAAAGTAAAAAATTACTTCACTCCTTAGAGAAAAATCCTTAGCCAATACGGTTAGGGATTTTTTTTGCTCTGAATGTTGGATCAGTTCGTTTGGTTTTTGTGTTAAGCCTAAAGGTTAACTAATTTCACATACACTAAAGAATAAGGAGATGGCAATTGAAATGAAGACGGCATTGATTACTGGTGGAAGCAAGGGAATAGGCTATGGTATTGCTGAAGCTTTGATAAAAAAAAGTGTTAAGATAATGATCACGAGCAGAAGTCTGGGCGCAGCGCAGGAGGCCGCAGATCGCCTCAACAAATTGGGTGGTGCCAATGTGATCGGTGTGCAAGCGGATGTGCGCGATAAAAATTCCATGGAGAATGCCGTGAAGCAATTGATAGATAAGTGGGGGCAATTGGATATCCTGGTGGCCAATGCAGGTATTGGAATATTTGGATCGATCGATACACTTACCCATGAGCAATGGAATGAAACCATTGACACCAACTTGACGGGAGTATTCAATAGTGTGAAAGCCTCATTGGAGCATCTCAAAAAATCAAAAGGATATATCATCACCATTTCAAGTTTGGCAGGCACCAATTTCTTCGCAGGTGGATCGGCATACAATGCCAGTAAATTTGGTCTCACAGGATTTACGCAAGCGATCATGCTGGACTTGCGCAAATACGGAATAAAAGTGAGTACCATCATGCCAGGATCGGTGGCCACCTATTTCAATGACCATACACCCAATAGTGCCGATGATTGGAAGATCCAAATTGAAGACATTGGACAACTGGTGGTCAATCTGTTGGAGATGGATCCCCGCGCCTTGCCTAGCAAAGTGGAGATCAGACCTTCTGTACCTCCTGGCGCCTGATAGTCGTTATGTTTAGTATTTTCAAACGCAAAGAGTCTCAGGTACCGGTCAAGGACAATGTCTGGATGCGCAAAAAATCCAAATGGGATGCCTGTGTGAAAATGGCGTCAGCGCAAGCAAATGCAGTATTTATTGCCTGGTTTCCGGCAACGCAAACAGAACTTGCTACCCATTTTTCTACTTATGGAATCAACAACAGTGTGTTGCTCGCCACTCAACTGACTACTGCCCGAGCCGAAGAGTTGATAATCTTTGTGGAGCATTATCCGCTTTCACATACAGAACAAGCACTCTTTAAAAAGTTAGGATTCCATCAGGTGCCGGTGCTTAGTTCCTTGGATGAGCCATTGTTTTCCTTGTTTGGCGGAGAAAAGACGATTCAGTTGATGAGAAAAATGGGGATGAAAGAAGAAGAAATAATCGCACATCCCATGATTAACCGGGCAATCAAGAATGCCCAGCAAAAAATAGCAAGCAAGGTACGTGCTGAAGTAAAGGCAGATTCTGCAGTAGACTGGTTCAGTAAAAATTGGTGATCCAACAGTTAGTTACAACCTTCAAAAAAATACATGTAATTACATGTAAACCGTTGCAGATGGCTTCTATTACGCTTGTAAGAAAAAGGAGTTACTAGGCAAAAAATCGTTTTGTCTCCTGTAGGCTAAACCTTACTTTAGCTGCATAAACAAAAAATAAAAATTGTTTAACTTTTAATACAGGTGGATGCTGCGAGGGACGACTCGGAAAATTGGAGGACTTGCTATGGTTCTTGTGTTGTGTGCAACCATCACGGGCCTTTCTCAGTCAAGAAAAGATTCTCTTTTACTACAATGGCAAAAGGTAGAAAAGGGCACCCTGGCATTGCCAGATAGCACAGTTACTAAGTTACTCTTTCAAATAGGAGAGGCCATCAGCTACAATACGCCCGATTCAGCCATCTACTATTACAACATGGCGCTGGCATTAATTCAGGATAAAGGTGCCACTCCTGTAAAAGGTAATCTGTTAAACAAAATTGGTTACATCCATTACATCTTAGGCAATTATGACCTGGCACTTACTTTCTTTATGGATGCGCTAGGCATACACCAGTCACTGAACAATAATCTGGGCATATCGATAAGTCTCAATCACATTTCATTAATCTATGAAACACAACGTAACTTCCAGAAAGCATTGGAAACACAATGGAGGTCCATCGTTTACTCGAAATTATCCAGGGATCAAGGGCGCCTGATTTCAAACTACTTTAACCTCTCTATTATCCATGACGATCTCGCCAATTATGACAGCGCCATTTGGTACCTTAAAAAATCGCTGGACCTGAGCAATTCGCAGAAAAATACCCACATGGCAACCATGGCTACCAATCGGTTGGGAGAGGTCTACCTTCACATGGGTAATTTTCAGGAAGCTGAGCACAATTATAAAAAGGTATTAGATAACAAAGCGTATAAGAACAATTGGGAAGATGTGTTTGCCTATGCAGGGCTGGCCAAGGTATATCAGAAGCAAGGACAATACGATAAAAGTATTGAATACGGTTTGGTTAGTCTTGACCTAGCACAAAAAATGAAATCCAAATGGGAGATTGCACAGGATGCGAGCATTCTCTATGAAAGCTATAAAGCCAGGAAGGACTATGAAAAGGCACTAGGTATGCTTGAGCTGTTTAAGGCTTATAACGACAGCCTGTTTGATGAAAAGAAAGAAAAGGAAATCAACTTTTTACTACTCCGGCAGAATGAATTGGAAAAGGACCAATTGGCAAAAGAAAATGCATTGCACAGAGCCGTAATAAAACAAAACTACCAGTGGATCGTGTTTTTTATTTTCCTTGGTATTGTGCTGGTGGTATGGGGAATCATATTGTATAGAAATAATCGACAAAAGCAGTTACTCAATATAAAGTTGCAGCGGAACAGTGAGAAAATTACTGAACGCAATGCCATGATTGAAGAACAAAATATTGCGCTCAATCAACTCAATGAAACAAAAAATCAACTTCTTTCTGTCATTGGCCACGACATGAGAGGACCAATTAATAACATCAAATCCATTCTGGAGATCATCAAGTTGGGAGGGCTCAATGAAGACGATCAAAAAAGAGTTTTTAAGGACTTGCATCAAACCATCTCCTCAGTATCCGATACTATGAACAATATGCTTGCGTGGGCAAGTAGACAATTGCACGGGATAGAGATCAGACCTTCAAGTGTCCATGTGAGTGAATTGGTAGATGATTTGGTTGGTTTTTTTGAGCGTACAGCAACGGAGAAGTACATTGAATTGATTCACGTTAGAAAAGAGGATATATATGTTTGGGCCGATATCGATCATCTGAAGACAGCGTTGCGAAACATTATAAGCAACGCGATCAAGTTTACCAAGCGCAATGGAAAGGTGACCATTAGCTATCACCTGGAAAGTAATTTTGTTGAATTAAGTGTGACCGATACGGGCGTAGGAATAGCCCCTGAGTCAATGGAGAAAATATTTCAATTCACCGGCCGCAGCAAAAGTGTAGGTACAAATAATGAAAAAGGCACAGGTATAGGTTTAATGTTGTCAAAAGAATTTATTGAGAGCAATGGGGGAAGGATAGAAGTGACAAGTCAAGTGGGGTTAGGCACCACCTTTACCATGTGGCTTCCTCAAGCTGAAAGCATGGAACCTCAACTTTCTTAGCCATTTGAGCTAATAAGGAAAACTGATTGCAATACGCCCCACAATAACCTAAATTGTTGCAATCACATACCGTCACTCGATGAAAATCTATGGTGTAGCAATTCTTGCGGGATGTTTCCTGGCTGGTCAGCTATTGGGGAGTCTGCTTGGTTTTTGGATGCAGATTCCAGGAAACATGGGAGGTGTGGCTTTTGCCATGTTCATGCTGATCATGCTAAATGAGCAAATGAGAAAGCGGGGATTTCTAATGGCAGAGACGGAAAATGGTATCGCGTTTTGGAACGCAATGTACATACCAATCGTGGTGGCCATGTCGGCTACTCAAAATGTCAAAGCTGCCCTTTCAGGTGGTTGGGTTGCCATTGTGGTCGGGGTACTGGCTACTGGTCTGTGTTTATTATTGGTCCCGCTGGTTTCTAAAATTGGTGCTACAAAGGACATCACGCGTTCATCCTCCAACAATACATGAAGCTATTCGAAAAAGTCATTGACGCCAATGATTTGGTGTTTGCCTTTTTGGTGGTGGGCGTCATCATGTATCTGTCTTATTGGGTAGCCAGGCATTTTACCAATAACAAAATTCCGGGTGCGGCCATCGCCATTACTTCTGGATTGATATTGGCATTTCTGGGTGGCAAAAAAGGAATAGCAGATGTTCCTTTGTTTTCGGGTATGGCATTATTGGGTGGAGCAATGATGCGCGACTTCTCAGTGGTGGCCACGGCTATGGGCGCCAATTATGGTGAGATTAAAAAGGCCGGGTTAGCAGCGTTCATCTCTCTATTAATAGGTGTGTTCGTTGCTTTCTTTGCAGGTGGCACCATCGGCTATGCCATGGGCTATACCGACATTAAAGATTTTACTACCATTGGGGCGGGTGCATGCTCTTTCATTGTCGGTCCGATTACGGGTTCCGCCATTGGCGCAGGCTCCGATGTGATCGCCATAAGTATTGCAATTGGGGTAGTGAAATCGATTATGATTACCATAGGAACACCCATAGTAGCCAAACAAATAGGTCTTGACAATCCTCATGCAGCCATGGTGTTTGGAGGACTGATCGGCACTACCAGCGGAGTGGCAGCTGGCCTGGCGGCCACCAATCCCAAGTTGGTTCCCTATGGAGCGCTTACGGCAACATTTTATACGGGAATAGGAGCACTGCTGTGCCCGTCAGTTTTTTATTTGATTTTACAGGCGATTCTTTAAATGATAACTCACTACGATTATGGATGAAATCATTAAACTACTTCAATTGAGTATTGAAGACGAAATATTTTCTCGCTCAGAAAAGAAGTCAATAAAATCCCTGATCGGTGAATCTCCTCTTGATGCAGATCAACTCAATTTTCTTCGAAGTAAGATTTATGAGATTGCCAATGAAAAAGCCACACCCGAGAACTACCCGTTCATATTGGAATGGATAAAAAACGCCAATAGTGCGTTGTTGCCAAAAAGTACCGAGAAAGCAGATGCCTTCTTTAGTCCCGGAGATGCCTGCCGAAATACCATCATCAACCAAATTATGTATGCAGTCAATACGGTGCACATTTGTGTCTTTACCATCAGCGATGACAGAATCACCAGTGCGATTATTGATTCACACCAGAGAGGAAAGCAGGTAAGAATCATTACCGACAATGACAAATCCCTGGACATGGGGTCGGATATTGCGCGCATGGCCAGAGAGGGCATTGAAATAAAAATGGATGACACACCCAATCACATGCATCACAAATTTATGGTAGTAGACAACATTGCACTCATCACAGGAAGCTACAACTGGACCTTAAGTGCAGCCAAGTACAATCATGAAAATGTGTTGCTGACAAAAGATGGAAGTGTAGTAAAATCATTTATCAAAGAGTTCAGCCAATTATGGGACTCCATGCAATTCTATAAACCTTAACCCAGACATTGATAAGTGGTTTGACCCATCATTGAATAGAATCACATTCTAATAGACTAAATCTTTTTACTATCTTTTAACTTTTACTCAGCACTGATGGACTTTTGGATTGCCCTTTTAGTTGTAGTGTTTACGGTAGTGACAGTGCTTTGGCTCAACAAGCAACAAACTCCATGGATAAAAGCATTGTTGAATTGGTTTCCAGCCATACTCTTTGCGTATGTAATTCCGGCAGCCGTTACACACAGTACAGGATTGGATCTTTCGGGCGTATTCCTTCATTCAATCAGCAGAAACTGGATCATTCCATTTGCCATCCTCACGGTAATGAGCGCCTTGTCCATTCCCCAACTCAAGATCGTGGGTGCGCGCCCAATTATTTTATTTGTATCCGGATCATTTGTCATCGCCACCTTACCGGTAATATTGGTTTTGGCTGCTCAATACCTTTTGCCCGATGGCCGCGAGATGTTTATCAATCAGGAGTATTGGAAGGGACTGGTACCTATAGTAGGAGGGTGGATAGGAGGTAGCACCAGTCAACTGGTGCTGAAAGAATTGGTGGGCACACCAGAGTCCCTGTTTCTGTCGGTGTTGGTGTTGGACAATATTCTCGTTAACATCTGGACCATACTCATGTTTCAACTGATCAAACGAAGCGACCAGTTCAATACATTTTTTGGTATCACAGAAAAGATACCGGATTTCATTCCGGATGAAATAAAGCCAAGCAGCAGAACAATCGGATCCATGATCATTACGTTGAGCTCAATAGTGGCAGTGACAATGATTACCAACTGGTTGGTAGAGGATTTTTTATGGCGTGTGATATTGCTCTCTATTGTTGGACTCCTTCTTGGTAATTTCGTGCCTCGATGGAATCATACTTTGGTGCTTAAAGTAGGGGGAGTTTTAATTATTTTAATTATGGCCATTCTTGGTTTGCGGTTGGACTTTAGTGGTTTGTCGCTGCCCATTCCTTTTGTGGTGGTAGCGATGGTCTGGATTGTAGCCCATTATGTATTCATGATGCTGGTGGCGCGGTTACTCAGGCTGCACATGGCCTGGGTGCCCATAGCCAGTATGGCCAATCTGGGTGGCATATCCACTGCACCCGCGGTTACTTCTGCCTACAATGAAGAATGGATGCCGCATGCCATATTATTGGCGATTTTAAGTATGGTGTCAGGTACGGCATGGGGAATGTTTACCATCTTTTTATTTGGACTGTTATGACCAGCACTGGCAAAATAATGATAATTGAAGGGGTAGGAACTATTCTGATAACTGTTTGTTATACACTTACTTAAATGATGATAAGTTGGGATTATTGCCTGTTTTTTGTAATTTTGCTGGCGATTTATGCGATTTCTCTTAAAATTACCCCTTTAATTTATATTCAACTCAAAGAAATGCTGCAAAGCAGATTAAGCTTTGATTGTGAATGATATTTTAAAGAGTAAATAAAAAAAGTGCGTTTTTTGAATCATATTTAGTACTTATATATAAACAATTAATTTAATCGTTAATGCGTCAACTCAAGATAACCAAGCAGATAACTAATCGTGAGACACAATCACTGGACAAGTACCTCAGTGAAATTGCCAGGATTGATCTGATTACTGCGGAGATGGAAGTTCAGCTTGCAAAGCGAATTAGAGAGGGAGACAAAATAGCCTTGGAAAAGTTGGTCAATGCCAACCTGCGTTTTGTGGTATCTGTGGCAAAACAATACCAAAACCATGGCCTGACATTGAGTGACCTTATCAATGAGGGGAACCTGGGACTTATTAAAGCAGCGACTCGTTTTGATGAGACACGCGGGTTTAAGTTCATATCCTATGCAGTATGGTGGATTCGCCAAAGCATTTTACAAGCATTGGCCGAGCAATCCAGAATAGTGAGACTTCCACTTAACAGGGTAGGATCGCTGAATAAAATTAACAACGCGTTTTCTGAGTTGGAGCAAAAGCACCAGCGTGAGCCAACCGAAGACGAATTGGCAGAGGTGATGGAAATGACTCCTGACGAGATCAGAACCAACCTAACCTTTAGAGCACGTAAAGTTTCTATGGACGCACCATTTGCGCAAGGAGATGGTGATGGTACACTTCTAGACATCATGGAGGATGTAGATGCGGACGTGCCGGATTCAGATTTGATGATCAAGTCGCTGCAAACAGAAGTGAAGCGTGCGTTGGCTACTTTGAGCGAACGTGAATCAGCTGTTATCTCGTTGTACTATGGACTATCCGGTGGTCATGCGGTGACATTGGAAGAGATCGCAGACCAATTTGACCTGACCCGTGAGCGCGTGCGTCAGATCAAAGAGAAGGCGACAAGAAAATTAAGACAGTCATCCAGAAGCAAAGAGCTCAAAGCGTATCTGGGATAAATTGCAATCATTAAATACAGAACAAGGGAACCTCAGCGATGAGGTTCTTTTTTTTTGGTCGACTGGTCGATTCTGAACACTCTGGGCAAAATGTTGCGTCATTCTTTTTCACTCGACTTTTTGTCGAATGTCCCGCGAGATGGGGCAATTTTTTTCATCGTGAGTAAAATATTTTTTGGTACACTTTTATTTCAGCGATGTGACTATCCTTGTTAGTGCAGTGATGAAATTAATTGAAAGCGTTGGCCGTGCGTACATAGAGATGTGCGCTAGCGATCTCGCAGGCCACAATTTGTACGGATGAACCAGATGAAAACAATTCGCTGGCAAAAAATAACTAACTCGTATTGAGGGATTTTTTTTTGCAATGCACACACTCGTTGATAGATGAATGAAACCTACCTAATGACCGTTCGCTAAAAAAAGTGTAGGATTTTTTTTCTTAATGATTTACGTTTGAAGGTCAAACAAACTAAAACTCTTATGCAAAAAATCTACTCGGTTACTGTAGTCCTTCTGCTGTTAGGATTGACTGCCTTTGCGCAGCGATCTGTCACAGGTAGGGTTACGGATGCGAATGGTGACGCCCTCATTGGGGTGAACGTCATCGAGCGCGGAACCTCGAATGGAACGATTACTGATGTGTCAGGAAATTTTTCCATCCAGGTGCAAAATGATGCCACTTTGGTATTCAGCTTTATCGGTTACACTTCTGTGTCTGAGGTAGTCGGAACAAGATCCACTATCAATGTCTCTCTTGAGGAGGATGTACTGCAGTTAAGTGAAATAGTGGTGAGTGCACTGGGCTTTGAGCAAAACAAAGATAAGTTAGGCTCGACTAGTGCTGTTGTAAAAGCAAGTGATGTAGCCAGATCTGGTGAGACAGGCTTGCTGAACGGAATGGCGGGTAAAGCTGCCGGTGTACGTATTGCACGTTCAAATGGTGATCCTGGAGCCGGTTCGACCATTCAAATCAGAGGTGCCAATACCATTACGGGATCATCAGATCCGCTTTTTATTGTCGATGGTATTCCTGTGAGTAACTCGAGCCTTACTGGAAACAGTGGGTCACGAGCTGGTGGTACTTCTGAACAATCGAGGATCAATGACCTCAATCCAGAAGACATTGAATCTATTCAGGTATTGAAAGGTGCATCTGCTGCTGCTTTGTGGGGATCGCGTGCCGCAAACGGTGTGGTGGTGATTACAACCAAAAAAGGAAAAGCAGGAGACAAGGTAAACATCTCTTTCAGCTCTACGTATTCTATAGATCAAATCAATAGAAGGCACCCGCTGCAAGATAAATTTGGACAGGGCAGTAATGGCAACTACAGCCCAACAAGTGCCAACTCATGGGGGGATAGAATTGCTGATCGTACTGGTGAACCTGACGCAGTCAATACAACCGGCAGATATTTCCAGGCGGATGACGGAACCATTTATTATCCCATTACCGCAAAAAATTCAAGAGAAACTTTCCTGGATGAAAACTTTGATGCTGTATTCCAGGACGGAAGTTTCTGGGAGAACTCTCTGGCTATAAGCGGAGGTGGAGCGAAGTCGAACTTCTACTTCAGCTTTGGTGACTTGGATCAAAAAGGTATTGTAAGAAATGCCGACTACAGGAGAACTACTTTAAGGCTAAATTCAAGCACTCAATTTAATGATTGGATGGCGTTGTCTTCAAAAGCAACTTATGCCCATACCTCATCCAACAGGATTCAACAAAGTTCTAATGTTAATGGTCTGTATTTGGGATTGCTTCGTGGTGCTCCTGATTTTGACAACCGCGACTACAAAGGAACTTACTACGACAATAATGGAACTGCATTCCCTAATCGTCAGCGTAGCTATAGAAGATATTTAGGTGACAACCAAAATGCTACCTACAATAACCCTTTGTGGACAACCAACGAACTGAAGAATCCATCTGTTGTGGATCGCTTTATTGTCTCTTCTGAAATGACCATTTCTCCATTGGATTGGATGGACGTAATCTTAAGAGGTGGTGTTGACAGCTACACCGATCGCAGAGAGCGATTTTTCCCTGTAGGTTCAGCAGGTAACGTGCCTTCTCTAGGTCAATTGGACGCTGAGAATTTCAAAGAAACAGAAGTAAACTTTGATGGTATCATCCGCGCAACCCGACCTTTGAGCAGTGACATTAACCTCAATGCAACCATTGGGTGGAATATCAATGATCGAAAATATATCCGTGATCGTGTTGATGCACAACAATTTTTGATCAACACCGATTTGAGAAATTTCAACAATTCTAAACTCTTCTTCCCTGATAATACTTACAGACACAGAAGATCAAATCGTCTGTACTCAGTTTTGGCATTTGACTTTTACGATCAGTTATTCTTGAACGTCAATGGAACACAAGAAGCAGCTTCAACTATTGCTGGTACTTTCTTTTATCCCGCAGCAGATGTAGCATGGCAGTTTACACAATTACCAAGTTTGACCAACAACTCTATATTGTCCTTCGGTAAATTGAGATTGGCATACGGACAGGTGGGTGTTGAACCTCAGCCTTACCGCGATAGAACAACCTTTGAAGGGTTTTCATATAATGCATATGATGATGGATTGGATCCATTGTTATATGGTGGTGGATTCCGATACAATGACGATAAAGGTAACCCGAATCTGAAACCAGAAGTAAAAACAGAGTTTGAGATCGGTACCGACTTGCGTTTGTTCAATGATAAACTGGGAATTGGTTTTACTTACTACTCCAACGAGATCAAAGACTTGTTGTTTGAAGTAGGATTGGCTCCATCAGGAGGTTTCAACAGCGTGTACGCCAATGCAGGAACCATGACCAACAAAGGGGTGGAGTTGGATGCGAATTATACCATATTCAAAAACAGAGATTGGCAAGTTAACCTTTATGGTAACTTCAATAACAACCGAAACCTGGTGACTGACTTAAAAGGTACTGAGTCTATCGAGCTCACCACGCAGTCTATCAGTTCCAGAGCTGTTCAAGGTCATGCATTAGGCTCTTTCTGGTCTACACGTGCCCAACGCAATGCAGACGGATCGTTTGTATTGGATGCCAATGGTTTCCCTCAGATTGATAATGACCAAGGTGTTGTTGGAGATCCCAATCCGGACTGGAGAGGTGGCCTTGGATTTTCTACTTCTTTCAAAGGCCTTTCACTCAATGTTTTGTTTGAGACCTTCCAGGGTGGTGACTATGCAGACCGTACCCGATTTGTATTATATCAATTCGGTACGCATGCTGATGTAGGTAATGAAGTTACCTTAACCCAGGACCTGAGAAATTCTGCTGGTGTAGTATTTCCGGCAGGTACAACTGTGCGTGGAAACATCGAAGACTTTGGAGCCGGACCTGTATTGAAAGATGAACGATGGTATACATCATTGGGCGGTGGCCTAGGTGGATCTGCTATCAATGAATTTGCCATTAGCGATGGTAGCTGGACGCGTCTGCGCGAAATCAGTTTGCAATACAAATTGAATAACGAATGGGTGAAGCGTATGAAACTGACATCAGTTGATTTGGGAATTACTGGACGTAACCTAGTTCTTTGGACAAAGGTTCAGGGTATTGACCCGGAAATCAACCAATCAGGTGTGGATAGCGGGTTTGGTATAGATTACTTCACCAACCCAAGTACACGTTCATGGCTATTTTCAATAAAAGTTAATTATTAAGTCTATGAAAAAGATATTATTAATATTAATTCCACTTCTTGTCTTTACAAGATGTGAGAGCATTTTAGAAGACATCAATGTGAACCCCAATGAGCCAACAGAGGCTCCAGCGGATTTGTTATTGATTGGGGCAGAGCTGGCCAATGTCACTGTGCAGGTAAGTCACTTGCAACGTATATCAGGTATGTGGACAGGTCAGTATAGCGGTAAATTATTGCTATATAAAAGCTTAAACGAATACAATATCAGTACTGAAGAGACCAATAGCACATGGAGCTATATTTATCAGGGTATTGTAAAGCAATGCAGACTGATGCAAGTCGAGCTGTCTGAATTCCCTATCTATGTGGGTATTAGCAAAATTTTGGAGGCCCATGCGGTAGGAACTGCTGCCGAAATATTTGGAGACATTCCATATTCTCAGGCTGCCGATGCAGAGGAGAAGATTGAAGACCCAGTATTCGATAGCCAGACTGCTGTGTTTGCAGCATTGCAAACTTTGTTGGACGGTGCAATCGCTGATTTGAATAGCATACCAGGTAATCCATCAATTTCCAACGAAATTTTTCACAGTGGAAATAAAACCAAGTGGATTCAAACTGCTTATACGCTGAAGGCTCGCTTTTATATGGATACGAAAGAGTATGCCAACGCCTATACAGCTGCTCAGTCTGGAATAGCTTCTAATGCCAATTCCATGAAGTTTAAGCCAGCGGGTACTTCTGCGAATGGTAACACCAATCTACTCAACGTTTTCGTAGGGGAAAGGAATGATTACATGAGCACAACAGGTACATACCTCTCTACCTTAATCGCTGCAGGGGCTGGGTCCAGAAACAACGCGAAAACCAATGAACAAGCTCGTTCCAAGTATTACACCATTATAGGAAACGCGCCAAGCAGTGAGTTGGGTGTTGCAAAAGCTACAGCTCCGATGCCATTGGTAACTTATGAAGAGAATTTGCTTATTCTGGCTGAAGCTGGCGCAAGAACAGTTAATTTGGCTACTGGTCTGGGGCACCTGAATACACTCAGAGCCCACCTGAACTCAGGAGCGGCATTTACTAAAGTGGCACCGAGTGATGTTACTCAATATACTGCCTATGTAGCAACAGACTTTGACGCGGGGGGCATTGAAAATGCAGATAACATTGCGCCTATCCGTGCTTTTTTGCGTGAGGTGATTGAAGAAAGATATGTTTCATTATATGGTACGTTTATACCATTTAACGATGCAAGACGCGTCAGGAAAAGTGACAGTGATTTGTCAGTGCCATTTCCAATTAACAGCGCAACTTTCACACAATACCCAGAGCGTTTTCCTTATGCACAGGATGAGTTGAATGCCAACAGCAATGCACCTTCTCCTGAACCAGGGATATTTGCGGTAACAGCCGTGAATAAATAAACATCTATCAAATCATAAATGGAAAAGGGCTGTCTTAACGGACAGCCCTTTTTTTTATAAAAATCCTACCTGAGAAGGGGTGTTGGTAACAACTTATTTCAACCGGTTCCGTATTAGCCTGTGACTAATTAACCCATATCAATTAACTGTATGAAATTTGTAGTACCCCTTTTTGTAGTAGCCTTGCTGTCACTTGAGTCTTGTAGGGAAGAAATCATCAAAATAGAAGAGCCACAAGTACTGCTGGAACGTATTGAAGAAAAAAACTTTGTGGAGGAATTCAAGTACAACGACAAAAACCAAATTACCCAGGTAAAAAGAACAACAACGTTTGTAGATGGAAATGTAACTGTTACGGAATATAATTATGCCTATGACAACAAGGGCCAACTGACCAGCTGTACTACCAACTTTGGAGTAACTTACGTGTACAACTATGAGAATAACCTGATTAGGAATACCCAAACGTTTGAAGAGGGCAAACTAACGCTCACCTATGAGTTTACCTATGATGCGCAGAACAGGATGATTTCGAATGTAATGTCTATCCACAAAGACACAGGAAAAGAAGCGGAAGGTAAGACCACTTATCGTTATGACGAGGATGGAAATATATTGGAAGTCAAAAATTATGATTTTGTAAATTCAGAGCAACAGCTAGTCTCAACCTTTAATTATTCTGACTATGACAATAAAAAAGGTATGGGCGCACTTGGCCATCAGGTATTGAACCCATTTCACAAAGGCAGTATCAACAACCCAGGTAAAATTGAAATGTTGAACGCACAAAACACTCCATTTGTAATTGAAGCATTTAATTATACTTATAATGATTTAGGCTACGTTCAATCGATGGTGACAAAAACAACATTCTATCATGGGGATTCAGGTAGCCATACTACCCAATTCTTTTTCAAGGTTATATAACGGCCCCTTGCTTAGAAAAAAAGCCCTCCCGATAATTTTCGGGAGGGCTTTTTTTACTACCTGTAAACTTTGTGCTTTCGCAACATCAACAGCAGAGAAAAAATCACCACTGTACTCACCATGATAACAACTCCAAAAAGAATGATGAAGGCTATCATGATCTCTTATTTTGATGCATAGACTACATCACCCGGTGCAATTGGTTGTGGTACCAGATTGTCAATCGGTTTAATGGATTGAAGAAAAGTGAAGATGGCTAACAGGTCCTCGTCTGTAAAGTTCCTGTACATCTCCCATGGCATAGGAGGCAACAAAGAGCGGCTACCTTCCAATCCTTTATATTTTCCTTTGCGTATCGCAGTTTTAAATTGTTCGAAGCTCCAGTTTCCTGTTCCGGTTTCATGTGGAGTAAGGTTAGCGGCAAATGAAACACCCCAGGGTCCTGCGCCAGTAGTAAAGTCGTTGCCGAACAAAATCCAATCGTCTGTTTTTGCTACAGGAGGAACAGGGTCGTTGGCCGGATGACCGGACAACATCCTCGTGGTATCAACAATAGGACCATGAGGCGTCATAATTTTTGGAGAATGACAATCGTGGCACGCACTGGTAGTTACCAGGTAGGCTCCTCTTGCGACCAATGCCTCTTTCGACAGCGCAGGTGTGGTGGCTTCAGTCTTTTGTGGTGTACAGGAAGTCATGATCAATGCGGTCATAATCGCTAACGCAGTACCCACGGCCAATGCACTTGCCCGCACTGCCTTGGCGGTTTTGCCATTCGCCAGGGCTTGATGCACTACTTGCAATGAGTTGTTATTAGTATTTGATTCTGAGCGTTCTAACAGATAGTTGGTTACAAATAATCTGTGAATAATCGTTTTCATTTTTGATTTTGGGTTAATCCGTATTTTTCAATTCTGTGCAATTTTACGTGCCTGGGCCCTCCCGCGACCTACGATAAAAAGAGAATGAACTACGCAAAACCACCTTTATTGAATGAAGAACGGCAATAGGAAGATTTAATCGGTTTTTGTAACCTATGTTTAAACATTTTCGTGTAACCTCTCCATGATCAATTTTGGATTGAATGCTTAAACCCAATTTTATCAAGTTGGATCAACCCGAGTTACCCCTTCATGGAGATTCGGAAGTGTCGGGGTTGCCATTGGCCGAGCTTTTCGATGGTGCGGATATAGCTAAAAACCATGTAGACACTCTGGGGGAGGTAGATAAAAGCTTGGATATGATACTCCCCAGCTTTTCCTTACGGGCATTTGAGGGTACCCTTTACCGCGATGCCCGGTTGGTGTATCAGGAGAAAAATGGCGGCAAGTACCTGGGTAGTTGCTTTTTTATAGAATCCAAATTATTCTCCCACTTGCCAGGCCATCATGGTCCTATAGGTACCTTCAACAAGTCGCACAATTTCAAATACGATCCGCACAACGAGGCAGAACATTACCTGCCTGCACATACTAAACTGAACTTTGTTCATTTTTCCTACCGCGCAGATTTATTAAATGAGATCCTGCCTGAGAATGAAAAATGGGCAGACAAAATCCGACACCACTTGGATAAGCAAATCTCGCTGATCGGTACGCAAGCCAAACCCATCACGCTGGGTCAGGAACGCGCACTGCAAAACATCTTCGATTGTCAAATAAAAGGGAAGTGGGCAAACATGTTGATCGAATCTTCTTTTGCTCAGCTGGTGTACCTGCAGATGAATGCACTCTTCAATCAGGAAGAAACCACACCTGATGGATTTACAAAAAGAGATATGGAAGTGATGTATGGCCTAAGGGACCACCTGACCAAAACTTTTTTGGAGGATCACTCCATGATTCAATTGGCAAAACACTTCGGACTAAACACCAACAAGCTCATGACACAATTCAAAAAGCTGTTCGGCACAAGTGTATTCGAATACCTTTCTGATTTGAGAATGGAATACGCCAGAAATTTACTGCTGGATGAAAATAAAATGGTGGTAGAAGTGGCCCATGTGCTGGGATACAAAAACCCGCACCACTTCAGTACCGCTTTCAAAAGGAGATACGGCATTAGCCCTTCATCAATTAAGTAATACATCCAATTGAATTGGCCATTATATAATACCCTCACCAAGTATAATAAAGTGTTAATTTCCGGCATTTCAGCAGGAAAATAGACCGACTGCCCTAAGTTGTTAGGTATAAGTGCTGCAATAAATCATATTGACACCCGATATTTTATTTTGATCATGAGAAGACTTTTTCTTCTGCCTTTTCTTCTAATCCACACATTAACTGGTCTGGCCCAAACGGGTAATCGCAACGACTTTCAATTAACCCTCTCCAACACCCAAAAGGAAGTACGAATCGATGGTGTACTCGATGAGGAGATATGGTCAACCGCTCAAAGTGCTGAAAACTTCTGGCTCAACGCACCTTCCGACAATGCCTTGGCCACCAACACCACAATCGTAAAAGTAGCCTATGACGATAAGCACCTATACATCGCAGCATTGATGAAAGGGCCACGAAAATACATCATCCAATCCCTAAAAAGAGATGGGGACCTGGAAGCAAGTGACGCTTTTAGTGTGGTGCTGGATCCGGTAGGACAGAAAGCCCTGGGCTATATGTTTGGTGTCAATGTGGGTGGTGCACAAACAGAGGCAATGGTATCTGCTGCTCAGGGTGTATTCGTACAATCGGTTGACAATTCATGGGATGCGCGATGGTATTCAGCGGTAAAGCAAAATGAAGAAGGATGGGTGGCAGAGATGGCAATTCCATTCAAGAGCATTCGTTTCAAAAAGGGAGCCACGAACTGGGGCATCAACTTCTGGCGCAGCGACCGCCAGGCCAACGAACGCCATGTGTGGGCCAAAGTGCCCGTGCAATTTTCACCTACCGATCTGGGTTTCACTGGTTCATTGCTGTGGGAAGTGGCTCCGGAGCCGACAGGCATGAACATCTCGCTTACCCCTTACGCATTGAGTTCAGTGGCGAGGGACTTTCAAAATAACATTGCGCCAACAAGAGATTTCGATTTTGGCGGAGAAGCCAAGGTAGGATTATCCCCAACACTCAACCTCGACCTTACGGTCAATCCTGACTTCTCACAAACCGATGTAGATCAGCAAGTAACCAACTTGTCGCGTTTTTCTATTTTCTTTCCCGAGCGCAGACAGTTCTTCCTGGAGAATGCAGATGTGTTTACCAACTTTGGGGCATTTCCCGATGCACCCTTCTTTTCTAGACGCATCGGATTGGATGCCACCGGAAGCAAAGTGCCCATAACTTATGGTGCGCGCTTGAGTGGCAACCTCGACCGCAACTGGCGCATAGGCGTACTCAACGCACAAACAAAGGGGGATACGTTATTGCCCGGCCAAAATTATACGGCAGCAGCCTTGCACCGAAGGGTATTAAAGCGTTCTACCATACGAGCGCTGGTGGTGAACAGGCAAAGTGTTACCGAAGGGGAGTTCAGCAGCACCGATTACGGTCGTAATGCAACACTGGAATTCGAATATATTTCTAACGATGGCAAATGGGTGGGGAAGGCCGGCTACAACCATGCCTTCAAGGAGAATGTAACCACCGACAATCAATTCATTGTGGGAAGCATGGGCTACAACGGAAGGAAATTTCAAGCCAATTACGGCTTGCAAATCATGGGCGACAACTACACCGCTGACATGGGTTTTGTAGGACGGCTCAATAACTATGACCCTATCAACAAAGTTATAGTGCCCATCGGTTATACCAAGTCTTCCACCAACATCGACTACAGCTGGTTTCCTCAAAACAAGAAGGTGATACGCCACTGGATGGGTTTAGAGAATTATGTACACTGGGTGCGCAATGGCACACTGAATGAATCCTATACCCGCTTGCGCTATTTCTTTTTCTTCCGTAATACCAGCCAACTGCGCTTCCGTGTAAACAATAATTTTGTGAGCCTGCTATTTCCGTTCCAACTCACCAGCGAATCGCCTCTGCCAGTAGGGGATTACAATTTCACGGAATACAACATCCAATTCAATACTGACTTGCGCAGAAAACTGAACCTGGAATTGTTTGCTGTATCCGGAGCTTACTACACCGGCAACAAAACCACTTTGCGCTCAACGTTGAATTACCGCGTGCAGCCATGGGGCAATTTTGCCATGGGCTTCGAGATGAATGACATCAGGTTGGGAGATCCTTATGGAAGCACCCGCTTGTGGCTGATCAATCCCAAATTCGAAGTGAACTTCACCAACAACTTGTTCTGGACCACCTTCCTGCAATACAATACCCAGGCAGATAACTTCAACATCAACAGCCGTATCCAGTGGCGCTATCGCCCGATGAGTGATTTGTTTCTGGTGTATACCGACAATTACCTGACAGAAGGAACCTTTGGCCCGAAGAACAGGTCTATTGTGCTGAAGTTCAATTATTTCTTTCAGTTGTAGGGGAGAGCACCGAAGTTCCAGTCTACCGTCCTAGCGAGGCAAGGAAAGCATGTGGGCAGGCTGCCGAAGCCATCTCCCAAATAGAACTTGTCATTGGGTAAGGATTACTTCGCTCCATTCCTCGCACTGACGACAGTACAAAGTAAAGTCTTGTTGCATAACATTATCAAATAAAACCTGAACTTAACCTTCAGTACTTCCGTTACTGTTAACTTTGCGGCCGTACTGATTTCATGACTAGAAAACGCTATTACTTCATCACCATCCTCATCCTGGGTGGCCTTGCAACCATAAGCCCTTTTTCCATAGACATGTACCTGCCGGGGTTCACAGCCATTGCGCGCGACCTCAACACTACCATTGACCAGGTGCAGTTGTCTCTGACCAGTTATATCTTTGGCATTTCAATAGGGCAGTTGGCCTATGGTCCGCTGCTCGATCGCTTCGGAAGGAGAACGCCCCTGTACACCGGTTTGGTCATCTATATACTGGCCTCTATCGGATGTGCTTTTACCAATTCAGTAGAGTCGCTGATCTTGATGCGTTTCCTGCAGGCCATCGGAGGCTGTGTGGGTATGGTGGCTGCTCAGGCCATGGTGCGTGATCTTTTTCCCGTCAACAAATCAGCCCAGGTGTTTTCGCTGATCATATTGGTAATCGCAGTCTCTCCAATGATTGCGCCTACACTCGGTGGTTACGTTACCGCGTCCATCGGATGGCACTGGGTGTTCATCTTGTTGGCCATTATCGCTTTGATCGTGATGGCGTCAGTGTATTTCTTTTTGCCTGCAGGCAGAAAAGGGGATCCCTCCATTTCACTGAAGCCTAAAGCCGTGCTGGCTAATTTTTATGAAGTGACCAAACAACCACAGTTTTTTATTTACACATTGGCGGGCGGCATCGCCATGGCCGGACCATTTGCTTACATCGTGGGGTCTTCCGATGTATACATGAACATCTACCATCTCTCAGAGCAACAGTATGGATGGGCATTTGCTTTTGTGGCATTTGGCATGATAGGCACCACGCAATTGAATCATGTGTTGTTGAAGCGATTCAACAGTGAACAGTTGATCAAAGTGGCCTTGATTCACCAGAGCATCGTGGGCATTGTATTGTTGATTGGCACCTGGTACAACTGGTACGGCATGTACAGTTTTACCGCCCTCATCTTTTTGTTTGTGGCCGCCCATGGCATCATGTCTCCCAACACCACTGCCTTGTCGATGGCACCCTTTACCAAATATGCAGGCAGTGCTTCTGCCTTGCTAGGCAGTTTCCGACTGGGTGTAGGGGCTATTGTTTCTGCCCTGGTAAGTATATTGCACAATGGCACTAGCATACCCATGGCGGCTATCATGTTGATTTGTGCTGTCACCGGTCTGGTATTACTCAATTCAGGCGTGGCAGTAGTGAAATACCGCGCTCGCAAAGCCGATGCCCGTAAGGAAGTAGCCTCCCTGGTATAACATCCCCTAATTTTTTTGCATTCAGCTGTAAGGATTGGTAAATTCTTGGATACTAATGAGGTAGATGACGGATAAGGAGCAAAATGAAGTATTTAAGCAGTGGTTGGGTAACTACAAGGCGTTGCTCTTTAAGATCGTGAGGGCCTATGCCTTCACAGAGGAAGACCGTGACGACCTGTTTCAGGAGATATCACTTCAGGTGTGGCGCTCTATTCCCAATTTCAGAAATGAATCTGCCGTCACCACCTGGATTTACAGGATAGCACTCAATACCGCGCTGAGGTGGAAGAGTAAAGAAAGAAAAGTGATTACGGGTAGCCATGAATTGGATCATAAAGTAGCGATCAAAACGGAGACGCCTAATGCACGAATTGAATGGCTCTATGAACAAATAAGCAGACTCAATGAAATAGACCGGTCGTTATGTCTCTTACTACTGGATGATTTGAGTTACAAAGAAATGGGCGACATATTGGGAATTTCAGAAGGCAATGTGGCTGTAAAAATCCACCGCATCAAAAAGTACCTTACCGACCAGTCAAAAAATATAAATGTAGTATCATGAATATTGAAGACATGAAGAAAATATGGAATGAACAAGATCAACAACATCAATATGTAATTGATGAGCAACTGTTACAGGAAAATATTCAGCGAAAGAAACGCAAAGGCAGTCGATTTGTTAATAAAATGGAATGGGCGATGATTTTTTCAAATCTACTTGCCGGAGGTTCGATCATCGGAATGAACATGATCAGACACAACACTCACCCGTATGTCAGCGCGCTGGGTGCAGTCATGCTGGCTGCAGCAGTGTATGTATTGATCATTAGACAGAAACGGTTGAAAAATGAGAATCGGTTTGATCGTACGATGCTGGGCGACCTCGATCATGCCATCAACAATGCCAACTACCGCGCTCGTTTGTCATACAGCATGCTCATCTATTGGATTTTATTTTCATTGCTTATGTTGGGCACTGCCATTCTGGAAGGCTGGTCGGTAATGCAGGTAACTGGCATTGCAGTATTCTGTATTGTAGTTGGGTTGCTGGGCCGGTGGGAACATAAGAGCTGGCACGTAGCCAATAAGAAAAGATTGGAAGCATTGAAGAGTAAGTTGATGGAAGCTGTGTAAACAGAGTTCACCATACCAATTTTAGTTCATTGGATATGCGATCTAATCGAGGGAACAAATTCAACTTTTCTTTTTCATCCATCAAAAAAGGTTTGCCATTGATAATTCTATAAGGTATTATCTTAGTTTGGCTATTATTTTTCATGATAGAAAACCTGACAAGTATTCCTTCTGCAGCTAATGGATGGGGATTGTCAAAAATTAAATTACCAATGCTGTAGAAAACCGGCTTCCCATCAATCAACTCGAAGCTTTGTATAACATGTGGATGATGCCCTACAATAGCATCTGCCCCCGCTCTTACAAGTTCAGCAGCCTGTCTTTGTTGCGCATCTGTAGGAAATAATTGATACTCAATTCCCCAATGAAGGGTAACAATAATGAAAGATGTTGGATGTCTGAGTTTGTAGTTCGAAATACTTTCTTTCAAATTACCGATGGTGGCCTGGCACATGCCGGGCTCATCTTCTAGATACATCCATCCTTCAAGTCCCAAAGTTACACTGGAAAAAATAGCCACGTCAATTTCATGCTTACGGATTAGCACCGGCTCACAAGCAAGTTTTTGGGTTTCTCCGTATCCTATGGGTGTTATCTTTGAGCTGTTAAGGTGGTCAGCGGTGGAAATGAGTCCCGTTCTTCCCTGATCGTAACTATGGTTGTTGGCAAGAATACTGTGTGTGATGCCTGCTGAGCTAAGTTGGGGAAGCCATTCAGGATCTGCCCTAAACATGAATTTCTTAGCTATGGGAGCCCCTTCATGAGTTGCAGGACATTCGAGGTTAATGACAGAGTAATCTGCATCATCAAAGACTTGCTTAATATCTGATGTAAAATAATCTACACCCTTTACTTGAATTTGTTGGCGAATACCTCTATCGAGCATGACATCCCCGCCAAATACAATCACCAGCACATCGTCAGATCTACAGCCAGATAAGATAGCCAAGATTAGAATTGAAATAACTCTCAACACCCCGAACTGTAAGTATAAGCCCTGACTTTAGGCTTGATGCCTTTATCCAAAACAATGGTTACATCCTTCATCCATGGTGGTGGTGGGTAAACTTCCCCTTTTTTTAACATCTCTTGCCAGGCTTCATCGGTTAACCGATTGTTAAGGGGTTGTGGAAATTCATAATAACTAAAAGTAGCTCCTTTAGTAAGGTATAAATAACCTTCGATTTCAACTACCACATAGAGGTCATTGACATGACCAACAGCCGCGTGCAGAATTCCAGCTTTTTCTCCAACATTTTGAGTATAAATATCAGCTACCACTGCCACCTCTTTATCCGGACCCGACACAAAACTCCAATCAGACACACCTACTATTGAATTGGTGATACCCTCAACAGTAGATCCAATGATTTCAATGGTCCTGTACTCTTGTTCAGTAAGCTTTTCACCACGCAGTTCTTTTTCACTTGCTATGAGCAAAAAAGTGCATAGTTCTTTTATCCGTTCTTGCTGATACTTGAGTGAATTGTTAAACAGGTTATGCTTAGTGAGTAAAGACTCAGTAATATCGAGCAGTTCCAAGGCCTCTTTCCAATAATTGATGTTGGGCTCTACGTATCCAACTACATACGGATCAGGAGGAGGTGCACAATCTTCACCACCTCCACATTCGGCACCTGATGGTTGCTCTGCATAAAGAATGGCGTCATGCTTGAGCTCTGCCCAAGAAGCAAGAGCGGTGTTAAGATTCTTTCTGTTCCATGATGGCAATTGCATAAAGGCAGGATAGGATTTGTTAGGTTCGAGTAGTGCTGTCAGTCCCTTTATCCATTTGGCATACACTGTCTCATCCCAATGTTCATAATTCTTATACTTGGATTTCATCTTTTCCAATTTTGGAAGAAACATGTCCCAATTATTACTTTCTTGTCCGCGTTCATTTAAAACCCCTTCTGCGGCCACACTGCCAAATGCGGCCAGCACATCAAGTCCTTTTGGATAGGGCCTGCGATCAGTATCTGTCATTTCCTGAAGAATTTCATTATCAAGGACAAACCGGGATGGCATAAAATTGATTTTATCAGAACAGGTGAGCTCAATTTTTGGTTTTATCATATTTTTGCCCTGTAGACTAGCCAATTCTTTTCTCACCGAATTCAGTGTTTCAGGCTTCAGTGCATCGCTTAATGTTTTTATGTTTTTACTATTAAGTATGTTGCAAATATCAAGAAGTGATAGGTTATCTGGCTGACCAACAAGAAAGGAAGTAGGGTCTAAGATAGACTTGTAAAGAGTTGTTAAACTTTTACCTGATTTCCCCTTTCCATTATTAAGCATAAAAGCAGCTACCATTGCCCTTTTAAAATCAGTTTCCTCCTTTAAACAATAAGGAGCTGTTTGAAGCCATTGCATGGCTTTAAAATATCTCTGCAAGATGTCCGTCCGTGTGTAATGGCCCCTAGGTTTAAACAAGTCATATGGAAACATATTATCTGTATAGGAGGGGAGTAATAAGGAAAAGGCTGTTACTTGATTTTTGATATTTGCTAACTCGGCAGTAACACTTTTTTTGTACTTTTCCGGCAATGAAATATTTTTTTCCTCCAGTATACTAAGGGGAATAGAATAAAAAGCTGCATTGTAATTGATTGCATCTATGATTGTTGCATCTTTTTCCTGTGTACTAATTACATTCGAGTATTCTTGGAGACCATTCAACAGCTCTCTTAGTATCGGAACAAATTGCTCTTCCTCCAGGCCTCTTAACATAAACGAAAAATGCATGTGAAATAATTGAAGATACATATCTGTAGATACAAAATTTTGAACTTGGCTGTAGTCATTTTGCTCGTACAAATGGAAGAACTGCACATTATTGTTCGGTATGATAGCAAATCCATTTCGATCGAGTCCATCTAATAGCTTAGAAGGTATACTTTCAAATTGCCATGCATTTACGATGTTGTTAACATTGGCATAGCGAAAACCATCCCGGATGATATAGTTCTGTGCAAGCTTGGAATCTTCCATTTTTTTCACCCTGTCCATGAACGCAATTTCCTCATCAGTATAAGTGATTGGAGGAGCTGGCCTCAAACCACTGTATTTACAGTCACCATACCATCTGGACTCCATCAGCGCCTTATACCATGGGGTGCGATAAAAGTAATTCCTCAGATCATCGTGCATGAACAAATAACCATACCTGGCAGGAATCGTGTTGCGTAAAAATCTGAGTTCCTGGACTGACAACGAACTGATGTCTTGCTTGAAATCAAATTCAGGCAGTTGGCTACGCAGGACCTCAAACGCTACGGTGTCCCATGTGCGGTCAGCAGCACTTACAACGTAATCAGAACCTTCTATCTGGGTGTTGTTGTCCTCAATACTTCCCTTAGGATCTTCCAAGGATTGACTTGACGAGGACAACTGATCACTGTCTTTCTTTGAAGAACAGGAGGAAAATAACAAAATAATTAAGATGAAAGATAATGATACCTTAAATCTGTGTGGGAGTCGGAATAGTATTAACAATCGCATGATTGAAGTTAAACAATTTCCTATTTATGAAGAAATACCTTAGCCTCACTCAGGGAGATATTTCTTTTTAAGTATTCCCTGAACGAGGGGCCAAATCCGTACCATTCATATTCTGCCATAAGGTAACTGCCATCGGTTTCCACTTCTATAGTCCTGATTAAGGTTTGCTTCCCGTTAAAACGCACTGTGAAATCTTCAAGTGGATGGCTTACTGATGATCCCAGCCATTTGGGTATTATTGTCTTATCAGCGACCCCAAAAATGAACAATCGCTTGCGCAATGTCGTGTCAAAACGGGTGGACTTGACAACGCCTACTAATACATCATCAAAGCCATCAGCATCAACATCTCCCTTAAGCAGCTTAAAGACTGGATATCTTAACGGCCATTTATGAATATTCTCACTGGCATCGCTGCAGACCAGATAATTCGCATCAGGTGTGCTTTCTAAGTAAATATTAACAGGTCCCTCTTCCGTATTGATTGCAAAACCGTCAGTTAGATCTTTCTCGCAAGATTGGAGAGTTAAATAAAATACAAAATAAAATGCAGTTTTAAATTTCATTGATTGTCCATGAATCAAATGTAATAATAAAGAAAAAGAACTTTTTGTATGGTGTCCCATTGGAGCGTTCATAAGTCCTCGATAATTTATGTAGTTACAACTTGGCACCATGGCTTATCTTGAAATTTTGAAGACCCAAATTAAAATCTAAAACAACCAGATTACCCCCCTTTTCTTTTACGATCGTTTGTTAGGTCTGCAACTTTATTTTTCATTTTTGTCGTAAGTCATATCGAACGGCTGATGGATGCGTTATCTTTGTATATACATTATGATGCAATCAGTAATCATCGGAACGGGCAGTTATATCCCTGAAATAAAAGTAGCCAATGCTACATTTGCCGAACATCAGTTTTTGGAAAAGGGTGGTGCCGCGCTAAAGCAAAACAACTCCTATGTCATAGAAAAATTTCAGGCCATTACGGGCATAGCCGAGCGCAGATACGCGCAGCCTCATCAGCAAACTTCTGATATCGGTGTGCTGGCGGCACAACAAGCCATCACCGCTGCAGGCATCGACAAAGAAAGTCTGGACTACCTGATCGTAGCACACAACTTTGGTGATGTGGCCCACAACAGCAACCGTTCCAACCTCTTGCCTTCTGTAGCTTCTCGCATCAAATCGAAACTGCAAATACAAAATCCCGACTGCGTGGCTTATGATATGGCTTTCGGTTGCCCGGGTTGGGTAGAAGCATTGATACAGGCACACCTGTTCATTAAAGCGGGCGCAGCCAAAAGGTGCCTGGTGATTGGTACGGAAACCTTGTCGCGACTGGTAGACCCGCACGATCGCGACAGCATGATCTTCAGCGATGGAAGTGGTGCCGCCATTCTGGAAGCCAGCGAAAGTGAGCAGGGGGTAATCGCACATAAAACACAAACCTTTGCCCTCAACTACATCGATGCACTTACCATGGGACCCTCCAATACCATCGAAGACAACGATGGACTCTTCATCAAAATGAATGGCCGCAAAGTGTATGAGTTTGCGCTCAACCATGTGCCGCTGGTAGTCAAAGAGGTACTGGACAAGGCAGGGGTACACATCAGTGAAGTAAAGAAAGTATTGATCCACCAGGCCAATGAAAAAATGGATGCGGCCATCCTGGAGCGGCTCTTTAAATTGTATGGCATTGACCATGCACCAATGGAGGTAATGCCCATGACCATCGGGTGGCTGGGCAACAGTTCCGTAGCCACCGTACCTACCTTGCTCGATTTGATAATAAAAGGAGAGTTAGAAGGTCATGACATTCAGCGTGGCGACAAAATTGTAATGGCTGCTGTAGGCGCAGGCATGAACATCAATGCAGTGTTGTATCAATTCTGATCCTATGTAAGTAGTTGATTTAACTTTTTCAATTCCTTATTTCTTCAATCCATAGGCAAAGGCCTATCTCCTCTCTCTTGATTGCCACAAAGGTGAACCGGGAGATTGATCTGCGACCAAATTCGGTCAGTTGACTGTCCGGTCACTTCATTATCGGACATCTTTTTATTTTAAACAAGAGATTAATCATCCCATTTGGGTTATCCTGAAATGACAGAATAACCCTATTCATTATTTTCCGTTAAAACGATTTTAACATAGCCATTTCTGTAACTAAACGGGCCAAGGACAGTATACTTTATCAACCAACCACCATCTCCTCATGAAATTATTTTCTTTTGTGCTTGTCTTAATGGCTTATGTTGCACAAGCGCAAAATGATTCTTTAAAAGTTTACACCACCGCGCGGTTGTCTGGGGCAGGGCCTGTCATTGATGGACATGGCAACGACCCTGCCTGGGAGCAGGTGGAATGGAGCGACAGCAAATTCACTCAAGTGGAACCCGACAAAGGAAAACCTGCCAGCGTAAATACCAAATTCAAGATATTGTACGATGCCAAAAACCTATACGTGCTGGTACGTGCCTACGATCCCGAACCCGACAAGATTGTAAAACGCATGTCGCGCAGGGATGGCTTTGATGGCGATATGGTGGAAATCAACATCGACAGCTATTACGACAAGCGCACCGCCTTCTCGTTTACCGCTTCGGTGTCGGGTGTAAAAGGGGATGAATACGTTTCCAACAATGGCGACAACTGGGATCCGGGTTGGGACCCGATCTGGTACTTGAAAACCAGCATTGATGCAGAAGGATGGCTAGCAGAGTTTCGCATCCCCCTCAGTCAGCTGCGCTTTGCCAACAAACCTGAACTTACCTGGGGCCTCAATGTCACGCGCATATTTTTCCGTACACAGGAAAGATCACACTGGCAATATGTGCCACCCGATGCAGGCGGCTATGTGCACCTGATGGGAGAGATGAATGGCATTCGCGGCATCAAACCCCAGAAGCAGTTGGAGATTCAACCGTATGTGGTGGGTAGAACGGAACGTTTCGACAAGGAAGAGGGTAATCCTTTTGTAACAGGTACCAATTCAGGACTCGATGTAGGGCTGGATGCCAAAATCGGACTTACCAGTGACATCACTCTTGACTTGACAGTAAATCCCGACTTCGGACAAGTAGAAGCTGACCCCTCGCAAGTCAACCTCAGCGCCTTTGAGTTGTTCTTTCGTGAGCAGCGTCCGTTTTTTACAGAAGGCAACAACACATTGGATTTTCCTGTTACTGGCAACAGCAGCAACCTGTTCTACAGCAGGCGTATCGGCCGCAGACCTCAGGGAGGAGTGGATACCGATGCTTCCGGGGAAGACAATGTAACAGAGTATATAAAGTCAAGCGAACGCAGCACCATACTGGGAGCAGCCAAGCTGACGGGTAAAAACAAAAAAGGATTTTCATGGGGACTGCTGGAAAGCGTGACCGCCAACGAATACGCGGAGATCGACAGCCTGGGATTCAGAAGAAAACAACTCATAGAACCGCTTACCAATTACCTGGCAGGCCGGGTGCAACAAGACATCAACAAAGGCAACACCGTGGTGGGCGCCATGCTTACTGCCACCAACCGCCAGTTGGATAATCCCAACTTGCAGTGGCTGCACAAAAATGCCTATTCAGCAGGAATCGATTTCACCCATCATTGGAAAGACAGAAAATATTTTGTCAGCAGCAGGGCCGTAATGAGCCATGTGCAAGGCACGCCCGAAGCCATCGAAGAGACACAACGCTCTTCCGAACGGTACTTCCAGCGTATTGACAACAACCACACTGAGCTGGATCCTACCCGCAGGTCGCTCACGGGCACAAGTGGTACCCTGCGGTTGGGCAAAAAAAGTGGCAAACTCATTGGTACCTTCAACCTCGACTGGCAGTCGCCAGAGCTGGACCTCAACGATGTAGGATTTTTGTCGCAAACAGACAGGATTACACAATGGTTTTGGATGCAGTACCGCATCTTACAACCTCGGGGCATTACCCGCTGGCAACGATACAACATCAATCAGTGGCAGGAATATGATTTTGGCGGACGCAATTTAAATACAGGCATAAATACCAACGCCCATGCGCAGTTCAACAACTTTTGGCAAACAGGCGGTGGTGTCACCTTCATTGCAAACAGTGCCAGCAATGGCGACTTGCGGGGAGGTCCTTCCATCCGATACCCCGGGGCCACTTACTTTTGGATGTACCTGGAAACTGACCGCAGGAAAAAATTCAGCTTGAACATCAACCCCGAGCTGGGCACAGGGAAGGAAGGATATTCCCGAAACGTAAACCTCAGCCTCAACCTGACCTATCGACCAGTCAATGCATTGAATATCTCTCTTTCTCCGAGCTTCAGTCGCAACCGTGAGCAGATGCAATATGTGGCCACGGCCTCAGAAAACAATGAAGACGTTTATGTAGTAGGACAAATCGATCAGACCACCGCACGGCTGGTGATGCGCATGACGCTCATGCTCACACCCAACCTGTCGGTACAGTATTACGGTCAGCCCTTTGGTACTTCCGGCAAGTACACCAACTTCAAACGGATCACCAACGCCAGTGCTTCAGAGTACAGTGCCCGGTTTGCGCCCATCAACCCGGCCACCCTGCTGCTGGCAGATGATGTGTACAGCGTGGATGCCAACAACGATGGTATGGGAGACTATAACTTTAATAAACCCGACTTCAACTTTGGCCAGTTTCGCTCCAACACCGTAGTGCGGTGGGAGTACATTCCCGGCTCTACCTTGTTTTTAGTGTGGGCACGCGAACGCAACGGTGCTTTCTACGCTTCAGAACCGGAGCATGAAAAGTATTCTTTCGAGTTCGATGAAAAGGGGCGTAATATTTTCCTCATCAAGTTTACTTACCGGCTGGTGATGTAACCCTGCAATACTTTGCTGTCCCTATTTAGCAATCATTAATTGCACAACTGCAATAGGGCCGCCACCATTGCCTCTACCAGATGCGCCCATTATCTGCTATATTTAGAGTACCAATACATAGTATGAGCAGAGGATTTGTAAAAGATGGCGATCAGGAAGAGGTACCCCTGGTACCGCCAAGGGCCGATTTGCCTCCGGGTGAAACCAACTATGTCACCCGCGCTGGACTGGAAGCCCTGCTGGCTGAAAAAGAAGCGATGCTCAATGAAATCAGCCATCTTAGTACCATCAACGAGAACGAGCACCGCATAGCCTCTAACTACCTGCACGCCAAGTTGCAATTGCTGCTGGACCGCATTGCCAGTGCCAAGGTAATAGAGTTGAGCGATCAGCCCCGCGATGAAGTGCGTTTTGGTGCCAAGGTGTCGTTGCAAACGGAGGATAGCCGTAAGCCGCAACAATTCCAGATCGTGGGCGTAGATGAAGCCGACCTCGCCAAAGGCAAGATCGCCTTTGTGGCACCCATTGCCCGACTGCTGATGCGCAAGAAGGTAGGGGACAAAGCAATCCTGAAACTAGCCAATGGCAACCGCGTGTTTAAGATAGTAGGGATCACCTACGATTAAAAAGCTGTTTGCTTTCCACCAGTGTGTCCCAACTATTAGACCAGACACCAGTGCGCTTTCCACCAGTGTGTCCCAACCATTAGACCAGACACCAGTACGCTTTCCACCAGTGTGTCCCAACCATTAGACCAGACACCGGTACGCTTTCCACCAGTGTGTCCCAACCATTAGACCAGACACCAGTACGCTTTCCACCAGTGTGTCCCAACCATTAGACCAGACACCAGTACATTTCCCACCACAACGTCCAAACCAAAATGGCTGGAGTACTCCGGGGGAAAAGCCATTAATAATTCCTTATCTTCATGAAGAATATGAATTCTGGATTTAAAAAAGGAACGGGGATCTCCCTTATCATCGGATCGGTATTGATGATCGTCACCATGCTGCTGCATCCTGTTGGTGGTGACTTGGATCAATTGTTGAAAATTGTTCGGATTGGTATCGTCTCTCATAGCATTGCGATAGCCTCCATTCCTTTTGTAGCCTATGGATTTTGGGGTCTCACCAGGCACCTTGGCAGTGATCGCTTTTTTCCCATGATCGCTTTTTCCTTTATGGCCTTTGGGTTGGTGGCGGTAATGATCGCAGCAGCCATCAATGGGTTAATACTCATGGACTTTGTTCAGCACTACGAAGGAGCAACAGACGGCACTATCGCTTCCCTGCAGCCCGTATTCGTTTTGATCCGCAGTTTTAATCATGCGTTTGACTTTATTTACATTGGCGCAGTGTGTGTCTCTACCTTATTCTGGTCGATAGGGATTATCACAACTAAATTGCTGCCCAGGTGGCTCGGGTATTGGGGCATTGCATTGGTAGCGCTGGTATTGATGTTGATTTTATTTGATTTTGTATTTATTGATGTAAAGGGATTTACCTTGTTCATTTTTGGATATGTAGCCTGGACATTTTGCACCGGCTATTTGTTAATTAAATCAGACCCATGAAGAGAAGTACTTTACTGGGATTGGCGGCCGTAATATTTTTTATTGCTGCAATCATTGATATAATCGATGGTTACATTCCCAAAATGATAAGCTCGGTATCGATTACCATTGCGTTGTTGGTGTTGGCATTGGGTCAGGGCAAAGTGAATAAGTCTGCCTATGATAGAGTAGCACTTGCTTTTATGGTAGTGGCGCTGCTGGCTTTTGTCTATCGGTTGTTGAATTATTATGAAGTGATGTAAAGTGATTAAAAGAAGATCATTGAAGTTGATCAGGGCTTTGGCATTGTTGTGCTTTGTATTTTTGGGTGTTTCTACATCTGCCCAGACCGAATCGGCTGAATCTAACTTTATTGCTATCGATCATGTGCCCATTGTTGTACATGACCTGGCTGTTATTAAGCAATTGTTTTCAGACGAACTCCATTTCAGAGTTAAGGATGGAAGAGTACATGAAGGAATCAACAACTGCTTCATCAAATTCGAAAATGGCACTTACCTGGAATTTATTGTTCCACTCGATAGCACACAGTCCATAGGAAAATACTACACTACATGGCTTAAAGCTGGTTCAGGTGCCACCGTTCCGGCTATTTCAATTAGGAATCGGGATGAATTGACTAAATACCTAACCGCAAGGAAAATAGAATTTACATTGAGTGCCAATAAAGTTTGGAGCACCATCACCGTACAATCAGGTGAGTTGTTTTATATCGATTATCTTAACAAAAACTGGAGGGATCCTAATACCACGCATTCCAATCAGGCACTTTCGTTGGAGACTACCTGGATATTAAGCAATGATATTGAAGGTGACAGTAAGAAGTACCAATCGTATGGATTTAAGCAGTTTCAACAAATGGAATGGCAGGGTGTCACTGTTCAATTGCTTTCTTTAGGGATAAGCAAACTGGCACTGTTGGATGCCAAGAGTCCTTTCCATTTATCTTCTGACTTCGAGTCACCAGACCGATTGGGTATTTGTGGGTTTACTATAAAAGTGGCCTCTTTGGAAAAGCTGAACAGTATGTTGATAAACTTGGATAAAGTTGAGTTAATGGCAAATAAAACTGTGGTCTTACTTAAAGATTATAATTTATTCCTTGAATTTGTTGAGTGAGAAGGATAGCCCATTTATTACTACGAACTATCTGAATGAATTATTGACTCAATTTGATGCTTTTGTTATAATATAATAGTTATGAATCTGGAAGACAACAAAAGGAACGCCATCGCTTTCTACAAAACTGCCTACCTGGGAAATCCAAAAGCAGCCATTGAGAAATACGTGGGCAAGGAATACATTCAGCACAACCCTCAAGTAGCTGATGGAACCCAAGGATTTATCGGCTATTTTGAACGTATGCAAAAGGAGTATCCAAACAAATCCATTGAATTTGTTCGTTGCATTGCAGAAGGGGACTTGGTGGCCTTGCATACCCACCAGATATGGCCAGGCAATGAAGCGTATGTGACCATGGATTTTTTCAGGTTTGACGAGAATGGAAAGATCTGCGAACATTGGGATGCCATTCAACAGATTCCAGATGAGGCTGCCAATCCCAACAAAATGTACTGATAAGTGGTATTATGTTAAGGAATAATTTATTTAGCAGCGCATGAATCCTTCTGTTCTGAATTTAAGAAAAACACTGCATCAAAATCCGGAGTTGTCGGGCAGCGAAGTACATACCGCTGCACGCATCAAAAGTTTTATTGATACCCATCACCCAGCTCAATACATAGAGCAGGTGGGAGGGCAGGGCCTGATGGCAATATATGAATATGCCTTGCCTGGCAAAACCATCGTCATTCGTTGCGAACTGGATGCGCTGCCCATTGCAGAACAAAACACCTTCAGCCACCGATCCAATGTCAACGGCATCGCGCACAAGTGTGGGCATGACGGGCACATGGCCATTGTAGCGGGATTGATATTTTGGATCAAGGAACAGACATTCTCATCAGGAAAAATTGTATTGCTCTTTCAACCTGCAGAAGAAACAGGGAAGGGCGCCTACGAAGTGATGAAGGATGCTCGCTTCCAAATCCTCAACCCAGATTATGTATTTGCCCTTCATAACATACCGGGGATGCCTTTGAACAGTATCATCACCATGAGGCAGGGCTTCTCCGCAGAAGTGCAAAGTTTTGCTGTCTACTTCAAAGGTAAAGAGGCACATGCTGCAGAGCCTGAAAACGGGATCAATCCGGCTCGGGGCATCGCTGCGTTAATAAGTGAATTGTCTCAACAAAACATCCCCGATCCTTCCAGAGAGGACATGACCATTTTGACACCCATTCACATCCTGATGGGGGAAAAGGCTTATGGTGTTTCACCCGCAAGGGGAGAACTACATTACACCCTGAGAACATGGAACGAGGGGGTGATGAAAAAAGTAAAACAGCACATAGAAGCAACGATACAGAAGATAGCACATGCCCATGGCCTTCAATATGAAATGGATTGGTTCGAATATTTTCCATCCAGTATCAACAATGCATTATGTCACAAAATGATCATTGAAGCAGCCAGGGCCAATCAATTGGAGTTGATCGAGCGCCCTTATCCATTTAAGTTTGGGGAGGATTTTGGGTGGTATTCCAAACAATACAAAACAGCGATGTTTGGACTGGGCGCAGGTATCCATTCACCCGCATTGCACCATGCCGACTACGATTTTCCTGATGAGATTATGGCAGCAGGGGTTGTTATGTTTGCTGGTATAATTTCAAGTGCCCTTGAAAGTGAATGACAAACTGAAAGAAATGGATCAAACCTGTAAAAACAAAACCCCTGTATTACTGCAGGGGTTTTATTAGAAAAAGTAGGGGACTCTCACTCTAATAAGGAATTACACTATTAACGTTGACACATCAGATACAGCATCAGTTAAAGTTGACTCCAGATTAAATTCCCAAACAATTAGATGACGGTAAACTAAACCTGTAGCCAAGATGATCATCTTTTATGTCTGGTTTCAATGAGGTCCCCTAAGCCCTATTTCCAGCCACCTCCCAGGGCCTGATAAATGTTGACCATTGCATTCATTTGCTGTTTTTTGGTTTCAATCAATTCAAATTTTGATTCCAGTGCATCGCGTTGGGTCAGCAGTACTTCCATATAATCTGCCCTTGCTGATTTGAACAGGTTATTCGAAATGGTAATGGACTCGTTCAGCGCCTGCACTTGCTCTGCCCTTAAGCTGTAGCTTCTGTCCAGGTTGCTGATGTTCGCCAACTGATTGGCTACTTCTATATAAGCGTTTAAAATGGTGCGCTCATAGTTGAACACGGCCTGAATTTGTTTTGCGTTGGCACTGTAATACATCGCCTTAATGGCATTTCTGTTCACAAGGGGTGCAGCTACATCACCGAATAAACCGTAGAGTAATGACTCCGGTGTTTTAATCAGATAGGAGGGATCAAATGCCTGAAAACCTATACCCGCAGAGATGTCCAAAGATGGATAGAACCTGGCCTTGGCTACTTTCACATCCAACTTGGCAGCTGCCAACTCCAACTCTGCTTGCCTTACATCAGGTCTGTTTTGCAACAGTTGAGCAGGAATACCCGCCTGGATGTTGGAAGGCAACAAATCATTAAAAGCCGCTGAATTCCTCTCGATAGGCTGTGGGAATCTCCCGATCAAAAAGTTGATCCTGTTTTCGGTTTCCGTTACCTGCTGTTGAATGTCAAACTGCAAACTTTTGGTGCCCAACACTTGCGCTTCAAACCTGCGCACGGCCAGTTCAGTGACGCGTGTAGCTTCTTTCTGCTGCTTCACGATTTGCAACGCATCGCTCTGTATTTCTATGCTTCTTTTGATGATTTCCAATTGGTTGTCGAGTGCCAACAGTTCGTAATACGAATTGGCGATTTCTGCAATCAAATGGGTAACCATAAAATTCTTACCTTCCACACTGCCAAGGTATCTTTCCAGTGCAGCTTTCTTGGCATTGCGCAGTTTGCGCCAAATGTCTACTTCCCAGTTGGCATAGGCGCCAACCATGAAATCAGGCAGGGGTTCTGGCATTTCCTTACCAGGTTCAATGTCTGTGGTGGCATCATTGGCACCTTTGCTGGTATAGCGTCCAATTTTCTCTGTTCCGGCTGCACCACGCACGCCCACAAAAGGTAAATACTCACCTTTCCTTGCCCTTACTTCATTTTTTGAAATCTCAATTTCCTGCAGAATAATGTTCAGTTCCTGATTGTTCTGCAATGCAGTTTCAATCAGTGTGGCAAGGTGAGCGTCAACAAAATAGTCCCTCCAATTGATGGTTGCAGTATTGGTGGTATCCAGCGAATTGTTAAAACTATCAGGAGTCTTCGTATCCTCTTGTTTAGGAATGATAGTGGGTGTGCATGCCGATAGTACAAACAAAATACTAACTAAACCCAGGCAATTATTTATTACTCTTTTCATCATTTCTTAGTTGTGTTGGTATGTTCGAATTCTTCAGACAAGGGTCTGTCGTATTCACCCCTCAGCAATTGCCGACCTTCTGCCATGTTGGCGAAGATGTAATAGAGTCCTGGAATAATGATGACTCCGCAAATAGTTCCCAGCAACATACCTCCCAATGCGGAGGCGCCAATCGTTCTGTTACCAATGGCACCAGCACCAGTTGCTACTACCAAAGGAATTAATCCCACAATGAATGCGAAGGAAGTCATCAAGATGGGTCTGAAACGAACTTTAGCCCCCTCAACAGCTGCTTCAAAGATGGTGGCACCATGTCGGTGCTTTTGCACGGCAAACTCTACAATCAACACGGCATTCTTACCCAATAATCCAATAAGCATGATCAGACCGATCTGCGCGTAGATGTCATTCTCCAGGCCCATCAACTTGAGCAGGAAGAAAGAACCGAATACACCGATAGGAAGTGAAAAGATCACCGCCAGTGGCAAGAGGAAACTTTCGTACTGGGCCGCCAACACCAGATAGACGAAAGCCAATACAATGATGAATATGTAAACGGATTCATTTCCGCTGATGGATTCATCATAGGAAAGTCCTTCCCATGCAATATCGTAGCCTTTGGGCAAAGTGGTGCTGGCCACTTCTCTTATGGCCTGAATGGCCTCAGCGGTGGTATATCCCTTGGCGGGCAGACCGCGGATGGCTGCAGAATTGTACATGTTGTAGCGGGTAATTTCATTGGGCCCTTGTTTCTTCTCCATGGTCATGAAAGAGGAGTAAGGCACCATTTCCCCATGATCATTCTTGACAAAGAGATTCAGTACATCGGAAGGAAGTTTTCTGAATTCGGGAGCAGATTGAACATATACTTTGAAAAAACGATCAAATCGGATGAACCCTTGCTCGTAAGTACTGCCTATCATGATATTAAGGTTTTCCATCGCTTTGCCAATCGATACGCCTTTTTGCATGGCTGCTTTATTGTCAATCACCAATTCGTACTGTGGATAGTTGGCTGCAAAAAAGGTGAACAAACCCGTAAGCTCTTTGCGCTTGCTAAGGTTATCCATAAATTCTTTATTGACTTTGTCAAACTCGTGGTAATCAGTACTGGTGTTTTTATCTAGCATGCGAAGAGAAAAACCTCCTGAAGATCCAAAGCCTGGAACAGCAGGTGGTTCAAAAAATTCAACCACAGCACCAAGATCCTTCGACTTCTCTTCCAGCTCTTCCATGATTTCTTTCACAGATTGATCACGATCAGACCAATTCTTCAGGTTGATCAAACAAGTACCAGCGTTGGAGCCCCGTCCCTCTGTCATGATCTCGTAGCCAGCCAGAGAGGAAACGGATTCAACACCATCAACTTCTTCACATATCTTTTGAAGTTCCTGAGATACTTTATTTGTTCTCTCCAACGTGGCACCCGGAGGTGTTTGGATGATGGCATAAATGGTGCCCTGGTCTTCACCCGGAATAAAACCAGAGGGCAGTACGAGGTTTTCTAAGAATATACCTACACAAAAAGCTATCAACACGCCAAAGGTCACCAGCCTTCTGTTGACGATTAACCTTAAAAGTCCGGTGTATTTCCCGGTAATTTTTTCAAATCCGCTGTTGAAACTTTCAAGTGATCGGTTCAGCAGGTTCTTCTTTTTAGGTTGACCATGCGTATTTCTCAATATCATGGCGCAAAGTACCGGAGTAAGTGTAAGTGCAACTACACCTGAAAGTACGATGGAGGTAGCCATGGTGATGGAGAACTGTCGGTAGAAAACACCAACAGGTCCGGTGATGAAGACCAGCGGCACAAAAACAGCCGTCATCACCAGGGTGATGGCAACAATGGCACCACTGATTTCCTTAAGTACTTCCTGTGTTGCCTTGTACGGTGTGAGATTTTTTTCTTCCATCTTGGCATGTACTGCTTCCACCACCACAATGGCATTGTCTACTACAATACCAATGGCCAACACCAATGCAAACAGTGTGATGAGGTTGATCGAAAGACCAAAGAACTGCATAAAGAAAAACGCGCCTATCAGGGAAACAGGCACAGCAAGTGTTGGGATCAAAGTGGATCTCCAGTCACCCAGGAAAATAAATACCACGATGGCCACCAACACAAAAGCTTCGGCCAGGGTGTGCAATACTTTTTCAATAGAGGCATCCAAAAATTGGGAAACATCATAACTGATTTTGTAGTCTACTCCGGGTGGGAAGGTAGCCTTCATTTCTACCAGCTTCTCTTTTACTTCTTTGATTACCTGGCTGGCATTGCTGCCATAGTTCTGCTTCAAGACAATGGCTGCAGAAGGGTGACCATCGAGGTTGGAATAAATATCAAAGAACTCACTGCCTAATTCCACATTGGCGATATCTTTTAAGGTGATGCTTTCACCTTCTGCGTTGGCGCGGATGATAACGCTTTCATATTCCTCCGGCTTGTTGTATCGCCCTTTATAGGTAAGCACATACTCGAGCGACTGCGCGGCAATACCCGAACTTTGCCCTATTCTGCCAGGACGACCGATGATACTTTGTTCCGCCAATGCTTCCATTACTTCTTCGATAGAGATGTTGTAGGCACGCATGCGTTCGGGATTGAGCCATACACGCATGGCATAGGTACGACTACCCAGTATCTGCGATCTGGCAACGCCACTGATTCTGTTGATTTCAGGAATCATCTTCACACTGGCATAGTTGTAAAGGAATTTCTCATCCAACTTTTCATCGGTGCTGTAGAGGTTTACATACATCAACATACTGGGTTGAATAGGAGTAATAATTACACCTTCACGCTGTACCAGCTCGGGCAGAAGTGGCATCACCTGGTCTACCCTGGTTTTGACTCGGATCACCGCCTGATTAGGATCGGTACCCGGTTCAAAAATGATACTGACGGTGGCCTCACCTGCACTGGTGGCATCAGAGGTCATGTAACGCATACCCTGAACACCATTGATGGCATTTTCCAACGTGATCAGTGTAGATTTTATCAATACGTCCGCACTGGACCCAGGGTAAGCAATAAAAATGCTTACGGTTGTTGGAGCGATCTGCGGAAATTGAGATATAGGAAGTTGCTTAATCGCCAGCGTGCCCGTAAAGACGAAAATCACGGAAAGGACGATAGCAAAGACAGGTCTGTGAATAATTTTACTAAACATTGCTTTTGTTTTTAAGTAGCCAAATTATTCTGCGTACAATTCCAGGTGTGAGATGGCATCGTGAGGGGCTACGAGTTTATAATGTATTTTTTCGTTTTCCCTTACAAGTCGCAATCCATCTAGCAGGATTTTATCGCCTTCTGCCAAACCATCGCCAACGGCATAAAGGTGTGGCATCTCTGCAGTAATGGTAATTTGTCTTGATCGAACAGTATTGTCCTCATCAATTACGTATACGTACTTTTTGTCGAGCACCTCAAAAGTGGACTTCTGAGGAATGAGCAATGCATTATTAAGGGGCACGTTCATAATGATATTCCCGGTCTCTCCATGTCTCAGCAACCTTTTAGGGTTGGGGAAGGTGGCTCTGAATGCAATGTTTCCCGTTTCGTTATTGAAATCGGCTTCGATGGTTTCTATTACACCGTGATAAGGGAAAAGCTTATTGTTGGCCATCATCAGGTTCACATGGACCAGACTATCCTTGTTGATGGCTGTTTTGTATTCAAGGTACTCTGCTTCGGGCACGTTGAAATACACCCACATTTTACTATTGTCAGAAAGTACGGTCAGCAATTCACCCTCATCCAATAGACTTCCAATCCTTACATGAAAGCGATCCATAATTCCATCGAAGGGGGCCCTGATTTGGGTAAACCCTAAGTGTACCTGCGCCAGCGATACTTCAGCATTGGCTTTATCCAATTTGGCTTTGGCCAGGGCCAGCTCATTTTTAGATACAATGTTACTGTCGGCCAAGGATTTGGTGTTCTGGTATTCAATCTCCGCGAAGTTGGCTTCAGCTTGTGCTTTTTGTAGTTCTGCCTGATACATGGCAGGCATCACCTGAAACATCAGCTGCCCCTTCTTTATCAATTGACCTTCATCCACATAAATGCTTTGCAGGTATCCTTTTTCAAGGGCCCTTACCTCAATGTGATTGATAGACCGGATTTGACATACGTAGATTTTGCTAATAGACGTATCCATCTTCATCGGACTGGTAACCAGGAAATTGGTTTCTTTTTCTTTGGTTCCTTCTTTTTCTGAGTGACAGCTTGTATGAAGCAACAATGTGCATAAGCTGATGTACATGAGAATTCTCATTTTGATAATTTGGCTTTAGAATGGGTTTGTTAAGGTTTTAAAAAAAGTAGATAACAATTACGCTCAGGCGTTCTGCGTGCTCAAATCGCAGGATGTTATACTTAAAATGTAAAATGGACAGGCAATAATTAGAGTGCCTGAAAGGGATCAGATTCTGAATACCTGAAACAGGAGATACTGTTTCTGTATGGATAAAGAGTTAAATGCGCTGTAGGAAAGGCAGCCCTTTGTTAAGTTCTGGTTATATACCCATGCGCTAGAAGTGAATCCATTGCTGGATGAAGCGTAATAACCATCTGAATCCTCCTCTTCTTCAAACTCAGCAATGGTATCATGTTTAATAATTGCTTTCTCTCTGCCATGAAACGGTTGTATCAGCCGGGATTGCTCTCCCAGTGAAAGCGTAGCATTACTATAGCATGGGCCTTGAAAGCTGGTAAGGGAAGGGATTTCGAGAGATCTATTGTCGGTATGGGCCGAAAGGAAGTCAACCCCACCTAGTAAAAGGATACACAGCGATAGATAAATACCAGCTATGAACTTCATATTCAAGGCGCGAACTTAGTGAAGTTCATTTTATTGTCAAATATTTATCGGATAAACTAAATCTACAAGCTGGTAAAGGAAGCTTTTCTGATGTCAATGCGATCTGTATATATAGTGTAGATCACAAGAAAAAACGGCTTGAATTCAACCATCGATAATTTGTTATATTGAATTAAAAATGAAGGTCGGTAGTTATAAAAACTTAATGTGTTATGAACGGAATAAAACATTTTCCAAATGGCTGAAGACATAGATGATTATTTAGAGAACCACTACATCCACCGAAGTAATTGGTTAAGGGCAGCCGTATTAGGCGCCAATGATGGGATTTTATCAACCGCAAGTCTTGCCATAGGCGTGGCAGCAGCAAGTGACATCCGAGAACCTTTGGTGTTGGCTACTTTGGCTGGTATGGTGGCGGGCGCTTTATCAATGGCAGCAGGAGAGTATGTTTCCGTGAGTTCACAGACGGACATTGAAAAAGCAGACATTGAAAGAGAGAGAATAGAACTGGAGGAAATGCCTGAAATTGAATTGCAACGCCTCACTGAAATTTATGAAAACAGAGGCTTAAAAAAGGAGACGGCAGCAATTGTTGCAAAAGAACTGACCGAAAAAGATGCGCTGGCAGCACACATAAGAGATGAGTTGGGGCTCAATGAAATAAGTAAAGCCAAACCCATACAGGCTGCTTTGGCATCGGGGGCAGCGTTTACAGCAGGTGGAATATTGCCGTTTATGGTTACCCTCTTTTTGCCTTTGAATAGTATGGAATATTCTCTTTACGGTTTCGCCCTTTTCTTCCTCATATTGTTAGGGGCCGTATCGGCAAAAACTGGCGGCTCAAGTATTGGCAAAGCCATTCTTAGAATCACATTTTGGGGAACAATTGCAATGGGACTGACAGCAGTAGTGGGGTATTTATTTAATCTGAATATAAGCTAAAGAGTTGCTTACAGGTCTTATAAAATAGATGGAAATATTTTGAAGCAAGTTTAATAATATCTGATGAAAGAACTTTCCTATTGAAAGAAGGGAAAGCCCCTGCAAACAGCCAAATACCCTTGGCAGGAGTATTGGATTATTTCCAACTCTTAAAAATGTTATCTTTCCGTTTCCAGGAAAAGTATTTATGAGAGCAGCAGTTTATGACACCTTTCAAGGTCCTGTCACCATTCAGAATGTAAGTGACCCCACGCCAAAGCCTAACGGGGTTGTAGTAAAAGTAACGGCCACCGGTTTGTGTCGCAGTGATTGGCATGGATGGATGGGCCACGACAGCGATATACGTTTGCCGCATGTACCCGGTCATGAATTGGCTGGCACCATTGAAGCCATCGGCAAAGAGGTTTTGAACTTCAAAGTCGGTGATCGCGTCACCGTTCCTTTTGTCTGCGGCTGTGGAAGTTGTGGACAATGTATTTCTGGCAATCATCAGGTGTGCGACCATCAATCGCAGCCAGGGTTTACACATTGGGGATCCTTTGCAGAATATGTGGCGTTGGATTATGCAGACACCAACCTCGTGAAAATTCCGGATGAGATTTCTGATATTACCGCGGCCACTTTAGGTTGTCGGTTCATCACCTCATTCAGGGCCATCGTTGCACAAGGGAAAGTCACAGGCGGACAGTATGTAGCCGTACATGGTTGTGGGGGAGTAGGATTGTCCGCCATTATGATTGCCCATGCACTGGGTGCACAGGTGATCGCAGTAGACATCCGTGATGATACGCTGGCCTTGGCCAAAAAACTAGGAGCCATGGCCACTGTCAATGCATCGAACAATAAGGATGTAGTAGCTCAGATTAAATCGATTTCTCATGGAGGAGTACACGTATCAGTAGATGCTCTGGGGAGTGCGGTCACTTGCTTCAACTCCATCTCCAATTTGAGGAAGAGGGGTAAACACATTCAGGTGGGCCTGATGACAGGCGACCACCAACATCCAAAGGTACCAATGGACCAGGTATTGGCCAACGAACTGGAAATTATCGGCAGCCATGGCATGCAGGCTTTTCAGTACCCACCTATGTTGGAGATGATTAAAGCAGGAAAACTTCAGCCTGAAAAACTGATTGAAAGGACAATTACACTTCAAGAAGCAACAGTAGCCTTGCCTAACATGAATAATTTTGAAAACAAAGGGGTTGTAGTGATCAATGCATTTGTATAAAAAAATGGGGCAGACGAATTCGCCTGCCCCAACACTAAACCAACCGTGAAAAAATTTATTTTAAAAGTACTTTGTCTATTACATGCACCACACCGTTGGTACCTTGTACATCTGTAGCCACCACATTTACAGTCGCCCCTGATTCATCTGTTAAGGTCACAGTGGAACCAGAAATATTTACTGTAAAAACGCCAGACAATGTAGTTACCTGCATGCCATCAGTCAGATCTGAAGACAAAACATTGGCACCCGATACGACATGGTATTTCAATACATCTGCCAGCTGTGCGCTGGACAAACCTTCAACAGTAGTAGCAATGGCTTCAAAGGCACTGTTCAATGGTGCAAACACTGTAAATGGTCCATCTCCTTTCAACACAGTCACCAGATCTCCATCTGCGTCTCCCAATGCACCAACCAGCGAAGTAAAATTTTCATTGTTGATTGCGATATCAACTACATCGGTAGGGAGTATTACTTTGTTCACTACGTGAATGACTCCATTGGAAGCTAACACATCAGCGGTGGTAACATTAATGTCTTTATTAATGGACACTCCACCCGCTACTTTGATGTACAGATCCAGAATATTGTTATTCGGTCCTGTGTTGCTCGCTGTGGGTACATAGCCGGTAGCTAATGCAGTTGACCTGAATTCTCCGCTGATAACATGATTTAATAAAATAGGAGTTAAGGCTTCCTTGGATAATTCATCAAGGCTGTTCACACCCAAATCAGATAGTAGTGAAGCAAAGGCATCATTGGTAGGGGCAAACACCGTAAATGGACCGTCACCTTGCAGTACTGAAACCAGGTCAGCTTTGGTTAATGCCGCAACCAAAGTGCTAAACTGTGGGTCGTTCAATGCAGTCTCTACGATTGATTTTGGGGCAATGTCAGTAGCATCGTCTTCGCAGGAAGATACAAATGACATGGTGCCGATGAGTAAAAAGGCAAATGATAATTTGAATAGGTTTTTCATGTTTTTGAAGTTTGATGTCATACGGTGTGAAAAACAGGGAGTAACTATTAATGTTTAAACATTATTAGAAAATATTAAACATAAAAGGTCATTTGTAACAAAAACACCCGTTTTACGGTATGTTTTCAGGCAGTAGGTGAAGAATTGGGAGTGTGCAGGCTATATTATTGAGACTTTTTTTTAGTGTTGACCAGAACAAATTAACATTACTTCCGTTTATGGTAGTGTTACTATCATATGTTAAAGTATGCCTATATTATCCTTTTCCCTGTCAGAGAACCTCTATGTTCGTGATCCACAGTCAACAGACCTGGGCAGGAACATTATTGAGCACAGCATCAAATTGATTGACAAATTGGGTTTTGAGGATTTCACTTTTAAAAAACTGGCCCAGGAGATCAAATCGACAGAAGCTTCTATTTATCGCTATTTTGAAAATAAGCACAAACTCCTCATCTATCTGATTGACTGGTACTGGACCTGGCTGGAATATAAAATTGATTATGAGGTCAACAATATCAAAGACCCGATCAAACGCCTGAAAATCGGGCTTGCCAAACTTTGTGAAGAAAAAACACTGGATCCACAGATTGCACATGTGGATGAGGAAGCGTTGGAGCGTATCATGATTGCAGAATTTGAAAAGACTTTTCTTACCAAACAGGTGGATGCGGACAACAAGGAGGGACTTTTTGTCCCCTATAAATCATTGTGCAGGAAAATTGCTGAACTTATTAAGGAAGTAAGTCCTGATTACCAATTCCCTCACTCGCTTTCAAGTACAATACTCCTGATGATAAAAAATCAATTGTTTTATGCAAAGCACCTGCCCAGTTTGTCTGACATTAAGTTTAATCCGAAGAACCACAATAAGCGTTTATATATTTTGGTAGAGCAGCTTGTATTTAAGACCATTCATTGAAGCCATGACCAATAAACATATCATACAGGTACTTAAAGAGTCGGCATTTGCACTTCGTCACGATGTAGATCCATCGCAGTTACGCTACGTAGAGGCCAACAATAGAAATTATACCACATCCCAATTGCCTGAATTGAAAAGAGACATCATTGAGGCAGCACAAAAAATTGGACTATTTATACTCGAATACAAAACCACCAGAAGCAGTCTGTCTCGCTTTTTGATGGAGGCTACCGAGCCAATTTTATTGTTGAAGAAAAGAAATGATGAGATAGTACCAGTGTTGGTTCAGAGGAAAAGGCGATCCATCGTAACATTGTTTTCAATAGATGAACTGCCCTTTGATGAGGCTGATGCCTGGGATGCCGATGAACAGGGGGAAATTTATTGCTTTGTAATCATGCCTTACAAAAGTGTAGTGAGCAGTTATTCTACAGAAGAAGATAACAGTAAACCGTTAACCCCCGCCAAAAGACTTTTCCGGTTACTCGCTTCAGAAAAAAAGGACATCTTTTATATTTTGGTCTATGCCCTGATCATTGGCTTGGTTAGTCTTGCACTACCGCTGGGTCTGCAGGCAACGGTGGAGTTTATTTCTGGCGGTGTTTTTTTTAGCTCCCTGTATGTACTTATTGGGCTTGTAATTCTCGGGGTTTTAGTAACTGGTGGGTTGCAACTTGTTCAGATCAGCCTTGTTGAGCATTTGCAGCGCAGGGTATTCACAAGGGCAGCTTTCGAGTTTGCTTTTAGAATTCCACGGATACGCATGGAGTCGCTAATGAATACCTATGTACCCGAACTGATCAATCGGTTTTTCGATATCATCACCATTCAAAAAGGATTCCCCAAGTTGTTGATCGATTTATCCGCTGGTATTGTCCAGATACTGTTTGGATTACTTTTGCTCTCGCTCTATCACCCGTTCTTTGTTTTCTTTAGTTTCTTTTTGTTGCTCATCTTCTTTGTCATATTCTATCTCACTGGGCCTCGTGGTTTGAGTTCGGCACTGAATGAATCAAAATACAAGTACAAGGTCGTGCAATGGCTGGAGGAGCTCGGCAGAACGATCAACTCTTTTAAACTTGCCGGAAATACCGACTTGCCCATCAGGAAAACAGATGATGCGGTGAGCAATTACCTGAAGTCGCGCAAATCGCATTTTAGAGTGCTCCTCACTCAATTCTCCTTCTTTGTACTATTCAAAGTAGCTGTTACCGCGGGTTTATTAATTATGGGAACCATTTTGGTGATTAACCGTGAGATCACACTCGGGCAGTTTGTAGCATCTGAAGTGATTATCATTCTGGTTTTGAATGCAGTGGAGAAAATATTTATTTACATGGATGTGGTGTATGACTTGCTTACTGCTGTAGACAAGGTATCCCACGTTACAGACCTACCATTGGATAGGGCAGGTGGGTTTGATTTCCCAAATCCACTTGTGGGACGTGGATATGAAATAACTGTCAATAACCTTAACTATAAGTACAAAGACAATTCGGGCCCAACACTTAAGGATATCTCATTCGATGTTCAGCCAAAAGAAAAGATATGTATTGCAGGTCCGGGTAGCAGTGGTAAGACTACTTTAACCAATATAGTGGCAGGGCTATTCACTGGGTATGAAGGAAGTGTTTCTATCAATCGCTTTTCATTGCGAGACCTGGACATCAGCCACCTGCGTGACAAGGTAGCCAAAAACATTTCTCAGGAGGATATTTTTGACGGTACTATTTATGAAAACATAACCGTAGGTAAACCGAATACCAGTGTGGAAGATGTAATGGATGCACTTGAAAAAGTGGGGCTGAGAGAAATTGTAAGTGCCATGCCTGAAGGATTGCACACTCATATATTAAGTGGCGGAAAAGGCTTGCCAAATTCCGTAATTCATAAACTTATATTGGGCAGGTGCATTGCAAAAAAACCAGAACTCATCATATTAAATGATTTTTTCTCCGGCTTAAGTAAAGCCGATAAGCTTCAGATGTTGCGTTGCGTGATCAGTCCGGACAGCTACTGGACTTTACTAACGGTTTCAAATGACCCAATGGTAATGGCTTCATGCGACCGTGTAATCATTATGGATAATGGAAAAATTGTAGCACAAGATTCATACAACTCCTTGCTCAAACAAGGATTGATAAACCAATACTTTGAATAGTATGTTCAAACTATACAAACGATCTATTGAAAAGAAAGATGGGTATGATAGTATGTACTCATTGCGTTCACTGAGAACGCCACGCGGAGGTAAATTGCTGGCATGGTGGCTGCTGGTCTTTAGCATAATATTTTTCATTTTGCTTTTCCTGCCGTGGCAACAGAATATCCGTGGCAATGGAAATGTAACGGCACTGAGTCCTATGAATCGCCCTCAAACGATTGAGGCTGTGATTGCAGGTCGTGTACAAAAATGGTTTGTGCGTGAGGGGGATCTGGTAAAAAAAGGAGACACTATCATTTCCATTAGCGAGGTGAAAGAGAAGTATTTTGATCCACAATTGTTGTCCCGCTTGCAACTCCAGATTGCAGCAAAAGAAAGTAGCCTGGCATCAAAGAATCAAAAAGCCAATGCGTTGGAAAGACAGGTGCGCGCATTACGCAATGCCATGAAATTGAAGATTGAACAATCTGCCCAAAAACTTCAGGCTGAGAAAATCAAATTTCAAAATGCGGAGAATCAATTGGAACGAAATAAAAAACTATATGAAGCCGGCAATATTCCGCTCACCAAATATCAGGAGTTTGAATATAAATTCCAGGGTAGCCAGGCCGACTATCTCAATGCGCAAATAGAACTAGGTCGTGTAGAGGCGGAGTACCTTGATAAAATCAGTAAGGCAGAATCTGAACTTAATAATACGCGCGCAGATGCTTTTGATACCCAGGCCGATATTATCAAATCGCGAAATGAGTATACCAATACAGAGATCCGAAATGCACAGTATCAAATATTGGCACCACAAGATGGATACATTGTAAAAGCAATGAAAGAAGGTATCGGGGAAACCATCAAGGAAGGAGATGCCATTTGTACAATTATGCCTCAGGCTTCTGATGTAGCTGTAGAAATGTACGTGCGGGCCATGGACGTCCCTCTCATAAGTAAAAACAGGAAAGTACGTATACAATTTGATGGATGGCCGGCACTTCAATTTTCAGGTTGGCCCAGTGTGTCTGTGGGAACGTTTGGTGGAGTAGTACGTGTGATTGATTATGTGAATTCCAAGCCGGGACAATTCAGAATTTTGATTGTACCCGATGAGACCGATGAGCCATGGCCATCGCAAATTAGGGTAGGATCTGGAACGAAAGGCTGGGTGATGCTAGATAACGTTCCTGTTTGGTATGAACTTTGGCGCCAGCTCAATGGGTTTCCGCCTAGTCTGTACGAAGAACCCGGTTACGAGGACGATCAGTCCAACTCAACAAATCCTAATCAAGGTGAAAGTAAGTAGTAAACAGTTGTTGCTGGGAATAATGAACAGGTACAGACTTGTAGTATTGACTTTGATGTTGTCGGTTCATTGGGGCGCTGCGCAGAATCAGGTAGAAGATTTATTTGCCTTGCCAGATTCAGTGAGACCTTTCACCATTGAAAACTTTTACCAGCTCATATTGCAAAACCACCCTGTAGCACGACAAACTGCGCTATTGACTGAAGTTGCCAAACAAGAAATACGAATGGCACGTGGAAATTTTGATCCCAAAATTGAAGCCGAGTTGGTAACTAAAAATTTCGATGACAAAGAGTACTATTCCATCTTAAATGGATCTATTAAATTTCCAACTGTCTTACCTTTTGATCCCGTTATTGGTGCTGAGCGAAACCGAGGTGATTTTTTGAATCCTGAACGATACATCAGCAATGCGTTCAATTATCAACAATTTTATGCGGGTATTTCTTTACCTCTTGGACGAGGATTAATTACTGATGAGAGACGGGTAGCGCTACGACAAGCAGACCTCTTCAGGGAAATGACGGAGGCTGAACAGGTAAAGCTAATCAACAAATTGCTGTTGGAAGCTGCCAAGGAGTACTGGCAATGGTACAATGCCTATTACAACTACAGGTTACTAAACAGGAGCGTGGTCATAGCAGAAGAAATTTTTAGAAGGGTAAAAGTTAATTATGAATTTGGCGAAGCGGCACAAATAGACACAGTGCAAGCCAAGATCACCTGGCAGCAACGCATCATCGAACAACAGGAAGCATTTTTGGATTATCAGAATACGGGCATTAGGGTTTCTACCTTTTTATGGGACAGCTTATCCAACCCCTTGTCGTTGGATTTACAATGGGCACCTGTAAGACAACCAGAACCCTGGATGATGACAGTAGGTGGTTTGCAGGAGCTTGCCAATAAAGCCAAAATCAATCATCCGGATTTGCAAAAGCTTGATGTGAAGCTGCGGCAACTCGAAGTAGACCGTAGGCTGGCGGCTGAATACCTGAAACCAAAACTAAATTTAAATTACTACTTATTGAATCAGCCACTCAATCCGGAATGGAATTCCTCTTTGCAACTCAATGAAGACTATAAGTTGGGTGTTGATTTTTCGATTCCCATTTTCCTGAGGAAAGAACGCTCAAAGCTTGCCCAAACCAAGCTAAAAATCACCGACACACAATATGAATTATCGTTGACGGAGCGCGAAATTATTAATGACCTGAACAGCACCTACAACCAATTGGTGAATATACAGTCTATTGTCAACCAGCAACGTGACATGATTGCCAACTATGAGCAGCTGCTCAATGCAGAGTTGCTAAACCTGCAACAAGGGGAGAGCGACTTGTTCAAGATCAATGTGCAGCAAGAGAAACTGATCCAATCACAAACGAAATGGCTCAAGCTATTAACAGACTTTGAAAAGCAGAAAGCCTATTTGTATTGGGCGGCAGGTACCCGGCAACTGGGCAGAGAATAGTGCTGTTGACCCAACTGCCTGGCATTTAGTAACTCCAGCCTGATAAGTTTTAGTCTGAAACCATAGATTCCACATAGTGGACTGTTGTATCCTACTGAACAACCATTTATCTTTTCACGATTTTGTGAAAAGCATGTTATTCCTGTTCCCGAAAGTAAGCGTATCTTCTTTATTGATCTTACTGCTGTCTTCTTACAACTACTCTTTTGCTCAGGTAAAAAGTGTTACTGCCTCAGGCGTGGTCAGGGCCAAAGCTAATCAAGCCCCTTTGCCCTATGTCAATGTAGTACTGCTTACTGAAAAAGATAGCACTTTTGTTTCCGGAACAGTGAGTAACGATGAAGGTAGATTCACACTCACCAACATAAAGCCGGGCAATTACCTTTTATCCTATTCTTTCATCGGATACACCACGTTCAATCAGTCATTTTACGTGGGGAGTCTTAGCAATTATTTGGATTTGGCAACCATTGAATTGGAGGAAGATAGTCAACTGTTGAATGAAGTGGTGATTACCGGCCAACAGGATGCGGTGAATGAGAGGCTGGACAAAAAAACATTTACCGTGGCTGATAATATCAGTCAGAGTGGTGGTTCGGTACTTCAAGCCATGCAAAATTTACCTGGAGTAACTGTGCAGGATGGAAAAATATTAATTCGTGGCAACGATAAAGTAACTGTGCTTATTGATGGGAAACAAACCGCCTTAACTGGATTTGGAAACCAATCAGGGTTGGATAACTTACCCGCTTCAGCCATAGAAAAAATTGAAATCATTAATAATCCTTCCGCCAAGTACGATGCCAATGGTAATGCGGGCATAATTAATATCATATACAAAGCAAATAAACAGAAAGGCTTTAATGGCAAAGCCGGATTCGCAGCAGGAGCAGGGGCGCTGTGGGTGCGCAAAGAAAACCTTCCAACCATCAGGCCTCAGTATCAGTTTACTCCCAAAATAAATCCATCCCTATCCCTTAACTATAAAAAAAATAGAATCAACGCCTTTTTACAAGGAGACTATCTCTACACAGAAACATTGAATAAGAATGAATTTGTTACCAGAACCTATGATGATGGAAGTATTGTTCGACAGCAAACCAAAAGAAACCGCGATACGGGTTTTACGACATTGAAAGCCGGAACAGATTATACTATCAATAATATGAACACATTAACCTTGTCAGGATTATTTGGGTATGAGAAAATTATTGATCGTGGTGATGAACCCTTTTTCAATGCAGACTTGTCTGAGCGTACCCGGTTATGGCAATTCCTGGAAGATGAAATAAAGATAACAGTAATGGCTACAGCAGCCTATCAGCACAGATTTCAGCAGCCTGGCCATTTGTTAAACATAGGTTTTAATTACACCTTCCATCGAGAAGATGAACAGTATTTTTTCGACAACATTTTGCCTTCCTATAGCGGCAAAGATGCTTTCAAATTACTTTCTGACGAGTCAGTCTATGATTTTAACATCGACTATGTAAAACCATTTCGATATGGCCGCTTGGAATCGGGAGTGAAACTTCGGAAGCGAGATATTCCTACTAACATGGAATTCTTTCCTTCTGCCATTTCTCCTATTGATGTAAATGCCGGAGGCTGGGCCAATTATAAGGAGCTGATTCCTGCGCTGTACAGCAATTATATCTATGAAAGTAAAAAAATAGAAGCTGAGATTGGCTTACGCGCTGAATATGTGGATTTGAATTATCAGGTAAATCCGAACCATAATACCTACAAAAGTGATGGATACAGTTATGCACAACCTTTTCCGAACGTGCGGTTGGCTTATAAATTCAATGACGACCACAAACTGTCCCTATTCTTCAATCGGAGGGTGGACAGACCCAACGAGGTTGACATTCGGATTTTCCCCAAATACGATGACGTAGAAATCATTAAAGTCGGAAATCCTGGTCTTCAACCCCAGTTTACCAATGTAATCGAACTTGGTTATAAAACCAATTGGGAAAAAGCTTATTTGTTTATGTCGGGTTATCACCGGTTTGCAGACGCAACAATTACCAGGATTGCCAGTTCTGTGCCTGGAAGTAATTTGATTTATGCAATTTTTCAAAATGCAGGCAAAAGCTACAACACTGGAATAGAGGTCATCTATAACCAGGAAGTATCGAATCGATATAGTTTCAATCTCAATACAACTATTTATCGCAATCAGATCAATGCATTTACAGTACAGAACCTCTACCCGTCACCAAATACTTTTTCTGCTGAATTACAGGAAATGTTCTCTGGTAATATCAAGTGGAACAATATGCTTCGTTTACCCAAAGCGTTGGAGGCTCAGATTAGTATAGTCTATTTAGCTGGTGACCTAATTCCTCAGGGGGAAATAGCAGCGCGCTATTCGGTGGACCTTGGAATGAAAAAGCAATTGCAAAAGGGAAATGGGGAATTGTTTTTCAATGTGACTGACTTGTTCAATACCCTTGTAATCAAAAAAGTAATCCAGGGTGATGGTTTTAGTTATACCAGTGATGATTATTATGAAACGCAAGTTGTACGGCTTGGATACAGCTATAAATTTTAATGCGCATATTGGCCTATGACACCCCTAGTTCCAAAAGTAATGACTCCAAAAATTATAGAAATTGAACTAAAGCGTTTGGTGGGTATGCACCTGACCATGAGTCTGGCCAATAATAGAACAGGCGAGTTGTGGAGAAAATTGATGCCCAGAAGAAATGAAATTACTGATCCGCTAACCGCTGACCTGTATTCTTTACAGGTGTATTCATCAACGCATTTTTCCAACTTCCAATTGACCAATGAGTTTGAAAAATGGGCATTAATGGAGGTGGCCAATTTTGACCACCTACCAGAAGGTATGGAGACTTTTTTATTACCAGGCGGATTATATGCCGTTTTTGATTATCAGGGTTTGAGTAACGACCCAACCGTCTTTCAGTATATTTTTACCAACTGGCTGCCCAACTCAGACTACCTGCTGGACACCAGACCCCATTTCGAAATTTTGGGTGAAAAATATAAAAACAACGACCCTGCATCTGAAGAACAAATTTGGATTCCTATAAAGCCTAAATAAGGTATTTTCAAGTGAAATGATTCTATCAGTTATCTAAAATATGACTGTAATTCGATCGCTGGAGCATATCCATTTCGATTCCTTATTCGATGCATTTAGTAAAGCCTTTGCAGATTATGAGATGCAACTCAGCAAAGAAGAATTGTATGTGATGCTCAGCCGCAGAGGATTTGTGCCCGAGTTGTCTTTTGGCGCTTTTGAGAATGAAAAACTCCTGTCTTTTACATTCAATGGCATCGGTGAATACAGGGGTAAGCCAACTGCCTATGATACAGGTACCGGCACATTGAAGGAATACAGGGGACAAGGTTTGGCGTCAGCCATTTTTGAACATGCTGTACCTGTGTTGCAACTTGCGGGTATTTCACAATATGTGTTGGAAGTACTACAACACAATAGCGCTGCTGTTTCTGTTTATCAAAAACAAGGATTTCAGGTGAGCAGAGAATTCAATTATTTTATGCAGCGAACAGATCAAATAAAACTAGTTAAATTGAATTCCAATATTCAAATCAGACCGATCCTATTATCCGATAAAAAATTGATGACTTCCTTTTGGGATTTTCAACCTTCATGGCAAAATAGTTTTGAAGCCATAGCGAGAAGGGAATCGGATTTTAAAATGATAGGGGCCTACCAAGACAATGAACTATTGGGGTATTGTATTTTTGATGGGGCCTCAGGTGACTTTACCCAATTGGCCGTAGCCAGGGCACATCGAAGGAGTGGAATAGGCACAACCCTGATCAAAGAATTACTGCCCTGGAGCCAAAAGCAGATGGTTAAATTTATCAATACAGAAACAACCTGTTTGTCTATTTTACGTTTTCTTGAATCATTGGGAATTCCACTAAAGGGAAAACAGTTCGAAATGATCAGGCAATGGTAAAGGCCCTTGAATGAGTTGAATGTTTAATTATCAGTTTAATAAAGCAATTAATTAAATCGAAATGCAAGAATGGCTAAAGGATGTTGAATTGGATGGTAAGCTGGTAAAGCTGCGACCAATGACTACAGCCGATAAAGAGGGGCTGTTAAATGCATCCTCAGACGGGAAACTTTGGGAATTGTGGTACACTTCAGTTCCCTCAGCAGCAAGTATTGATCAATATATCCAAAAAGCACTTGATGAAAAAAACAATGGCAAAGGTTTGCCATTTGTAGTGATAAATAAAAACTCCGGTGACATTATTGGCGCTACACGCTATTGCAATGCTGCTCCCGAACATCGGAGATTAGAAATAGGCTATACCTATTATGCGAGGCATTATCAAAGAACAGGCGTGAATCGGGAATGTAAATATTTATTGTTGCAATACGCCTTCGAAGTTTTGAATTGTATAGCAGTAGAGTTCCGAACCAATTGGTTCAATCAGCCATCGCGCACGGCCATTGCGAAGCTGGGAGCCAAACAAGATGGAATTTTAAGAAATCACCAGATCAACCCCGATGGTAGTTTCAGAGACACGGTCGTATTTTCAATTACCAATCAGGAATGGACTGGGGTAAAACGTTCCTTAATCTATGGTATGGAACAATACAAATAACAACAAATATTAGCTTGTGAGGGCATAACAAAATATTAGCAGTATGATAAAACTTTTTCTTCTCCATCCCAACTTTGCAGATACTGCGGTGGATAATTCTGGTCAATTGTACTTTTGTCCCGACTGTGCGCTGATCGAAGGCTTCTTATCCTACTATCCTGAAGTGAGGGCACAACTGGAAATTATCTATGTTCAATTTTCCAAACCACGGCAAGTCATAGTGGATTTGATCGGTGAGCAAAACCAAGGTTGTCCAGTGCTGGTAATGGAGAAAAAAGACAATTCAGATAATGCCGATCATTTCAAATCTGCCCATCCTTATTTGTTCATGAATACTCCGGCCGCAATTATTCAATACCTGGCCAAAAAGTTTCAAGTGGGTTTACCCCATCCCTGATCTGGTCTTTAACTCATTTTGTAATGAATCCATCTTGCCAGCATCACCACTAATAATGCTGCAGGATGGTATATGATGAATAGAAAGACCATTGCGCTTTCGCCACTTCCACGAAGGTCCATCTTTAAGATCAGGATAGGCATTAAGAAACTGATCAAAATAACATAGATGAAGGCAAAAGTCACTGAATGAAAAAAGTAGCGCCAGGCTTCATCAACAAACCACAATACCACGGTATTAATAAGCAAAAATCCATAGAAGCAATAACCAGCGATCAACCAGGCCTCATCCGCATCAGTAGGTGATAATACAAGAACAAAAGGAGTAGTTAGGATAAAAAAAATCAGCGCCTGAAAAATTGGCTTTTGGGTAATGCGCTTGATGGTAATGGCCATTAAGTAAAGCTACGAATTCTGAAATTCGTGCATCTTTTTAATGCAACATTTTGTAACCTTCTGTATTTCCGAAAGTACTACTTACCATAGTCGGAGTTTGAGTTTTAGATGCAACCTCTGACAAAATACAGGGTCTTTGTTGGCAATTATTATCCACCTATGATAAAACACAGTCTGATTCTATTTTACCGGAATTTCGTCCGCAACCAGAGCTATTTTCTAATTAATTTATTTGGACTTGCTGTGGGTTTGGCCAGCGCCCTGTTCATTTATCTCTGGGTAAGCAATGAGTTGCAAATGAACAAGTTTCATGCATTGGACGACCGGCTTTACGAAGTAATGGAACATCAAAAGTATGCCGATGAGCTGATGACCACCACGTCAACTCCGGGTATACTGGCTGAGACCATGAAAGAGGAGTTGCCAGAAATAGAATTTGCAACCACTACAACCTGGATAGAACCTTACACCTTATCGATTAAAGAACACAGTATTAAAGCCAAGGGATATCATGTGGGGAAAGATTATTTTCAGATGTTTTCTTTTCCCCTTTTACAAGGACGTGCCGAGCAGGTTTTACAGGATAAGATGTCTATAGTAATATCGAGAGACCTTGCCATAAGGTTATTGGGTACTGATGAAAATGCGGTGGGTAAAACTGTGGAAGTTCAACACAATAAAAGTTTTAACATAACAGGTGTATTTGAAAATATTCCTTCTACGTCTTCAGTGAAATTTGATTTTGTGTTGTCCTTCGAATATTTCAAGGATGATAACGAATGGGTATTAAGTTGGGGAAACAATGGCCCCGCTACTTTTATTGTATTGAAAGAAGGCAGCGACCCTGTGGCATTCTCAGATAAAATAAAAGATTTCATAAAGGGTAAAAACGAGGATTCGAATGTTACCCTTTTCCTGCAAAAATATTCAGAGCGGTACCTGCATGGCAGATTCGAAAATGGGATTCAAACCGGAGGTCGAATTGAGTATGTTCGGTTGTTCTCCATCATTGCCATTTTTATTCTGGTTATCGCATGCATCAACTTCATGAATTTATCCACCGCAAGGGCTTCGCGCAAGGCCAAAGAAGTAGGGATCAAAAAGTCAGTAGGAGCCGCACGCCAATCCATTATAATACAATACCTGACCGAATCGGTATTGTTAACCTTGTTTTCAGTAATCATAGCATTGGGAATCGTATGGTTGTTGCTACCTCAGTTCAACCTGATTACGGAAAAACAAATGGTGCTGGATCTAAGTAATCCGAAATTGGTGCTTTGGTTGGCAGGCATCACCTTGTTTACAGGTTTACTGGCGGGCAGCTATCCCGCGCTTTATATTTCTGGATTTAAGCCAGCTGCTGTGCTAAAAGGCATCATGAAGGGGTCATGGGCAGAGCTTTGGGCGCGCAAAGGATTGGTGGTATTCCAATTTTCTCTATCAGTGATCCTGATTGTGTCTGTGCTTGTAGTGTACAAACAAATAGAGTTTGTTCAAACGCAAAATTTGGGATATCAAAAGGACCACCTGATTAAGTTCCCCACGGAAGGACTGGTGGAAAAAAACAAGGAGACATTTTTACAGGAGGTACGAAGAATACCTGGGGTTGTTAATGCCTCAAGTATCGGACATAATTTAATAGGTCGCGACAACAATACCAGTGGACTTAATTGGGATGGAAAAAATCCTGAAGATGAAATTCTGTTTGAAAACATTGCCAGCAACTACGGCTTGATAGAAACTTTGGGAGTAGAGATGAAAGAGGGGAGAGCCTTTTCAGAAGCTTTTGGCGCTGACTCTTCTAAAATAATATTTAATGAAGCAGCCATACGCGTGATGAATTTAGATAATCCGGTAGGCAAAACCATCAAACTATGGGGAAGGTATGATATGGAAATCATTGGAGTTGTTAAAGATTTCCATTTTCAATCGCTTCACGATGTAGTGAATCCCTTATTCTTTCGATTGAACCCGCGCAACACTTGGAACATTATGGTGCGCCTCGAGGCAGGCAAAGAGAAAGAGACATTGGAAGCATTAGGAAAATTTTATAATCAATATAATCCCGGCTTTACCTTTGAGTATCAGTTTCAGGATCAGGAATACGCCAAACAATATGCAGCAGAACAAAAGGTAGCAACACTTTCATTTTATTTTGCCACCATGGCCATCCTGATTTCATGTTTAGGCTTGTTTGGTCTGGCCACTTTTACAGCAGAGCGCAGAATTAAAGAAATAGGAATCAGAAAAGTAATGGGGTCTTCGTCCACCAATATCGTAATGCTCCTTTCTGGAGATTTTACCAAAATGGTACTGATTTCAATACTCATTGCTTTGCCTATCAGTTATTGGTTGTTGGACCAGTGGCTTCAGCGGTTTGCTTTTCACATTGAATTGCAGCTGGTATATTTTGCCCTGGCAGGCTTGCTTGCACTATTGACGGCATGGCTTACAGTAGCTTCACAAGCCATCAAAGCAGCATCTGTCAACCCGGTAAAGTGCTTAAGAGATCAGTAAGCGATTACATAGAACAAGGACGGATTTGCAAATAGGCTACACCATTTTCTTCATATCTATTGGAAGTTTCCTGATCCTTTTTCCGGTGAGGTCGAATAAGGCATTGGCCAATGCAGGCGCAACAGTAGGTAACCCTGCTTCACCGGCACCATCTGGCGCTGCATCACTGTCCAAAATGTATGTTTCAATCTCCGGACATTGATTGATCTTTAGCAAAGGGTAGGTGTGGAAATTCTGTTCTACCATTGCACCGTTTTGTACATTCAAGCCTGAATAAACAGCGCCAAGTCCCATCACAATGGATCCTTCTGCCTGAGCTTTTACAGTATCTGGATTGATACAAATGCCAAGGTCAATGGAAGTGGTAATTTTGGTTGGAACAATCTGACCATTTTTTCTTTCCACTTCTACCACCATCGCAAAGTAGGCCCCCGACCTCTCAACTGCGGCTACACCTCTGCCTGTTCCGGGTTTTTTTGGAGATTTCCAATTGGTGCGCACGGCTACATCCTCTAATACGCGCCTATACCTGGGATGGTCCAGCATATTCAACCTGAATTCAATAGGATCCTGGTTGGCTTTACGTGCCAGCTCGTCTATGAAACATTCGTGGGCGAAGGGGTTGGTAGAATGATAAACGGACCTCCAATAGGAGATAGGTATATGTCTTTTTATAAGCACACCTTTCACAGAGAAATCAGGGATCAAGAAATCAGTGTTGATTCCACCCATTAACTGACGGCCGGCTTTCATGTCTGGCCCTGTTTGGTTTTGAATTTCCTGTGCGACCACTTTGTGCTCGAGAGCCATTACTTTCCCATTGGCGTTTAATATCCCGCGGCAAATATTTACGCTACAGGCCCTAAAAGGTCCCTGAGTTTGATCATCTTCTCTCGTCCAGATTACTTTGACAGGAGCACCCGATTTTTTGGAAAGATCTGCTGCTTCTTCTGCTACATCAGTCATGGATCTGCGACCAAAGCCACCACCCATGAAAGTATAGTTGATCTTAACGGCCTCTTCAGGAAAGTTGTATGTCTTAGCCAGGAAAGAGCGGATGCCATTTGGATTTTGTGTCGATCCCCAAAACTCAGCTCCATTTTCTTTGATGGAAACAATAGCATTCATGGGCTCCATGGGCACATGGGCCTGATAGGGCATTTCATACGAAGCCTCAATAATGTTTTTAGAATTGCCAAAGGCTTTTTTAACATCACCTTTACCAAATAACTCTTCGCCATCTTTTTTAGCTGCTTCATAGGAATCCTTGAGAATAGAAGCATTATTCACTTTTTCCAACCCTTTGGTATCCCATTCTATCTTCAGCGCTTTTCTTGCCTGCACGGCATTCCAATAACTATCAGCAAGTACGGCTACGCCTTCCCGGGTATTGCCATATACGTTACGTGATGTTTTGAAAACATGACGTACACCATTCAATTTTAAAACTTCAGCTTCATTAAAGGATTTGATTTCACCCAAAAATTGGGGAGATCGTTCAATACAAGCATACAACATGCCTGGCACAGTAATATCAATGCCAAATATTGCTTCGCCATTTGTTTTCATGGGGATGTCTTTCCTTGCAATTGACTTCCCTATGATTTTGAATTCACTGCGTTTCTTAAGGGGAGGATTATTAGAAGGATTTAACTTAGCTGCGTCTTCCACCAGTTCCCCATAACTGAAAGATGCCCCGGATTGATTGGTGACTTTGCCTTCCGATGCAGTGACCTGGTCAATACTTAATTTCCACCTGTTTGCAGCAGCTTGCTTCAGTAGTTCTCTCGCTGCCGCACCCATCAACCTTAACTTGTCAAATTCAGATTGGATACTTCTGCTTCCCACCACCATTTGACTTCCGAATAACTCACGGTTAGCTGCAGACTGCCTGATTATAATTTGATTGATGTCTACCTCCAGTTCTTCGGCTAGAATCATGGGGATGGACTGATAGGTACCTTGTCCCATTTCAGGTCGGTGATTATAAAGCAGTACACTGTTGTCGGTACCGATGGCAATAAATTGGTTTAAGCTTACCCTGGACAAATCTGAGGCAAGGGTGGATGTCACTTGCTCATTGCCTGATACACCTGGTAGGCATCCTACTGCAAGGAAAGCTCCAGCAGCGGATGACAATTGAATAAATTTTCGCCTGCTTATCTTTTCCATGATTACAATTTTGAAGCTTGCTTGATTGCTTTTCTGATTCTTGGGTAGGTGCCACATCTGCACAAAACTGCGCTCATGGCATTATCAATGTCCGCATCGGTGGGATTTGGATTGGTTTTTAACAAAGCGGCAGCACTCATGATCTGGCCTGACTGACAATAACCACACTGCGGCACTTGCTCTTTTATCCAGGCCAACTGAACGGCATGGTCATTGTTTTTTGAAAGCCCTTCAATGGTGGTAATCTCTTTGCCTACTGCCGCAGAGGTTGGAATAACACATGACCTGACGAGCACGCCATCCATGTGAAGTGTGCACGAGCCGCATTGCGCAATACCACATCCAAACTTGGTGCCCGTTAAGCCAATGAAATCACGAATAGCCCATAGAAGGGGCATCTGTGGATCTACATCAATTTCTTTTGTTTGGCCATTTACTTGTAGTGATAATTTTGCCATAACATGTTTCTATTTAAGTCTATGAAGATACGATTTTAAAAAGTTGATTCAAATCTTGATTTCATGTAGCGGGTGATTGAATAGTATAATCCTGTTATTTCAATATTTACCTTTAAAAGCAATCTTCTAAATGCTATATTTAATCTTTCATTCAATCATTTAAACCAGGTTCTAAATGCGCACTTCCATTATCTCAATTTTTATTCTGACTCTATGTTCAACTGCTTTTTCTCAGTGCAATCAGTATTATCAATTGTCTGAAGGAAGTGAGTGGGAGATGGAGAGCTATAATGCAAAGGGAAAAGTGACGGGTAGACAAACGCAAAAAGTGACCAACTTTTCCGGAGGAGCCAATTCTTTTGCCGCCACTGTTCAATCAACCATTTATGACAAGAAAGACAAAGAGGTAATGCAAGGGGATCTTGAGTTTAAATGTGAGAACGGTACAATGATGGTGGACATGCGCAATTTTATCAACGAAGAGCAGATGAAGGCCTTCCAGAATTATGAAATGAAAATAGAGGCGGATAATCTTGAAATCCCCAATGACTTAGCTGTAGGGCAATCACTCAAAGATGGATCAGTGACCCTGACCACTTCCAATTCTCCTATCCCCATGACCATGACAGTTAATATTACGGACAGAAAGGTAGTAGCCAAAGAAACTATAACCACGCCAGCGGGTACATATGAATGTTTTAAAATCACAAGCAACTCTACGGTCAATACCAAAATGGGCATTGGCATGACCTTCAATTTTACTACCATAGAATGGCTGGCACCTAAGGTGGCAGTTGTAAAATCAGAATCTTATAGAAATGGTAAACTGCAAGGATATACTTTGTTGACGAAACGTAACTAGCAGCATCCTTTATTTTATGAATGGCCCATATTTGTGGCGTTCTTCACTCCAGTTGTCAGCAAATGGACCGAACGGATGATCAAACGGCTTTAGTGTGATGTCGGGCCAATCAGCGGAGATGTCTTTGGCAGGGTGGGGCATAGAGTTGACATAAGCGGCCACGTCCCAGGCTTCTTCATCAGTTAGCACAGGTGATTCGTAGGAAATCCCGAAAGGCATGTTGTACTTCACAAAGCTGGCAAACTTCTCCAGCCGGTAAAGTCCAGCTCCTACGTTATAGCTGTGATTGCCAAAGACAGGAGGATACTTCCATTCCAAACCGTTCGACTCCATTTCTCCTTCGCTGTTGGCACCATGACATTCTACACAATGCTGATCAAAGACTATTTTCCCTTTGACAGGATCAGCGGGTCTATCTAATAAAACTAAGGTCTTCATTCCTGCTCCTTCTGGGATTTGTCCTTTGGGCACATCTTTGCCTAACCACAAAATGTATGCAGCCATAGCGTCCAGTTCTATGTCACCTTGTTGCAGCCTGGTGCCATTCAAACTCCTTTCAATGCACTCATTGATTCGCTCCTTGACATCGATGATGGTATTGGATCGTTTACGCAATTGAGGGTAGGTAGCCGCAACGGCCGAATAATTGTAGCCAAAGGTTTTGGTGCCGCCATCCAGATGGCAGTTTCTGCAGTTCATTCCATTGCTGCTGGGCTTTACGGTTCCCTTTGGACCAAGGTAAACGGAAGTGTGCATGATCAATTCCCGGCCATATCGAATCAGGTCGCCTTCTTCATTGGAAGGAATCTCATTCAGTGAAGGGGGGTGCCAATAGGGAGTGATTACCTCCTTTATAATAGCATCAGCGCTGGTCGGGTTCGAAAAAGTAAAGGCGCCAAAGTGAACAGCAGCCAGAGCAATGAATATTCCAATCGTTAGCAAAAGGGTAATATTCAGAAGTGTTGAAAGCCGGGTCAGCAGCAATTTATCCTTGTCCACACCTTAAATCATAATGAGATCAACAAGTGTACATCATGCTTGCTCAATAAGCAAGAAGGCTTACATGTGTGGATGTTACGGCCAACAGGGACCAAAAATGGGAGCGCCTGGTTAGACTATTTCATTGATCTTTCCCTTGTTGGTAACCGTAATCTCTGGACTCATGATCACTTTCGATTTGATGGAATTGGTGATAAGACAATTTTTTTCAGTTTTGTCCAATACCCTCAACGCACGATCACGATCTTTTTCGTGCAGCAGGCTTACCTGAGGAGTGATGGCTACTTCGGTCATTTCAAATCCCTTTTCTACCTTCTCCAGTTTGCCAACGGCTTTGCATCCAAACTGATCAAATTCCAGCTTTGAATTCTCGGCTATGGCAAGAAAAGTGGTCATGAAACAACTCGCTACAGAGGCGGTAAACAAATGCTCGGGAGACCAAATGCCCGCAACTCCTTTTGGGAATTCGGGAGGAGTGGCCACTTCTATACAGCCATTTCCGCTCAGTGAAGAGCCCAGTTCCGGTGAACACATCATTCCCTTGCGATCCTGATTCCAATTTACGTCTACGTTATAATAATGCGCATCCATTGTGTTTTCAGTTTTGTTAGTCAAAATTATACTGAGACCACCTACATTGGTATGATATCCGTCATATCAAAAAGTGAGTATAATCCCATGGTTCTCAATAGATTTAAACAATCTTTGTTCTGACTTGGAGTCATCAATTTCAAAGTAGGCATGGGTTATTTTTATGAGCTCTCATTGATGGGTGCAGGCATTGGCCTGTTTCTGCTGGGCACCAATTTTTTAGAAGAAGCACTAAGCAAGTTGGCTGGGCGCTCTTTCAAGGTATTCCTCAAAACACAGACTAATAATAAACTGAAAGCAGTTGCATCAGGCGCCATCGTTACTGCCGTATTGCAAAGTAGCTCTGTGGTAAGCCTGATGGTGCTCGCCTTTGTGGGTTCTGGGGTATTGGCAATGCAAAATGCCTTGTCTGTTATCTTGGGCGCCAACATTGGCACCACGCTTACCAGCTGGATTGTAGCCACCCTCGGATTCAAAATTAATATTGAGAGCATCGCCTATCCTCTGGTGGGTGTATTCGGAATAGCGATGGCACTGTTTCAAAAAGAAGGCAAAGGTTATCAATGGAGTAAATTCTTTGTTGGCTTCGGGTTGTTGTTCGTTGGGTTGAGTTTCATGAAAAGCGGTTTTGAAGTAGTGGCTCAGGAGTTTGATTTTTCTGTGTTGGATGATTACCCGCTGATTATTTTTGTATTGGTTGGCTTCGTGCTTACTTCATTGATTCAATCCAGCTCTGCAACAGTAGCCATTACGCTTACAGCACTCAATTCTGATGCAGTCACCTTGTTGGCAGCAATGGCTATAGTATTGGGTTCAGAAGTAGGCACCACCATCAAATTATTGATAGCCTCTGTCAATGGCATCGCACCAAAAAAAAGGGTAGCACTCGGAAACTTTATTTACAATACCTTCATCATTGTAGTGGTGCTTATCGCTTTGAAGCCCATTAACCATTTCATCACTCACTTTATCAATATTCAGGATAACTTACTGGCGCTGGTCATTTTCCAGAGTGGTATTAATGTGGCGGGTGTGATCGTATTTTTTCCATTTTTGAATGCATTTGGAAGATTATTGACCAACATGTTTTCAGGTAATGACGAAAGTGTTAAATACATCGGTTCGGTGTCACCTGCTACTGGCGGAGACCTGGCGCTGGAGGCCCTTTTGAAAGAAACCCGCAGGTTCATGGTGTTGGTCATTGATTTTGTGGTAAGCTCTTTTGGTAATGCACCCATAGTAATCAGAAAGGAAGTAGATAAAACTTTTATGGGGAAAACCTTTGTAGAGAAATATGAGTATTTAAAACAAATCCACGGAGAGATGCACGCCTACTCCATTCGGTTTAATAAGGCAAGCTTAAATGCCGATGAACATGAACTGCTCGATCGCATCAATTCATCCATTCGCAACAGTATGTTTGCTGCCAAAAGCATCAAAGATTCTCATCAGGATATAGATCAGTTTAAAAATTCCTCTAACGATGTAAAATACCAGCTTTATGTGCACCGCAGTGAAGAACTCAAAAAGTTTTATGAACGATTGGCGGCTCTACTCTTAAAACCCGAAGGCTACAATGCCTTTGAAGACATGGTGGCCATATACAATGCAGTTCAGGTAGCATATACGGAAGAGCTTAATAATTTGTACAAAGAGGGGATGGATGCCAATTTGAGCGATGTGGAAATATCAACCCTCATCAACTTCAACAGGGAAATCTACAATAGCTACAAGGCCATTGTATGGGCAACCAAAGATTATCTGCTCGACAAAGATCAGGCCAAATACTTTGGCGAACTTCCCGGATTTATTCGTTGATCCAATAGTAGTGATGGTAGGTTATACTTTAAGAAATACATAATTTCACATCGTAAAACAGTAACCACCATGAACGCATTCACCCGAAGCTGGAAAATAACCAAATTGACTTTTGGCGTAATCAATCAGGACCGCGAACTATTGGGTTTCGCATTCCTGTCATTTATTTTTTCTGCATTGTTTACAATTGCCATGATAGTGCCGTCAGTAGTGCCTACACTTCTAAACGAAGGGGTAGCTGAGGATTCATTGGCGGTCTACCAATATGTGATCATCTTCTTGACTTATTTTGGGCTGGCATTTATTGCTACTTTCTTTAATGTGTGCGTGGTGTATACCACCAAAATCAGATTTGAAGGAGGCAACGCTACTTTTGGCGAAAGCATGCGCTTTGCCTTTTCAAAAATGGGTTTGATCTTTCAATGGAGCTTACTGTCAGCCACGGTGGGGCTCCTGCTGAGAATTCTTGATCATCTTGCCTCCAACCTCGGTAAGGCAGGACAAATTGTAGCTTCAATCCTGATTGGATTGTTGGGTATGGCATGGAGTATCATAACCATTTTCGTGGTGCCTGTTTTGGTTTATGAAGGACTGGGACCAATAGACACAGTGAAAAAATCTACGCAGGTAATCAAAAAGACCTGGGGCGAGAGTTTAATCAAACACATCGGACTGGGTTTGGTACAGTTTTTTGTATTTGTACTAATCATCGCACTTACGGTGGGGCTTACGTTTGTTTTGTCCAACGCATTCGATACCATTGGATTTGTAATCGGTATTGTCACAGGTATCCTGGTACTGTTTATTACGGGTTTGATCTTTAGCGTGGCCAGCACGATTTTCAACACGGCCTTGTATGTATACGCCAACAAGAGTTTGGTGCCTGCAGGGTTCGATGAAGAAACTGTTAAGGGCGCATTCCGAAATCGTAAATCCTAAACGGTACCCAGATTGTATATTTCCTGAATGCCTTTCAGCTTTTCCGTAAAGTTGATCTTCAGGTCAATTAATTCACCCGTTTTTACATTAAACACCCATCCATGTACGATGGGAAATCCGGTGCTCAGGTATTCCTTTTGAACCGCAGCCGTTTTTATTACGTTGATGCATTGCTCTTCCACGTTCAGTTCCACCAATCGCATGTATTTCTTTTCCTCATCTTTGATGCTATTCAGTTCTTCTTTGTGAATTCGATACACATCACGGATGTTTCTGAGCCATGGATTCAAAATCCCTAGATCCTGGGGTTGCATAGCGGCTTTTACACCCCCGCAAAAATAATGACCACAAACAATGATGTGCTCCACGTGCAAGTGATTAACGGAATACTCGATAACGCTCATCGCATTGAGATCAACATTGCTGATGATGTTGGCGATATTCCTGTGCACAAATACTTCTCCAGGTTGTGCCCCCATAAGTTCTTCCGCTGTGGCCCTGCTGTCGCTGCAACCTATGTAGAGGTATTTGGGGTTCTGTCCCTTGGCCAGGTTGGCAAAAAATTCTTCATTTGTAGCTGTCTTTTCTGCAATCCACTTCCGGTTGTTTTCAAATATCTGTTCGTAGCTGGGCATGATGGGTCACTTGTTTATTATTGAAGTTAAAGATAGGGGTTTCTGATTGGATTAATGTGGCTATAGAATGTGGCATTATGGCTGCCTGGGCACTGGCTGGCCGCAAAGAAATTGCTTTTCGAGTATCCATTCTTCTAAGATTTTAGCTACATTTCATGGCATTTTGATCTGGCTTTTATACGGACCCAATGTACCTTTATGGTTCTAATCAGGTTGCCCCTCCATGAATTATAGCGCATTATCAATGGATGAAAGGAAAGCCATCTTGATGGGTAGGCTCAACTCATTGGTGGTGTTTACCACGCTGGTCTATGCCGTCCTTGACAGGTACCTGAGTATAAATGTAGCCTTCTCTATCTATGCCTCATTTTTACTTTTTGCATTCATCAATTGGCTCCTCATCAAGTACAAACACATTGAGATATCAAAGGTATTTGGTCTTCTGGCATTCAATATTATGATATTTGCTATTGCCACAAGCGAACCCTTCACCACCGGAATGCATCTGCAATATGTAACGGCAGGTGCTGTGGCATTGGCTTTGTATGGCTACGAGCAATGGAAGCATGCTGTTTTTTTTGTGTTGCTGGCATTGGTCCTCGATCTTATGGTTTTCACCATGGATTTTTCAATTATACCCAGAAGGTATGTTGAAGAAGAGCAGGCCAGGATTTTCTTTGTGCTCAATACGGTGATAGCGGCATCCGTTAGTGTTTATGTATTTATACTCAATTCAAAAATCAATTACGAATCTGAGCTTGCACTTCAGGAAAATGAAAAAGTAATACGCGCAAAAAATGATGCCCTGAAAAAAGTAAATGCCGAGTTGGATCGTTTCGTTTACAGCGCATCCCATGATCTCAGATCACCGCTAAGTACGCTGACAGGACTAATCAACTTGTCGAAGATGGAGAAGGAGGATAAGATGAAATTGGAATACCTTGATTTGATGCAAAACCGAATCAGATCGATGGATTCCTTCATCAGTGAGATAATCGATTACTCCAGAAATAGCAGACTGGAATTAAAAATGGAGCCCATCAATTTGAAGAATTGCCTGCAGGCTATTCTAAATGATTTACAATACACTTCCGGAAAAGAGAGAATTACTATTCACTGCAATATCCCTGACGATCTGGAAATCAATTCTGATAGAAGTAGGCTTAAAATTGTATTTACCAACTTAATCTCCAACGCCATCAAGTACCACGATCCTGCCAAAAAAGAACCCTGGATTAAATTATGTGGCGAAAAAAATCATCGGTATGTCCATATAAAAGTGGAAGACAATGGCCTGGGCATTAATAGCGATCTGAAAGACAATGTCTTTGATATGTTCTACAGGGCACACGAGCATTCAAGTGGCTCAGGCCTGGGACTCTATATTGTAAAAGAAGCCTTGTCCAAACTTTCAGGAAGTATCCAACTGATGTCCAAAGAAGGGGAGGGCTCCGTCTTTTCAGTGACACTACCCCTGCAAACCAAAACAGTTGATGCTCAGGAACACAGCGAGTCTACGTTGTAACTTTTGACTTTCTAAAGGTAAATAACGGCAAGCGCGTGCGATAGGTAAGCTCTTCGGTTTTACCAATACCAAACAATCGATCAAAGTAGCTGCGGTCTTCAGGAAACATGACCAGCATCTCCGGGTTAGTTATCTTCAGGTAATTTTCTATTTGTTGCAAAATGGTAAATCCACCCTTTTCTTTCTGAACAACAATTCGAATCTTATCATATCCAACCTCTTTCTTTAAATCATCCAGGGATTCAGGGGGCTTACCCAATCCCCAGCCAAAATCCAGGTATAAAATTTCAATAGTGGCATTAAATGCTTTGGCAGCTGGTACCACAATTTTCAATTCATTCTCCAAATTCCTTAAGTCTGAAGCATAAACAATCGTTTTTACATGTTTAAAGCCGTGATTGGTGGGTACAGCCAGTACAGGAATCTCCGCCTGTAAAACAATGCCAGAGGTAGTACTGCCGAAAAGTTTCAAACCGGTTTTGCCATGTGTGCCTACAATCAATAAGTCGGCACCGTACTCATGGGCTACGGCAAGGATTGTGTCAACTGATAATATTCCCGTTTGTGCTACGGCAATGAATTTTTGTTGATCCCATTCAATGTGTTCGGCCTCGCAATACTTTTCCAGCAGTTGCTCGATTTTGTCTCTGTTTTTGATTTCTTCTTTGTTCTCCAATTCTAAAAATTTGGCTTCGCTGATGGTTGGATTGAATTTGGGGACAGAGCCGGAATGAAATGCTATCAAGCTGGCATTGATGGAATGCGCAAAACTTACAGCATATTTTACAGCATTGTTTCCAGCATCAGAGAAGTCAGTAGATACAAAAATGGTTTTCATGTAATCCAGGGTTGATTAAACTTTGTATCAAAATTCCATTAACGAAGGATGCTTTTCAATGACCAAATCCCATCAAGAAAGATGATAAATGTCATTTAAAAGAGATTGATGAGACGCTCAGGAGTTTTGTCGGCTCATTCTAATGAATACTACCATCACAATGGTAAAAAATAACCCCATCCCTCCAATGATGGTAATGATCAACCAGCGCTCTGAAAAATTATCGATGATAATATCATTGGGATCATGTTGGTTCACGTAAATGTTTACAGAATCACCCACTGAATAGTAAAGCGTATTGGAGGAAAAGGAACCCTTTTTTGAATATTGTTTTCCGACTACCTCATAAGAAATTATGGGGAGGAATTGTTTCGAGGGGGCATCTGTTTCTTCTGTTACAATGGAAGAAACAAAGCCAACTGTTTTTACACTGTTGCTGATCTGATAGTGTTGGAAAACAAATATGCCCAAGGCCATCAGCAAGGTGGGTATCCCAAAGAAACCAAAACCAAAAGCAATCATACCAAAGAGCGTTTGCTTGCATCCTTTGCCTTTGCCTAACAGGTGAGTTGATCCCGCTTTGGCTGCCTGTTTGAAAAACGTTAAGGGTGTAAATGACTCTTTGAGGGCAAGTGACAGCAATTGCTCAGCTTCCTCTGTGGTTACTCCGTATTTCCGGATCAACAGTTGTATGGCTTCTTCCTTGCGACCCGAATAGGTCAGCTGGATGAGTTCTTCCTTTATCTCATGGAGGTCATTCAAAGCGCAAACTTTGAATTCAATTTAATAAAAAGAACCTAAGCTTTTACCGCGCGCTCTATCTCTTTCAGGTTTTCCATCTTCTTGTTGCGCAAGAAGCCGTTGATGTCCTCAAAGTGTTCTTTCACACGTTTATTACCAAACTCAAATACCTTGTTGGCCAGTCCGTCAAGGAAATCGCGGTCGTGAGAAACCAATATCAACGTTCCATCAAAAGCCCTGAGGGCATCCTTCAGGATGTCTTTGGTTTTGATGTCCAGGTGGTTGGTAGGCTCATCCAGAATCAGCAGGTTCACCGGTTGTAGCAACAACTTGATCATGGCCAAACGGGTGCGCTCTCCTCCGGATAGTACTTTTACCTTCTTGTCGATGGTATCGCCACCAAACATGAATGCGCCCAAAATGTCTTTTATTTTGGTGCGTATATCTCCCTGAGCTATCTGATCGATGGTTTGAAACACAGTAAGGTCCTCATCCAGAAGCGCTGCCTGATTCTGCGCAAAGTAGCCAATCATTGAATTGTGACCCAGCTGTAGGGTGCCTTCATAGTCAATTTCACCCATAATCGCCTTCACGAGTGTAGACTTACCTTCTCCATTCTTACCCACAAATGCTACCTTTTCACCCCTGGCAATGGTCATGGAAACATCCTTGAAAACGGTATGGTCACCATACTTCTTGGTCAGATCGGTAGTGATGATCGGGTAGTTGCCAGACCTGGGAGCAGGGGGAAACTTGAGGTTCAGGGCTGAAGTATCCACTTCGTCTACTTCTACGATCTCTATCTTCTCCAGCATCTTCACCCGCGACTGCACTTGAAGTGTCTTCGAGTAAGTACCCTTAAAGCGATCAATAAACTGCTGAATATCAGCTATTTGTTTAGCCTGATCGTCAAATTGCTTTTGCTGCTGTTCGCGTCTTTCCTTGCGCAATTGCAGGTAGTGCGAGTAGTTGGTTTTGTAGTCGTAAATGCGCCCTCTGGTGATTTCAATGGTACGGTTGGTGAGGTTATCCACAAACATCTTGTCGTGGCTGATCACAATAACTGCCTTGGCATTGGTGGTCAAAAACTCCTCCAGCCATTGTACCGATTCAATGTCCAGGTGGTTGGTGGGCTCATCCAGAAGGATCAAATCGGGTTTCTGCAACAGTATCTTGGCCAATTCTATACGCATGCGCCATCCACCACTAAACTCACTGGTAGATCTTCCAAAGTCAGATCTCACAAAACCCAGCCCCATGAGGGTTTTCTCTACTTCTGCATCGTAGTTGATTTCTTCTATGCTGTAGTACTTTTCGCTTAGCTCAGATACCTCTTCAATGATTTTAGAGTAGGCATCTGATTCGTAGTCGGTACGGGTTTCCAGTTGCACGTTCAGCTCTTCCATCCGCTTCTTCATGTTCAGTATTTTGGAAAAGGCCTTGGAAGCTTCTTCAAATACAGAACACTTGTCTTCTGTGAGCAAATGCTGCGGTAAATACGCAATAATGGCATCTTTCGGAGCTGAAACCTTGCCGCTGGTGGGTTTATTGATGCCCGCCATGATCTTCATGAGGGTAGATTTTCCGGCCCCATTTTTACCCATTAGGGCTATACGGTCGTTTTCGTTGATGTTGAAGGTAATGTTGCTGAATAGGGTGGTACCGCTAAATTCAACTCCCACTGCGTCTACTGAAATCATGCTCCTTATTTTAAGGCCGCAAAGATATTAATTTCCGAATAGACCTTGTAGCTGCACTGAAAAACCGATGGTTTACTCGTAAGTATACACCGCTACCTCCATAGTGCCGTCATTATAAGTGGTTTCCCGCTTCGAAAGGTACCCATCAGCATTGAAATGATAGGTAAAATGATACGGGTAGGTACTGGAAGGATACCGCAGTTCATAGCCTATGGGCAAGTTGCGTTGAATAAGTATCCCAGGCACGTCAGAATCCAGACTGCGCGGATTGCTGGCTTCAAGATAGGCGGTGTATGCTTTGGTGGAGTTCCAGGTCAACGTAGCGTTTTCAGCAGAAAAGTCGAATTTTTGGATTTCTTTCACGTTACCATCTGAAAAGTAAGCATACCGATGTTCTCCATTACGATCGAATCCGTTGGCGGTTGAATTGTAACTGTAAAACGCTACCAGATCCAACCTTCCTTCAGCATCATATTCATAGAGTTGGTAGGCGATCTTTTTTCCATTTACAAAGGAGGAAGTAGCAATAACCTGATTCTGAAGATAGGTAAACTGTAATTCCTCGTCTGCCAGGCCAGAAATCTTTTTGATAATATGACTGAGTTGGCCAGCTTGATCATAATAGTACTCTTCTGATCCAATGGTTTCGTAAGGTGTTTGGCGCTTCCAGTGTATGGCTTCCAATTGGCCCTTGTTATTGTAGGTAAAATCTTCACGGGAGGTCCAACTGGAACCTGTAGTGGTGATGGACTTTACATTAAATAGGGTTTTTACCGGGGTAGTGTCGGGATTTTTGTCACAAGACAATAGTAAAGGTAACAATAATACTACCAGGAGGAATTTTTGGGTCAGTGGAGTACGCATTCTATCAATAAGGAAAATGTTACAAAAAAGTCCCGTGCTTGGCACGCCTTCAAGCGCAATTGTACGATAGCGGATTTGCTAAGGTTTCACCATTTAGGGATTATTTTATCGTGTCAGCGCCCCTGCTCATCGCCTGAAGGGTCCAGTTGATCGAATTATTTCAGAATACTTTCCGCGGTGGGGTAAGTTTAGGCTTTTACACCTAAACTAAACAAAGCTATTTATGAGACATTTAAGCCTATTAATCATAGCCTTGCTGGCAACCGTATCGGCATGCTCGCCCAAAGACGAGGATTTGACGAAAGCCATCGAGACGGGCATCGCAAGCATATCAAGCGATATCTCGGTATCCACCAAAGACGGCATAGCCACTTTATCTGGCGAAGTAGAAAATGCAGAACTCATTCAGCAGGCGGTTACGCTGGCCAAAAACACCAAAGGCATCAAGTCGGTGGTCAATGGAATTACTGTTAAAGCGCCTGAGATTGTATTTTCTGCTGATGACTTGCTGAAAGAAAAAGTAATGGAAGGATTTTCTAAATATGGAATAACGGGTATAACGGCCACAGTAGTAGATGGAGAAGTAACGCTTACGGGAGATATTACCAGGGCCAAATTAATGGACGCCATGAAAGCAGCCAATGAAGCCTTGCCTATGAAAGTGAAGAACGAAATGACCATTAAATAATCAAGACATGACGGCTTTAAAAACAAAATACCAGGGCGTTATTTCCCGCTGTGACGGATTTAATGATCTGAAAGTGGTGGAACAAAATAATATGCTCTACATTACAGGTAATGCCACCAGCGAAGAGGCAAAACAGAAGGTTTGGGATGCATACACTATCATAGACCCGGATATGCGTGCTGGAGATCTGGTACTCGACATCAAAGTAGTAGGGGGAGAGGATGTCTATTACGAAGTGCAGAAAGGTGATACATTAGGTAAAATAGCCAAGGCTTATCCAGGCATTAGCTGGAAGCAGATATACGAGGCGAATACCGATATCATCAAAAATCCAAATCTCATTTACCCCGGACAAAAATTCAGAATACCAAGAAAATAATTTTTACCTAAATCCTATTCACATGAAAGTATTAAAAGTGGTTGAACTGTTGTCCAACTCAGATAAAAGTTGGGAAGACGCTGCACAAAAAGCAGTTAAGAAAGCTTCTAAAAGCGTAAGGGGAATAAGTTCTATTAATATTCAAAACATGAGTGCACGCGTTGAAAAAGATAAGATTGTAGAGTATCGCATCAATGCCAAAATCAGTTTTGAGTTGGACGAGAAATAATGATTTAAAATCATAATTCAATACAACCACCTGGTAATGCACCAGGTGGTTTTTTGATGTAAAGCCATTCCAATTTAATTGGCAACATCAATCTTGAATTGTTCTGAAAGTTAAATTGATTCTGGGGCTTTTGATTTTAGTCCGCTTCGGCAGGCTGTGCAGCCAGTGTGATTGCGTACTGCCCTTCATGACCAAAAGACTGCCGTTTTCCAACATGACAGTTACCAATTGTCCGGTCACCTTGTGTTTGAAATGGAATGGCCGTTCGGCACCAAAACTCAAGGATGCAATTGTTCCATCCTTGACCAGTTCTTTTTCATCATCACTGTGCCAGCCCATACCTTCCTCACCGCTGTGATACAAGTTCAACAGACAGGAGTTAAAACCTGAACCAGCGTGGTGTTCGGCAATGGATTTTAAGGCCAACAGGGATTCAGTCCATGGCAATGCATATTTGGTGGTTTTGCTATAGGTATAAGCATACGGTTTGTCGCCATACCAGGCCACTTTGCGCTGGGTAACGATGCGCTTACCATAGAGGATGGCCTCATCGTGTTTCCACATAATGGAATTGAACAGATCGCCATAGTAGTACTCAGGCGCTACCCGCCCGTGATAATGTACAATGCCGTCACAGGGCAGCAAGTTGGTGAAGGGATGGGATGGGAACAGGGACATACTGCCAACAAATTAGTTCTTATTCAAAACACCAACCCAAATCTTGCTGTAATGTTTAGAAGCTATTATTTATTTAGTCCAGTCTCCACCTTGAAGCAATATTTCACCTGCTTTGCTGAAGAGTCCTATATGATTATGGTAATTTATACCTGTCCTACAAAAGAATGCAATTGGTTTGCAGCATTTTCCAATATGTGGGCTTAATTGTCCAGCTACATGGCTAAATCTTCCATAATACAAGCGCATCTTTGTAAGAAAATCATGCAAGAGTTCATTGGAATGGCGCTTCAGTCCACATGACTGATTAATCTTTTGAACTTTGTGATGAAGGCATCCAATATATTATTTGAAGAAACAACCCGCATTTTAGTTTCTAGCATATTTCTTACAGCTTTTTCCAAATATCATAAGGAAATACTATTTTAACAGGGTAAAAACCAGATACCCGTCATACTGAAATTTGAACTACAATCTCTAATGGAGAGTCGGGAAGTGCAGGAGCCTCTGGGCTTCCTTGTGAAGGCTGGATTCAACTATCACACCGCCCATCGCCTTTTAAGATCCAACACCCGTTCCATCCGCATGGATCATGTGGAGCAGTTATGCCTCGCCCTCAATTGTACACCTGATGACCTGTTGGTTTGGGAAGCACCCAGAACAATGGGTAATCTGAACAAACACCCTTTAAAGAAACTCACTAACCGACAACGCAAGGGAAGCATCCTTCCCAAGATCAAAAGCCTTCCTCAGGATAAACTGGATGAGTTGAGATTATACATTGATAAGCTATCGGAGGAGTAAACCTTCATTCAAACCATTA